>Ga0207881_1000761_pt1 | contig 11294 bp, 14 predicted proteins | sample MalvirmetagMSP97_FD_184227 | JGI IMG/M metagenome (GOLD analysis project Ga0207881, IMG submission 184227) | Marine viral communities from the Deep Pacific Ocean - MSP-97 (SPAdes) | ecosystem: Environmental > Aquatic > Marine > Oceanic | place: Pacific Ocean | collected 2011-05-03 | reverse complement strand
AGCGCGCAGCATCCACCCGCCAATGCAGGAAGATCGCCCGCGACCAGCGCTGCGCGATGACCGCCCGACCCGGCAGCGGCGGGGCATCGTGCGAGAAGGTCATGCCCCCATTCTTGCGTTGTGTCTCTTATCGCGTTGTGCCGTTGGAGCGGCTCCATCCGCTCGCGGCGGCGACGGAATCAGCGGACCATCCGCACCGAGCTCAGCAGCGGACGGTGTTCATCTTCACGACGAAGGCCGTCGAGCGCGAAGCCATTGCGCTCGTAGAACCGGATCGCGCGGGGGTTGCGCTCGGCGACCCACAACATCGCACGGGCGTCGCCGAGGACAGCATCCAGCAGCGCCTGAGCCAGCCCCGTGCCGTACTCGCTCCCGAGGACGTAGATCAGCAAAAGCTGTCGCTCACGCGGAACGTCCTCGCCCTCGGCGCCGTGCGCCTCCCCCGCCATCGCGATGCCGACGATCTGCCCGTCCCGGATGCCGACACGAAACACGGCGCCTGGCGGCGGATCCTGCAGGGTGCCCCGCCACCACTGCCTGCGCGACTCCGCGTACTCGGGCGTGAAGAAGTCGTCGGGAAGGAGATGGGTGTAGGCCTCCTGCCAGCTCTGGACGAGTACTGCAGCCCACGCGTCGGCATCCGTTGCGTCGGCGGCGCGTATCGTCCAGGTCATCCGGCCATGGTGCCACGAGTCGGCGCGACGACGGGGATGATCGGGCTACCCGACCGGCTCCAGCTCGAGCAGAGTACCGGGACCGACGTCCACGACCACCGAGTCGGCGGGCGTCACACCGTCGGGCGCGGCGATCCGAAAAGTCGTCGGCCCCAGGTCCGCCGTGCACACCGGCCCACCTTCGCTTTCGAGCTCGATGCTGAACTGGCCGGGAGCCGTCTCGTCCAGCGACACCGGAGCATTCGGGCATGAACTGCTGCCCCACGTGATCACGAACCAGTCCTCGCCGTTGTCTGCCCATACGACCGCCGGCTTCGGATCCAGCCCGTCGAACTCGACGCTCGACGCCTCAGGCGGTAGGTCCCGGAGTTTCTCCGAGTAGAACGTGCCGCATCCGGTGAGCAACAGCGCTCCCGCAAGCAGACCCGCGGCCACTGCCGCCACCCGATGCCCCATTGACCAATACTCTCGCCTCGCCACGCCCGATTGACCGACCGATATCAAACCGAGAGCTGACTGGTCGTCGCCCGCGGCAGTGGACGGCGGGCGGGTCAAGATTCAACCGCGACGCGGGGCCATGACGCCCAGCCGTCGGAGAGCGCTCGCAAGAACGGGCGCGCCGCCTCGACCCGGACGGCGGGAAGGTCCGTGACGCCGCGCCCACCCCGACTCGTGCCGTCCGGGTTCGCGAGCGTGAACTCGATCCACGGTTCGCGCCCCTCGGTGACGCTCTCGCGGTATCGCCCACCGACGACCGCGAACACGTGCCGCTCGAGCTCGTCAGCCTCCGCCTCCCACGTCGAGTCGCACGCATCGCAGCCGCACATCGGGTAGAAGAAGTCATGAAGCAGGCCCGCGTGCACGAAGACTCCCGGATAGTCGGTGTAGACCAGCGTGAGACCAGCGCATCGCGGATCGTTCGGCTCAATGCGCACCGCCCGCACGAAGGGCCTGCTCGGGCGAAGGAGATCGCCCACGACATCCGGACCCTCCGTGATCCGCACGTCATAGGTCTCAGCGAGATGCGCCACGAGCGCATCGGCGACCGTGTGGAGCGGAGCGAACCGTTCGAGGTGCGTGTCGACCGAATAGGTGTCGGTTGGGGGTGAGTCCTCCCAGCGCTTCCCGTACTCGATGACCTGGCCGTCGGCGTCACGGAACACCGGCGCATCGATCAGCGGACGGCGGTACGAACTCACCCGGCCATTCTTCCCCTTCCCCCATCGCGGCGACCTTTCCGAAGACTCCCCTATGGCCCCTCAGAGACATACAGACGGCTTGACATGCATAGAGGAATCTGAGGTGCTGAGGAGGCACCCTGACGACAAGGAGAGATCATGCGATTGCTGTTGACCGCCGGTGGGGTAACCAACCCCACCATCCAGGCCGCGCTCGTCGATCTGCTCGGCAAGCCGATCGAAGAGTCGACAGCGCTCTGTATTCCTACCGCGATGTACGGCCATCCATGGCTCGGACCGGGCGTCAAGGCGTGGGAGTTCGCCGCGGGCCAAGAAGCCGGCAACCCGATGGTCTCGCTCGGGTGGAAGTCGGTGGGACTTCTCGAGCTCACGGCGCTGCCGAGCATTCCCGACGAGCGATGGATGCCGCAGGTACGCGACGCCGACGTGCTGCTCGCCTCAGGCGGCGACGCGATCTATCTGCACCACTGGCTCCGCGAATCAGGGATGCTCGACCTGTTTGGCGAACTCGACGACACCGTGTGGGTCGGGATGAGCGCCGGCAGCATGGTCATGACCCCGCGGATCGGCGAGGAGTTCGTCGGCTGGAAATCAGATCTCGGTGACCGCGGCCTCGGACTCGTCGAGTTCGCGATCTGCCCGCACCTCGCCGTCGGCGATCGGCCCGGCAACTCGATGGAAGCCGCCGAGAAGTGGGCATCGAAGATCGACATCCCGGCATTTGCGATGGATGACGAGACCGCGATCGTCGTCGACGGCGACCGGGTCGAGGTCATCTCGGAAGGCGTCTGGCACCGGCTGGGCGACCGCGACTAGTTCCACCTAAGGGGCGTAGACCCTCGTCAGTATGTTATCTGATCTGATAATCTGCGTGGATGGATGATGCGATGGCAGATCTCCCCGAGGGTCTGAGTGACGTGCTCGAGTCGGCCGCACGGCTGCAGGCCCGCGTGCCGGATGCCGTTCTCGTCGGTGGTGCTGCCGCCGCACTCTATGCGCGCCACCGGATGTCGACCGACCACGATCACATCATCGAGGATCTCCAGGATCGTTACGAGCAGATCCTCGATGCGCTGGAGCGGGAAGGCGACTGGGTCTTCAACAGAGGGGTTCCCGGCAAGATCATTCTCGGCGAACTCGGCGGTATCGAAGCGGGCGTCCGTCAGATGATTCGCACCCGACCGCTCGAGGTTCAGTCAGTGACCGTGCCGACCGGCTCCACCATCACGGTTCCCACCCTCGACGAGATCGCGCGCATCAAAGGCTTCCTTATCGTCAAGCGCAACCAGATGCGTGACTACCTCGACGTTGCCGCGCTGTCCTATCGCTTCGGTCCGGAGCGAATCGGCGCAGTGCTCTCTCGAATCGACGACTACTACACCGACCCCTCTCACCCGGAAGACCGGCCTGTGCAATCACAGCTCGCCAGACAACTAGTCGATCCATCGCCGAGAGATCACACCCGCATCCGCGATCTATCGACCTACAAGAAGCTCGAGCGGCGCTGGCACGACTGGCAGAACGTGGTCGCCGACTGCCGCGCACTGGCCCCGTACGTCGCTGCATGAGTGCCGAAAGGAGCTGAGAATGCCACTTCGATTCCGCAACATCGACACCACCCCCGACGCCCCCGTGCGCGAGTGGGGGTTCGAAGGCATGCTTGCCGCACTCGACCGGGGCTACGCGCCGCACTGGTCTCGTCTCGCATCCGCCGTGGCATCCGAGCCGGGTCTGCGCGAGGTGTTCGAGGAGGCCGCTGAGGCCGCAGAGTCGCGCACCACCGTGGCGCTCGTACGCGAGATGATCGACCACAAGAAGCGGACGTCGTCGGACGTCGCCCGAGAACGCCTCCGCTCCGCCCAGCGTGCGAGCGGACTCACCCAGCGCGAGCTCGCGTCTGCCCTCGGAACGTCCGCGAGCCGACTGAGCACCTATCTGAGCGGTCGCGTGACTCCTGCCATGGATGTGCTGGTCGCGGCCGAGGAACTCGCAGACCGAGAGGTCGCCCTGCGCAACGCCCGCGAACTGATTCTGCGGTAGATGTTGCACGAGTTACCCATCACGGAAAGAGCCCACGGCGCTCCTACTCGCTGAAGCTCCACGCCTGCACGCGGTGGATCATCGCCGTCTTCGGATAGTCAGCGCCGGGCTTGCCGATCTCGAACAGGTCGACCATGAGGAACAGCGGGTAGGTCGGCGCCTGCGCGATGCGCCGCACGATGAGCCCGTCGCATCCGATGACCGTTTGACCACTCCCCCAGATCACCGTCCACGTATGGGGCAGGCTCGCATCCAACGGCAACGTCACCTCAGCCATATCAGTGTGCATCCGCCGATCGTGGTGCGCTTTCACACCGTTCCGCACGACCGTACGCTGACCCACCGCATCCGCATCGATCTCGACGATGCAGATCTCTCCCGAGTCATCCGGCGACACATGCTCAGTTCCCACGAGCCAGGCGGCCAACATGCATCCGTCATCGCGCGTGGCCGACATGGTGAGGTCGACACGTCCGCTCACGGGAGCGAACAGCAGCTGCAACGGCGTCTCGGTCCGCACACGCAGATCGTCGCGGTGACGGTGGGTGCCGGATGTCGATCCCACGAGCCCTGAGTAGGTGCCGGTCTGCAGGTTCGATACCCGCAGCGGGGCCTCCTCGGGCCGCCAGTCGAGTTGATCCCGCTCGATCCGCAGTTCGAGGCCATCGGGCGTGATGCGGTAGCGGGCTTCCGAGCGATCCGGGGTCGTCCAGTGCGGCAGATAGCGCGTCACCCACCGTTCGGCTGAGAGAGGACCGCCGAACCGCTCGTCGAGGTCGGGAACGCGATCCGGCTGAGGAGGCAGCCGTTCGACGGCGGACGGGTCGGAGCTCACGTCCCCAGCATCGCTCCGACATCCGACATGGCGCGTACCCGGAGCCATAGTTCCACTGGGTGCTGAGCGCGGCCGAAGCGAGGTCGCCCCTCCGATCACCGATACGGAGCGGGCCGCGGTCGACATGGCCCGACGAGGCTCATATCCGACGATCAGCCCTGCCGCGATGTTGCTGATCGCGTGGACGGTGGCGCCGGCAGCGAAGCCAGCCAGGCAGCGATCCCGAGTGCCTCCGTGGGGTTCAGGACGATCGCCAGCCACCCTGCCCGAACATGCGGCGCCAGCAGCACTGCCGCCCAACAGTGGTGCAGACCCTCGACGAGACGGCCCCGGCGCCGCATCCGAAACGCCACGTGTGGTGGCGACTGCGGCAGCGCCGCTAAGGTGATGCCGTGCGAAAGCTGATGGCGGCTGTTGCTGCGACGACCGGTCTTGTCCTCTTGCTCTTCACCGGAGCGCCAGCGACTGCCAACGGCGGATCCGGCCCGCTCGACGGCCTCGACTACGTGTCACTCGGCGACTCCTATCAGGCGGGGTTCGGTCTCACCCCCTTCAGCAACACCAGCCCGTTCGCCGGCGACCCGAACGGCTGCTATCAGGCCGACGGCAACTATCCGCACATTCTCGCCGCCGCTTTCGGTCTCACCATCAACGACCAGACCTGCTCCGGCGCGATCACCGCCAACATCGGCTACGGGTCAGCCACCGTTCCGGCAACCGACCCGAACGTCATCCTGCCGACGCTCCCCGACGTCTCCACACTGCAGGTGACCCTGTCGGGAATGACCGCACCCCAACTCCAGTCGGCGGGGCTCACCGCCGACACCGACGTCGTCACCGTCGGGATCGGCGGAAACGACCTCGGCTTCTCGTCGATCGCAACCGCGTGTATGCGACTCACCGTCGACAGCGACCCCGCCTACCTCGAGTACAAGGTCGGCGCGTTCGACAACTGCAAGGACTACTTCGACGACCCGGTCACCTACCCGTCCGCGTACCTCGCAGGACGCATCAGCGATTCGGTCGCTCCCCGACTCGCACAGAGCTTCGCCGAGATTCGCGCAGCGGCCCCCAACGCGCAGGTCTTCGTCGTCGGCTACCCACAGGTCGCCCCCAACAACGCGACGGATGCCTGCTTCACAGCGCCGACCACCGACGACGCCGTCCCATACAGCGGCGTCGACCTGCAGTTCCTGCACGACATCGAGCAGCAACTCGACGATGCGATCGAAACCGCCGCAACCGCCGCCGACTTCACCTTCGTCTCGACCTGGGATCAGACTGCAGCAAACACGCTCTGCACCCCCGACCCGTGGATCAACGGCATCACGCTCTACATCAACAGTGGCTCGACCTGCGACCCTGGATACCTGCCCGCCGACTCGGAAGCGTACGTGTGTGTGAAGCTCGGCGCCCTGCACCCCGACGAGGGCGGCGTACTCGAAGTCGCCAACATCGTGCAGCAGGCGATCACCGACTGGACACAGACACGCGGAGTGACCGCGAGTGTAGGAGAGGTCGCGCAGGGAGGGCAGCTCACGCTCTCCGGCGGCGGGTTCGGCCCCAACGAGATGGTGAAGATCGAACTGCACTCCGCTCCCGTGCTCCTCGCCACCGTTCCCGCCAGCGGATCAGGAACCTTCTCGACGACACTGACGATCCCCGCGAGTACGACCCCCGAGGTCCACACCCTCGTCGCGACGGGACTCTCGTCAGGACGCGTGTTCTCGACACCGATCACGATCACCGCATCCGGATCATCCAGCGGCGGCGGAGCGTCAGTACTGGCCGAAGGCGGAATGGATGCCGACGCCCTGCAACTGGTCGGCCTCAGCGCCCTCTTCGGCACGACGCTCGTCGCCGGCGGTGTTGCGCTGATGCTGCGTCGCCGCCACCTCACGGACACCGGGCACGTCACCAGTCCGCGGCACTGAGCACGCGGCGCGCGGCACATGGCGCCGAGTTCGGCATCCGTCGAGGTGAGGGCTACGGCGACGGGCCGGGACGTCGCCGTAGCCCTCCCGCGCCATCCGCGGACTCACCCGCGCGGGAGGAAATCCACCGACAGCGACCCCGTATCGTCGGTCGCGGTCGTGGTCATCGCCTCCGGTCCGCACGCCACCTCGAGTCGTCCCGTCCACGCTTCGGGCGCAAGTTCCGAGGGGTCTGGAGCATACGTGACCCCTCCCGCGGTGATGGACATCGCCGACGCCATCTGCGCCTGATCCTGGGCGACGAGGTCGTACGCGGATGCCGACGCCGCAGCCCACGCACCGGTCTCGACGCCGTCGTGGGAGATCGTCTGGACGAACGATGAACCATCGGTCGACCCTGTCATGACGTACTCGGACGATCGAGCCGTGATCACATAGGTGCCGTCACGGTTCCAGTCCAGCCACAGCTCGCCTGTGACGTGCACCTCGGCCCCCGGGATCTCGGCGCGCATCATCTCCCCCAGAGCCGCGGCCCATGACTCGTTGTCCATGACCCACCGGCCGACGGGGCAGGTGCCGGCAGCGCCGAGCTGTGATGAGGACGCGGAGCCCTCCCCCGAACTCGCCGCGCCCTCACCTGCCCCGGAACCGTCCGAGCCGCCCGCACCGGCACCATCGATCGCGAGCAACGTATCGGTCGGCGAGGGTGTCGGCGCACTGCTGCCGTCACACGCGCTCGCGAGAGCGGCGATGCTGAGCAGTGCAACGACGGTGCCGGCAGCTCGTGCGGCACTTCTGGCACCTGCCCCGAGCGTCACGGCGTCGCGACCACGCTGACGTTGAGCGCGCCGTCAGAAGACAGATCCCAGATCAGGCTCACCGTCCACGTGCCGTCGTCCCACGTCGATTGCGCATAGTCGCCAGCGGTCATCTCATAGGTCTGGGCGAATCCGGCGCTCTCCAGAGCGCCGACGACACTGTCCAGCGTCGTCTCGTCGACACCGGTGTACGTGAGGTTCCAGGCCCCCGCCATCGCCACCGATGACTCCAGGGTGCCGGTCGACGGCAGCGGGACCTCGCCGGGGAAATCGTCGGGCACTTCGGTTCCCGCCGTGATCGTCATCTCGCCGTCTTCGCTCTCGACGGTCACGCTCCCGTCACCGTCGCTGTCGATCGAGACACCGGTCTGATCCTCGATGAACTGCTCGATCGGGTTCGTGCAGGAGGAGAGCACGAGAGATGCGGCGAACAGGGTCGCGACAGTGGCTGTGGCTGCGAGTGCGCGGCTGCGACGGAACATGGAGATCTCCTTAGACCAGTCAGGGACCCACCCAGCATCGAGTGGCTTCCCCCTCACTGCAATGAGTAAGAACTACTCACAGGCCGGGGCGCGGCGCCGACGCCAGCCGCGTCACAGCAGCAGCACCGCCTGCCGGGACCGGTTCGCCTAGGGCAACAGATTCGGGATCGCGAGCCGGCGCATCCGATCCCACGGCTCGGTCCATCCCAGGCGGTCGAACAAGCCGTCCAGCAGCATGGCGGTGAACCCCCAGACCAGGTGCTCGCCGGTCTCGGTGCGCACCTGAAACGCGGGGGCGCGGTGTCTGCGAGGGCCGCGATCGATGCCTGTGCATCCGCGGTTCGCGGGATCGAGCAGGTCGGCGACCGGCGCACGGAAGACCGCCGCCGACTCGGCCACATCGACAGCGCGCACCGGCGACGGCTCGCGCCACCACCCCAAGACAGGGGTCACGCGATGAGAGGAGTACGGCAAGGGCACCTCGGCGAGGGTGCCCAGAACATCGACTCCGTCCGGGTCCAGTCCCGTTTCTTCCTGGGCTTCGCGTAGCGCAGCGGCGACGGGACCGGAATCATCCGGCTCCAGACGACCCCCGGGAAAGGCGACCTGGCCCGCGTGCGAACGCAGCGTCGTCGCCCGCGCCAACAACAGCACGTCGAGATCCCGCGAGACGGCTGCAGCACTCGCCCGGTGGGCGCTCGGCGCGTCATCCAGAACCCCGAACAGGATGAGGACGGCAGCGGGTCTCGCATCGGGGTCATCGGGAAGCCCGAGCAGCGCAGCCAGGCTGTCGCGGCGCGCGGCCATCGGGTCGGTCGACACGAGCTGAAGAAGCTGCCGGCGTGCGTCCTGATGCCCGGCGGAGGCAGCCGCAGCGAGCCGAGCCCCGGGCGTGGCGCCCACCGGCCCCGCCGCGTCACGGGAGTCGCGTGTCATCCGTCCAGGCTACGACGGGCGACCCTCGACCTGGCTGAGGCTGGTACATTTCCCGCGTCGGGAGCGGATGTCGTCGTCGACGCGCAGGATGAGACAGAGCGACTGCGCGAGTTCGCCACCGGTCACGCGGACTGCCTGCGCGTGAACCCGTGGTCACCGCTCTGCAACAACTGGAGTGCGGAGGCGAACCTCGCTGCTGCCGAAGCGACCCTCGCCGACCTCGAGGCCGACATGGATCTCGCCTTTGCGCGAGCTGCGGTCGTCCGCATCCCCTCTGACGCGGCGCGCGCAGACGCCGACGCAGCCTTCGCGGCGGCAGCCGGCGTCGGGACTGCCGCGATAGCAGCAGCCACTGCCACGCTCGGTCCCGCGATCCTGACCGCGCACCGGGCGCGGCCGGTCGGATCCTGGCGCGGTGGCGAGCGTCAGTGACCGACTCGATCACTGACCGGCGCGGTCAGCGCCCCTCTGTCGAGCTCTATCCCGAGAGCCGGCGCTGCTCGAACGCCTCGAGAAGGATGTCGAGAGCGAAACGGAACTCCGCATCCGCGTCGCAGCCGCCCGCGGCGCCCGGGGCCGTCAGCGCCATCCGCACGATATGGGGAAAGGATGCCGAAAGCGATGCCAGCGCGGCTCCTCCGATGCAGCGATCGACACGCCGTCGGACGCGGCCTCCGATGCCGACGGGGGTCGGAAGAACATCGTGGGTGAATCCCCACATCCGGGTGCTCAGCGTGTGCATCGCATGATCGGCCCGGCAGCCGCCTACACCTTCGCCGGCCTACGCACACTCGAGGCCGCGATCATCGGCGATGGCCGAGTCGGTGCGCGTCGCGTGATCGCCACGGGTCCGGCAGTATTCCTGCCGGACCTCCGTCAGTCGATCGCGCGCACCGGCTGACGCAGGATCGTCTTCAACTTCTCGGGAGCGACCCGTCGCGGATCGCTGAGATAGACCTCGTGGTGCGGCCCGTTGAACGTGAGGTTCTGCGCCGGCATCAGCTCCGCGTGCAGGCGCCGTAGCGTCAGCGTCTCCGCATCATACGAACCCACGTGCAGGATCTGGAGCGACAGCCCCTCCTCGATCGTGCGCGCAGCGACCCTGTCGATCGGCAGCTCGGGCTTCTTGCGGACTGCGGTGTCGAGTCCGACACGGATGTCGGCATCCGTCACTGCCGGCGGCAACGGGATCAGCATCGTCCAGTCCCACGCATCCTTGCGGCGCTCGGCGAAGCTCGACGGGTCGTCGCTGGACCACAACCCCTCGAGCGGACCGACGACGAAGTCGTCACCCGAGCGGGCCCGGAAGGCGAACTTGATGGCATACCCCGACGCATAGAGAGCACTCACGGCATCCGTGTACTCGGCTGCCGTGTTGGGGTCGCCGTGACCGCCGATGGCCAGATAGGTCAGGGGTGGCACCGTCACGCGCACGAAATCGTGGGACCCGGGCGCGTACAGATCCTTCCGGTCCTTCTTGAGGTCGTACTTCATCCTTGCCCTCCCATGCGGGCATCGGATGCCGAGACCGCCGCACCCGTCGACCGTGCCGCAGCACGGCGAACGACGAGAGCACCCACGAATCCGAGCAGCAGGAACACCGTCGCCACGAGAAGTGACCAACGTGTGGCATCCGCGAAGCCGTTCGAAAGCGCCGTCACCGCCGCCGCAGTCTGGTCACCGAGCGGACTGCTCGCCCCCTCGGCACGCAACTGACTGATCGTCGTTCCCGCGGACTGCCGGGTCGTGTCGGCGAGCTGAGTCGCACTCGACCCCGTGATGCCGGCGTCGGTCAGCGCGGCCGGCAGCGTGAGCGCGAGGGCGACCGCCAGCGCCGCACCCGCGAAGGCCGTACCGAGGGCCGACCCGACCTGCCGAACCGTGCTCTGGGTTGCCGACCCCTGACCCGAGACATCGACGGGCACGTCCTGCAGCACCGTCCCGGTCAACTGCGCGGACGCAAGCCCGAGCCCCAGACCGTAGACGACCAACGGGATCGCGACGATCCACCCCGAGCTGGAGCCGGTGATGAGCAGAGCGAGGACGGCGACACCGACCACCTCGAGCCCGAGTCCGATCAGCACGGTTCCGGGCGAGCCGAAGCGCGCCGCCAAGTGCCTCGCCGATGCGCCCGAGAAGAACGCGCCGAGCGCCATCGCGGCCAGGACCAGCCCCGCGCCCATGACATCCAGGCCGAGCGCATTCACGAGATACAGGGGCAGCACGAAGATGATCGCGAACTCCCCCACTGCCACCATGGCTGCCGTGACGTTTCCCCAGGTGAAGGTCGGGAGGCGAAAGAGATTCAGATCGAGGATCGCGGAACGGCGCACCTTCTCGCGGTGACGCTCCCACACCACGAACAGCACGAGCGCC
>Ga0207881_1000759_pt1 | contig 11326 bp, 13 predicted proteins | sample MalvirmetagMSP97_FD_184227 | JGI IMG/M metagenome (GOLD analysis project Ga0207881, IMG submission 184227) | Marine viral communities from the Deep Pacific Ocean - MSP-97 (SPAdes) | ecosystem: Environmental > Aquatic > Marine > Oceanic | place: Pacific Ocean | collected 2011-05-03 | reverse complement strand
GCCGAACTCGGCGATGCGCAAGGTCGCTCGTGTGAAGCTGCGTAACGGCACCGAGGTGACCGCCTACATCCCCGGCGAGGGCCACAACCTGCAGGAGCACTCGCTCGTGCTGGTGCGCGGCGGCCGTGTGAAGGACCTTCCCGGTGTTCGCTACAAGATCGTCCGTGGCGCCCTGGACACCCAGGCTGTCAAGAACCGCAAGCAGGCCCGTAGTCGCTACGGCGCGAAGAAGGGCTGAGAAAAATGCCTCGTAAGGGTCCCGCCCCCAAGCGCCCCGTCGTCAACGACCCCGTTTACGGCGCACCGATCGTCACCCAGTTGGTCAACAAGATCCTCGTCGACGGCAAGAAGTCGCTGGCCGAGTCGATCGTCTACGGCGCCCTGCAGGGCGTCGAGGCCAAGAACGGTCAGGATGCCGTCGCCACCCTCAAGAAGGCGCTCGACAACGTGCGCCCCACCCTTGAGGTCAAGAGCCGCCGCGTCGGTGGCTCCACCTACCAGGTTCCCGTCGAGGTCAAGCCGCACCGTGCGAACACGCTCGCGCTGCGCTGGCTCGTCAGCTACGCGAAGGGCCGTCGTGAGAAGACGATGACCGAGCGTCTGCAGAACGAGATCCTGGACGCCTCGAATGGCCTCGGTGCCGCGGTCAAGCGCCGCGAAGACACCCACAAGATGGCCGAGTCGAACCGCGCGTTCGCCCACTACCGCTGGTAATCCCCTCTGCTGTTCCCGCAGGCCACGAACCTGCGGGAACAGCAGGTCCGCGACATCCCTCACCACACGTAAGGACACCCCGTGGCACAAGAAGTGCTCACCGACCTGAACAAGGTCCGCAACATCGGCATCATGGCTCACATCGACGCCGGCAAGACGACGACGACCGAGCGCATCCTGTTCTACACGGGTGTCAACCACAAGATCGGCGAAACCCACGACGGCGCTGCCACCACCGACTGGATGGAGCAGGAGCAGGAGCGCGGCATCACGATCACCTCCGCGGCAGTCACCTGCTTCTGGGAGGGTAACCAGATCAACATCATCGACACCCCGGGTCACGTTGACTTCACGGTCGAGGTCGAGCGCTCGCTTCGCGTGCTCGACGGCGCCGTCGCGGTCTTCGACGGCAAGGAGGGGGTCGAGCCCCAGTCCGAGACGGTGTGGCGTCAGGCCGACAAGTACAACGTGCCCCGCATCTGCTTCGTCAACAAGATGGACAAGCTGGGCGCCGACTTCTACTTCACCGTCGACACGATCGTCAGCCGGCTGAAGGCCAAGCCCCTCGTGCTGCAGATCCCGATCGGTGTCGAGAACGACTTCGTCGGTGTCGTGGACCTCATCTACAAGCGTGCGCTGGTGTGGCCCGGTGACGCCAAGGGTGACGTGACGATGGGCGCGAAGTACGAGATCCAGGACATTCCCGCCGACCTCGTCGAGAAGGCCGAGGAGTACCGCGAGAAGCTGCTCGAAGCCGTCGCCGAGAGCGACGAGGCGCTGCTGGAGAAGTACTTCGGTGGCGAGGAGCTCACCCCCGAAGAGATCAAGGGCGCCGTCCGCAAGCTCACGATCGCCGGTGAGGCCTACCCCGTGCTGTGTGGGTCGGCGTTCAAGAACCGCGGTGTGCAGCCGATGCTGGACGCTGTCGTCGACTATCTCCCCTCGCCCCTGGATGTCCCCTCGATCGAGGCGCACGACCCCAAGGACGAAGAGAAGATCATCGAGCGCCACGCTGACCGCGAGGAGCCGTTCGCGGCTCTCGCGTTCAAGGTCGTCTCGCACCCGTTCTTCGGTCGCCTCACCTACATCCGCGTCTACTCGGGTCACCTCGACTCCGGTTCTGCGGTCGTCAACTCGACCAAGGGCAAGAAGGAGCGCGTCGGCAAGATCTTCCAGATGCACGCCAACAAGGAGAACCCGGTCGACTCCGTCACCGCCGGCCACATCTACGCCGTCATCGGTCTCAAGGACACGACGACCGGTGACACGCTCTCGGATGCCGACCACCAGGTCGTGCTCGAGTCGATGACCTTCCCCGAGCCGGTCATCGAGGTTGCCATCGAGCCCAAGACCAAGGCCGACCAGGAGAAGCTGGGTCTGGCGATCCAGAAGCTGGCCGAAGAGGACCCGACGTTCCGTGTCGAGCAGAATGCCGAGACCGGTCAGACGGTCATCAAGGGCATGGGCGAGCTGCACCTGGACATCCTCGTGGACCGCATGAAGCGCGAGTTCAAGGTCGAGGCCAACGTCGGCAAGCCGCAGGTGGCGTACCGCGAGACGATCAAGAAGGCCGTCGAGCGGCACGACTACACGCACAAGAAGCAGACCGGTGGGTCCGGCCAGTTCGCGAAGATCCAGTTCGCGATCGAGCCCCTCGAGGTCACGGCCGAGAAGATCTACGAGTTCGAGAACAAGGTCACCGGTGGCCGGATCCCGCGCGAGTACATCGAGCCGACCAACCAGGGCTTCCAGGACGCGATGAACGTCGGCGTCCTCGCGGGCTACCCCATGGTCGGCGTCAAGGCGACGCTGATCGATGGCGCCTCGCACGACGTCGACTCCTCCGAAATGGCGTTCAAGATCGCCGGTTCGATGGGCTTCAAGGAGGCTGTCCGCAAGGCCAACCCGGTCATCCTCGAACCGCTCATGGCGGTCGAGGTGCGTACTCCCGAGGAGTACATGGGTGACGTCATCGGCGACCTGAACTCCCGCCGCGGGCAGATCCAGTCGATGGAGGACGCTGCCGGCGTCAAGGTCGTGCGCGCCCTCGTCCCGCTGTCGGAGATGTTCGGCTACATCGGCGACCTGCGCTCGAAGACCTCGGGCCGTGCGGTCTACTCGATGGAGTTCGACAGCTACGCCGAGGTCCCCAAGGCCGTCGCCGACGAGATCGTCCAGAAGAACAAGGGCGAGTAATCGCCACGGATGCCGGACCTCCGGCATCCGGTTCTTCGGGGTTTACAACTTCACACCAGAAAACACACACACCCTCTCGCCTAGACTGAGAGACATCCCCGTAGAGAGCCGGTCGCAATCCAGCGCCCGGAGCTTCTACACGACCGTCCTGAGGAGGACCCAGTGGCTAAGGCCAAGTTCGAGCGGACCAAGCCGCACGTGAACATCGGAACGATCGGTCACGTTGACCACGGCAAGACGACGCTCACCGCGGCGATCTCGAAGGTGCTCGCCGACAAGTACCCGTCGGCCACCAACGTGCAGCGTGACTTCGCGTCGATCGACTCGGCTCCCGAGGAGCGTCAGCGCGGTATCACGATCAACATCTCGCACGTCGAGTACGAGACCCCGAAGCGTCACTACGCGCACGTCGACGCCCCGGGTCACGCCGACTACATCAAGAACATGATCACCGGTGCTGCCCAGATGGACGGCGCGATCCTCGTGGTCGCCGCCACCGACGGTCCGATGGCGCAGACCCGTGAGCACGTTCTGCTCGCCAAGCAGGTCGGTGTTCCCTACCTGCTCGTCGCGCTGAACAAGGCCGACATGGTCGACGACGAGGAGATCCTGGAGCTCGTCGAGCTCGAGGTCCGCGAGCTGCTTTCCAGCCAGGACTTCGACGGCGACAACGCTCCCGTCGTCCGCGTCTCGGGCCTGAAGGCTCTCGAGGGTGACGAGAAGTGGACGCAGTCGATCCTCGACCTCATGGAGGCCGTCGACGAGTCCATCCCCGACCCGGTGCGTGACAAGGACAAGCCGTTCCTCATGCCCATCGAGGACGTGTTCACGATCACCGGTCGTGGCACCGTCGTCACGGGCCGCGCCGAGCGTGGCACCCTGGCCATCAACTCCGAGGTCGAGATCGTGGGTCTGCGCCCGACGCAGAAGACGACCGTCACCGGTATCGAGATGTTCCACAAGCAGCTCGACGAGGCGTGGGCCGGTGAGAACTGTGGTCTGCTGCTTCGTGGCACCAAGCGTGAGGACGTGGAGCGCGGCCAGGTCGTCGTCAAGCCCGGCTCGGTCACCCCGCACACCAACTTCGAGGGCACGGCTTACATCCTGTCCAAGGACGAGGGTGGGCGTCACAACCCGTTCTTCACGAACTACCGCCCGCAGTTCTACTTCCGCACCACCGACGTCACCGGCGTCATCACGCTGCCCGAGGGCACCGAGATGGTCATGCCCGGTGACACCACCGACATGACGGTCGAGCTCATCCAGCCGATCGCCATGGAAGAGGGTCTCGGATTCGCGATCCGTGAGGGTGGCCGCACCGTCGGCGCCGGCACGGTCACGAAGATCCTGAAGTAATCTTCGGAATCTCTCGACAGGGGTCGCTCGCGTCATGCGGGCGGCCCCTGTCGTCATACTGGAAACCCCCTGCTTCGGGGGTTGTGTCTCGGGGAGCACTTTGTTTCGAACCGGTGAACATTGCGTCCCGTTTCACGGCTCCGATTGTGGTATTCGCGAAACTGTGGGTAGCCTGGGAACAACTCGGGGAGGACGAGGGCTGTTCCAGGCAGCGATGGCCTCCGCGCAAAACGCCCCACACGCCGCATGTCGGCAATAAGCCAAACAGACTTTTTCTACGTCGGGGAGACACTATGAAGAGCCTACGTACCAAGATCGCGGCGGTCGCAATCGCTATCGTCGCTCTCGTTGCCGCACCTACGGCAGCGATGGCCTACACGCCCGTTGGGCCGTCCGGCGCGACGACAACGATTCCGGCCGGCGGGTCGGCGACGTTCCTGTTCGACTTCAGCGGCACCGGCACCGTCACCTACACCCTGACCGGTGAGGGCGTCGGGCCGGGCAGCCTCGCCATGGTGAAGGCTGCGCCGACCTCTACCCAGGTTTCCAAGGCCGTGGGCGAGACCGTCACCGTCACGCTTCCGTCGAACGCCACGGGGACCTACACGCTTGTCGGCACGCTCGGCAGCGAGTCCATCACCCTCACGATCAACGCGACGATCGCCACGACAGGTTTCGACGCGAGCTCGATGCTCGGCGTCTGGATCGGTGGCGGCGTACTGCTGCTCGGCGGTGTGCTCGTCACGGTCTTCGCGGCTCGCCGCGAGCGTCAGGACGCCTAACCGCAAAGCTTTGCCCAAGAAGCCCCCGCACTTCGGTGTGGGGGCTTCCTGCATCCCCATCACTTTCCCGCGAGTTGTCCTTCGCTGACGCGAGTTGTCCCTGGCTGACGCCAGTTGTCCTTTGCTCACGCGAGTTGTCCTTTGCTCACGCGAGTTGTCCTTTGCTGACGCGAGTTGTCCTTTGCTGACGCGAGTTGTCCTTTGCTGACGCGAGTTGTCCTTGGCTGACCGGCCCGAGTAGGTCGACGAGCCGTCCCCGATCAGCTCCTCCCCACCTGCAGCCCCAGCGGCAATACTTCTCGCGCGTGGCGCACTCCCGCGCGAGTGGGTAACGACGGTGCACCGTGGATGCCATGACTCGTCGCCGTCCACCAGCGCAGCTGTTCAGCCTCTCGGATACGGACATCGGGCTGCCGCGTCGCGGGGTGGCAGGGAAGCGCCTCGCTTCCCTGCGTCCTGGCGCGCTCGTCCTGGCTTCCGATTGGGATGCCGTCTACGCGGAAGAGCGCCTTCGTTTGCGCGCGCTGGCCGTCGACGGCCGTCGACGTACGCGATCGGGAGCTTGGTCACACGCCACCGCTGCTGCTCTTCACGGGCTTCCGCTCTACCGGACCGGCACGAATCGCGTTTCGATGACCCTGTTCGGTGAACATCCGCGCCGGAACGGATCCGACGTGACGTGGCACTTCGCTCCGCTCGACGAGAGCGAGATCGTTGAGCGGGAGGGGATGCGCGTCACGAGTCTCGATCGAACTGTCTATGACGTCATCCGCACGGAGTCGTTAGAAACCGCCGTGGCTTGCTTCGATGCGGCGCTCCGGATGGCCGGGTGGGATGAGACAACGAACGAGTATGACAACGCCGCCGCCGAGGAATGCCGCGCCCTCGTCCGCGCTCGTGTCTTCGCCAACCCGGGCGCCCGCGGCATCATCCAGGCGCGATTCGTCACGCGCTTTGCGGACGGACGTGCCCAACTTCCGGGCGAGAGCGTGAGCAGGCTCTGGATGGCTCAGCTCGGCATCCGCAAACCCGAACTGCAATACCGGGTGGCACTGGGCGGTGGGAAGTACGCGTTGCTCGACTTCGCGTGGCCGGATGCCGGGCTCTGGTGCGAGTTCGACGGTGAGGTGAAGTACAGCGATGGCGACATCCTGCGGGGCCGTCACCGCGACGACGTTCTTGCTGCGCAGGCGGAGCGTGAGCGCAAGATTCGAGCGGCGACCGGATGGCAGCCATACCGGTGGGGCTTCGAACAGATGCAGTGCTTCGACGAGTTCGTGGAGTATCTGCGGGAGATCCGGCTCTACCCGGCACTTCGCGCAGAGTGACAGCGCGGCTGACGTGAGGACAACTCGCCTGGGTGAGTGACAACTCGGCTGAGCGAGTGACAACTCGGCTGGGGGAGGGACAACTCGGCCGGGGGGAGGGACAACTCGGCTGGGAAGGTTTCGAGCTCACGGATCGAAACCGGCGCGAGTTTGCGACACGCCCGGGATGCACGTAGACTGTTCAGGTTCCACATTCCGGTGCGCACTGCTGTGCGCCTGGATCACTGCCAGGGCAGTGCATAGAACGCGCGGAAGCGCAGAGTCTAGGCCGCGGGCAGCAGAACACGTTTCCCACACAGCATCCCTGCTTGCCAGGGTGACACGCGTGCGTGTCGTGCGGGACCGGATGCGCGAGCGTCCGGGTTGACATCAGAACAGCGGTGCAGCATCCGCAACATGCATCCCCATGCAGCGGAGTGAAGTGCCACGGCGTGCAAGCGCCACGGTGCGTCCAATGCCCGTGCCCCGAACCGATCGGGGTTCAGAGGTAAGACGCGAGAAAGAGAGTGAGCAGACAATGGCGGGACAGAAGATCCGCATTCGCCTGAAGTCGTACGACCACGCCGGGCTCGACAGCTCGGCGCGCAAGATCGTCGACACCGTGACCCGAGCGGGCGCGACGGTCGTTGGACCCGTGCCGCTTCCGACCGAAAAGAACGTCGTGTGCGTCATCCGGTCGCCCCACAAGTACAAGGACAGCCGCGAGCACTTCGAGATGCGCACCCACAAGCGTCTGATCGACATCATCGATCCGACGCCCAAGGCCGTCGACTCGCTGATGCGCCTTGACCTGCCGGCCGACGTCAACATCGAGATCAAGCTCTGAGGTTCGACATGGCTGACATCAACTCAAAGATTTCGAAGGGACTGCTGGGCACCAAGCTCGGCATGACCCAGGTTTGGGACGAGAACGGCAAGCTCGTTCCCGTCACCGTGATCGAGGTGGCCCCCAACGTGGTCACCCAGGTCCGCACTCCCGAGAAGGACGGCTACAACGCCGTGCAGATCGCGTACGGCCAGATCGACCCTCGCAAGGTGAACAAGCCCCTCTCGGCCCACTTCGAGGCCGCGGGCGTCACCCCGCGCCGCCACCTCACCGAGGTGCGCACGGCGGATGCTGCTGACTACTCACTCGGCCAGGAGCTCACCGTCGACGGCGTGTTCGAGGCCGGTCAGCTGGTCGACGTCGTCGGCACCAGCAAGGGCAAGGGCACCGCAGGTGTCATGAAGCGCCACAACTTCCAGGGTGTTTCGGCCTCGCACGGTGCGCACCGTAACCACCGCAAGCCCGGTTCGATCGGCGCCTCCTCGACCCCCAGCCGCGTGTTCAAGGGCATGCGGATGGCAGGTCGCATGGGTGGCGATCGTGTCACCGTGCTCAACCTCACCGTCCACGCAGTCGACGCCGAGAAGGGTCTGCTGCTCGTCAAGGGCGCTGTCCCCGGTGCGCGTGGTCGCATCGTCTACGTCCGCAACGCAGTGAAGGGTGCCTGATCATGGCTGACTCGACTCTCGCGCTCGACGTCCACAAGGCTGACGGCAAGAAGGCCGGCTCGGTTGAGCTGCCCGCCGCCCTGTTCGACGTCAAGACGAACATTCCGCTCATCCACCAGGTCGTCGTTGCGCAGCGCGCCGCGGCTCGCCAGGGAACACACTCGACCAAGCGTCGCGGTGAGGTCTCGGGTGCCGGTCGCAAGCCCTTCAAGCAGAAGGGCACGGGTAACGCCCGTCAGGGTTCGATCCGCGCGCCGCACATGACCGGTGGTGGCATCGTCCACGGCCCCAAGCCCCGCGACTACGGCCAGCGCACGCCCAAGAAGATGATCGCCGCCGCGCTCCTCGGTGCGCTGAGCGATCGCGCTCGCGGTGACCGCCTGCACATCGTCGACTCGTTCGGCATCGAAGGCGCTCCGTCCACGAAGGCTGCTGTCGCGGTCCTCGGCAACCTCGCCCCGGCGAAGAACGTGCTCGTGGTCGTCACCCGCGACGACGAGACCAGCATCCTGAGCGTCCGCAACCTCGCGTACGTGCACGTGCTCTACGTCGACCAGCTCAACGCCTACGACGTGCTCGTCTCGGACGACATCGTCTTCACCAAGGCTGCCTACGACGCGTTCGTCGCGTCGAAGACCGTCTCCACCCAGGAGGTCTCCGCATGACCGCTGTCAACAAGGACCCGCGCGACATCATCCTGAAGCCGGTCGTCTCCGAGAAGAGCTACTCGCTCATCGACGAGGGCAAGTACACGTTCCTCGTGGACCCGCGTGCGACCAAGACCGAGATCAAGCTCGCGATCGAGAAGATCTTCGGCGTCAAGGTGGCGTCGGTCAACACGATCAACCGCGTCGGCAAGGCCCGTCGCACCCGTTTCGGCATGGGCAAGCGCAAGGACACCAAGCGCGCCATCGTCACGCTGAAGTCGGGCTCCATCGACATCTTCACGGCAGTCGGCTGACAGTCGGGATAGAGGACTAGAGACATGGCAATTCGCAAGTACAAGCCCACGACCCCCGGTCGCCGCGGCTCGTCGGTGGCGGACTTCGCTGAGATCACCCGATCGACGCCCGAGAAGTCGCTCCTTCGTCCCATCGCGAAGACCGGTGGCCGCAACAACCAGGGCCGCATCACCACGCGTCACATCGGTGGCGGACACAAGCGTCAGTACCGCGTGATCGACTTCCGTCGTAACGACAAGGACGGCATCAACGCCAAGGTCGCGCACATCGAGTACGACCCCAACCGCACCGCGCGCATCGCGCTGCTGCACTACGTCGACGGCGAGAAGCGTTACATCCTCGCTCCGAACAAGCTGCAGCAGGGTGACATCGTGGAGTCGGGCGCCTCGGCCGACATCAAGCCCGGCAACAACCTGCCCCTGCGCAACATCCCGACCGGTACCGTCGTGCACGCCATCGAGCTGCGCCCCGGCGGCGGCGCGAAGATGGCCCGCTCGGCAGGAGCAGCGGTTCGCCTCGTCGCCAAGGACGGCCCGTACGCGCAGCTTCGTCTGCCCTCGGGTGAGATCCGCAACGTCGACGCACGCTGCCGCGCAACCATCGGCGAGGTCGGCAACGCCGAACAGTCGAACATCAACTGGGGTAAGGCCGGCCGCAAGCGCTGGAAGGGCGTGCGCCCGACCGTCCGCGGTGTCGCGATGAACCCGGTCGACCACCCGCACGGTGGTGGTGAGGGCAAGACCTCTGGTGGTCGTCATCCCGTGAGCCCGTGGGGTCAGGCGGAGGGCCGTACGCGCCACGCCAACAAGGAAAGCGACAAGCTCATCGTCCGCCGCCGCACGGCCGGCAAGAAGCGCAAGTAGGTAGGAACAGAAGATGCCACGCAGTCTCAAGAAGGGCCCCTTCGTCGACGAGCACCTGCTTCGCAAGGTCGTCTCCCAGAACGAATCGGGTTCGAAGAACGTCATCAAGACCTGGTCGCGCCGCTCGATGATCATCCCGGCCATGCTCGGGCACACCATCGCCGTGCACGACGGTCGCAAGCACATCCCTGTGTTCGTGACCGAAACCATGGTCGGCCACAAGCTGGGCGAGTTCGCGCCCACCCGCACCTTCCGCGGCCACGAGAAGGACGACAAGAAGGGCCGCCGCCGCTGACGCGGGGGCGCAAGAGGAGAGAGAAATGGTGGAGTCCATCGCACGCGTGCGACACATCCGCGTGACCCCTCAGAAGGCTCGTCGTGTCGTCGCGCTCATCAAGGGCAAGCAGGCCGAAGAGGCCCTTGCAATCCTGAAGTTCGCGCCGCAGGGTGCGAGCGAGCCGATCTACAAGCTGGTCGCTTCGGCCATCGCGAACGCTCGCGTGAAGGCCGACAACGAGGGCACCTACTTCGACGAGGGTGCGCTGTTCGTCAAGAACGCGTACGTCGATGAGGGAACGACGCTCAAGCGGTTCCAGCCGCGCGCGCAGGGTCGTGCATTCCAGATCAAGAAGCGCACCAGCCACATCACGGTTGTCCTCGCGACCCCCGAGGTTGCTGAGACCGCGCCCGCTACCCAGAAGAAGGCGAGCAAGTAATGGGACAGAAAGTCAACCCGTACGGCTTCCGCCTGGGCATCACCACCGACCACGTGTCGCGGTGGTTCTCGGATTCGACCAAGCCGGGTCAGCGCTACGCGGACTACGTGGCCGAGGACATCAAGATCCGTCGACTGCTGAAGACGCAGCTCGACCGTGCCGGTGTCAGCAACATCGAGATCGAGCGCACGCGTGACCGCGTCCGCGTCGACATCCACACCGCCCGCCCGGGCATCGTGATCGGTCGCCGTGGCGCCGAGGCCGAGCGCATCCGCGCCGACCTCGAGAAGCTCACCGGCAAGCAGATCCAGCTGAACATCCTCGAGGTCAAGAACCCCGAGGCCGACGCTCAGCTGGTCGCTCAGGGCATCGCTGAGCAGCTGTCTGCTCGTGTCGCATTCCGTCGCGCCATGCGTAAGGGTCTGCAGGGCGCGCAGCGTGCCGGCGCCAAGGGTGTCCGGATCCAGGTCTCGGGTCGCCTCGGCGGCGCGGAGATGAGCCGGTCGGAGTTCTACCGTGAAGGTCGTGTGCCCCTGCACACCCTGCGCGCGAACATCGACTACGGCTTCTACGAGGCCAAGACCACCTTCGGCCGCATCGGCGTGAAGGTCTGGATCTACAAGGGCGACCTCACCAACAAGGAACTGGCCCGCGAGCAGGCGAACCAGAAGCCCGCGCGCGAGCGTGGTGACCGTCGTGGCCCCCGTCGCGACAACCGCGCCGCTGAGGCCCCGGTCGCAGAAGGAGCGTCGGCATAATGCTCATCCCCCGCAAGGTCAAGTACCGCAAGCAGCACCACCCGGGTCGCGATGGCCAGGCCACCGGTGGCACGAAGGTGTCGTTCGGTGAGTTCGGCATCCAGGCCCTGACCCCCGCTTATGTGACCAACCGTCAGATCGAGTCAGCTCGTATCGC
>Ga0207881_1000756_pt1 | contig 11358 bp, 10 predicted proteins | sample MalvirmetagMSP97_FD_184227 | JGI IMG/M metagenome (GOLD analysis project Ga0207881, IMG submission 184227) | Marine viral communities from the Deep Pacific Ocean - MSP-97 (SPAdes) | ecosystem: Environmental > Aquatic > Marine > Oceanic | place: Pacific Ocean | collected 2011-05-03 | reverse complement strand
CGCCGTACCGACGTGTGCGCGGCGCGGCGCCAGGCTTGCCATCCGACGCGGCAACGGTCGATCGTTCGGCCGCGTGACGGCGCCAGCGGCGGCTCTTGAAGGTGCGTCGCGGTAGGAGATCCTGGGTGGACCAACACCGATCCACCCATGAACTCCATATGGAGGGCATCGGCGCGGTCGGCGTGCTCGAACCCATCGTCGTGCGGCCTGTGCTGGGCACCGACCTCTTCGAGATCATCGCCGGTGAGCGCCGTTGGAGAGCCGCAAGGAACGTCTTCGGCGACGACTACGACATGCCCGTGGTCATCAAGGACGCCAGCGACGAGGCGGCCGAGGCCATGTCGGTGATCGAGAACTACTACCGCGCCGCCATGTCGCCGGCCGAGGAAGCCCGTGCCGCGCAGCGCCAACTGCTGCGCCAGCGCGGCGACAAGGAAGAAGCCGCCCGCCTCATGGGCTGGTCGCCCGAGGTGTTGGAGCGGCGGCTCGCGCTGATGGCCTGCACACCCGCAGTGCTCAAGGCGCTGACTACGCGCAGCATCCAACTCGGCCACGCCGAACTGCTCTCGGGCACCCCACCGGAGAAGCAGGACGGCGTGCTGACGCAGAAGGTGCCGGTGACCTTGCCGAAGTCCCAACTCGGACGCTATGCGCGCCGGCTGCCTGATGGTTCCCTGGTTTTCGCCGCTTCTGGTCAGACATGCGAAAAGGTTGAACCTTATGCATTCGTATCAGTGCTCAGGCCGGGCCGCCGGCTTTGATCGCATCGTGTAGGCCTTCTCAGTCCGGGAGAGTGTCGAGGATCCGAGGCCGCTACCACGGCATTCTCGATGGACATCTGCGTCCGGCCTATGCGGTGTCCGAGGCGGCATGTAATCAATGTGCGCTGCGTCACGCGTGCGATCGTCCGGGTGAACCGCCCCGGGGCGGTTCACTACCTGCAGCAATGGTTCGCGCCGAGCGACCCGGCGATGGAGCAGTCTCTGCACAACATCCCCGTGTTCCGCCAGTTCGCCGCGCTGAGGGCCGTGGCGCGGTTGCTGGACGAGACGACGATCCTTCGGTTCCGCCACCTGCTTGAGAAGCAGGGCCTGGCAACCGAAAGGTGCCATTGCGGGCACCTGTCTCGCGGTTTAGAGGCCGCCCGCAGGATTGTTCTGTGGCCGGTTCGCCCGAGCTGGCTCGTATGGCACAAACGCGGGCACCGATGCGGGTATGAGAGCTTTGGCCCTAGCGTTCATTCCGGCTGGACTGACATCAGGCCAAACCCCAGTGTTGATCCGAGTCAAGACTGTCTCAATCGCCGCAGCTGACTCTGAAGGCTCGAACGTACAGTGCCCCGCACGGTCAACAATCGTCGTTCTGTAGAGACTCACATCTCCACCATTGGCCTGCATCTTCTGAACATACGAATCGATGATGTTTGGAGGCACCACGTTATCTCCTGTTGTATGCATCCGCAAGGAAGGTATCTTGGGTGTGCCGTGGACTGTTCGTCCCGGCCCGTTCCAGAACGCCGAGGCGGCGGGTTCCGCCTGTACACGGGTCGCGTCCCGCAGTGTTGCAAGATCGGCCTGGAGATTGAGTCCATTTGTCGAGTAAAGCGATAGCACCAGACGCCCGACTGCCGGCTCGGCGCGGGCCAGAAGTTGGGAGTAGTCGATGCCCGCATTCCAAGAGAGTTGCCGAACTGCCGGAGATGTCCCTGCATGCTCAAACATGAATCGAGACTGTCCTCCAGGTTGGGCGGCGTTGAGAAGCACAGTGTCGAAGACTGCACTTTGAAGCGCACCGAGATCGAAGGGATCTGGCTGAGCTCGTGTGGCATTGCTCCACACCGGCCACTGGCCTACTGCAGCAGCAAGCGCAATCCTAGCCCGACCTTCCTGGCTCTGCTGAGCTAGCGTGAGAGCGGCGCGCCATTTTGCAGATTGATCTGCTACGGAAGCAAGATCGGAGAAGCCGACGACCTGCAATTCTGATGCGATCAGCGTCTTCAGCACGAACCACCCATCCAACATCATGTTCATGAGTGGTACCGGCTCATGAGCGCACCCTACAACAACGCCATCAACCTTCTCGGGATAGCGCTCGGCAAAATTTAGAGCAACGAAGCCGCCGCCCGAGTGTCCATACTGGATCACCTTCGTAGGCTTCCCATAGCGCGCGTTGAACATGTCGATGACCGAGATCAGCTCTTGCTGCTCTCGATCCGGATCATAGTTAAAGTTTCTTTGCGGATTTCGACCGGTACCCGAAAGCGCGTAGCCTCGCTGCAACCAGTAGCAACTCCGCGCGCCGTCCTTAGCGGGAACATAGTCAAGGTCGTTGATCAACAAGCCGTTCCAGCCTGTTGGCCGACGCATGCTCCACGGCGACCCGTTTGCAAAGGCGCCCTCGGCCTCCACATAGGTAACGGTCCCATTGCATCCTGTCACTACAACTTCCTGCTGTGTCGGCGGACCAGCAGCGGCCTTGTCGCTTCCGCCGCACGCCGTTAGTACAGCTGCCGCTATCACGCCGACGAGGCGCCTCGATTGACAACTGATAGATCCGATTGCCCTCACCTGCCGGTTTGGTTCACTTTTCATGTGGTCTCCTTTTTACATGTTGGTCGGCGCCCGCTAACAGTCGAAAACGAAATCTACCCACTGCGAGCCTCAGGTGCATAGTTTGCCACCTAAGGAAGGTCTGCGAAACCCCTCGTCACTCCGGCTGGCGCCGGGCGTGAGCGTCGGGGACGATGCGAAGCATGGATCAGATCACGCTTGGCCTTGACCCGCTGCCCAAGAAGACCCGCAAGGAAGTCTTCCTCGACGAGATGAACCAGGTGGTGCCCTGGGCCGCGCTGGTGGCGCTGATCCAGCCGCACGCGCGGGGTGCGCATCAGGCGCTGGGCGGTCGCCCGCCGTTCCCCATCGAGACCATGCTGCGCATCCACTGCCTGCAGCTGTGGTGGAACCTGAGCGATCCAGCGATGGAAGAAGAGCTGCACGAGCGCCCGCTGTACCGTCGCTTCGTCGGCCTGGAAGGCGCGGCGCGCATGCCCGACGAGACGACGATCCTGCGCTTTCGACACCTGCTGGAGAAGCAGCAACTCGCACCGCAAGTGCTGGCCACGATCAACGCCGGCCTGGCCCAGCAGGGCCTGATGCTCAAGACCGGCACGGTGGTGGACGCCACCATCATTGCCGCGCCGAGTTCGACCAAGAACAAGGACGGCGAGCGCGACCCCGAGATGCACCAGACCAAGAAGGGCAACCAGTGGCACTTCGGCATGAAGGCGCACATCGGCGTGGACGCGGACTCTGGCCTGGTGCACAGCGTCATCGGCACGGCGGCCAACGTCAACGATGTGACGCAGGCTGCGGGCCTGCTGCATGGCGAGGAGATCGACGCCTGGGGCGATGCGGGCTACCAGGGCGTGGACAAGCGCGAGGAGTTCAAGGACAGCGAGGTGCGCTGGGAAGTGGCGATGCGGCCGGGCAAGCGGCGGCGGCTGGATCCCCAGCGCGAACTGGATCGGCTACTGGAAAAGGCCGAGAAGCTCAAGGCCAGCATCCGTGCCAAGGTCGAGCACCCGTTCCGGCTGATCAAGCAGCAGTTCGGCTACGCCAAGGTGCGCTATCGCGGGCTGGCGAAGAACACGGCGCGGCTGACGATGCTGTTTGCGCTGGGCAATCTGTGGATGGCGCGCCGGCAGATCCTGGGAGCGCAGGGATGAGTGCGCCTGCACTGCGCCAAAGGGCCGCGCAAGGGCCCGTAAACGGGTCGGCGCAGCGCTCAGAACGCTCGATTCAAGCGCGCGCGCCCGCCTCAAGAAACAGAAACCCCGCTCGGCACGGACTCACGCGCCACGAACGGGGTTTTGCAGACCTTCCCTAAGGAAAATAATATTAGGTAACTAATCTTGTGTCAACGGGAGTTATAGACTCGGCATAATTTATTCATCAACTTTTGTTGATGACCTGACTCCAAAGTTCATGGAAAAAGAAGATGCACGCAAGCAGTCGCGGGAAGTGCTGCAAGAACGGCGCAAGCAAGTTATCCGTTTGCATCGAAAAGGTGTTGGCGTGATGCAGATCGTGGAGCAAACCGGGCTGAGTTGGTCTGGTGTCAACGCTGCACTGCGCCTGTTCGAGCAAGGCGGAGCGGCTGCACTCAAGCCACCGCCATCGCCGCCAGCGTTGATCCAGCAACACTTGATCGCTGGCGAGCCTCAGTTTCAGAGCTGCGCCCAGATGGACAAACCCAGCAGAGTTGGCTATGGGCTGCACCGGCGAAACACTCAACCCGCCAAATCAGCGAGGTACTGGAGCGCATCGACCTGCTTTACACGCTGGACGTTCATAAGCACCTGGCAGACATCCCCGATCTCATCTTGCGCCGCTACGCGCGCCGACTTGTCTCCAGGCCGCCCTCAGCCGGAGCCAAGATCAAAGAGCCAGCGCGCACCGTGGAGGTCGCATGCTTTCTTCGGTATTGCCTGTTCACCACCACAGACCAGTTGATCCTTATGGTGCAGCGCCGGATCGCCGATCTGTGGCGTCAGGCTGCCGCCGATGTCCCCGCTACCGTCAATTGGGCCGCAATGTACAAAACGCTGCTCGGCGAACTTGTTGCCTTGAGCGCGCAAGGTGCGGTGCCAGATGCTGAGTTGCGTGCCCGTCTTGAAGCCTTGATCACCGAAACCCAGAAACGCAAACCACCGAGCAGGGCCTCCCTGGTCCGCGAGGGATTGATTGATGGAATTCGCCCCGTGCGGTCGTTGCTCGTCGCCATTGCAAAGCTGCCCTGGCAGGCCACCGGCGAGCATCCTGCCATCGAGTACCTTGCCAAGCTGCAAGCTTTATATCTCAAAGGATCCAGAAAGCTGCCAGTTGAAGTGGTGGCACCAAGTCTGGGAATGATCTGGCAGGTTTCGATCTCCAGCCCAGACCGGGAACGGGCGTTTCAGGCGTTGGAGGTGGCCACCCTGTTTGCCCTGCGCCGCGCGGTGCGCAATGGCTCGGTCTGGATTGAGCACAGCCTGAGCTTTCGGGGTCGTGCGCGCTTGTTCTTCACGGACGAGCGTTGGCAGGCAGAGTCCAAGAAACACTATGCCCGTCTATCGTTACCCAGCAAGGCTGCCACTTTCTTGAAGCCTTTGCTGGCCAGAGTAACTGCCGGTGTCGATGCGGTGGCCGCTGCAGCCCGCAGTGGCGTACTGCGCGTGGATGATGAACTCCATTTGTCGCCATTGCCCGCAGAGGACGAAGACCCAGAAGTGACCAAGCTGCGCGCGGCTTTGGGTCACCGCATCGGTGAGGTTCAATTGCCGGAAGTGATTCTGGCCGTTGACGCCCAGGTGCGCTTTAGCTGGATCATGCTCGGACGTGAGCCGCGCTCTACCGACGAGCTGCTGATGGTCTATGCCGGCATCATGGCCCACGGCACCAGTCTGACTGCGGTCGAATGCGCGCGCATGATTCCGCAATTGTCTGCCACCAGCATTCGCCAGGCCATGCGCTGGGCGCGGGACGAACGGCGTCTGAGCCAGGCCTGCCAGGCTGTGCTGGAATTCATGCAGCGACACCCGATTGCCGCCACCTGGGGGCGGTCCGATTTGGCATCTTCTGACATGATGAGCATGGAGACCACCAAACGGGTGTGGCAAGCCCGGCTTGATCCTCGGCGCAACACACCTTCCATTGGAATCTACTCCCATGTAAAAGACCGGTGGGGCATCTTCCATGCGCAGCCCTTTGTGCTCAATGAGCGCCAGGCGGGCGTGGCCATTGAAGGTGTCATCCGCCAAGAAAAGCTGGAGACCAGCCAGCTTGCTGTGGATACCCATGGCTACACCGACTTTGCCATGTCACATGCCCGTTTGCTTGGTTTTGATCTTTGCCCGCGGTTGAAGGAACTCAAACAGCGCCACCTCTTTGTGCCACGCGGCACCAAAGTGCCCGCAGAAATCGCTGCGGTGTGCGAAGCCAATGTCGACGTCGCTTTGATCGAAAAGCATTGGGATAGTCTGGTGCACCTGGCAGCCTCGGTCATGAGCGGACATGCCAGTGCGGTGGCAGCTCTTGCGCGGTTCGGTTCTGCCGCCCAGGGCGATCCAATCTATGAGGCTGGCGTGCAATTGGGGCGGTTGCTGCGTACGGCGTTTTTGGCTGACTACTTTGTCAAGGACGCTTTCAGGAACGAGTTGCGCCGGGTGCTCAATCGGGGCGAGGCTGTTAACGCCCTCAAGCGCGCCATTTATACCGGCCGGATCAGCCCGGCGCAGGCCAAACGTGTCGATGAAATGCAGGCTGTGGCCGATGCGTTGAGCCTGATGGCCAACATCGTGATGGCGTGGAATACCTCACAGATGCAGGCGGTCCTGGATCGCTGGTCGAACCGCCGCCAGGTCATTCCACCGGAACTGATCGGGAAGATTGCGCCCACCAGGCTGGAGAGCATCAACTTGCGGGGTGTGTTTCGCTTCCCGGTTGACCGCTATGCTGACCAAATCCTGCCTTCGCGGCCAAATGCATCGATAACTGGCACCAATGGATGAAACCGACCACGGTTTGACGCCACGAATCGCAGATTTGAAAGTGAACAGGAAAGTCAATGAAATCAACGATCTACCAACACCACCTCCGCGCCAGTGCTAGCTTTTCGTACCGTCACTTATTGCACTGAAAACGAGGAGACCCCAACGTGGACATCCAGATGCGCACCAATGTGCCGCACATCTTCGCCATCGGCGACATCGTGGGCCAGCCCATGCTGGCGCACAAGGCGGTGCACGAGGCGCATGTGGCGGCGGAAGTGATCGCCGGCGAATTGCAGGGCAACAAGGAACTGGCCAGCGCCGCCTTCAACGCCCGCGTGATCCCCAGCGTGGCCTACACCGACCCCGAAGTGGCCTGGGTGGGCCTGACCGAAGACCAGGCCAAGCAGCAGGGCATCAAGGTCAAGAAGGGCCTGTTCCCCTGGGCGGCCTCGGGCCGCGCCATTGCCAACGGCCGCGACGAAGGCGTCACCAAGCTGCTGTTCGACGACAGCCCCGAAGCAGGATCAGGAGACGGCCATGCTGGCCGGGGCCACGGCAAGATCCTGGGCGGCGGCATGGTCGGCACGCATGCGGGCGACATGATCGGCGAGATCGCCCTGGCCATCGAGATGGGTGCGGACGCTGTCGACATCGGCAAGACCATCCACCCGCATCCGACGCTGGGCGAGAGCATCGGCATGGCGGCGGAAGTGGCGCATGGCAGCTGCACGGATGTGCCGCCTGCGCGCAAGTAAGTCCGCAGCCAAGCTACCCTGACAAGGCCCGAACTGGCGACGGTTCGGGCCTTGTGCTTTGCGTACCCAAACAATCGCCGCAGAATACTGTGCATTTGTACAGTATTCATGTCAGCCACTTCCAAGCCCAAGCTCTACAACCCACGCCACCCCGAACGCACGCTGCTCTACCAAATGGTAGCCGAGCACTACGAGACCTGGCTAGAGTTGGCCAGCGCGGGTCAGTTCGACGGCCAGGGCGACCACCACACCCCCAAGCCCTTCGTGCGCAAAGCGTTTGCCAAGTATCTTGAGTGCGGCATCTTTGCCCATGGCTTTGCCCGCGCTCGCTGCGGCGACTGTGGGCACGACTACTTTGTAGCCTTCTCCTGCAAAGGCCGGGGAGTCTGCCCCTCGTGCACCACGCGGCGGATGGTGGAGACGGCGGCACACCTGAGCGACCACGTTTTCCCCCGCCTGCCGGTGCGCCAGTGGGTGCTCTCCGTGCCCAAGAGGTTGCGGTACTTCATGCAACGCGACGGAGCGGTGCTGAGCATGGTGCTGCGCATCTTTCTGCGGGTGATCGCACAAACTCTGCAGACCCACAGCCCCGGTGCGGCCCATATGGACAAGGCAGGCCTGCACATCGGTGCCATCGCCTTCATTCACCGATTCGGCTCCAGCCTCAATGAACACGTCCACTTCCACGTTTGTGTGGTGGACGGGGTGTTTGAGGAAGTGGAGGGCGAGGGCGATGCTGATGCGACCCCTCGAATCTCATCGCCGGGTGTCATCTTTCACGCGGCCACCGGCATCGATGCGGCTACCGTGGCCCCAGTGCAGACCACACTGCAAAAACGCATCCTGCGCGCCTTCGTTGCTCGGGGCCTGCTGGAGAACTGTGACGCCAAAGACATGCTGGGCTACAAACACAGCGGCTTCTCGGTGGACGCCGGTGTCTGCATCGAAGCCCACGACCGCGCTGCGCTGGAGCGGCTGCTGCGCTATTGCGCGCGTCCACCGTTTTCCATGGAGCGCCTACGCAAAGAGGGAAGCAAACTGGTGTACCGCTGTGCCAAACAGCGCAGCGAGCCCACCAGTGACAAGCGTGGTGCCAAGGCAGATGAGCTGCACCTCACACCGCTGGAACTGATCGACCGCATCGCCGCGCTGGTGCCACCGCCACGCACCCACCGGCACCGCTACTTTGGTGTGCTGGCACCAAACTCGCCGCTGAGAGCGGCGGTAACGGCGCTGGCTCAGCCTGCTGCGTCGCAACCAGCCACGGTGGAGACTGCACAACCTGGCGCGGGCGTACCTGGGGTGGCGGCGCCGGGCAACGCGGCCACACCCACACCCGAACCTGAAGCACGCCCGAAGCGAGCGGCGCATTACTTGTGGGCGGTGCTGATTGCCCGCATCTACGAGGCATTTCCGCTGCTGTGCCCCATGTGCGGTGGGCAGATGCGCATCATTGCCTTCATCACCCACAGCGCCGAAATCCGCCACATCCTGAACCACATCGGGGTGGAGTCTGCCCCCCCGCACATCACCCCGGCACGCGGGCCACCGCTGTGGGAGGGCTGCGACGCGCCGGTGGATGATGGTGCGCAAGGCGAGCCGGATTGGGATCTGGCAGCTCAACCCGACGAGGTAGACCAGCGCGTCAATTGGTGACCCAGTGAAGCGGCGGTATCCATCGCTGCGGGGAAGCAGCTGCGCGCGCGCCAGGCCCAAATGCATACTGCCTCCCAAGCTCTTGCCATTGAGCGGCAAGCGAGCGCTCAACCTTCCTTGGCCGAACGTGTTTCGAGGCCCAAAACTCGTGCCATACTTGGCCTCATGCGGTTGAATTTCCTATCCGTACCTGCCGGAACACTTCGAGCTGGACCATGTGCTCTATCCCGGTTACGAACTCACGCTGAATGATGTCGTGGGCCATGCGATCCGATGCAGTTCCGAGGCCGTCCGGAGAGCGGTCGCTGCGTGTCTTGAAGACCCCGAGGGGGATGAAGAGGACTTTTACTGGCCGGGACAGGAGTACAGCCGCAGGTCCAGCCCGTTCGAATCGGAGGACCACGAACGCTGGTATGCGGTCGGCCCCTGGCACCACATTGCCCACGAGTTGGCCCATGGCCGGCGCTTTTTCAACGATGCCGCGCGCTCGTTCTTCGAGTGGTTGATCGGCGAGGCGCTCGAGGCCGAGGATCCAGAGACCCCGGGAACACCCGCCCTGGTGACCATGCTCGACGCCGGCGCGGCTTTCTACCGCTCCCGCATTGCCAGCGGTGAGCTGGAGGCAAGGTCGTTCGCAGAGAACCCGGGCATTGCGCTCGGCGCCGCTCCCAAGGAGCGAGCGGCCAACAACCGCATGAGCCCCGCCGGCGTTCCCTTGCTCTACGTTTCGCGGGAGATCGACACCTGCATCGCCGAAGTTCGTCCCTCGATCGGGGACACCGTGGTGGTGGGGCGCTTCCAGTCCACAGCATCCCTGAGGTTCTTCGATTTCACGAGGCTGGGTCGCCGGCTGCGACATGCCCCCTTGAGCTTGTTCGACCCCAGCTACCGAAAGCGCAGCGAACATCGGCTGCTGCTGGAGTACCTGCATGAAGAGATCGCTCGACCGGTCCGGACCGGCGATACGGATTACGTGATGACGCAGGCGCTGGCGGAGTTCATCCGCTACGACAAGAAGTGGGCTTTCGATGGCATCGCTTTTCGGTCCGTGCAATGCGAGGGTGGCGTGAACTATGTTCTGTTCGATAGAGGCGAGCCGGAGGCTATGCTGGCCCCGGACTGGCGGCCAGCCTTCCACCTGGCGATTGAGTGCGAGGCTGTCTCGATGCACGTGATCGAGGGCGTGCGTTATAGCCATGTTCCTGCCTCTATCCCGGTGCAGGCGACCAAGTCCTGGTGAACTGCGTATGGGCCACAGCGTGGCCTCGGGTGCGCTGCAGGCTACCCACGCCCCGCTGCGCCGGGCCTTGAAGACGCGCTTTGTTGCGAGAAGCTGGGCGCATGCTCAGCGACGAAGAGAAAGCCCGCATGCAGTCCTGTCTGCGCACCTTGCGCGAGGCCATGCCGGGCTTCGCCAGCCGCCGCGCGCAGTTGGTGATGATGGCCGAGGTGGCACATGTCCTTGGCACGCTGGATCGAGCGCGGTGGCAAGGAGGTCAGGGCGGGCCGGACGACAGAGTTCCACGTCTGCGCTGCGCCGATCGGTGGCGGAGAACGCCTGCGCACGCTGCTGTGGGATCGTGCCGGCGCTGCCGTGCTGACCTCGGCGACGCTGCAGGCCTGCGGCTCGTTCGACCTCTTCATGGAAGAGGCTGGCCTGAAGGCATGGGAGGGGGTGCATGCGCTCAGCCTGCCATCACCCTTCGACCATGCGGCGCAGGCCGAGCTGCACCTGCCGCGCATGCGCTCCCATCCGCTCGATGCCCAGGCGCATACCGAGGAGGTGGCAGCCATGCTGCCCGCCCTGCTCGAGGCGCAAGCCGGGTCTCTGGTCCTGTTCGCATCGGCAAGGCAGATGCATCAGGTCGCGCATGCGCTGCCGGAGGCGCTGCGCGAGCAGATCCTCGTGCAGGGAAGCACGTCCAAGCGCGAGCTGCTGGCGCGCCACAAGGCTCGCATCGACCAGGGCCAGCGTTCGGTCCTCTTCGGTCTGGCCAGCCTCTCCGAGGGGGTGGACCTGCCCGGCGCCTACTGCACGCACCTGGTAGTGGTCAAGTTGCCCTTCGCGGTGCCCGACGATCCGGTCGAGCAGACACGCCGGGAGTGGATCGAGGCGCAGGGGAGGTCCGCCTTCCATGAGCGCAGCGTCCCCGAGGTCGGCATCCGGCTGGCGCAGGCGGTGGGGCGGCTGCTGCGCACGCCCGAGGACCACGGCCGCGTCACGGTGCTGGATCCGCGGCTGGCGAGCACGCCGTGGGGCCGGCGCCTGCTGGCGGGCCTGCCGCCGTACCGACGTGTGCGCGGCGCGGCGCCAGGCTTGCCATCCGACGCGGCAACGGTCGATCGTTCGGCCGCGTGACGGCGCCAGCGGCGGCTCTTGAAGGTGCGTCGCGGTAGGAGATCCTGGGGGGACCAACA
>Ga0207881_1000747_pt1 | contig 11428 bp, 9 predicted proteins | sample MalvirmetagMSP97_FD_184227 | JGI IMG/M metagenome (GOLD analysis project Ga0207881, IMG submission 184227) | Marine viral communities from the Deep Pacific Ocean - MSP-97 (SPAdes) | ecosystem: Environmental > Aquatic > Marine > Oceanic | place: Pacific Ocean | collected 2011-05-03 | reverse complement strand
CCAGCGTTGAGCTCACGTTCTCAGCCGAGATCATGGAAATGGGAGCAGCCGTGATCGTTGCGGATGCTCAGGAGAACGACTGGGTCGCCGGCGACATCCAGATCGACTTCGACACCCTGACGGTTCCTCTCAACGAGGGGATGCCGAACGGCGCATACGAAGTGCGGTGGCGGGTCGTCTCGTCGGACGGGCATCCGATCTCCGGCCTCATCCCCTTCACGGTGGATGATCCGGCAGCGGCATCCCCGACGCCGACGGCGACCTCCACGGCCGTGAGTTCACCCACGCCGACAGCAGATCAGACCACCGGTGGTCCTTCCGATGACGCGACCACCGCGCCGCTGGACTCGGCGGCAGAGGACGGCGGCATTCCGCGCGTCGTTCTGATCGGCGCGATCGGGGCGGCATCTGCGCTCGCCCTGTTCGGGCTGGTTCTCTTCTTCCTTCGCGGCCGCGCCGGGCGTGGCCGCCGGGGTTCCGACGAGGAGCCCCCGAAGCCCTGAAAGGGAAGCCTGTGAACACCCGTATTTCCACCCGATTCGGCATCCTTCTGGTTGCGGCGGCCCTCGGTCTCGCCGGCTGCGCGTCCACGGACACCGGCACAGCGACTGCCACCGAAGCCGACTCCGTCACCATCACGGATGCCTGGGTCAAGGCTGCCGACAGCGGCATGACAGCAGCCTTCGGTGAGCTCGAGAACACCGGCGACACCGACGCTGCGATCGTCTCGGTCAGCTCCGACGCGTCCACGACGTTGGAACTGCACGAGGTGGTCGACGACGGCAGCGGCAGCATGGTCATGCAAGAGAAGGACGGCGGTTTCATCGTGCCGGCGGGCGGCAGCCTCACACTCGAGCCGGGCGGCTACCACTTCATGCTGATGGGCCTCACGGCTCCGCTGGTCGCCGGTGACGAAGCGACGTTCACCGTCACGTTCGAGGACGGCTCGACGATGGAGTTCACAGCACCGATGAAGGACTTCACCGGTGCTGACGAGAACTACAACGGCGGCGGCATGGACATGGACGAGGGCCACTCGGACATGGACATGGGCGGTGACGACCAGTAATGACCGCTGATCGGAATAGCTCCGATCGCTCCGGGTCGACCCGGCGGCAGTTCCTCGTGGGGGGAGCTGTCGCCGGCGTCGGCGCGGCCGCGGCGATCGGCATCGACCTCGCCCTGACCTCCGCCCCGGATGCTCCAGCACCCGCGGCATCCGGTTCGACTCCGCAGGAGGGAACGGAGATCGTTCCCTTCTACGGCGCCCACCAGGCAGGGATCGACACGGCCGCGCAGACCTACGGGACATTCGTTGCGCTCGACCTCCTACCCGAGGTGCAGCGCGAGGCCCAGCGCCGAATGATGAAGGTGCTCACCGATGACGCCGCGCGACTGACGCGAGGGGAGCCGGCGCTTGCCGACTCGGAGCCCGAACTCGCGGTAGCGAGCGCTCGTCTGACCGTCACGTTCGGGTTCGGGCCCGAGTTCGTCGCGCGGGCGGGAGGCTCCGGGCCGTCGTGGCTGAAGCCCCTCCCCGCCTTCTCGATCGACAGGCTCGAGCCCGCGTACACGGGCGGTGACCTGCTCATCCAGATCGCGGCCGATGACCCGCTGGTCGTCGCCCACGCGACCCGGATGCTGCTGAAGGACTCGCGTTCGTTCACCACCGTGCGGTGGGTGCAGCAGGGTTTCCGCCGCTCGGCCGGCGCCTACCCCGAGCGGAGCATGCGAAACCTCTTCGGCCAGGTCGACGGCACCGTCAACCCGGTGGCGGGGACGGCGGACTTCGACGAAGTCGTCTGGAACTCGGACGGATGGCTCGCCGGCGGCACCGGGATGGTTGTGCGCCGCATCCGAATGACGCTTGACACGTGGGACAAGCTCGATCGGTCGGGACGAGAACAGTCCGTGGGCCGCACCCTCGACACCGGTGCGCCGCTAACCGGCACGGCCGAAACCGACGATCCGGACTTCGAGGCACGCACCGCGCTCGGCTTCCCGGTGATCCCGGAGTTCTCGCACATGCGGCGGGCCCGCAGCGACAACCCTCGGGAACGCATCCTGCGCCGCCCGTACAACTACGACGATGCTCCGACCGGGGGTGCGCTGTCGGACTCGGGACTGATCTTCGCGTCGTTCCAGGCCGACATCGATGCGCAGTTCGTGCCGATGCAGCAGCGCCTTGCGGAGCTGGACCTGCTCAATGAGTGGACGATTCCGATCGGTTCGGCGGTGTTCGCCGTGCCGCCCGGGTGCGCGGAGGGCGGGTTCGTCGGGGAGACCCTCCTCGCGTAGCGCCGCTCCCGGTACAGTGATGCCCACGGGACGGATGCCGCGCCGGGCGGGCGCCCCGCTGGGAGGGGAACATGGCGGGCAGGCGACCTTTCGGAGTCACCCTGGTGGCGATCATCGCCTGGCTCACGGGTGCGCTGCAGATCATCGCGGGAGTGCTGCTGCTGATCGGCGGCGAAATCACTTTCGGCATCGTCGCGATGCTCATCGGCTTCGTCACAATTCTGGTGAGTCTGGGCCTGTTCGGCGGCAGCAACGGCGCCCGCATCCTGACCGCCGTTGTCTTCGTGCTGAATATCGCCGGCTCGGTGTATCTCATGATCACCGAGCCGGCGCAGCTCTGGTCGGCTGTGGGGTCGGCGGTGCTGCCGCTGATCGGCCTGCTGCTGCTGTTCACGTCGCGCGCCAACAGCTTCTTCCGCTGAGGCCGCGATGTCTCGGCTCTCTGATGCACTCATCCCGCCGTCACAGCGCCTGTCGGCCGATGAGCTGCACGATGCGCTGAACCTCGGAGCCGGCGAGGTCGGTCGAAAGCGTTCGGCCTTCCTCATCATGCTCGTGCTCTCGGCGATCATCGCCGCGGCCGGCGTCCTGGGCGATTCGACGGCGACGGTCATCGGGGCCATGATCATTGCGCCGCTTGCCACCCCGATCCTCGGTATCGCACTCGGGATCGTCGTGGGGCAATTGCGCCTCGTCGTCAGTTCGCTGCTGTGGGTGCTGCTCGGGGTGGTGCTGGTGATCGCGATCGGTGCGATGTTCGCGGTGTTCGTCGCCGATCCGTCGGAATTGCAGAGCAACTCTCAGATCACCGGACGCACCTCCCCGGGACTCCTCGACCTCGCGGCAGCGCTCGCGACCGGAACCGCCGGAGCTTTCGCGATGTCTCGCCGCGATCTCAGCACCGTGCTGCCCGGGGTCGCCATCGCGATCTCACTCGTCCCGCCGCTCGGTGTCGTCGGCGTGTGCGCCGGGGTGGGGGAATGGGATGCCGCTACCGGTGCGCTGTGGCTGTTCCTGTCCAACGTCGTGGCGCTCATCATCGCGGGCAGCATCGTTTTCACCCTCGCGGGGTACGCCCGCGAGCCAAGCTCGCTCCCGACCGCGCGGCGCCGCCGTGCCTACATCATCGTCGGGATCGCGGCGGTCATCGTCGTCATCCCGCTCGCGTTCAACACCGTTGCCTCGTTCCTGCTGACATCGTGGGGTCTGACGATCCGCAACGCCTCCCAGGAATGGATCAGCGCCGATACCACGGCATCCATCTCTGACGTGCACTGGGTCGGCGTGAACGCCACGATCGACGTCGTGACCGACGACGGCCAGATTCCGGACACCGATGACCTCACGGCAGCGCTCGATGGCCTGCCCGAGTTCGTGGGCGTAACAGTGCGGGTACAGACCGAAGCCGAATACGCGATTCGCTGACGTTTCTAGATCCGGATCGGGAACGTCGCCAGGATGACGACTCCGACCGCTCCCAGCGCTGTGGCGCCGATCAGGAGGAACTTGCGGGCCCACGGCGCGAGGTCGCGTTGGGACATTGCGGTGAGGAAGAGCACCAGTGCGAAGAGCACGGTGAGGAGCGAGTAATTGTCGCCGCGCTGATTGTTGGTGAGCGCCTCCTGGAACTTCGCATCCGCGCGTTCGTTAAGTTCCTGCGCCTCGACGGTGCCGGGAGGGATGTACTCGGGCACCGCGAAGGGACCGGCTTCGACACGTCCACCGGCATCCCATGCCTCGAACGCCACGGCAAACTCGGGGCTGAACCGGTCCTCGATATAGGCAGCGAGGTCTTCTTCGCCGTTGTAGGTGGCCCGGACCCACTCGGCGTAGACGCTCAGGTCGAACTGTCGTGCATCGCGAGCCTCGCCCTCGGCACTGGTTGCCTGTACTCGTGCGCTGGATGCCTGGCTGAACGCGATCGACATCTCGCCGCCCCACTTGGAGGCCTCGAACCCACACCATGCCGTGAGGACTGCCGTGATCGACAACACGAACACCGCCATGATGTCGAGCCAGTCGCGGCGCGGACGGGTCGCTGGCGAATCTCCACTCACGCGGTCATCCTATGGCTCTCTAGACTGCAGGCAGGCCCGCATCGATTGGCCGTGTCAGCGATACCGCGGAACAGAGGATCACGAATGCAACTGGGAATGGTCGGACTCGGACGAATGGGCGCGAACATCGTGCGCCGCCTCATGAACGACGGGCACGAATGCGTCGTCTACGACGTGAATGCGGATGCCGTGACCGCGCTCGCCGGCGAGGGCGCGACGGGTGCGGAGTCGTTCGCCGACATGGCGAGCAAGCTCGAGGCACCTCGTGCGATCTGGCTCATGATCCCCGCGGGCCTCACCGGCGATGTCGTCGACCAGGTGGCCGAGGTGCTGGAGCCCGGGGACATCATCATCGACGGCGGCAACTCCAACTACCGCGACGATGTGCGCCGGGCCGCGAAGCTCAAGCCCAAGGGCATCCATTACGTGGATGCCGGCACCAGCGGCGGCGTGTTCGGCCTTGAGCGCGGTTATTGCCTCATGGTCGGCGGTCCGAACGAGGCATTCGACCGGATCGAGCCGATCCTCAAGACCATCGCGCCCGGCAAGGGCGACATCGAGCGCACGCCGGGGCGTACCGGCGACTACGCGCCCGAAGAGCTCGGCTACCTGCACTGCGGCCCGTCGGGGGCCGGCCACTTCGTCAAGATGGTCCACAACGGCATCGAGTACGGGATCATGGCCGCGCTCGCCGAGGGGATGAACATCCTCAAGAACGCCGACGCGGGAGTCCGCGAAGCCGAACATTCGGCCGAGATCGCCCCGCTGGAAGAGCCTGAGTTCTATCAGTTCACGATCGACACCCCCAAGGTCGCGGAGCTGTGGCGTCGCGGATCGGTCATCTCGTCGTGGCTGCTCGACCTCACCGCAGCTGCCCTCGAAGAGAACCCCACGCTCGACGGACTCGCCGGCCGGGTCTCCGACTCGGGCGAGGGCCGCTGGACCGTCAAGGCCGCCGTCGACACGGGGGTTCCCGCTCCCGTGCTCTCTGCAGCGCTATTCGAGCGGTTCGCATCCCGTGATGAGGATCACTACGCCAACCAGCTTCTCTCGGCGATGCGCCTGCAGTTCGGTGGCCACCACGAGCTTCCCACCGGGGATGTGCTCGAGGCAGGTGCTCGCAAGTCCGATCAGGCTGGCTGACCTTCACGGCTGCGCGGCCTGTGCTTAGGCTGTCGGCATGCCAGTGCTGTTCTCGGTCCTCGTCATCGCACTGAGCATCGGTGCGCTCATCGACGCGATCGTCATCTCCGAGCATCGCGTGCGCTACCTCCCCAAGGTCGCGTGGGTGATTCTGATCGTTCTCGTGCCGCTGCTGGGCAGTGTCTTCTGGTTCGCACTGGGACGGGACTATCAGCGTGCGCCGGCGCCCTGGCGCGAGTACACCGACAAAGGGGCTCCGCCCGCGAGCGCCCCCGTGCGGCCCCGCGACACGCGCAGCACCGAGCAGCAGCTAGCCGATCTGGACCTCGAGATCGAGGAGTGGCGACTTCGGGCTGAGATCGAGAAGCGCAAGCGCGATCACCGCGACGGCTCGGCAGGCTGACCGTCCAGCGCGGGAAGATTCGCTTCGAAGGTCGTTCCCTGGCCCGGCGCGCTGGTGACGCGCAGGATGCCGCCGTGTGCGCTGACCAGGGCATGAGCGATCGCGAGTCCGAGGCCCGAGCCCGCAGAATGGCGGGAGGTGTCGCCCCGCCAGAACCGCTCGAACACATGCGGTAGTTGTTCGGCCGGGATGCCTGGTCCGGTGTCGTGTACGCGCAGGATGACGCGGTCGGCGTTCATCCGTGTGCTGACCGTGACGTCGGCATCCGGCGGAGTGTGCTGCAACGCATTACCGACGAGGTTGCGCGCGACCTGGGTCAACCGAGGTTCGTCGCCGAGGACCCGCGCGGGACCATCGGTGTCGACGATGAGACGGCGTTCAGGATGCAGCACGCGAGCGTCCGAGACCACCTCTGCGGCGACGGCGGCGAGATCGACCGGCGTGTTCTCGAGGGGCCGGCCGGAGTCGGTCCGCGCGAGCAGGGACAGCTCGTCCGTCAGCAGCCTCATTCGCCCCAGCTGTCGCTCCACGCGCGCCATCGCTTCTGCGAGGGCATCGGGGTCGGTCAGACCACCACGCAGGTAGAGCTCGACCCAGCCGCTCGCTGTGGTCAGCGGCGTACGCAACTCGTGCGAGGTATCTGCGACGAACGAGCGCATGCGGTTTTCGGCATCCTCTTGCACATCGAAGGCGAGGTTCACGGTGCTCGCCATGCGAGCGATTGCCGGGTCGCCGCTGCTCTCGACCGGAAGACGGAGGGTGCGGTCGCCCTCTGCGATCCGCTCGGCGTGCTCAGCCATCGCCGTGAGTGGGCGAAGACCACGACCGACGACGATCGCCGCCGCAATGATGAGGATGATGGTCGTCACCACCGCCGTCACCGAGAGCGCCGAGATCAGGAGAACGCCATTGGCCTCGCGATCGGTTGTGCGCACCACGAGCACGGCGGAGGTCACCGGGACTTCGCTCTCGTTGTCGCTGAACGTCAGCGAGAAGCCCGTCGTGTCGATCGTTTCGGCGAGGTACCGACCGTCGATATCGGTTGGCTCGTGAGCGGCGCGAGCCACAATCGTCGGGACATCGGCTTCGGGGATTCCCGCGGCTGCGAGCACGCCCTCGCCGTCGAGAAGAATGATGCCGAGCGAGCCCGCTGCGATGCGCTGCACGTTCTCGTCGGAGACGACGGCGCCGCCTGTCGCGTTCAACCCCGCGGCCATCCGCTGGGCAGGGCCCTCGGCTAGAGTGCCAGGATGCGGAGCGGGTGCGAGTGAGCGGAGGCATCCGTTTCGCCCTCCGCCGCGCTGGCGCCGCGCGTGCGTCACTTGTGGCCCTGGCAGTCTTCGCGGGGCTCTCGGGCGCGCTGGTCAGCGCAGCAGCGTCGGTGGATGCAGCTCGGGTGGCGCACTCGGCAGAAGAAGGGTTGGCGAGCGACGGGTCAGCCGGTGTCGCCGCGGTCGCGGTTGGAATGCTCGCGCTGCCGGTCGCCCTGGCCGCGGTGCTGTCGGCAGCGGAAGTGACCCGGTCACGCGCCGGCGAGACGCGATTGCTTCTGGCCCGCGGCATGCGGCCGCGCCGGCTCGTGACGATGGCGGTGTTCGAGGCCGCCCTCATCGCAACGGTGGCGGGCCTCGCCGGTGCTCTCGGAGCCGGTGTGTTCTTGTGGATGCTGACGGCAGCCGCTGCGCAGGTCGTGCTGACGGCTACGGGTGTTGCGGTGTTCGTCGTCGGCACTGCGGGTGCCGCGGGGCTGCTCGCCGGTCGCGAGAGCCCGCCGGCGCGGGGCGTCGCGGTCGCTGTCGCTGCGATCATTGTCGTCGCCATCGTCACCGGGGTGGCGACCTGGCGCCTTCTGACCTTCGGTGTGGATCCGATCTCGTTCCTGGCCCCGGCGCTGCTCCTGCTCGTGGTTGCCACTGCATCGACCGTTCTCGCCCTTGCCGGGCTCCGGATGCTCAGCAGCGCGGCGTCCCGGAGTCGGGGCCTCATCCTCGTCACGGCGCTGCGGCGGCTCTCTCGCAGGCCCGGGCGCTCCGCCTCATCGATGATCGCCGTCGCCATTGCGGTCGGAATAAGCGTCGTGGCAGCCTCGTACACCTCCAGCGCTGTCGGTGTCGGCGAAGGACCGGAAGCGCTGCGGGTGGGCGCAGACCTTCGCGTCGTGACCATCCCCGCGGACGTCACACCCTCGGCAATTTCCGCCGCAGCCGGGGCGGACGCCGCAATGGAAGGCCGTCAACTGGTTGCAAGCATGCCCTCGACGCGCTCGGAGCGCGACCGCGTCCCGATCCTGGCGCTGGAATCACAGCAGATCCGCGAGGTGATGACGGCGATCCCCGGTGTCGTCGACCCGGGCGAGTGGTCCGAGCGCCTGAGCCGACCTTCGAGTGCCGGCCAGATCCCCGCTCTCGTGTCGCAAGACGTCGCCGACGATCTGGGGCTGATCGAGGGTGACTCCCTTGCCTTGGATGCCTCCTCGCCCTCACTGACTGCGGACCTGGTGGTCGCCGGCGTGGTTCCCGTTATCCCAGGGACACCCGGCTCGCGAGGTTTTCTCGTAGATCTCGCGCGCCTGGCCGTCGTGTCGGGGGAGCGGGTCGAGCCCAATCAGCTCTGGATCGCCGCCGACGACCCCGGTGCCTCCGCCGCGCTGATCGAACGGGAGTACCCGCAGGTGGTCGTGCTCGCCCCCGATCCGGCTGTTGCAGCAGACCGTGTCGCCCAGGGATCAATCCTTCAGGTGTCGGCGATCGGGTCCGTCCTCATCGCCCTGACTCTGCTGGTCCTGCGCGGCAGAGTCAGCGGAGTCGAGGCCCGCGACGCGGCGCTGCTGTCCATTGTGGGAGCCGGCAGGCGAGGTGCGACCACGGTGGTGGCAACGCAAAATACGACGGCGCTCGTCGTCGGTTTCGTGGCCGGAATCATCGGGGGAGCGGTGACGGCAGCGGCGACGGTGCCTCCGGCTGTCCGGTGGGCATCCGGTGATCTTCCCGCTGCCTACCCCGTCGGCATCCAGGTCGATGTTCCCGCCTTGCTCGTGCTGCTGGCGGTGCTGCTGGTCGGTGGACTCGCCATTGCCTGGTGGGTCCGTCTTCCGCGAGCGCTCGCGCGGCTGATCCGAGAGGACGAGTAACGGATGCCACCGAATCGCCTCTCGGTTCTCCGCCTGCTGCGGCGTCGCTTCGGCATACCGCGCGGTGCCGCGACGGTCATCGTCGTTCTGGCTGCGCTGACTGCTCTGCTCATCTCCGTTGCGCCCCGCATGCTCGTCCAGGTCACTCGGGACGAGGTAGCTCACCAGGTGGGGCAGCTCGCCCCGACAACACGAGACCTGACCGGGACGGTATCGGCGGTCGTGCCCGATGGCGGCATCCCGGGCCTGGAATCGTCACTGTCGAGCGCGCGCGATCAGTGGCCGTCGATCGTTCAGAGCCTGGTCGGTGATGGCGAGGTCGCGGTCTACACCGATCCGCTACGGGCATCGCCGGAGGCTCTGGGGCCGACCTCGCCCTTTACTGACGTTCACCTCATGGCAGAGCCGGATGCCCTCGCGCACCTGCAGATTGCCGAAGGGGCGTGGCCGAGTGCGTGGTCGGGTTCCGGGCCGATCGAGATCACCCTGTCGGAGGACGCGGCCGCCACGATGGACTGGCCGATCGGAGAGCGGCGCACGATTCTCACCGCGACGGCACCGCTCGAGCTGGTATTGACGGCGACGGTGCGAGCAGCAGATCCGGATGATCCGCGCTGGCTTCATCTGCCAACAGCGCTTACGGCAACCGTCTTCGACGACGGGAACCGGCGTCCGGTGGCGACCTCCGCTGCCTGGATTGATCCCGGGACCTGGGAGGTGCTCGACCCGCCAGGGACGGTGGTCGTGTGGTACCCGGTCGATGCTGCCGGTGCCGCCGACGTCGATGTCGCGCAGCTGCTTCCCGCGATTCGCGCAATCGTCACGTCACCGCTGCCGCTGGGCCCGGGTGGCGATGTTCGCGTGGCGCTCGATTCCGGTCTGGTCGCCGCGCTCGGCACCGCCGTCGGGCGTACCGAAGCGACGCGTGCGATCCTTGCGGTGGCGGCGGTAGGCCCTGTCGTCGTGGCCTTCTCGCTCGAGGTCCTCGCGGCGGCGCTCATGGTGCGTAGACGTCGGCAGCAGCTGGCGCTGCTGGCCGCGCGAGGTGCCGCCTCGTCCCAGTTGCGGCGCCTGCTCGCTCTCGAGGGGGCGCTGCTCGGCATCCCCGCCAGTGTCCTTGCGGCCGCGCTCGGGGTCTTCCTCGTTCCCTCGGACGCAGGCTGGGTCCCTGTCGCGCTCGCTGTTCTCGCGGGTGCGGTTCCGGCCGCGGCACTTGCTCTCGCACTGCCCCGACATCTCCTCGCTGTCGGTCGGGAAGACCTCGATCGAAGGCGCCGCACGCTGCCGATGCTGGCGACGGAGGCTCTCGGGGTCGTGCTCGCCGCGGGAGCCGTGACCGTGCTGCTGGTCCGCGGCGCGGGCGCTGGAGCTCTCGATCCGCTCGCGGTGGCCGCGCCGCTGCTGCTGACAGTAGCTCTCGCGCTGATCGTCGTTCGGCTGCATCCGATCCCCCTCGCGCTGGCGTTGCGCGTGCAACGGCGTCGCCGCGGGGCAACAGGGCTCGTGGGCGCCGCGCGCGCCGTCCGGGAACCGGTTGCCGGGACGGCGGCAGTGCTCGCGATGCTCGTGGCCGTCGCGATCGCGGTGTTTTCCTCGGTTGTGCTTGCCACCGTCGACCGTGGCGCCGTCGTCGCGGCTGAGCGCATGGTCGGCGCAGACATCCAGATCTCCGGCCCGTACGTTGATGCCGATCAGCTCGACACGATCCGGGGGGTCGAGGGTGTCGCGGCCGTCGCGGGCCTGCTGCGCGGCGACTATCTGCCGGTCACGGGCCCCGGGGGCCGCGTAACCGCCGAGGTCATCGCCACCGATCCGACGGCGCTCGCGGCTGTGCAGGACGGAATGGTGGGAGCCTTCCCCGGGGGACTCGCCGACGGGGAGATTCCCGTGCAGGTCGTCCCCTCGACGGCGCTCGCTGCCGACCTCGACGGAGCCGTCAACGCCGTTGCGGGGGAGCCCGCCGTGGCAGCCGAACCAATCGAGCAGATCCTCGGTCTCACAGCGTCGTCGGAGTTCATCGTGGTCGGGTCCGAGGACTACACAATGCTCACCGGCAAGGGCTTTTTCCCGCGCACGGTGCTGATCGAGCTCGCACCGGGCTACGACGCCGCTGCCGTCATTGATCGGGTCGGTCAGATCATCGGCGGCACGTTCTCGGTGAGTCTGCTGGATGCCTCAACCGACGAGATCCGCAGTTCTCCGGCGGTCACGGCCCTGCGGGTCGCCTTGCTCAGCGCGGTCGGTATCGCGATCGCGCTGTCGGCGGTTGCCGTCCTCGTCGTGGCCGGCGTGACCCGGGACGCACGCTCCCGTGTCATTGCGCTGCTGCGCACGATGGGCATGGGGCGCCGCGAGACACGCGGCATCGTGGCGTGGGAGTTCGTTCCGCTCGGAGTT
>Ga0207881_1000746_pt1 | contig 11432 bp, 9 predicted proteins | sample MalvirmetagMSP97_FD_184227 | JGI IMG/M metagenome (GOLD analysis project Ga0207881, IMG submission 184227) | Marine viral communities from the Deep Pacific Ocean - MSP-97 (SPAdes) | ecosystem: Environmental > Aquatic > Marine > Oceanic | place: Pacific Ocean | collected 2011-05-03 | reverse complement strand
GGTCCGCCCGCCGGATCTCCTCACGCACCGAGGCCGCCGCCGAAGGCGTCGCGTGGATCAGCTTCTGGTACCACTGCGCCACCGGCTTGGCGTCCCCGGTGATCAGCCGCTCGCCCCCGTCGATGAGCACCGCCCGGTCGCACAGCTCGACCACCGCCCCCGGCGCGTGGGAAACAAACAGGATCGTCACGCCGGAGTCCTTCATCTCCCGAAGCCGCGCGAAGCATCGGCGCTGGAAGGCCGCGTCCCCCACGCTGAGGATCTCGTCGAGCACCAGGATCGACGCGTCCACGTGGACGGCCACGGCGAACGCCAGCCGCGCCCGCATGCCGCTCGAGTACACCCGCACGGGCTGATCCAGAAACGGACCGATGTCGGCGAACGCCACGATCCGGTCGAACCGCTCGCGCACCTCGTCCGTCGTCAGCCCCAGGATCGACGCGCACAGGTGCACGTTCTCCCGCCCCGTGAACTCCGGGTTGAAGCCCGACCCCAGCTCCAGCAGCGGCGACACCCGGCCCGAGCGTTCCACCGACCCCTCCGTCGCCCGAAGCGTCCCGCAGATCAGCTGCAGCAGCGTGCTCTTGCCCGCTCCGTTGCGTCCCAGCACCCCCAGCGTCTCGCCCGGCGCGATCGTCAGGTCCACCCCACGCACCGCCCAGAACTCCGTGTGCCGGACCCCCATGCCCAGCATCTCGAGCAGCCGGTCGTGCGGCCGGCGGTACATCCGGTACGCCTTGCCCAGCCCGCGGCACACCACCGCCGGCCCGGAGCCGCCCGCACGAACCACCCCCACGCGGGCCTCAGACGACATCGCCGAACCCCTCCCGAAGTCGCCGGAACACCGCCAGCCCGCCCCAGGCGCACACCAGCCCGACGCCCAGCAGCACCGCGAACCGGACGGGATCGAACGACGCCGGCGTGAACGCCAGCCCGCGGGCCGTGTCGATGGTCGCCGCCACCGGGTTCCACGCGATGACCCACCGCCACGCCTCCGGCACGATCCCGATCGGATAGAACACGGCGCTCATGAACATCAGGATCGTCGCCACCGTGGCCGCCACGGGCGCCAGGTCGGTCAGGTACGCGCCCAGCGCGCACAGCAGCCAGCCGGCCCCCAGCCCCATCAGCACCAGCGGCACTGCCGACAGCGGCACGAAGACCACCGTCCAGGACGGCGGGCCCGCCAGCGCCCAGCCCAGCAACAGGAACACCACGAACGCCGCGCCCGCGTCGAACAGCGCCGAGCACATCCGGACCGGCACCAGCACCTCGACCGGGAACACCATCTTGGTCACGAACGACCGGTGCTGCCGCAGCAGCGCCGGCGACTCGATCAACATCCGAGCGAGCACCTGGAACACGATCAGCCCGAGAAACAGCCGGGCCGCGAACGCCCCCGTCCCGGAGTCTTCCCCCCAGCGGGCCCGCAGCACCCCGGCGAACACCAGCGTGTACACGCCCAGCATCACCAGCGGCGTCAGCACCGCCCAGCCCATTCCCAGCACCGATCCCCGGTAGCGGGCCTCGACCTCCCGCCGCGCCAGCCGCCAGATCAGGCCGCGCTGGGACGCGATCGCCCGCCATGGTCCGAGAACTCGGTCCACCAGCCCGCCGGCACCCGCCCGGGCGGAGACGCCGGAGGCGGGACGGGGTGAAACGGTCGCGGGTTGGCCCTGGATCGAGGACATGCGTGCTCGGCAAAGTCTAGCGACCCCGTCCGCCGATCACCCCCGTGTATAGTCCCGTCCCGCCCATTGTTCGGGCCGGGGGCACGCAACACCCGGGAGCCTTCCATGAAGGGCATCATCCTCGCCGGCGGCCTTGGCACACGCCTGCGCCCCATGACGCTGGTCACCAACAAGCACCTCCTCCCCGTCTACGACCGGCCCATGGTGTATTACCCCATCGGAACCCTCGTCAACGCCGGCATCACCGAGGTCCTCGTCGTCACCGGCGGCGAGCACGCCGGCGACTTCTTCAAGCTCCTCCGCAACGGCAAGGACGTCGGCCTCAAGCACCTCGAGTACGCCTACCAGGAGGGCGAAGGCGGCATCGCCGACGCCCTCAAACTGGCCGAGGACTTCGCCGACGGCGGCAAGATCTGCGTCATCCTCGGCGACAACATCATCGAAAACAACATCAACCAGGCCGTCGCCGACTTCCGCAAGCAGGAGAAGGGCGCCAAGGTCCTCCTCAAGCAGGTCGAGGACCCGCATCGCTTCGGCGTCGTTGAGTTCTCCGAGGACCGCAAGTCCATCACCCGCATCATCGAGAAGCCCAAGGACCCGCCCTCCGACATGGCCGTCACAGGCTACTACATGTACGACGGACGCGTCTTCGATATCTGTAAGACCCTCAAGCCCTCCGGTCGCGGCGAGCTCGAGATCACCGACGTCAACAACGACTACCTCGCCAAAGGCGAGCTGACCTGGTCCGAACTGACCGGCTGGTGGACCGACGCCGGCACCGTCCCGTCCCTCCTCCGCGCCACCAACCTCGTCGCCGAGACCGGCGCCAACAAGATGTGATCTCTCGGAGCGGGGGGCTTCCCCCGCCCTCTTGGAGCGGGGGGCTTCTCCCTTCTCTTGGAGCGGGGGGCTACCAGCCCCCCGTTCGGGCGCAGCCCGAACTTCTTACGGAACCCCCCATGCCCAACACCATCCTCGTCACCGGCGGCTCCGGCTTCATCGGCTCCAACCTCGTCCGCTACATCCTCGACAACCGCGACGAGCACGTCATCAACCTCGACGCGCTCACCTACGCCGGCAACCCCGAGAACCTCGCCGACGTCCAGAGCAACCCCCGCTACGAGTTCCTCCACGCCGACATTTGCGAGCCGGCCAAATACCAGGACGCGATCAACCGCGCCGACTCCGTCCTGCACCTCGCCGCCGAGAGCCACGTCGATCGTTCCATCCACGACCCCTCCGCCTTCCTCAATACCAACATCATCGGCACGCAGCTCCTCCTCGACGCCTGGCGCAAGAAGGCCGATCCCGGCCGCTTCGTCTACGTCTCCACCGACGAGGTCTACGGCACCCTACCGCTCGAGCCCGCCAGCCTCAAGTTCACCGAAGAGACCCCGCTGGCCCCGAACTCGCCCTACGCCGTCTCCAAGACCGGCGGCGACATGCTCGCCCGCGCCTACCACCACACCTACGGCCTCGACACCGCCATCACCCGCTGCTCCAACAACTTCGGCCCCTACCAGTTCCCCGAGAAGGTCATCCCCCTCTTCGTCAACAACCTCATCGAGGGCAAACCCGTCCCGCTCTACGGCGACGGACGCAACGTCCGCGACTGGCTCCACGTCCTCGACCACGCCGAGGCCATCTGCGCCGTCCACGACAAGGGACGCACCGGCGAGGCCTACAACATCGGCGGCAACAACGAACGCTCCAACCTCGAACTGACCGAGATGCTCCTCCACCTCTGCGGCCGCGACCACTCCTTCATCAAGCGCGTCCCCGACCGCCTCGGCCACGACCTCCGCTACGCGATCGACGCGAGCAAGATCAAGAACGAACTCGGCTGGCAGCCCACCCGCTCCGCCTGGCCCGACGCGCTCGAAGCGACCGTCAAGTGGTACCACGACAACCGCACGTGGTGCGACCACGTCCGCTCGGGCGAATACCGCCGCTTCTACGAGCAGAACTACGGCGCCAACGCCTGACCCATCGCGGCGCACCCCGCCCCGCACCCCGCCCCGAACCGGGGTAGACTGCCCCGATGATGCGCCCGCCCACGCTCCCCACCCCGGCCTGCATCGCCCTCATCATCGTGGGTGTTGTTGTGCTGCTCGCGACCGGCATCGCCTTGCTCGTGCTGTCCGGCCGATTCCAGGCCGACGCCCACCGCCTGACCGTGCCCGACACGGTGGAACTCGAGGTCGAGCCCGACGCCGCCATCATCGTGCTGCGTGAACTCGCCGGCTCGCACATCACCGTCAACCGCCCCCTCCGGGACCTGCCCGATGATCTGGCCATCGTCGTCACCGACGCCGCCACCGGAGAACCGATCGAGACGGAGCCGTCTACCTGGTGGTCCCGTCAGTCCGTCATCGGCCTCGAACGGCACCGGCGCGGCATCGTCGCCTTCCGCTCGCCCGACCACGGACGCGTCCAAATCGACGTGCGCGGCACCTTCCCGAGCGAGCAGGTCCTCGCCGTCAGCCCATCCTTCCACACCTTCAGCGACCGCTGGGTCGTGCCGATGTCGGCCGCCGCCGGCATCGGGGCCCTGCTCGTGATCGGCGGCCTGATCGCCTCGATCATCCGCGTCGCCCGCGCCCCCGGGCCGGGCCCGGGCCTGTCCGACCAGTTCTGACCTCGGCCGCCACCCCGACAACCAGTTTCTCCTCTCACGCGGTTTGAGAAAAAACCGCCATGTGGCCTCAAAAACACATTTTCCAGAAATTATCATCAAACAGCGTGAGTTTCTGGAAATGTTCCCGCTCTCCCCTTGACAGGTCCGATCGCCGGGCCGACCACGCAAACCGGGCCGCACCACGCCGCCCAACTCGATAGGGGAAAGCCATGAACGCCAGCACCAACAACACCCGCCTGATCTCCGCCGCCCTGACCCTGACCGCCCTCGCCGGCACCGCCGCCGCGCAGACCCAGTCCGGCCCGATCTACGTCCTCGAACCCCCGTCCATCTCCGCCCTCAACCCCCGCGTCCACGCCGTCGCCAACAACGCCGCCGGCGTCCTCATGACCACCGACACCGACCCCGACGCCGCCTTCGGCTACAACAAGATCATCTGGACCTGGGAAGACGGCGGCCTGAGCGGCCCCGACGAATGGAGCGTCCAGAACCAAACAAATAGCAGCGGCGGCTACTTCGCCTACGAACTCAAGAACGTCATCGTCACCTCGCACGGCGGCGGCGGGGGAATGGGCTCGGGCAAGGTCCGCTACGAAATGCTCGCCAACACCCCCGGTCCGGTCCCCGGATCGACTATCTTCTCAACCGCCGACGCACCCCCGATGTTCGTCTCACCCGAGGGCGGCCAGTACGCCGGCGCGTTCACCTTCTCGGCATCCGCATCCAACGAACGCCGCGCCTCCGGTGCCACCGCGATCGACATCGACGGCGACGGACTGCTCGATCTCGCCGCCTGCTCCTGGACCGTCGACGCCGCCGGTTCCTCCGGCCCCCAGCTCCTCCAGATGGATGCCACGAGCAACTTCTCCCGCGTCCGCGCCTCCGCCTCGCTCGGCGACATCCGCGTCGGAGATCGTGGCAGGATCGACCGCTCTGCCTCCATCGACTTCTCCCCCGAGGAAGACAGCCTCCAGGCCGCGTTGTGGATCGGAGACCAGCTCGCCGACACCTCCAACCTCGACATCTACCAATCCTCCTCGTTCTTCGACGTCTGCGACGACGGCTCCACCGCCCTGCTCCACGTCACCGACACCGGCGGCTCGTCCAGCATCCTCGCCTACGACACGCTCGCCCACACCGGACGCGTGCTCGACGCCTCCGGCGGGGCCGTGCACGCGATCTCGTCCGACGGCGCCACGGTCGTCGGCAGCACCATCGACGCCTCCGGCCTCGCCCGCGCCGCCTTCTGGACCCGCGCCGCCGACGGCGACTACGCCCTGCACGACTTCGCGGCCTTCATCGATAACCTCGGCAGCAGCGGGCTCGACGGCGTCTCGTTCCTCGAACTGACCGCCGTCTCCGCCGACGGCCTGACCGTCGCGGGCACGATGTCGCTGGCCGACGGCAGCCTCCGCGCCTTCACCGCCGCGGTCCCCACGCCGGGCTCGGCCTTCCTGATCGTCGCCGCCGGTGTCCTCGCCGCTCGCCGCCGCCGGGCCTGACCCCGCGCCGACGTCCTTCCCGACCCATCCGGATCTCATCTCCTCCTTTCCTCCGTCCGCCCCGAGCACCGTGCCCGGGGCGGTCGCGTCGGTCGCCGAACCGTGGTACCCTCCGAAGAACACCCCGCCACAGCCGGGAACACGCAAAGGAGAACCCCATGCCCGCAGACTCCGAAATCAGCAAGCTGCTCCTCGTCATCATCGCCATCCTGATCCCGCCCCTGGCCGTCGGTCTCAAGGAGGGCATCGGCGGATCGCTGATCATCAACATCATCCTGACCCTGATCTTCTACGTCCCCGGCCTGCTCCACGCCCTTTGGGTGGTGCTCCGGTAAGGGGACGAACGCCCGCCGCACCCCGAACAAACGGGGCCCAAACCCAAAGAAAACCGACACATCAACCAAACAAATGGCTTGACCCGCGCCCGGTGCTCCGTATGCTCATCGCGGACGATCGCACGGTCCGGTGGCGGCTCCCACGGAGCATCGCCAACCCGGCATGTGCTCGGGCAAGGAACCGGCATCGTCCCACGGAGCCCCGTCGCGACGGGGACCACAGCCATGGCGACCACGCCCAACAAGCCCACCGCGGCCACCCCCAGCAAACCCGGCACCCCCGCCCCCAAGCCCGCCACCGGCAAGCCCCAGGCGCCCAAGGGCAAGTGACCGGACCGCCCGGCGGCCCACGCCCCGCGTGACCGACGGACGTCCCAAAGCACAACCACCCGCCCCGGAACATCAACCGGGGCGGGTGATTTCGTTTTGGACGACGGGTCAACCCGCCGCCACCGCCCGCAGCGCCGGGATCGCGTCCAGATCCAGGTTCCCCCCGGTGATCACCACCGCGATGTTCTTGCCCGCCACCGCGTCGGGGTCCCGCTCGGCGTCCTGCAGCAGCCCCGCCAGCGCGAGCGCCCCCGTCGGCTCGACCACCAGGCGCATCCGCTCCAGGCAGGTGAACATCGCCCGCGCGATCCGCGCCTCGCCGACCGTCTCCATCCGGTCCGCCCGCCGAAGGATGATCGGAAGCGTGTGCCGCCCCGGGTAGTTCGTCCGCGCCCCGTCCGCGATCGTCCGCGGGTTCTTCACCGTCCGCAGCACACCGTCCGCGAACGACCGTGTCACGTCATCGCCCAGCGCCGGCTCCACGCCGACCACTTCGCAGTCCGGCGCCAGCCCCTTGAACACAGTCGCGCACCCCGACAGCACACCGCCGCCCCCCACGCACACATACACCCGGTCGATCGGGCTGAAACCCATCTCCACCGCCTGATCGATCAACTCCAGCGCCAGCGTCCCCTGCCCCGCGATCACGTCCGGATGATCGAACGGCGGCACCAGCGTCAACCCCTCCTCGGCCGCGATGCGTCCCCCGATCACCTCCCGCTCGGCCTCGTTCGAGTCGTACGCCACCACCCGCGAACCCTCGGGCGCGCACGCGAGATACGACTCCACCGCCGCCCGCTTGTTCTTCGGCGCATCCGTCGGCATCACGATCACCGCCCGCTTACCCAGCAGCGCCGCCGCCAGCGCGATCCCCTGCGCATGGTTACCCGAGGAATATGTGATCACCCCGCGGCTGTCCGCCGGCAACCGGCTCAACGCGTGGTACGCCCCCCGGAACTTGAACGCACCCACCCGCTGCAGGTTCTCGCACTTGAACAGCACCTTCGCCCCGGTCATCGCATCGACCGACCGCGACGTCACCACCGGTGTCCGGTGCGCCACCCCGCGCAGGCACGCCGCCGCGCTGCGCACCAGCTCCAGAGTGACCGTCTCGGCCAGCGAGAAATCCGGCGTCGCCCCGTCCGTCCAGGTGTTCGTCGTGCTCATGGGCGAACGGTAGTCCGGCCCGCGACCCGTCACTCCGCGTGCACCCCGCCGGCCTCCGGAATCAGCGCCCGCACCCGCGCATCGCGGAACCGAACCTCCAAGGGCTCCGCCAGCGCCCCCACGTCATGCACCTGGAAGCCGATGTGCCCCGCCGGGCTCATCGCGTCGAAGATCTCCGCCGCCGGAACCCCGTTGATCCACGTCCGGATCACCGGCCCCGTCGCCACGACCCGGACCCGGTTCCAGTCACCCGGACGGAACGCCCGCCGGGCGTACTCGGCCGCGTGCAGCGGGTGCAGCCACCCCCGACGCCGCTCGTCGTAGATCCCCGCGCTGAACGCCCGATCGCTCGGATCCAACTCGACCTGATACCCCCGCAACCCGCCGTTCCGATGCTCGATACCCCCGACCACCGCGCTGCGCACCTGCACCCCGCTGTTCAGCCGCGGATCGACCTTCGCCTCGTACTCCAGCTCGAAGTCCCCGTACACGCGCTTGCTGGTATAGAACGTGTTGGGCGTGTTCGGCCGCGTCGTCCCCACCAGCTCACCACCCCCGGCCCGGAACGACGCCTCCCCGCCCCGCACCATCCACGCATCATCGTCCCCGTCGAACAGCGGCTCCCACGCCCCGCCGGAGTACGCCGTCTCCTCAAGCGGCGCGATCCACACGTTCCGATACCGCACCGGCCCCTCCGCCGCCGACGCGTGGTCCTGCAGCCGCAGCCCGCCGAGCTGGACGTCCATCCCCTCCGCCGCCTCTTCGCCCGCCGCGGCCCGCGACCCGGTCGGCCGCGCCACCGCCACGTCGTCGTGCACCAGCACCCCGTTCCAATACACCGTCACCCGCGCGTCCTCGACTTTCCGTCCGTTCTGGAACCGCGGCGCCCGGAACCAGATGTCGTACGCCTGCCACGCCCCCGGCCCCGCCGACGCGTTCACGTCCGCCGCTTTGATCGAATAGATCGCCCCCGCCTCGTTGTCGGCGATGTCGCCGCCGGCCCGCGTGCCCAGCACCTGGATCTCGTACCGGTCCTGCAGATACACCCCGCTGTTGCCCGCCAACTGCCCCGACCCGCCCGGCGGGCTGTACCACTCGATGTGCAGCCGCGCATCACCGAACACCGTCGTCGACACTAGATCCCCGCTGCCCATCCCCACATCCATCCATCCCCGACCGTTGATGAAGTCGTCCTGCGTCATCGAAGCGGGGGGGTACGGCTTGCCGTCGTACCGCATCGCGCCCGCCGCGTCGGTGCCGATCAATGTCACCGCGTCCGCCGGAGGCAGCACGCCCACACCCAGCGAAGCCGGCGTGAACGCCACGCCCCCGATCGACGACGCCTCCGTCTCCGCCCGCGGCACCGCGTTCATCGTGTACCACGCCTCGGTCGACCAGATCGCGTCCCCGTCCACGCTCACCGGGTCCGTCCGCAGGTGATAGCACCGCCCCGCTTCGAGCCCATTGATCTCCAACTCCGCCGAAAGCCCGTCCGCTGACGCGACCACCCGCGTCACCGCGTGCCCCCGCTCGTCCACCTTCGGCCCGCCGTACGCCGCCGTCTGGAGGTATGTCCACGACCGCACCAGCCAGTTCGCCGGGTCCGCCAGCCACGCCGGGTCCACCGGCTCGGTGAACACCACCCGCAGCCCGGTGGGCGTCGCCGTCACGTCGAGCATCTCGAACACCGAGTTCCCGTTCTGCGTCAGCCGCTGCAGCCCGAACTGCGTCCCCCGCCAGTTCCAGTTGCCCCCAGCCCCGATCCCGCCCACATACAAGGCCCCCTCCGGCCCCCACGCCATCCGGTTGACGCCCGACTCAAGCCCCTGCGTGAACCGGAACAGCGCCCCCTGCAGCCGCCCGTTCACCCGCTCGAGCGACACCCGCCGGATCCCGCCCGCGGTTAGCTCGCCCACGAGCACCTGCCCGTCGTACACACCGCCATCAATCACCAGCGGCTGCGTCGGCGAGTTGCTCACCTCGTTCTGCGCCATCAGCACCGCCGCCGGCGTGCGCGCCCGGTCCGACCACACGCTCGGATGCCCGCCATCCGGGAACCGCTCGCCCAGGTTCGGCACGAACCGCGTCCAGTTGTAATGCCCGTAGAACCGCCCCGGAACCACCTCCGCCAACTGGTTTGTCATCATCCAGGTGCCCTGATTGTCCAGATAGATCAGCGACCCGTCCCGCGTCAGCCCGAGCCCGTTCGGCGTCCGCGTCCCGCCCGCGATCACCCGCGTGCTCCCGGTGGCGATGTCGATCTCCACCACCCCGCCCCGCATCGGCCCGTTCGGCCCCGCGTTGTGCTCCATCCCCTCCCACGCCGGCGGCGCCATCGCCGTGGAGAGCGCCGTGTACAGCTTCCCGTCGATGTGCACCAGCCCCATCGCGAACTGGTGGTAGTTCCAGCCCTCCCAGCCCGACCCCACCGGTTCGTGCGTCTCGTAGAACCCGTCGCGGTCCGTGTCGAGCAGCCGTTCCACCGCCTTGCGGTGCGCGACATACAGGACCCCGTCCACAACACACAGCCCCATCGGCTCGTACAGATCGCCCGCGATCTTGGTGACGGTCACTGCCGACGGATCGCCCGCGTCCAGATTGTCCAGCGCATACAACGCGTCCGGCTCCTTCGACTCGATGTCCGGCAACGCCACCTCGTCCCGCTGCAACGGATCGAAAGTCCCCACCACCAACCGCCCGTCCGGCAGGAACACCATCGCGCCCACCTTGGGCTCAAACCCGGCGGGCCGGATGTCGCTCAGCGTCCACCCCGGGTGCACGCCCGTCAGCGGTGCCCCGTCCCCGGCCCGCCGCCCACCCTCGATCCGCTTGAACCCCGGCGAGGTCACCCGCGTCGCGTCCGGTTCGCTCCGCAGGTTCGACTCCGGGATGATCTCGAAGCCCTTCCGCCCGCTGTGCTTCCACTCCAGCCGCAGCGACCGCGACCCGCCCGCATCGAAATGCTCGATCAGCAGCGGGTGCGCCCCCGCGCCCAGCTCCACCGCCGCGCTCTCCTTCGCCGTCGCCCCGTGCAGCCCGTCGTGGTCGATCAGCAGCTTCCCGCCGACCGTCAGCCGCGACCCGTCGTCGCTCGTCAGCCGGAACACCACCGGCCCCGCCCGGTCCACCACCAGCTCACCGATCACCCGAGTCACGAACGGCACCGGCACATTCCCGAAATCGTCCGGCCCCAGGTCCACCACCGGCGCAAGCACGTCGACATTGGGCGTCTGGTCCGGCGCGATCCCGGGGATCCGATCCACGGTCTCGGCGATCTGGTACACCCGCACCGTCACCCCCGGCGTCGTCGGCGGCTCGCCGCCCGCCAACCCAACCACCGCACCCAGCACGCACGCAACGATCCAAGTGTTCAGCATGGCCGCATGCTAACCGATCCGACCCGCGGGCGGTGCCCTTCTACCCCGAGAGTTACGTGGTCCAACCGCAGGATCGAGACCACCCGAAGCCCTCCCTGGGCCCGAACACGCCCGGCGGTACAATCGATACCCAACGCGATATCGAGGTTCTAAAGCGCGATGATCATCGAGAACGCCAAAGTCATCAACGCCGTCCCGGACCGAGTCTGGCAGATCACGCAAGACATCGAGCGGTGGCCCGAATGGACCCCGACGGTCAACCAGCTGACACGGCTCGACGAGGGCCCCCTCCGCGTCGGGTCCGTCGCGCGAATCAAGCAGCCGGGCCTGCCCGAGTGCGAGTGGCGTGTGACAGCGCTGACAGACGGAACATCGTTCACCTGGACATCCCG
>Ga0207881_1000745_pt1 | contig 11435 bp, 7 predicted proteins | sample MalvirmetagMSP97_FD_184227 | JGI IMG/M metagenome (GOLD analysis project Ga0207881, IMG submission 184227) | Marine viral communities from the Deep Pacific Ocean - MSP-97 (SPAdes) | ecosystem: Environmental > Aquatic > Marine > Oceanic | place: Pacific Ocean | collected 2011-05-03 | reverse complement strand
ATCAATATCCAGTGTATCAATGATACTGGTACTGTGTTCAATGTGCTTTTGTGCCAGAGCTATGTCAGCTTGTTCCGCCTGGATCACTCGATCAAGGCGTATTTGTAGACTGGCAATTTTAGAAATATAAAGCTCCTCGGTAATCGTCTTTGGGCCATATTCTTCTCGGAGCATTTTTTCCAGATAATCACACCTGGTTTGCTCTTCAGAAGAGAGTAATTTAATACTCGTCATTCCGTGCTTGAGGGCATTTCTGGATGAGTTCTTTTTCCCAGCCCTGGTTTTAGGTCCGCCGCGTGTTGCCATGCTCATCGTCAGGTACTCGTTGCGCTAAAATCCCGATTTTACAATATATAGAGGAAAAACTGCAAAGCTATCACTATATATTGTGCTTTATGATGTGCATCATGGTCGGTTGCCTGATAAGTAAAAAATTGCGAAACGAACTGCCAGCAAACCCCGTTAATGCGGGGTTTGTGCTTTTTGAAACGAGCGAATTTAGGGGAAAAGGGGAGGTAAAGCTAATGTGCGATAAAAGACTTTATCGTTTGTTAGTAGCAGTGTTCATAAAGCTAATGATTAGTAAATAAACTACAAATAAGCCCAAGAAAATAAAAAATATCAGACTTTCTAACACCATCTGCTGGTATAACGCTACACCAATAAAGCTAATTATACTTGCCACTATATATAAGCTTAAAACGACTCGTCTATTTGAAAAGCCCATATCAAAAAGTTTGTGATGAAGATGGTCTCTGCCTGGATGAAAAGGTGACTTTCCTTGAAGTGGTCTTTTAATTAATAAGGTCATGGTGTCCATTAAAGGAATGGCGATAAACCACAAAGCAAACACTGGCGGTATAAGGCCTGTTCCATTCTGTGTTGCTTCAATCAATAGCCATGCCAAGATAAATCCCAGGAACGTGCTTCCCGAATCACCCAGATAAACCAGTGCCGGTTTGCGCCAGGGAAGCCTGAAATTTAACGCCAGGAAAGCGAGCAGGGCGCTCAGTAATACCGCAATAAAAATCAGTAGTGTTTCATTTCCCGATTGCCAGGCAACTAATCCCAGAAAAGCCAGCGCAATCGTCACGATTCCTCCGGACAATCCGTCCATCCCATCACTCATATTGATCGCATTGATAACACCAACTGTAGCGAAGACAGTTACAGGAAAGCTCAATATCCCCAGATTGATATCACCGAAGCCGAAAAGATTGCCAAATGAAGTTAACTGATTGCCTGCGGCAAAATACATCAGAGTCGCGGCGATGGCCTGACCACCCATGCGGAAGCTGACGGGCATGTGCTTGTAGTCGTCAATTGCGCCGAGGACCAGTACGATTAATGAGATCGCCAGCAGGTCACCATATTCAGCCAGCACTACCGGGTTGAACATGGAGATAAACAGCACGCCCAGATAAATACCGATACCGCCAATTAGCGGGGTGGGGTGGGCGTGGGTCTTGCGGCCGCCGGGGTGATCCATCAGGCCGACGCGGCTGGCAACAGGTTTCAGGGCAAACAGGGAGGCTGTGGTAACGCAGAAGGAACTGAACAGGCTGACAATATCCATATCTATCCCTGTTTGATGTGAGCTAAATGAAACATGGGTCTTTTTTTGTTATTTGGCCAGGCTTTCGCTCGATTGGATTGAAAACAGCCTCAATAAAACCTGTAAAATCATTAATTTGGCGGCGAAATATAGCAAATAAGCTTAACGATTGTACAGTATGATTTGTAGAAAACGCAGTGTTTGTACATATTTTTTGCAAGTTTGCTTAAAGGTGTCAGAGGAAAAGGGGGACATGGAAAAGGGGGACAGACCCCATTTCGGGGTCTGTCCCCCTTTTCCTGTTGTAGAAAATTTCTTGATGAGTTTGCCGGCCATATCCGCTACACTTTAACGCTTGTTTGATGTTCAACTTTCCTTTGGAGTAAGTCGGTTCGATGCGACTAAAAAGTATTAAACTCGCAGGTTTCAAATCATTCGTCGATCCGACTACCGTTAACCTACCAAGCAATCTCTGTGCCGTCGTCGGCCCCAATGGCTGCGGCAAGTCCAATATTATCGATGCCGTGCGCTGGGTGATGGGCGAAAGCTCCGCCAAGAACCTGCGTGGCGAGCAGATGACGGACGTTATCTTCAACGGTTCCAGTACCCGTAAACCGGTCGGCCAGGCTTCCGTCGAACTGGTCTTTGACAACAGTGACCGCACCATCAAGGGGCAATATGCCAGTTTTAACGAGATTTCGGTCAAGCGGGTGGTCAATACCGAGGCACAATCCACTTATTTATTAAATGGTGAGAAGTGTCGACGCCGGGATATCACCGATATCTTTCTGGGCACCGGCCTGGGGCCGCGCTCCTACTCGATTATCGAGCAGGGCATGGTATCGCGCCTGATCGAGTCCAAACCGGAAGAACTGCGTATTTTCATTGAGGAAGCCGCCGGCATCTCCAAATACAAGGAACGGCGCCGGGAGACCGAAAACCGTATCAAGCGCACCCGCGAGAACCTGGAGCGTCTTACCGATATCCGGGAAGAGCTGGAGCGCCAGTTGCAGCACCTGCAGCGCCAGGCCAAGGCCGCAGAACGTTATAAAGAGTATAAGCAGAAGGAACGCGATACGAAGGCACAGCTCAATGCCATCCGCTGGCGGGATTTCGATGCCGAAGTGAACAAGGCTCAGCAGATCATTCGTGAACTGGAGGTCAAGCTGGAGGCCAGCATTGCCTCGGCGCGTTCCTTTGAAGCTGAAATCGAACAGCAACGCGAAGCCAATTCCGATATCCAGGAAGCCTATCAGAAGGTGCAGGCGACTTATTATTCCCTGGGCAGCGAAATCAGCAAGATAGAACAGAACATTGAGCACCAGCGCCAGCGTCAGCTCGAATTAAGTGAGGAGCTGAGCAATATCCGCAACAACCTGAGCAATGCCGAGCGCGAAATGCACGAAGACCGCGAGCAGATTGCCGGACTTAACAGTACCATTGCCGAACTTGAGCCTTCCCTGAAAGAAGCGCAGGAAGCCGAGCAGTCAGCCACGGCGACCCTGGAAACCGCCGAGCAGGGCATGAACGCCTGGCAGCAGGACTGGGATCATTTCAATACCGATTCCGCCGAGGCCACCAAACTGGCAGAAGTGGAACAGCAGCGCATCAAGCATCTGGAAAATATTGTCGAGCGCAGCAGCCAGCGCCGCAACAGCCTGAAAAGCGAACTGGAAAACCTGCATACCGACGCAGAAGAGCAGGAAATCAGGGATTTAACTCAGCAAATCGAGACTATTGAAGGTGAAGCCGGACAGCTGCAGCAACAGAACAAGGGCTTGCTGCAAAGCATTGATGACACCCGCAGTGAACTCAAATCCACCGAAAACAGGTTGTCAGAACAGCGCAGTAAGCTGCAAAGTCAGCTGGGGCGTCAGGCTTCGCTGGATGCCCTGCAACAGGCGGCGCTGAGCAGCGAGGAAAAGGCCCAGCAATGGCTGGAGAGCAATCACTTAAGCGGCAATAAACGTCTGGTTGATGATTTGAGCGTGGAAAATGGCTGGGAACTGGCGGTGGAAACCGTTCTTGGCGAACATATGCAGGCCGTGTGTGTTGATGACCTGCAATCCCTCGACAGCATCCTCAACAATTTCAGCGAAGGCCTGCTGCAGTTTGTTGAAACCGGGCAGTCTGGCACGGGTAGCAACAATAATGCCTCGCTGGCAGAGCGAAAGCTGCAGGACAAAATCAGCTCCCGGAATAATCTTGATGCGCTCCTGAGTGGAGTCTATACCGCCGAATCCATGGCGGAGGCCCTGTCCCTGCGCGATAAACTCCAGGCCCATGAATCAATCGTGACCCCCGAAGGAGTCTGGCTGGGCGCTTCCTGGTTACGCATTGCCCGCGGATTTGATGAAGAGGCTGGAGTGCTGAAACGCAAGGAAGAACTCGAATCACTCAATTCAAGCATTGCCGAACTGGAAAAGGGAATCTCACAGGAAGTGAGCCGGTCCAACCAGTTACAGGAACAATTGTCGAAGGCCGAAAATGAGAAAGAGGCTTTTCTCGACAAACTGGCCGAATTAAATAAACAGGCCGCCAACCTGAATGCCGAACGCTCGGCAGCAAGAGTCAAGGTTGAACAGGTCAACGAGCGCCGGGAACGCATGTCCCGCGAAATCAATGAACTGGCCCAGCAGGTGGAGCAGGAGCAGGAAAATATCGCCGCTTCGCGCGGAAGCCTGCAGGAAGCGCTGGAGCGCATGACGCATGATACGGATAAACGTGAAGAGCTCCTGCAGCAGCGCGAAGAAGTACGCAGCAACCTGGAAACTGCCCGGCAGCGAGCCCGTGAAGCCCGGGATAAGTCCCATGAACTGAATCTGCAGCACCAGACCCAGCTGACCCAGTTGAAATCACTGAAAACGGCGCTGGAACGAATCACTTCCCAGGTGGAATCCTACCAGTCGCGTCAGCAGCAACTGGAAAGCAACCTCAAGCAAAGTGATGACCCGGTGCCCGAACTGAAAAAAGAGCTGGAAGAAAAGCTGTCCTCCCGCGCCAGTATCGAAAATGAAATGCACAGCGCCAAGGCGAAACTGGATGAAGTGGAGCATGGCCTACGCGAACTGGAAAAACGCCGTAATGAAGCGCAGCAGAATACCCAGGGCATCAAGGATGAGTTGTCCGCCAAGCGCCTGAGCATCGAAGGCGCCAGTGTCAAACGCGAAACCCTTTCCCAGGAAATTGCCCAGGCCTCCTATAACCTGGAAGACGTGCTGGCCGCTTTGCCTGAAGACCTGAATGCCCAGGCCTGTGAAGAGGAACTGGAAAAACTCAATAACCGCATTCAGCGGCTTGGTGCCATTAACCTCGCGGCGATAGACGAATACACTTCGCAATCCGAGCGCAAGATTTATCTGGACAAGCAGAATGAAGACCTGGAAAAGGCGCTGACCACACTGCAGAACGCCATTCGCAAGATTGACCGGGAAACCCGTACCCGCTTCAAGGAAACCTTCGACAAGATCAACAACGGCCTGCAGGACCTGTTCCCCAAAGTCTTCGGCGGCGGCCATGCCTACCTGGACATGACCGGGGAGGATTTACTGGATACCGGGGTGGCCATCATGGCGCGTCCGCCGGGCAAACGAAACAGTACCATTCACCTGCTGTCCGGTGGTGAAAAAGCCATGACCGCGATTGCCCTGGTGTTCTCGATTTTCCATCTGAATCCTTCACCTTTTTGTATGCTGGACGAGGTCGATGCGCCACTGGATGATGCCAACATTGGTCGCTATGCCAATCTGGTGAAAGAGATGTCCAGCATGATCCAGTTTATTTTCATTACCCATAACCGCCTGACCATGGAATCAGCCAGTCAATTGATGGGGGTTACCATGCAGGAACCGGGTGTTTCACGACTGGTTTCCGTGGACATTGATGAAGCCGCGGAAATGGCGGCAATGTAGGCAGGACGGGGAGTTTAAGTATGTCCGGTCTTATGTCAGACTATGGCAGCTTTATGAATAACAATAACTGCCAAACGCATCGAATCGGAGCCGGCTCATGGGCATGAGAGACTGGCTGATTATTATCGTCATTGTCGGCATCGTCATCATTCTCGCCGACGGCTATCGCCGCAAACACAAAAACTCCATTCGCATGAAGCTGGACAAGAATATTCCACCGGCTGATTCCTTCGAAGATGATCCCCTGGAACGAGCTGAACTGCCCAATGGCGGAGCGCGAGTGCTCGATCGTCACGGCAAACCGCTTGGAGCTTATGCAGATGCTGAGTCAGATGATGACGAAGACTACGATGATGATTATTACGATGAGCAGGAAAATACTGAACAAGCCAGGGAATATATCAACGATAAAGATAATGTTCCGGTCCTGATGGATGCGATCGATATCGCCGGCACGGAAAGTAAAAATGAACCGGAAGTAAAAGCGCGGCATCATAATGATGCGAGTGTAAATGCATATGCCGATGAAACAATTGAAGAAGCAGACGAAAGCTTTGAAACTGACAGTACTGTCGACAACTCTTATGCAGATGATGATGAAAATATTGCAGGCTATGACAGTACTGAAAGTGATGATGAGCCGCAATATGCTGACTCTTCAGACTATGAGCCTGAACCAGTAACTCATGTATCGACAGATGAATATGCCGACGAGGCATATGACGATGATGACATCAGCAATGATGAAATAGTTTCACGGGTGCGCGTCAATCATCGTGACATGGCGACTGAAAAACCCAGGCAGAACAGGCAGGGGCGGATTGAGCCCAGCATGGGAGAGATGGAACCATTATCTGCCGAAGATCTTGAAGATCGTCCTGCGCATTTGCGTGAACTGAAAAAGCAGGACAAAAAAGCAAAAAAATCCCGTTTCTTTAAATCCGGCAAAGCCGAAGCGGTAGCGGAAAAAAATAAAGGAAAAGAAAAAGATTCCGCTGTCGTGCAGACTGAATTATTTTCTGACACTCCGGAGGATTATTTCCAGGAAGACCAAGAAGATGCCCAGGCTGTCGAACCGGAAGAAGTCATTGTCATTAATGTGATGGCAAGAAAGGATGAGTATTTCTCCGGCAAGGATCTATTGCCCATCATTCTGCAGCAGGGCATGCAGCTGGGCAAAATGAGCATTTTCCACAAACATGCCGATGGTGACGGCAACAGTCCGATCATGTTCAGCATGGCGAATATGGTGAAGCCCGGCACCTTTGATATTTCCCAGATGGACGAGTTCACCACGCCGGGGGTCAGTTTTTTTCTGCAATTGCCCAACAGTCTTGGCAACATGAAATGTTTCGAGCAGATGCTGAAGGCGGCCAATCATATCAGGGAGACCCTGCATGGCGAGTTGAAAGATGAACATCGCAGCGTCATTACCCGCCAGACGATTGAACATTGCCGTCAGCGTATCCAGGATTTTGAGCTGGCCCAGCTATCGAAAAAATAAGAGCCCCTGAGACCATGAGCCAGGCAAGCGCGACCCTGAAGTCTGAACTTGAATCTTTGCGCAAGCAGATCAATCATCATAACCGCCTATATCATCAACTCGATGACCCGGAAATTCCGGACCAGGAATTTGATCGCCTGTTTGACCGCCTGCTGGAAATCGAGAAGCAGCATCCTGAACTTATCACCCCTGATTCCCCCAGCCAGCGTGTTGGCTCAGAACCGCTTTCCGGCTTTAAGGAAGTCAAACACAGCATTCCGATGCTTTCGCTGGAAAAGGCTTTTGACAGTGATAGCATCGACAAGTTTGAAACCCGGCTGTTAAAACGCCTGGATAATCCTGAACAAAAAATTGAATTCAGCTGCGAACCAAAAATTGACGGGGTAGCGGTCAGCCTGCGTTATGAAAAAGGACTACTGGTGCAGGCGGCAACCCGGGGTGATGGCAGCACCGGTGAAGATATTACTCACAATGTCAAAACGATTCCGGATATCCCGATTCAGTTAAGCGGCAAGGATTACCCTGAAGTGCTGGAAGTCCGTGGCGAAATATTCATGAGCCGTTCGGGTTTTGCCCGCATGAACCAGAAAGCTGAAGACAGGCAGGAGCGCACCTTCGTTAATCCACGTAATGCCGCTGCCGGCACCCTGCGGCAACTGGATTCCCGCATCACCGCCAAACGGCCTCTGACCATGTACTGCTATAGCCTTGGAGAAATCAGCAAGGGGCTGCCGGGTAAACTGGACAGGGTATTTGCACAGCTGGAGCAGTGGGGCCTGCCGGTCAATCCAATTCGTGAGACAGCGATCGGTGCAAAGGCCTGCTATGCCTATTGTGAAAAAATCCTCCTGCAGCGTCCCGAGCTGGATTATGAAATTGACGGCGTGGTGCTCAAGGTCAATGACTTCAAATTGCAGGATGAACTGGGCATGAACGCCCGCACACCGCGCTGGGCCATTGCCTATAAGTTTCCGGCCGAGGAAGTGGCAACGACACTCAATGATGTGGAGTTTCAGGTGGGGCGAACCGGCACCATTACCCCGGTTGCCAGGCTGGAGCCGGTTTTTGTCGGCGGTGTCACTGTCAGTAATGCCACACTGCATAATATGGACGAAATCAAACGCCTTGGTATCCAGATTGGCGACCGCGTGATTATTCGCCGGGCCGGGGATGTGATCCCCAAAGTCGTCAAGGTTATTAAAGACCAGCGCCCGGATAATGTGCAGCACATCATTGTGCCGGACAAGTGTCCAATCTGTCATTCCGATATCGAACATATCGAAGGCGAGGTGCTGATTCGCTGCAGTGGTGGTCTCTATTGCCGGGCGCAACGTACGCAAAGCCTGATTCACTTTGCCTCGCGTGCGGCCATGGATATTGACGGCCTGGGGACCAAACTGATTGAGCAGCTGGTGGAAGCACAGCTGGTGGATCATGTGTCCGACATCTATAAACTGGAGCTGGAGCAGCTTGCCGGCCTGGAGCGGATGGCAGAAAAATCGGCCACCAATCTGCTGGAGGCAATCGAGCAGAGCAAGGACATCTCCCTGCCGCGTTTTATTTATGCGCTGGGGATACGTGAAGTCGGGGAGGCCACGGCGCTGGCCCTGGCCACCCATTTTGGCTCACTTGAGAAAGTCATGCAGGCTGATATGCAGGCCCTGGTTGAAGTGCCGGATATCGGCGAGATCATGGCACAGCACATTGTTGCTTTCTTTGCCGAAAACCATAACCGCAAGGTAATCCAGTCACTGCTGGATGCCGGCGTCAGGCCGCAGGAAATCAAGATTGCAGATGCTTCTGAGCGGCCACTGGCCGGGCAGACCTTTGTGCTGACCGGGACACTGGAACGCATGACCCGGGATGAAGCCAAACAGCATTTACAAATGCTGGGCGCCAAAGTCGCCGGCAGCGTGTCTGCCCTTACTTCCTGCGTAGTCGCCGGACCCGGCGCCGGCAGCAAACTGGCCAAGGCGGAACAATTGGGCATAAAAGTGATCAATGAAGGCAATTTTGTGTCAGTGCTTAAACAACACGGCATAACAGTGTAAAGTATAGGCTGGAAACCCTGTAAAACAGCAATCTATACTGAGGTTCAGAACAATGCGACTGATAGTTGCCAGCATTACATTGTTATTCCTGAGTGCCTGCGCCACCGCGCCACCGGACAATACGGCGAATATATGCAGTATGTTTGAGGACCGGCGCAGTTGGTATAAAGCTGCCACGCGTGCTGAAGATCGCTGGGGCACGCCGGTCTATGTCAGCATGGCCATTATCGAGCAGGAATCATCCTTTTACGGTCGTGCCCGTCCGGAGCGTACCCGTTTGTTGGGTTTTATTCCCTGGTTCAGGCCCTCATCGGCCTTTGGTTATGCCCAGGTACTCGATACCACCTGGGACGAATACAAGGCCAATGCGCCGAACTGGGGAGCGCGCCGCTCAAGCTTCGGCGATGCGGTGGATTTCGTCGGCTGGTATACCAACAATTCGGTGCGCACCAACCGGATATCGCGTAATGACGCCTACAATCTCTATCTGGCCTACCATGAAGGCAATGGCGGTTGGGCCAGGGGAACCTACCGCAATAAAGGCTGGCTGCTGGATGTTGCGCGCAATGTACAAAGCACGGCCAATCTTTATCAGAACCAGTATCAGGGTTGTGAGCGTGAGCTAAGCCGTCCCTGGTTTATAAGGATCTTCTTCTGAGCTGGTGGGGTAAAGTCATCGGCGGCACCTTCGGCTTTATGCTGGGTGGTCCGCTGGGCGCGGCACTGGGTGCGGCCCTGGGGCATAATTTTGACCGGGGCATGAAGCGAATTGACCTGGATGGCATGCAGGGCCCGGATGTCGAGAAAATCCAGTCTGCCTTTTTTACCGCTACTTTTTACATGATGGGGCATATCGCCAAGGCTGACGGGCGTGTGACCAGTGATGAAATCCAGGCTGCAGAGCAAGTTATGAGGCAGATGCGACTGGATACACAGCAGAAAAAAGTGGCCATCCGGCTGTTTGAGCAGGGCAAAAAGCAGGAGATTCCGGTTGCGGATATTCTCAGCCAGTTCCGGCGTGAATGTCAGCGGCGCCGTAACCTGATTCAGATGTTTCTGGAAATCCTCATCATGACGGCTTACGCCGATGGCAGCCTGCATCAGGCTGAAGAAAAGCTGCTCTGGGATACAGCCCAGTCACTGGGCTTTAACAAGTTCCTGTTTCGTCAGATATTACGCAGTGTTGAGGCGCAACGGCATTACCATCAGCAACAGGGACAGCAGCAAGGACGAGGAGGACAGGGCAGTGCTGTCGACAGCCGCGGCATGAGTTTAAGTGATGCCTATAAACTGCTCGGCATCAGCAGCTCAGCCAGCGACCAGGAAGTGAAAAAAGCCTACCGCCGGCAAATGAATCAGCATCACCCGGATAAACTGGTATCCAAGGGACTACCGCAGGAAATGATGGATATTGCCAACCAGAAAGCCCAGGATATCAAGACTGCCTATGAGATGATCAAGGCCAAACGTAGGTAAATTGGGGACAGACCCCACTTTTACAGGAGTTGATGGATATTGCCAACCAGAAAGCCCAGGATATCAAGACTGCCTATGAGATGATCAAGGCCAAACGTGGGTAAATTGGGGACAGACCCCACTTTTAAATCGGGGTCAGACCCCAATTTAAATTTACAGACCTCACCTTTAGGGCTATTACTTATAGGTACTACATATCTTTAACCTAATAAGCCAGGAAGAGAGAAGTCTATGCCAAGGAAGGAACGTATAAGCATTGGGGAAGTGCCGCACCATGTTATCCAACGAGGTCATAATCGATCTGTCTGTTTTTTCCGTGCAGAGGACTATCGAAATTACCTGAAATGGTTGCGTGAATACCTGCAAGAGTGCCAGTGTTCACTGCATGCATTCGTCTTGATGACAAACCATGTCCACCTATTAGTTACCCCGGAAACCACTGATGGTCTTGGACAACTGATGAAGCGTCTGGGCCAGCGCTATGTACAGTATATAAACCGAACATATCAACGCAGTGGAACCCTCTGGGAAGGAAGGTTCAGGTCTTGTATTACTGAAGCTGAAACCTATATTTTGAATTGTTATCGTTATATTGAACTTAATCCTGTCAGAGCAGGCATGGTAAAACATCCCGGTGAATACTACTGGAGCAGTTATCGCGCAAACGCCCAGGGAGAAAATCTTAACTGGTTAACACCACACACTCTCTATAATCAATTAGGTTCTACAAGAAAAGAGAGGCTTCAAGCGTATAGAGATTTATTCCAAAATCATCTGGAGTCAGGGATAGTGGATGAAATTCGTAAGGCAACAAATAGCGACTATGCATTAGGAACAAAAGGATTTAGACGGCAGGTAGAAAAAGCATTGGGCCGCCGGGTCTCACCTGGGAAGATAGGACGACCAAGAAAACAGGGGTCTGTCCCCTAATTAAAGCT
>Ga0207881_1000743_pt1 | contig 11478 bp, 11 predicted proteins | sample MalvirmetagMSP97_FD_184227 | JGI IMG/M metagenome (GOLD analysis project Ga0207881, IMG submission 184227) | Marine viral communities from the Deep Pacific Ocean - MSP-97 (SPAdes) | ecosystem: Environmental > Aquatic > Marine > Oceanic | place: Pacific Ocean | collected 2011-05-03 | reverse complement strand
TCGCGCCGCTGATCAACTTCGCCCCCACAACTGACCAGACAGAGCTCGAGTCGGCGCTAGCGGCCCTTGCGGCGGGCGACTTCGACTGGGTGACGCTCACGAGTGCGACCACCGTCGACGTCCTCTATGCCTACCGCGCCGTCATCCCCCCGCAGACGAAGGTTGCCGCGGTCGGAGAAACCACGGCTGCAGCGCTGCAAGCCGTCGGGTACCGCGTGGATCTCGTACCGGACCTCGACAATTCAGCCGCGGGCCTGGCAGGCCAGATGATTGACCTCGAACCCGAGCCGCGCGACATCCTGACACTGCGCAGCGAGACGGCGAAGCCGGTGCTCACCGGAATGCTCACCGACGCCGGCCATCGGGTGCGCAGCGTCGTCGCGTACCGCACGGTCGGGGTTCCCGTCACCGAGCGCATTGCGAACGACGTGCGTAGCGGTCGGATCAACGCGATCCTCGTCACAAGCGGATCGGTCGCCGAACAGGTGCGCGAGCAGTTCCCGCACATTCCGCCTTCGACCGTCGTGGCGGCGATCGGCCCGCGGACCGCCACTGACGCCCAGGCCGCCGGTCTCACTGTCGACGGTGTGGCCGATCGCCAGACCGTCGATGCGCTCATCGAGGTCGTTGCGCGCTTTCCGCTGCTTCATGCGACCGACGAAGCTGCGCCCTGACGCGATCTCCCTTCCAAGAGTGCGGCCGTGCGGATGCCGAGCCCGAGCTGGGCGGCTTCGTGGAGCTGATCGAGAGTGTCGACGTCTCGCCGTGCGCTCCAGGCCCCCCGCTGCTGCCGGCCGGCCTCGATCTCGCGGGCGAGGTCGAGGAATCCTGCTGCCCGGTGGCGGGTGAAAGAGTCCTCACCGAATGCGGGGACGAGCTCGCCGGCCACCGTCCGCGTGATGAGGGTCGTGCCCGTCCCTTCCGCGTCCGGCAGCGCCGCGCTCTCGTACCGTGCTGCCGCCACGAGCACGGTCTCCAGGTCTGTGGCGCGAAGCGCGGGAAGGTCGCCGAGCATCGCGGCTCGCGGCTGGGCGGCATCCGTCACCGCGAGCCCGGCCCGCACCGCGTCGTTCAAGCCGGTTCCGGGGTCGGTGACGACGAGGCAGCCATCCGAGATCTCACGCGCGATCTCGGCATCCGCGGTCACGACCACCACTTGCGCGACGGCCGGGCACGCCTGCGCTGCGGCTATCGTGTCGAGCCCGATCGCGCGCGCCAGTGCTGCCCGATCGATATCCGGCACGACGAGGCGACTCTTTCCCGCGCCGCCGCGCACCGGGATGACAAGCGTCCAGCCGCTCACGGATCCAGACGTTCGCGCAGGCGGGGGAGGATGTCGCGGCTGTAGCGTTCCATGAACTCCGCCTGGTCGTGCCCGGGGTCGTGGAACACGAGGTGGCGGAAGCCGCGCTCGGCGACTTCGACGATGCGATCGACGTGCTCGTCGGGGTCGGACGAGACGATGAACCGTTTCGCGACACGCTCGATCGGCAGTTCCGCGGCCCGTCGCTGCATCTCGATGGGATCGTGAATGCCGACCTTCTCTTCGGGGCTGAGCGCGAGAGGGGCCCAGAACCGGGTGCGCTCGAGGGCCTCGGCAGGATCGGGGTGGTACGAGACCTTCACCTCGATGAGCGTGTCGATGTCATCACGCGTGCGCCCCGACTTCTCCAGCCCCTCATCCAGAGCCGGAAGGAGTGTGTCGGTGTACAGAGCTGGGTCCTTGCCGCTTGTCGTGATGAAGCCATCGGCGACGCGACCTGCCAGACGGGTAGCGGCGGGGCCGGCGGCACCGATGTAGACCGGTACGGGAGTGTCGGGACGGTCGTAGATCGTCGCATCCCGAACCTGCCAGAACTCGCCGTCGAAACTGACGCGCTCGCCGGTCCACAGCTTGTTCAGGAGCGTGAGCGACTCCTTCAGGCGACGGAAACGTTCGGGCGGCTCGGGCCACGGGATGCCGAGGGTCACCTCGTTGAGGGATTCGCCGGTGCCCACCCCCAGGATGACGCGCCCCGGGTACATCACGCCGAGGGTCGCGAAGGCCTGCGCCACGACACCCGGGTGGTAGCGGAAGGTGGGGGTGAGCACCGACGTGCCGAGGAGGACCCGGGACGTTCGCGCCCCGACGGCGCCGAGCCACGGGATAGCCGCCGGCGCATGGCCACCCTCGTGCATCCAGGGCTGCAGGTGGTCGGAGACGAACACCGAGTCGAACCCGGCCTGCTCGGCGCCCACCGCGAAGTCTGCGAGCTCGTTTGGTCCGAACTGCTCGGCTGATGCCTTGTATCCCAGGCGCAGGGGGATCGTCATGGCGTGGTGCTCCTTTCGGTAGCGGGTTCAGGCAGGAATTCGCTGCCGTCGGCCCGGCGGAGCTGGTCGCGGAACTGTGTCACGGTGCCCGGCCACAGCAAGGTGAGGCGCCCGGACCGTTCGTCGACGTACCAGTTGCGGCATCCTCCGGAGACCCAGGCGGTGTCGCGCGAGCGTCGCACGATCATGCGGGTGTACTCCTGCTCGACGGCGGGGTCGGGGCGCAAGGTGGCCGTTGCCGGGGCCGCGGCGATCGTCCGCGCGGCGTACGCTGCCTGCTCCTCCAGCATGAGGATCGATGAGTTGTGACCGAGGGACGCGTTGGGTCCGTTGAGGATGAACAGGTTCGGGAATCCGCTCACGACCGTCGACAGCGCTGATGACATTCCGCTTGCCCAGTGTTCGTCGAGGGAGATCCCGTCTTCACCCGTGACCAGCTCGGCGTAAGGCTGACGCGTCGCGCTGAACCCGGTAGCAAGAACGACGGCATCCACGGCATGGCGCCGCCCGCTCGCGGCGACGAGGGTACCGCCATCCGCCCGTGCCAGCGCCGAGGGCTCAAGGGTGACGGCGTCCGAGGCAACGGCAGGGTAGAAGTCGTCGGAGAGCAGCACCCGCTTGCAGCCGAACGCGTAGTCGGGGGTGAGCCATGCGCGCAGCGTCGGGTCGGATACCTGCGCGTGCAGATGCGCCTGTGCCTGGTCGGATGCCGCGGCAGCTGCAGCGGCGTCACCCGCGCGCGAGGCGTGGCGGGCTTCCCCCTCGCGGAAGAGATCCTCGCGCAGGGCGGCGAGCACCTCGGGGTGGGTCGCGAACCGCTCGTGTTCGGCATCCGTATAGGTTCTGCCGCCGCGGGGAAGGATCCAGGGCGCGGAACGCTGGAACAGTGTCACCTCGGCACCACGGCGCACGAGCTCCGGGACGAGCTGGACTCCGCTCGCGCCCGTGCCGACGACCGCGATGCGCTTACCGTCCAGGTCGAGCTGGGAATCCCACCGCGCGGAGTGCACGACAGGTCCAGGAAAGGCTGCCAGGCCGTGCACTTCCGGCAGGGACGGTTCCGTGAGCCGACCGCACGCGAGGACGAGCATCCGTGCCCGCAGACTGCCGCCGGTGGTCTGCAGGTTCCACGCGCCGTCGTTCCAGCGGGCGTCAAGCAGCGCGGTGTCGAACCGGATGCGGCTATCGATCCCTGTGGTGGCGGCGACGCGTCGGAGGTACGCCTGGATCTCGGCTCCGGGCGCGAACTCCCGTGTCCAGTGCGGCCACGGATGACGCGCCAGAGCGTAGAGGTGGGCTGGAACATCGCAGGCGACGCCCGGGTAGGTGTTCTCGCGCCAGGTGCCTCCCACCTCTCGCGCCCGCTCGAGGATCACGACGTCGGTGACTCCGGCGGCTTCGAGTTCCATCGCGGCGGCGAGGCCCGCGAAACCCGCGCCGACGATCACCACCTCGTGTTCGGGTGTCATCGCGGCTCCCGGGTTCGGTCGCCTGTGCGAGCAGCGGGACGGGCGTCCCGGTAGTCGGTCGTGCGCTGCCGGAGGGGCCGCAGCAGGTGCCGGGCGATGCGCTCAGCCTCAGACAGGGGGAGCTCGCGCCCGTGCTCCACACCGGTGCGGGGCAGGACCCGACCATCGAGCAGCGTGCCGCCGAGGTCGTCGGCGCCCGAGCGCAGCAACACGGGAATGCTGGCGGCGTCGAGCCGAGGCCACGGCACCTGGATGTGTGAGATCGCGCCCGACAGCAGCAGCCGTGACACGGCGACCATGGCGCGATGCTCATCGATCGGTGACCTGTCCGCGACGAGCGGCACGCCGTATCCGGGCAGCGGGATCGGCACGAACTCGGTGAATCCACCCGTCTCGCGCTGCAGGTCGCGAAGGGTGCGCAGGTGCGCGACGCGGTCGGCGGCGCTTTCGACGTGGCCGTAGAAGAGCACGGATGTCGACCGCAGCCCCGCAGCATGTGCGGCGCGGATTGCGGTAAGCCACTGATCGACGGGAAGATCGGTGGCGGCCACCCGCTCGCGGATGCCGTCATCGAGAACCTTGACGCCGGTGCCCGGGACGGTATCGACGCCCGCAGCCCTGAGCTCACGGTAGGCCTCGTCGATCGAGAGTCCGCTCCGGGACGCGAAGTCCCAGACGTCCTGCGGGCGGAAGGCGTGCAGGTGCAGCGTGGGCGCGGCATCCTTCACCGTGCGAGCAAGCTCGAGGTAGGCATCCGCCTCGATCGGGATGATGCCCTGCGCGCACAGCTCGCTCGCACCGAGGTCTGCGGCATCTCGAGCGATCTCGGCGACCTCGGCCAACGTGAATGTGCCGCGGTCCAGGTCGCCGGCGGACACGCTCGGACGCAGCCCGGTCGTGGTGAGGTTGCGATTGACGACGACACTGATGGCCTCACCGACGGTGTAGCGACGCACATCATCTGCTGCGCGGGCGACAGCGTCCAGGTCTGCGCCCTGTGCCGTCAGCAGCCGCGTCCAGTCGTCGTCGGCGAGGGATTCCGGGTCGGTCGCGGCATCCGTGACGAGGGCGTCGAACGAGCTGCCCCGAGCGCGTCGGGCTGCGCTATCTGGGGTCGTCGCGGCGAGCGTCGAGAGCGCGAGCCCCGAGACCGGGTCGGCGAGGGCGGCCACCGCCGAGTGCAGCTCCGGCGCGAGCCACGTCGCGGCGTCGCGGATGTACTCCGGATGCACCGTGAGACGTTCACGCAACTCGAAACCCAGCTCGGCCGTGCGGGCCGCCAGATCGTCGAGGTGGGGCCACGGACGCTCGGGATTGACATGGTCGGCTGTCACCGGCGAGACCCCGCCCCAGTCATCAGCACCGGCCCGCACGAGAAGGGCGAACTCGGTCGGGTCGCTGAGGTTCGGCGGAACCTGGATGCGTGCATTCGCGCCCATCGTCAGGCGCGCAGCCGCCACTGCGGCGACGTACTCCTCCAGCTCGGCATCCGCCGCGTCCCGCATCGCGGTCCCGGGCTTCGCGCGGAAGTTCTGCACGATGATCTCTTGCAGGTGTCCGTGGCGACGGTGCGCGTCCCGCAGAGCCAGCAGGGAGTCGGCGCGGTCGCTGATCGTCTCGCCGATCCCCACGAGGATGCCGGTCGTGAACGGAATGCGGTGGATGCCGGCTTCCTCGATCACCCGAAGCCTGACGTCGGGATCCTTGTCGGGGGACCCATAGTGCACCTGTCCCGGGGTCTCGAACAGCTCGCGCGACGTCGTCTCGAGCATCATGCCCATCGATGGTCCTGTCGGGCGCAACCGCTGAAGTTCGTCGGCGCTCATGACGCCGGGGTTCAGATGCGCGAGCATGCCGGTCTCGGCCGTGATGAGGCGGGCGACGTGCGCGACGTAGTCGAGGGTCGAGGCGAAACCGTGCTCGTCGAGCCAACGGCGAGCCTCGGGCCATCGTTCCTCGGGGCGGTCGCCGAGCGTGAGCAGAGCCTCCTTGCAGCCCTGGCGCTGGCCGGCGCGGGCGACGGCGAGCACCTGCTCGGGGCTCATGAACACCGGCTTGCCGGCGCGCTGCAGCTGTCCGGGGGTATCGACGAACACGCAGTAGTGGCAGCGGTCCCGGCAGAGGGTCGTGACCGGCACGAACACCTTGCGGGAGTAGGTGAAGATTCCCGGGCGTCCAGCCTCTCGCAGGCCGTGATCCCGCAGGTCGCCCGCAACATCGAGGACCGCGTCCAGGTCCGACCCGCGCGCCGAGAGCACCGCGATCAGATCGTCGCGGCTGAGGTCGTCGCCCGCCTCGGCTCGTGAGAGGGCATCGTCGAGGCTCACGGCAGCGGGGCGAGTCGGTGTTCGGTTGAGCGTGCCCACCACCCCAGTGTTGCACCGTCGGTGCAGGGCCCGGTCGTGTGTCGCGGTCGTGTACCCGCGTCCGGTAGATCAAGCGCTTGCGGACGCGCCGATGGCTTCACGGGGCTGCCGCGGAATTCCGGGTGCCGACTCGGTCGGTATCGCGCCTGACCAGGTGTCCATGGAACGATCGTCTTTCGGACGCCGGTCTGGCGAGAGGCCAGGCTTGTCCCCCTTATGGGGGACAGACAGATCCGATGTCCGTAGGTAGCGTCGGCCTTGGCTCGTGAGCGCCCCGTGGGCATTTCCGTGTCGAGGGAGGCCTCTATGCAGGAAGCGCGGTCATTCGCTGACCGGTACTACGAAGTGACGCGAGACCTTGCCGAGGTTCTTGTGACGGCGCGACGCAGGCGCGGCCTCTCTCAAGAAGAGGTCGCGCACATGGCCGATGTATCTGTGCAGACGTATGCGGCGCTCGAGCGGGTCGGGCCTGGTGTCGGGACGGCTCCGAACCCCACGATGGTCACGGTCATTCGTGTTCTGTGGGCTCTGGAGCTGACACCTCACCCGCCGACGTAGCGTACCCGCCTATCTCATGTTTCCGCCTCTGAGTCCAGGGAACGTACTGCCTGGTTTCGTGTGAGTGCCATGGAGAGAGTGAGACATCGACACTCAACGATGACAGGAGGATTGATGAGACACCTGAAAGCCATCTCACTCGGCGGGGCAATCGCCGCGGTGGTGCTCGCAATGACACCGGCCGCGGCAATTGCCGAATCGGGTAACCAGAGCCCCGTGAAGGAGCCCGTCGAGGAGCCCATCACACCGACGTTCTCCGAGATCTCCTTCGCGCACCCGGTCAGCCTGGAGTCCGCGACGACCGTCGCTCGGGCGGCTGGGCTGCCGGTAGAGGGTTACCGGTTCGAGAGCGATTCGATCGTTGGCGACTTCTGGCTCGACGGCGGACTGACGGTCGAGGAGTTCCTTGCCGAGGTCAGGAAGGAAACAGGCACCGCTCCGGAGATCGTCACAGCGTACGTCGACGGGGAGGCATTCACGGACAAGCGTGAGCAGTCCCGCGGACTGGGTGACGTGGTCCTCGGCGCAGATCTCCCCGTGTACGACGCCCCAGACGCTGTTGTTCCGACGGATCGCGGGCCCGCGGAGAGAAGTTCCACAGCGCAACTCTCCCCTGTTGTGGCGTCCTCGGCTGCCGCGGGGGACACGTGGCAGCCCAACGACGCTCAGGTGATGATCACGGACATGGGGCAGAACCTCTCGATCTCATCGCAGTACTCGTGGTGGTCACTAGACCCATACGCGTCCCCGTTGGTGATGGCAGATCATTGGGGCATGGAGTTCCAGGTCGACTTCTACACGAACAACAGGCCCTGGCCCCCCGGAACACCGATTACATTCCCCGGGAAGGATCTGCGTCCGAATTGCTCCGGCGATGACTACAAGGATTGGGCTGCTGCGTCGAACCAGCCGTTCGACTGGTTCGGATGGGTCATCGACGGCGCGAACGTGGTCGCGGCACCAGGTGCCCTCGGGCTCTATGGTGACTACAACGATCTGTCCGACCCCTGCAACGTGTCGACCGTCGCGGTGGGAATGGCACAGCCTGGGCCATGCCTTCAGGCACCTACGGCACGAACACTCTCATGATCTACTCCTACCCACTCCGGGGGCAGGAAACCCAGAGCAGGGTCGGATCAATCGTCCAACCCGTGACCCGACACCAATGTGAGAACCAACCCTGGATGCCTCTCACAGACTGCATGGGGGTAACCGCCCTTAGCTATCCCGGTCCCGGTACTGGCCAGAACAGGATGGTCCTCAACGCAGACAACAACAATCAGGCGCCCGACCTCTGCTGGTATTCCGGAGAGTTCGGCCTCGTCGCGGCACAGATCTGGTCATGCAACGGTCCGTACTGATCTGGTGTCGTCCTGTTTAGTAGATACATGAGCGCACAACCTCGACTGCACCAGTCCGGCCTTCTCGGGCTGGGCTGGTGCAGTCTGCTCGTCTCTCTTCTGATCCCGCTCTTCGTCTCCGCCGGCCACTACATGCAGCAACGCAGTCCGTACTGCCAAATCGGCTCCACGTTGAGCGCCGTGCCGCTGCTCTACAGCTGCGGCGAACCCTCCGACCAGCAATTGGTCATCGGCTGGATCGGTGCGATCGTCACGATCGTCCTGTTCGTGGTCGCGGTCGTCTCCGCCGCTCTCGCCCTATGGAAGGTGAGAAGCGCGCGGAGGCTGTCACCGGGACTATGGTCCACCTTCGCCTTCGCGATGACAACCCTCGCCGTGATGGCTGTCATCGCGTTGATGGTCCTCGCAGTCGATGGGGTCCGAACAGCCTCGTGGATCATCTACGCCTCATTCCTGGGTACCGTCGTCTACGTCGTCGGTGGCATCGTGGCCATCATCGTCAGCGTGAGAGCAGCGAATCTCGAGGAGAAGCTTCAGACGCAGGGTCGCTCCGAGTCGGGAACGTAGTCGACCGTGCGGGGCCTGATGATCCGCGCGGGCGCTGGGACGGTCGCTACCGGTAGCCCACCGCGGTGCCCAGCAGTGAGCCGATGCTGTGGGTGGCGGATCGGACGTGTCTCACAGAACGATCGTCTTTCGGACGCGGGGTCGCTGAGAGGCTTCATGGTCGTTGGCGAGAGGCGTCGTGCGAGGCCGGTCCTCTACGGCCTCCTGCGGCGTTCTGAGCGCCTCTAGGGCGTTCTGGGCATCCATGGTGGGGTGGGAGCGGCCTCGAGGGTGTCGTGTGTGGCCGGTAGCGTGTGGGCGTGGAGTCGCTTCAGCTGTCAGCGTGGGGCGATGAGAGCATGCGCGAGGTTGGCGGGATCTCTCACTACCTGCTGGGTGTGGTCGTTGCTGAGGACAGTCGGTGCGACGAGCTGCGGGAGCGGATGCGGGAGCTGCACACTCGCGGGCCGAAGCTTCATTGGCGTGATCTTGAGGGCGCCGAGCAGGCGCGGGTGATCGCGAGCATCGCGGCGTTCGATGCGTACCACGTGGTCGTGGTGGGGGCGCCGGTGAATCCCCGCAAGCAGGAGAGAGCGCGGGCGCTGTGCATCCAGCGGATGTTGTGGGAGCTCGAGCGGCAAGGCGTGACTCGGCTCACGCTCGAGTCGCGAGGTCGATCGCTGGACGGCGCCGATATGCGGACAGTGGAGCGGATGCGCGGGGCGCAGTCGCTGGGTCGGTCGCTGCGGGTGTTCCATGCGCTGCCCAGTGGTGAGCCGATGCTGTGGGTGGCTGACCAGACCCTCGGGGCGTACGGGGAGTCGATCGCGAACCGGAGTCAGTTCTTCGAGCCGATCCGTTCCGCGACCACGATCGTGGATATCCGGCTGTAGCAGCGCGAAAGCCGGGTCCCGTCAAACGGCGGGGGTCCCGGCTTCTACTTCCCTTCCCCCCAGCAGGGGGCGGGCTGCGTCCAGTCTAGGACATATCCGTTCACTGTTGGCTGTATACGGCCGTAGCCGTCGCGCTCGGCCGCGGGACGGCTACGGGTGCTGTCATCACGCCGGGTCGCCCTCGGGCGCCTCGGTTAGTCGGATGGGGTGGTCGGGTTCGAGGTAGAACTCGTCGAACGTGTCGCCGTCTTCGTTGTCGGCGGGCCAGAGGCCGATGTTGATCTTGTGGCCATCGAAGGCGAGCCAGGCGATTTCGCGGGGTGGGATGCGGACGGGGAGGAGCAGGTTGGGGCTGGGGATTTCCCAGCTGATCCAGGCACCGACGTGGGGGTGCCCCAGTTCCCCCGCGATGGTGGGGTTCTGGGGCACCTGAGCATTGCCGGTCACAGGGTCTCGCCTTCGGTGAGGTAGAGGCCGGTGTCGATGTAGTGCTGGCAGAATGCTGAGCTTTCCCGGTCGAGGATGCCGGGTTCGATGAGCGCGATCCACCGGTTGACTTCGGTGACGAACTGGGGGTCGTTGCGGTCGTCCCAATCAGTGTCGTTACGCGCCCACCGGTAGATGATTTCGCCGGCGAGGCTGGAGTAGCCGCCTGCGTGAAGGACTTGGGCGATGGAGAGCGCTTCGACGTATTGGAGGCCACCGAAGACCTCGACGTCGCAGCGGGCGACGACTGACCAGGTTTCCGCGAGGATGCGTACCGCGTCGGTCATAGTGGGGCGTTCGGGGGTTGCCACGGCCGCGGTGGCGCCGTTGTGGTGGCGGGCGACGTGGAGGCTGAGTTGTTCGGTGAGTTCGGTGTCGGTGAAGGCGACGAGGGTTTCGGGGCACATGCTGCAGGCTTCGGTGAGAGCGCGCGGTTCGGGGGTGCTCATGGTGATCTCCGTTCGGGGTGGTGTGGTCAGTTGTGGTCGCTGAGGTCGAAGCCGCCGTAGGGGCTGTAGTCGGGGACGTGACGCATGCCGCTGCCGCCCCGGTCGGTGAGGATGGGTGCGCCGGGGACGCGGAAGTTCTCGGGGTAGTTCGCGTCGAACCAGGCTTCGAGCGCGGGGGTCATTTTCCGGGTGCCCATGTGCCCGCGGAGTTTGCTGGGCAGGGTGGGGAGGTCGCGCCATCCGGGCATGGCGTGGTCGTGCCAGGCTTCGACGGCGGTGTTCTCGTCGTCGGTGATCGCTTGCCAGGAGCAGACGCTGCAGACGCTCTTGTAGAGGAGTTCGCCTACGCACGAGCAGGCGTGATACTCGGCGCCGTGGTGGTCGCAGCGGAGGTCTGTGATCCAGGTGGTGAGGTTGTGGTGCTCGAGGTCGAGTGCCCCGGCTGCGGGGGCAGGGCGCCACAGGTGGCATCGACGCCAGGTGCCGGGTGTTTGTTCGGCTCGCCAACGCTCGAGCGCTGCGGCGAGTTCGTCGGGGGTGTGGTAGGCGCTGGTGTAGTGCAGGGGTGCGCCGTCCCAGGTGGGTAGTGCGGCGATTTCGGCTTCAACGATCAGCTGGTCGATGGCGCTTGTGAGGTCGAGCATTGTGGTCTTTCCCTTCCCGAACATTTCCCTGGGCCTTGGCGGCAAGGAGATCTCCGTGGTCGGTGGAGCCGACCTATGATCGGATGCCGGCAAGGGACCAGGAGTCAGTGGAGGCTGCGGAGGAGCTCGAGCTCCCGGTTGGGCGCTCGGGACGCTGCAGTCGCTGTCGAAGGAGCAGTTGACGCGGAGAGTGCACGTGCTGTCGATCGCGCCAGAGCGTCTGCCGTTGGAGGGAGGGTGCAGAGGGATCGTTGCGGGCTTGTAAGCAAACTCCCCGTAAGGGCGCGAACGCCGCTGGCAGACTAGGTTCATGGTCACCCTGCTGCTTGACTCCACCCACCTGGAGGTGGCGTTGTCGGGGTCTGAGCGGCTGCTTGCATTCCGGCGGCAGAA
>Ga0207881_1000740_pt1 | contig 11536 bp, 8 predicted proteins | sample MalvirmetagMSP97_FD_184227 | JGI IMG/M metagenome (GOLD analysis project Ga0207881, IMG submission 184227) | Marine viral communities from the Deep Pacific Ocean - MSP-97 (SPAdes) | ecosystem: Environmental > Aquatic > Marine > Oceanic | place: Pacific Ocean | collected 2011-05-03 | reverse complement strand
GCAGGAACCGCCGTAGCCCAGGCCCGGGTGGAGGAAGGCGTGCCCGATGCGCGAGTCCGCGCACATGCCCTCGCGGACGCGGTTGATGTTCGCGCCGTACGCCTCGCACAGGTTGGCCATCTCGTTGATGAACGAGATCTTGGTGGCCAGGAAGTTGTTGCTGGCGTACTTGACCATCTCGGCGCTGAGCACGTCCATCACGAACACCGGGTGCCCGTTGCGGACGAACGGGTCGTACAGGTCGCGGAACTTCTCGCCGACCTCCTCGGACTCCACGCCGACGACCACGCGGTCGGGCTTGTTGAAGTCGTTGATGGCGTCGCCTTCCTTGAGGAACTCGGGGTTGTCGGCCACGTGGAAGGGGATGCCGTCCCCGGCGATGGCTCGGATCCGCTCCTTGACGCGGAACGTGGTGCCCACCGGGACGGTCGACTTGCACACGATGATCTTGGGCTTCTGGTCCGGGCCGAGCTCCTTGAGCACACGCCCGATGTCGTCGGCCGCGCCGTCCACGAAGGACAGGTCCGTGTGGCCCTTGTCGTCCGAAGGCGTCCCCACGCAGATGAAGATCATGTCCGCGTCGCGGTAGGCCTTCGGCTTGTCCAGCGTGTAGCTCAGCCGGCCCGCCTGGCGGTTCTTGGCGATCAACTCGGTCAGCCCCGGCTCGTAGATCGGGCAGATGTCCTTCTCGAGCTTGGCGATCTTTTCTGGGTCCACGTCCAGGCACGTCACGTCGTTGCCGGTGTTCGCCAGGCACACGCCCGTCACAAGGCCCACGTAGCCGGTTCCAACCATCGTCAAGCGCATGCTGATCCCCTTCTCAAAGTCGGTCATCGTAGCCCGCAACCCTCGTTCGCGGGCCGGTCACGAGGGGACTGTGGGCCCTCCGCATGACCCGGGGTGTTGGGTCCGATACCATGCGGGCTGTCCCCGCCCGGACCGGAGTTGAGACCATGCCGAAGACCGCCCAGAAACCCACCAAAGCCTCCAAGAAACCTGCGTCGAAGAAGGGTCGCAGATCCGGGGGCGCGGGTCCGGCCGGATTCACCGCCGCCACCGCCGACATCCACGAGCTCTATCAGCTTTCTGTTCAAAACGTTGAGTCGGAGATCGACTTCGTCGACGCCGAGTTCGAGCGGCTCCGGGGACGGAAGGCGGGCCTGCTGCGGGAGGACTTCTGCGGCACCGGCAACACCTCCTGCGAGTGGGTCCGCCGGCGTCCGTCGAACCGGGCGGTGGGGCTGGATATCGACCAGCCGACCCTGGACTGGGGCCTGGAGAGGAACGTGGCCCGCCTGGACGACGACCAGCGGGCCCGTGTCAGCCTGCTCAACCGCAACGTCCTCAGCCCGGGTGACGCGGTCGGCATGGACTGCGTGCTCGCGATGAACTTCAGCTACTGGCTCTTCAAGACCCGCGAGGATCTCTGCGGGTACTTCCGCGCGGTCCGAGCGTCCCTGGCGGACGACGGGGTCTTTTTCCTCGACCACTACGGCGGCTCCGAGGCCATGAGCGAGATGGTGGAGAAGCGGTCCGTCGAGGGCCGCAAGGGCCGCAGCTTCACCTACGAATGGGACCAGGCCTCGTACAACCCCATCACCGGCGACATGACCTGCCGGATCCACTTCCGGTTCTCGGACAAGACCCGGATCAAGAACGCCTTCGAGTACCATTGGAGGCTGTGGACGCTCCCCGAGATCCGTGAGTTGCTCGCCGAGGCCGGATTCTCCAAGGTCAGCGTGTATTGGGAAGGCGACGAGCTGGACAAGTCCGGCGAGCCGACCGGCGAGGGCAACGGCGAGTTCACGCCCACCGAGGTGGGCACGGCCGACCCCGCGTACATCAGCTACATCGCCGCCGAGCGCTGACCGGGGCTGAGCGGCTCGGGTCCGGCCACCGCCTGCCGCCAACCGGGCCGAATCGGGCACGGCCGCGCCCGCGTATCATGGGCCGTGCGCGGCGTCATCGACATCCCCGATCATCTGCTCGGCGTTCAGGAACTGATCCTGGAGTCGCTCGCCCGTGTCGAGACGCGGTTCGACCGCCAGCTCACCTCCGACCTGCCACCGGTCGACGAGATGTGCGCCCACGTCGAGCGGTACCGAGGGAAGATGCTCCGCCCGACGCTGGCCGTGCTCTGCGGCGCCGCCGTGCGGGAGGACCTGGGGGATCTGCTGGCGGAGCGGGCGTTCGACCGCGTGGCCACCGACGCCCACATCGCGGCGGGCGCGGTGTGCGAGATGGTCCACATGGCCACCCTCGTGCACGACGACGTCCTCGACGAGGCGGCGGTTCGCAGGCGGGGGGCCACCGTCAACACCCTGCGTGGGAACGAGCAGGCGGTGATCCTCGGGGACTACCTGATCGCCTCCGCCTACGAACTCTGCTCGGTCTTCGATTCGCCCGTGCCGGCCCGCATCGTCGGCCGGGCGAGCACCGTGATGTGCGCGGGCGAACTGCTCCAGTTGCACCACCGGGAGAACGCGTCGCTCGACGAGGCGACGTACTTCGAGATCCTCGACCGCAAGACCGCCGCGCTGATCGGCGCGTCGTGCGAACTCGGCGCGCTGTGCACGCTGGGCTTCGACCAGACCGAGAGCGACCGGGTTGAAGCGGTGGGGCGGTTCGGGCGGGGCCTGGGCGTCGCGTTCCAGATCCAGGACGATCTGCTCGACCTGACCGGTGAAGAGTCGGTGGTCGGCAAGTCGGTCCGCAAGGACCTCGAGAAGGGCAAGCTGACCTACCCCCTCATCCACCACCTCGCGCGCGCCGACGCCCGCACGCGGGGTCAGACCCTCCGCCTGATCCAGTCGGCGGCCCGCACCGACGCGGCGCAGGCCCTCCGCGAGCTGCTCGACACCACCGGCTCGCTCGAGGCCACCCGCCAGACCGCCGCCCGGCTGGTGAGCGATTCCAAGACCGCGCTCGGCGGACTGCCCGAGGGACCCGGCCGCGACATGCTCGGCCTGATGGCCGACGCGGTCATCGACCGGTCTTTCTGACCGTCGAGAGCCCGGCGCACGAAAAAGCCGGGCGTTGCCGCCCGGCCGGGGAATCCGTTCGGCGTGACCTCAGCAGCGGCGGCGACGCGCGGCGATCATGCCCCCCAGGCCCATCAGGCCCAGAACGCCCGGAGCCGGCGTGATCGCGACGTTGTCGAGGTCGAAGGTGGTCACCAGGGGGGTGGCCAGCCCGTCGGGGCGGTTCACGATGACCTGGACGTTGCCGACCTGACCGGCGACCGCGTCGAAGGTGCCGCCCGCGGGGACGTAGAAGGGGCTGTTGGGATCGATCGCAAAGCTCAGCGTGGTCCACGCGCCGGACGAGACCGCGACGGGGCTGAACAGCACGAACGCCGGGCTGTTGTTCGCGGTGGCGAAACGCACCGCGAACGTCAGGTCCTGGCCCGCGTCGTGGCGGACGTCGAAGGAGATCGTGTCGATGTTGCCGACGTAGTTGCCCGTGAAGGCGCCGTTCGACGAGTTGTAGTTCGACTGGGCGCGGAACAGCAGCAGCCCGAATCCCCCGGCCGAGTTCACGTCGGCGGTCGAGGTGATGAATCCGCCCGCTTCCCAGGCGGCCGGGTTCTGCGGGCCGTCGTGCCAGTTGGCGTTCCCGGCGTCGAAGGTCTCGGTGAAAGGAGCGGTGCCGGCGAGAGCGGCCGGGGCGGCCATCGCGAGGGCCATGAGGAGGGTCGTACGCATGTTCGGATCTCTTTCTCGTGTCAGCGGCTTCGGATGCCGCGGGATGTGGGGAGAACGGAAACCTTCGGGGCCGAAGCCCCGGGCACGGAACACGCCGGTCAGGGCGTGTTGAACTCCGCGATGAACGCGGAGATGTCGAAGAAGTTCAGCAGGCAGTCGGTGTTCACGTCCGCGGCCGGGTTCCCGGCGTTGAAGTCCGCGATGAACGTGGAAATGTCGAAGAAGTTGCGCTGGCCGTCGCCGTTGTAGTCCGCCGCGGATCCGACCCGCACCACGATCTCCAGGCGCGGCTGGAGCCCGAGGATCTGGGCGATGGGGTTCTCGCGGGTGTACCAGATCGGGTAGCTGGGATCGCCGCTGCCCCCGTCCGGTCCGCCCGAGGCGGGGTGGAGCGAGGTGATGCCGAACCGGAGTTCCCCGGCCGACAGGCTCTCCCGCAGGTACGCCCGCGTCCCGGGGTCGCACAGGTTCACCTCGAACGCGAACGTGGAGTCGAACGGAACCAGGTCTCCGGGCGTCAGATCGGGGTTGCGACCGATGGCCAGCGGGGTGCGGTCGATCTCGGCCTTGAGATGGTTGGAGATGTCGATCGGCGTCCCGGCCGGATCGAAGACCGCGCCGAACGCGGTGCGGGCCCCCTGGGCGGGCGGGACCGTGGGGTTGAATCCGAACGGGGTGGTCTCGGTCCACGTCTGGAGCGTGTAGCCCTCCCGGTATCCGATGCCCCAGAGACTGACGGGCCGGCCCGCGTCGGGGTCCGGGACGAGCCCGGGGTAGGGAGGCTCCTCCTGGTTGTCGTAGGTGTTCTGGTTGTCGTAGGTCGGGTCGTAGCGGAACTGGGCGTCGTTCGAGACCGTCGCGTAAACGGTGGCGGACACGACGCGGTACGCCGAGGCGGCCAGGCCGGTGGGGACCAGCGAATCGGTGCGGAAGCCGACGATGAACTGGGCGTCGTGGTCGTCGAACCCCTCCAGGCGGGGGGCGCCGAAGGTCGAACTCGACAGGCGGGTGCCGGGCGAGCCGTTGAAGGGGTACATCCAGCGGTCCAAGGTGGCCGGGGCCTCGGCTTCGATGAGTTGGGCATCGGCGGCGGTGACGCCCGCGGTCAGGCAGGCCGCAATCCCGAAACAGGTGGTCGTCCGAGCGGTGATCCGAAACATGGAGGGGTCCTTTCGGAAGCCTTCGTCAGGCAGAATCTGCGCGACGCGGGGTCTTGTATTCTCATTTCGCAGGACGCAGGCTTGTCTGGCCGGAGTCCACCGGGAAGAATCATTGCGACTGAGTCTCAACTGCGTCAAGTGCCGCGTCGAGACTTTCTTCTCCGTCGGATGCCGGATCGATCCCACATCGATCCCAACCGGATGCTCACGGAACCCCAGAACGGCGAAAGGCGACGCAGCGACGATGATGCCCGGCAGCCCAACACGACCTTCCTTGCCCGGACGAACCCGATCCGGGGCGTTCACCTTGATCGAGTTGCTGGTGGTCATCGCGATCATCGCGACGCTCATCGGGATCCTGCTCCCGGCCATCGGCAGCGCACGGACCACGGCCCGGGCGGCCAAGGAGATCGCCGCGGCCCGTCAGCTCATGCTCGCCTACACCATGTACGCCGACGCCAACCGCGACAAGCTCATGGTCGGTTTCGTGCCCGACGCGATCTGGTCGGAGATGGTCGCGCGGCGCGAGCTCCCGCTGAACGCCAGCGGCAGCCCCATCGCCAAGATCCCCGGCCAGCGGTACCCGTGGCGCATCGCGCCGTACCTCGACTACAACCTCGACGGGCTCTACCAGGACCGGCGCGTGGTCGAGGCCATGGCCGAGGCCCCGTCGATCGACGCGCCCGCCTCCACCGGCCACACCGCGATGGAGTACATCGTCTCGCTCTACCCGAGCTTCGGTCTGAACAGCTATTTCCTGGGCGGGGGCATGCCCGGGGACACGATCCCGTTCAGCCCGTCGGGCCGCCGGCTCTTCGGCGATTTCCACCTGCGGACCATTTACCAGGCCCGCCGTTCCTCTGAGTTGATGGTCTTCTCCTCCGCCCGCTCGATCGCCGAGCCGTCGCTGCTGCCCGGCTACGGCGTGATCGAGGGATCCTTCGCCATCAAGCCGCCGTACCTGTACGCGACGTCCGGCCGCCAGTGGCAGGACGGGTACGCCGAGCGCCCGGACAGCCCGGACGCGAACTCCGGGCGGGTGTCGCTGCGGTTCGCCGGCAAAGGCGCGTCCGCGATGCTCGATGGGCACGCCGAACTGCTCGGCTGGGAAGGGTTCAACGACATGCGCCTATGGGCCGACCAGGCCGACGCGCCGGACTGGCGGATCCCGTACCGCCTGCCGTAGGCCGAGCCCGGGCGGCTGGCCTCCTACCCTGACCCTGCCATGACCACCCCCCGCCCCCCCCGCCCCCCGCGCATCGATCTGCTCGACGAACTCTCCTGGCGCGGCCTGCTGCACCAGTGCACGGACGAAGCCGGCCTGCGCGACCACCTCGCCGACCCCGACACCCACCCCCGCAAGGTCTACATCGGCTTCGATCCCACCGCGCCGTCGCTGACCATCGGAAACCTCGTCCAGATCATGAACCTCGCCCGCGTCCGCCAGGCGGGGCACATCCCGGTCGTGGTCATGGGCGGCGGCACAGGGCTGATCGGCGATCCCTCGGGCAAGTCGGCCGAGCGGACGCTGATGACCTACGAGATCGTGCAGTCGCACGTCCGGAGCCAGCGCCCGATCTTCGACGCGGTGCTGGGCACGGTGGACGGGCCGGACTACCTCGTGTTCAACAACGCCGACTGGCTGATGAAGATCAGCTACCTCGATGCCCTGCGCGACATCGGCAAGTTCTTCAGCGTGAACATGATGATGCAGAAGGAGTCGGTCAAGGCCCGGCTCGAGAACCGCGAGCAGGGCATTTCGTACACCGAGTTCTCGTACATGATCCTGCAGTCGTACGACTTTGCGCACCTGTACGAGCACGAGGGCGTGACGGTGCAGGGCGGCGGGAGCGATCAGTTCGGAAACATCGTGGCGGGCACGGACCTCATCCGCCGCCAGCATGCTGCGCGCGATCAGGAGGCACCGCACGCCTTCGGCCTCACCGCCCCCCTGGTCACCAAGGCCGACGGCGGCAAGTTCGGCAAGACCGAGTCCGGCGCGATCTGGCTCACCGCCGACCGCACCAGCCCGTACGCCTACTACCAGTTCTGGCTCAACGCCTCGGATGCCGACGCGGCCAACTGGATCAAGGTCTTCACCTTCCTCGACCGGGCGACCGTCGAATCGCTGATCGACCGGCACGCCCAGAACCCGGGCGCCCGCGAACTCCAGCGCACGCTGGCGCAGGAGGCCACGCGCATCCTGCACGGCGGGCCCGCGATGGAGCAGGCCGAGCAGGCCGCCAAGGCGTTGTTCTCCGGCGACATCGCCGGGCTCGACGCGGCGACCCTGCTGGAGGTCCTCGCCGATGTGCCCTCGTCCAACCGCGACCGGGCCGACCTGGTCGGCGAAGGGGCCGACCCGATCGGGGTGCTCAAGGACGCGGGGCTGGCCGCCAGCAACCGCGAGGCCCGGGAGTTCATCGCCAACGGCTCGGTCTCGGTCAACGGGTCCAAACTGGCCGAGGGCGTCCGCCTGACCGAGGCCCACCTGATGCACGGATCGCTGATGGCGCTCCGTCGCGGCAAGAAGAACTGGCACCTGGTGCGTTGGTCCTAGGTGAAGTCCGACTGCGTCCTTTGGAGTTGATCGGGGATCCGCCATGATGTAGGTTCAGGATTGTCGCTCTGTCTGAAGGGGCGGCAGGATACGCGCACACGCGACAGGAACCAACATGATCGGGGGCCCGCATGGTGCTCAACACGAAGACGGGGTTGTTCGGTGTGATCGTGCTCGGTGCGTCAGCGTCGGCCACCCTGGGACAGATCGGTGACGAGCGGTTCACGCTGCGACCGGCGCACGACGGGGTGAAGCGGGTGTACGGGTCCAGCATCGACATGAACGGTCCCGTGTGCGTGATCGGTTCTCCGGAGGCGAACGTTGTCGACGCGTGCGGCCAGGCGTACGTCTTCAATTTCTCGGGCACGGACTCCGAAGTGCCGCTGCTGCGGTTGAAGTTTGACTGCGACGCGTCGATCAACGAGCGGTTTGGTCGGTCGGTGGGCGTCAGCCCCGCCGCGGTCATCGTCGGTGCGCCGTCGACCGGCGCGATGCCGGGGAAGGCGTATGTGTTCGACCCTGACACGGGCGAACTCATCCAGGAGCTTGAGGCGCCGGAGCCGTTCCCTACCCAGGCGTTTGGGACTGACGTAGACGTCTCGAGTGCGGTCGCCGTGGTCGGGGCCCCGGCCGGAGCGCTTAGTGATGATCCCGAGGCGGCGTACATGTACACCACGACCGATGGTGCCTTGATCGCAACCCTCGAGCCGGGGGACGGGGCGACGGAGATCGACTTTGGCTATTCGGTGGCGATCCATGGCAACGTGGTCGCCATCGGCGCGCCGCTTGATGACGAGGCCGGTTCCAACTCCGGAGCGGTCTACCTTTTCGATATCACCGACCCGACAGCGCCGGTGCAAACGGCCAAGTTACTTTTGCCGACCCCCCAGAGCAACGCGTGGTTCGGGGTCAGCGTGGACACCGACAGCGAGTACGTTCTCGCGGGAGCGTTTCAGTACGACACCGCCGGCGGGGCGAACGCCGGCGCGGCGTTCCTCTTCGACGCAGAGACCGGAGCCCACGTGGCCACGCTGGAGGGATCCGGTTCGGGTGAGAGCGACCGCCTTGGTGGCAGCGTCGCCATCGGCGGCGGGCAGGCCATTCTCGGCTATTCGTGGCAGTATGGATCCGCGGACCCGGTTGGCGGGGCGTACATATACGACGTCTCGACGCCGTCGTCTCCGATCGAACTGCACAGGCTTGTTCCGGACCAGGCGGAAACGGGTGACGCAGTCGGATACGCGGTCGGCGTGGGGTGGGGCGTGGCGGTCGTCGGCGCGGTCGGCGACGACGACAACGGGGCGGATCGCGGCATGGCCTTTCGATTCGATCCGGTCACAGGCGAGCAGACCGCGCAGCTCTGGCCGCTCGGAGGGTTCCAACTGTTCGGTTCGGCGATGGATCAATCGGCGGTCGTTCAGATTGTCGGAGCCCCGTACAACGCCGGAGTCGGATCGGTCCGGTTCTACTGCCCGGTCACGGGCGAGCAGTTCTCGGTGCTTCACTCGCCAAGCGGCGAGTCCGGTGGACACTTCGGACGTTCGGTGGCGGTCGCCGGGCAGCTGGCGGCGATCGCTTCGGACGCTGAGGGAGGCTCGATCTACCTGGTCGATGTCTCGGATCCGCGGTCTCCCGTCGTCACGGGCCAGATCTCCGGCATCGGCATCTCCAGCGATATCGTCATGAACACGAATAACGTGTTCGCAACGACCTACCGCACCTTCCGTTCCTACCAGATTGTTCCCGGCGGCTTCTTCCAAGCGGACAGCATCGAGGTTGGCGAGGTGTACCGGGCGGAGTTGGACATCTCGACCGATGGAGACCTCGTTGCCATCGGATCGACCGATTTCAATCGCGCGCTGACCGTCGACGTGTCTGATCCGACCTCTCTGAGCATCGGGTTCGAGCTTGAGCGGGTCGGCAGCGCGGATCTGGACGATGAGTTCGGTCGATACGGGTCGGCGATCGCGGTTTCCGAGCATCTTGTCGCGGTCGGCTCCGCCAATGAGACGCCCCCCTCCGGCGAGGAAGATCAGGGGATGGTCTGGTTGTTCGCCCGCTCGACCGGTGTATGCCTGGGATATCTGACCGAACCCGGCGGGGACGACTTGGGTGAGTTCGGCGTGTCGATCGACATCTATGCCGATACCCTTGTCATCGGCGCTGACCCACGGCTGTCGGTCCCGGATTTCCCGTCCGAGGTGCACATCTACGACCTCTTCGGGGGCGTTACGCCGGTTTATCAGGGGTTGATTGATTCGCCGGATTACCCGCCGCCCGGGACTCTGCCTCCCGCTTATGACTCGTTCGGCTCGACGCTCGATCTGAGTCCGACCGGCTTCATGGTCGGTGCGAGCGGGCGGAGTCTGGTGCGGGACGGCGCGTTGCTGGACGATGGGAACGGCACGGTCACCGTCTTCGGAGTCTGGCCCGATCTCGTGGTGGGCGACCTCGTCGCGTGGCCCGCCTTCGCCGGGTTCAGCCCGAACGCCGCGAACGCGACTGCGGCGATCGGTCTGCCCGACCTGACCCCGGCGGTCCTCGCCGGGCCGGGCGCCGGCCTGCTGGTGTACGGCTTCGAGCCGATGAGTCCCTACGCCCCGGGGCAGTTGGCGTCGGCGTTCGGCGTCCCGCCGGGCGCGCTGGATCCGTACGACATGATCGTGATCGGGAGGAGCAAGCAGCCCGGCTCGACCTTCGAGACCTGCTCGATCACGGTGTCGGACGGGTCGGCTACGCAATCATTCGACGTGGTGTACGCGGCGAACGGTCCGACCCAAGGGCCGGGGTGGGTCAGCGTTCCCTCAAACGGCTCGGTCGCGAACGCCGCGATGGGCTCCCAGTTGCCGGTCGGACTCGACGTGTCCCTGCTTTTGCTCGACCTCGGCAGCGTCATGCCCTTGGAGGGCAACCTGTCCGTCTCGATCGAGCGGCCGGGCACGGGACAGGGCGGGGCGTTCGATTCGCCGGAAGTGCTCGGCGTGGGGGTGATGGGCGTGTCCCCCCGCCCGTGCTCGGTCGGCGACGTGGCCCAGCCCTTCGATCAACTGAACTTCTTCGACGTTGCGGCGTTCGTGTCCCTGTTCTCGGCCGGCGACCCCGCGGCGGACCTGGCCGATCCCATCGGGGAGTTGAACTTCTTCGACCTGGCCCGGTACCTGGACTATTACCAGGCCGGGTGCCCGTGAATCGCGGCGGGCGACCGCGCAAGTACTTGATAAAAAGGGGCTTCCATTCCGGGCGGATTTCTGGCATACTGGTGTGTCCGAAACCCGCGGCCGTTCGCCGCCCGGGGGCGGCGCGCTCCGCGATCACTCGCATCGGAGGCGACGCTATGAGCACCGTTGAAGACATCCTGTCCCGCAAGCCCCGGGCCGTCCACGAGGTCGACGCCAACGCGGCCGTGCTCGAAGCGGCCAAGGTGATGAACGATCACAAGATCGGGTCGGTCGTCGTCAAGCACGGCGGACGGATGGTCGGCATCCTGACCGAACGCGACATCCTGACCCGCATCGTGGCCAAGCAGCGCGACCCGTCCGCGACCAAGGCGTCCGAGGTCATGACGCGGTCGGTCCTGACCTGCCGCCCGGCGACCAAGCTCAACGAGGCCCGGAAGGTGATGCGCGAGAAGCACATCCGCCACCTGCCGGTCGTGGACGAGGACCGCGTGGTGGGCATGGTGTCCATCGGCGATCTCAACCACGCCGAGCACGACATCCTCGTCGAGACGATCCACTCGATGGAGACCTACATCGCCGGCGGCACGGCCAGCCTGATCTGAGCCGGCCCCGCGGGGTGCGTCACGCGATCTGCATCAGGCGCCGGATGGTGTCCGGGGCCTCGCCCTGGCCCGTGCGGCAGCTGAGCAGGGCCGCGTGCGTCATCGACAGCACCGCGGGGTAATCGATCGGCGCGTGGCTGGGTCCGACGCCCGCGCACAGGTTCGCCAGTTGGGTGGCCAGCGCGGCCTCGCCCGGGTCCGCGTCCGGGGGATCGAACGGGGTGCGGTCGGGCTCGCCCCCCGGGTGCCGCCAGACGAGCCCGGCCGCGTCCAGCGTGATCGAGCCCTCGGCCCCCATGATCCGCAGGTCGGTCTCGGTGGTGGGGGACTG
>Ga0207881_1000734_pt1 | contig 11586 bp, 8 predicted proteins | sample MalvirmetagMSP97_FD_184227 | JGI IMG/M metagenome (GOLD analysis project Ga0207881, IMG submission 184227) | Marine viral communities from the Deep Pacific Ocean - MSP-97 (SPAdes) | ecosystem: Environmental > Aquatic > Marine > Oceanic | place: Pacific Ocean | collected 2011-05-03 | reverse complement strand
CGAGCGGACGGCGCCCTCCATCGTGGCCGGCCACCCGTTGTCCGTGTAGTCACCGGCGAGGATCACGCCCATATCGTCCGCGGGCGCGACAGTGGGTCGGCTCGCCCGCACGCCGGGCAGCGCCAGGAAGGTGGCGCGTTTGGACCGCACCGGGCGGGACCGTTCGATGGCAAAGTCGCCGGCCTCGGGGAAGCAGTCCCGCAGGTCGGCGACGACGCGGGCGGTGATGGTGTCGTCATCGAGCCCGGCCCAGTCGTCCGCCGCGGAGACGACGGCGTGGATCACGCGGCCTTCGTCGTCCTTGCGGAACAACCATTGGGTGGGACGGTCGATCAGGACCGCGTGGGGATGGGGCAGCACGGGGCGGTCCAGGCGCAGATGGACGCCGAGGATGGGCGAGTGGCGCAGGTTGACCAGCGAGCGGACGCGTTCGTCGTGGAAGGCCGGGTCCACACACTGGGCGACGCGTTCGAAGGGCAGGGCGACGATCACGCGGCCCGCGCGGATCGGCTCCGCCTCGCGGAGTTCGACCGTGCGCGGCGTGATGCGCGTGGCCAGGGTCCCGAAGCGGACGGCGCCGCCGCTGGCCCCGAGCACGGCGGGGACGGTGTCGTAGAGCCTTCGCAGCGGCACGGTGGGGACGCCGATCGATGAGGCCTGTGCGCTGGCCAGCAGTCCTTCGCGGAAGACCTTGATCGCCAGCGATGCGGCGCATTGCCGCGGCTCGGCGTTGCAGGCCGAGACCACGACCGGACGCCAGAACCTGTTGATCGCGCCGGGCGTCTGGCGGGCGTGCTCCAGCCAGTCGGAGAACGGGCGATCGTGCCACGCGTCGGGGTCGGTCCGGGCCATGCGGGACATGGCCCGGGCGACGGCGAACTTGTCGCCGGCGGACAGGAACGACGCCCGCAGGAACGAGCCCGCGTGGTGGGCGGGCGCGGGGAGCGGCCCCGCGGCGATGCGGTCGACCCGCCCGCCGGGCGAGACCCAGAACTGCTCGGTGTGCCAGCGGAAACATCCGGAGACACCGAGCCGGTCGATCAGGGCCCGGTAGTTGGTGCAGCAGCCCATGACGACGTGCTGGCAGTTGTCGATCTCCCCGTCGGTCGCCGGGTCCACGAACGACGAGGCCCGCCCGCCGAGGCGTCGGGTCTGTTCGAGCAGGATCACGCGTTGTCCCCGGTCCGACAGCGCGATCGCGGCGGCGATGCCGGCCAGCCCGCCGCCGACCACCGCGGCGTCCCAGGGTGGGTCTCGGTCGTTCATAGGCCCATGGACTTGGCGGTCTTGAGGGCGAGGACGACCTTGCGCGACGTGGGTACGGTGACGCGGGATCGCAGCGCGGCGCGGGGGTCCCGGGCGATCTGTTCGAGCAGTTCCCGGTAGATGTCGCGCATCGCGGTCGAGGCGGCGAGGCCCGCGGGCGCGACGGTCAGCTCGTAGTTGCGGCTGCGCCGGTACTCGAGGCGGGCCCGCTCGATCCAGTGGCCCATGAACCGGGCGCAGGCCGCCGGGCGGGACCACGCCAGCAAATCGGCGGGGGTGATGCCGAACGCGGCGTACGAGTCGGCCGGAAGGTAGGAGCGCGGGTGTCCGGGCTGGGTCAGGTCCTCGCGCAGATCGCGGAGGATATTGGTCAGCTGGAAGGCGTGGCCGCGCAGGTACGCGAGCCGCCGCGCCTCGTCGAGGGCGTCGGGCGATCGCACGCCCCAGATGGCGGTGCAGATCAGCCCGACGGTCGACGCCACGCGCGAGCAGTACCACACGAGGGCTTCGTCGGTGTCGCACGAGCCCACCTCGAGGTCCCACCGCATGCCTTCCAGGAGGCGTTCGAGTTCGATCGGATCGATCGGGAATCGGGCCGCCGTGTCGGCCAGCGCGGGCCAGAACGCCTCGGGGTTGATCGGCTCGCCCGCGAACAGGGCCCGGGTCTCGGCTTCGAACTCGGCCAGCCCTTCGAGCTTGGCGGCGTTGGGTGCGTCGGCGTCGGCGAGGTCGTCGGCGGCCCGCATCCAGGCGTACACGGCGTACAGACCGCGCCGGTGCTCGGGCCGGGCCAGACGCAGCCCGTGGTAGAAGTTCTTGGCGTTGGCTTTGGTGACCCGCGCGCAGTGCTCGTGCGAGGCCTGGCAGACCGGGTCGTTCAGATCCATCGGGGTGCGTGTCGACTGGCGGATCATCGGGATCTCCTGGCGATCCACCACGCCCTGATCAGCATGGACAGGCGGTCCGCCTTGCCGATCCGTGGCCGCTGCCACAGGGTGGAACACCCGGAGCGTTCGATCTTGCTGAGCAGCCGGATGCCGGCTTGGTGGAACAACCAGATCGGGGCGGCGACCGAAGGGTGTACCTCACGGTGGAGGTCTTCCGCCTCATTGAACAGGATCCGGGTCCGCCGCACAAGGGGCCCGAGCGCGGATTCGAACCCGGCCCGGGCATCGGGGTCGCCGGGGCGGACGGCCCAGGCCCGCAGGGTGGGCGCGTCGAGGCCCGTTTCGTCGCTGGGCATGTAGACGCGGTCCCGCTCGACCAGATCCGACCCGACGTCCTGCCAGAAGTTGGCCAGCTGCAGCCCGGTGCAGACCCTGTCGGACATCGCCTCGAGTCTCGCGTTCGAGGGGTCCTCCGAGGACGGCCGGTGCCCGGCCAGGATCAGCACGACGCGTCCGACCGGGTCGGCGCTGCGGGTGCAGTAGTCGGTCAGTTGATCCCAGGAGCGGTAGCGGGTGACCCGCTGGTCCTGCTCGAACGCGTCGAGCAGGGCGTCGAAGTGGTCCAGCGGGATCCCGTGGCGGCGGACGGTGTGGGACAGGTTCGCGAAGAGGGGCGGGGCGTCCAGGCCGTCCGCGGCCGCGTGCAACCGAACGCGGGCCAGCGCCAGTCGGGACAGCGCGTCAGCGCGTCCGGTCGGCCCCAGCGCGTTCTCGTCGGCCAGATCGTCCGCGTGGCGGCAGAAGGCGTAGACCGCGGCGAAGTCGTCGCGGAGGCTGGGAGGGACCAGGCGCGAGAGCACCACGAAGTTCTCGCGGTCGGACGACGCGAGGCGGCGGGCATCCGCCAGGGCGGCATCGGGCGAAGCGGTCTGGTTGGCCGATTGATCGGGCATGGCGGTGTGTTCGGGCGCCGGACGGGCGGGCCCGCCACCTAGTATGGACCGTCCGGCCTGTCGACGCGAGCGGCGGTCCGGGGGAGCGGGGCCGCGGCCGGCCCCACGGAGACCGAATGAGGATCGTTCTGGCCAATCCGAGGGGGTTCTGTGCGGGGGTCCGCATGGCCATCGACGTGGTCGATCAGGTCGTGGACGTCCTGCCGGACGAGACGATCTACGTGTATCACGAGATCGTCCACAACAAGCACGTGGTCGATCGGCTCCGGGGCAAAGGCGTCCGGTTCGTCGAGGCCATCGAGGAGATCCCCGAGGGCAGCGTGGTTGTGTTCAGCGCCCACGGCGTCAGCCCCGCCGTGCGCGACGCCGCCCGCGCGCGGCACCTCTCCGCGATCGACGCGACCTGCCCCCTCGTGACCAAGGTGCACAGCCGGGCAATCCGGTACGCCAAGCAGGGCTTCCAGATCCTGCTCGTCGGGCACAAGGACCACCAGGAGATCGTCGGCACCATGGGCGAGGCCCCGGACCGCACCCAGGTGGTCGAATCGCCGGCGGACATCCCGCATCTGAGGATCGAAGACCCGGACAAACTGGTCTATCTGACGCAGACCACGCTCTCGACCGACGACGCCGCGATCATCATCGACGCGCTTAGGACCGCGTTCCCCGGCATCAAGCAGCCGCCGGACGAGGACATCTGCTACGCGACGACCAACCGCCAGCACGCGGTGCGTCAGATCGCGCCGCTGTGCGACCTGGTGATCGTGGTGGGCAGCCGCAACTCGTCCAACTCGGTCCGCCTGACCGAGATCGCCGAGAACGTGGGCACCCGGGGCGTGCGGATCGACGACGTCCACGAGCTGGACCCGGCGTGGTACCCGACCGGCGACGAGACGATCCTGCTCACGGCCGGGGCGAGCGCGCCCGAAGACCTGGTCTCGGCCATCTGCCGGCACTTCGTCGAGAAGCACGGCGCGACGCTGCACCTGGCGGACGTGTTCGAAGAGTCGGTCGAGTTCGGCCTGCCGCTGAGTTTGAAGCGGCTGATGCAGACGCACGGGATCGACCCGGGGGATCGGAAGGTCAAGGTCGAGCCGCCGGTGATCACGCCGGGCGAGTACGGGACGGCGGCGGTGGCGTTGACGGTCAGTGCGAAGGGCGGATAGGCGCGATGCGTTCACTGAGTGATCTGCTTCGCGTCGAAACCTCGGCTTGGCCGGAGTTACAGTCCATGATTTCGGCGTGTCCTCATCCGGTGGAGGTACTGCCGCCGAGGGCCGCGGATCGGGAGCGGGTCCTGTTATCCGTCCAGAGTTCGCTCGGCTCCGCACTCGGGACGGTGATCTGGCAGACGGGTGGCATACTCATCGACCATGGCTGGCTTCGGGTTCTGGGCAGCGGCAGCGATCGGATTCCGCGAACTCTGCTGCACTGGTCGACCCACCTTCCTGGTTGGGTTCATGCCGATCAGGCGCTCACAGCGCCGGTCATAGCTGAAGATGTACTCGGTGGCATGTTCTCGCTGAACTGGGGTCAGATCGATGGGAGTTCATCAATTAATGAGATCTTCTATTTTGCGCCCGACAGCCTCCGATGGGAGCCTCTGTCCATTGGATACTCGGGCTTTCTGCGCATGATGCTTTCGGAGAAGATCGGGGAGTTTTATCAAGATCTACGTTGGGACGGCTGGGAGATTGAAGTGTCGCGGCTCAGCCCTGACCAAGGAGTCTCGGCTTCGCCACCACCGTGGACAAGAGAGGGAAAGAATCTCTCGGTGGTTCGCCGCCGTCCTGCGCCAATCCGTGAGGTCGTCGAGATGCAAATCGAGATCGCCCGACAACTCGGCAGGGGAGTTTGATTCGAAGGGAAGAGCATGGACCATCCCCGCCACCACATCTTCGAATTCACCCCCGACACCCTCGCCGAATGGTGCGTGCAGCGCGGCATGCCCAGGTTCCGCGCCAAGCAGATTCTGGAATGGGTCTACGAACGCGGCGTGATCGATCCCGGCGCGATGAGCAACCTATCCAAGCTCGACCGGGACGTGCTCACCCGCGAGATGACCTTCCTGAGTGGTCCGGCCGTGGCCCACCAGGTCGCAACAGATGGCACGCAGAAGCTGCTCATCGAATGGGCCGACGGACTCGTCGGCTCTGGCGTGTCCGCGTCCGAGGCCAGCGTGGATCACGCCACCCGCCTGCCCATCCTGAGCGCCGACGGCCGCCCCGGCGCGATGCCCTACTCGAGCACCGAGCGGCAGACCGAGTGCGTCATGATCCCGGCGGAGGCGGACGCAGACGACGACGGGAACACCACCCGCGCCCGACGCACGGCCTGCATCTCCAGCCAGGTCGGCTGCCCGGTCGGATGCAAGTTCTGCGCGACGGGCATCGGCGGGCTGGACGGCAATCTGTCCGCCGGGCGGATCGTCGAGCAGGTCTGGCGGCTGGCACGGCTCGAAGGGGTGGGGCGGATCAGCAATGTCGTGTTCATGGGCATGGGCGAGCCGCTGGCCAACTTCAAGCCGGTCACGCACGCCGTGCGCACGCTCGCGGCCCCGTGGGGCCTGGGCATCAGTGCACGCAAGATCACCGTCTCGACCGTGGGCATGCACAAGGCCATCGAGAAACTCGCCGACGAGCTGGACCTGCCCATCACGCTGGCCCTCTCGCTGCACGCGCCCAACGACGCACTCCGGCGCAAACTGATCCCGTGGGCCGAGTTCACCACGGTCGAGCAGCTCGTGGCCGCCTGCGGCAAGTGGTTCGCCAAGACCGGGCGGGAGATCACGCTCGAGTACATCTTGCTCGCCGGCGTCAATGACCGCCCCGAGCACGCGGCCGAACTGGCCGGGGTGTGCAAGCGGCTGCGGGCCAACGTGAACCTGATCCGTTACAACGAGGTGCAGGGCCTGCCGTTCGATCGCCCGGAAACCCGCGATGTGCTCGCGTTCCAGGAAGTCCTGCGGGATCGGGGTGTGAACTGCCACATCCGCGCCAGCCGCGGGCGGGACATCGCCGCCGCGTGCGGCCAGCTCCGCCACGAGCACGCCGGGGCCTGAGGGACGGTCAGCAGGCCGTCGTCGGCACGGCATTGAGCGTCAGGTCGTCGCGCCGCCCCTCGGCCAGCATCACGTAGCCGAGCCCCGCGATCATCGCGGCGTTGTCCACGCAATACTTCATCGGGGGCACCCGGATTGGCACGCCCAGCCGTTCGGCAAGCTCGGCCATTTCGCGGCGCAGGCGGCTGTTGGCCGAGACCCCGCCGCCGACGATCAGCGTCCCGAACGGCCCGTGCTGCTCGAACGCGGCCTCGGTCTTTCGCAGCAGCGCGGCACAGACCGTTCGTTGAAAGCTCGCCGCGATGTCCCGCGTGCGTTGCTCGGTCATCGGCGGCGGGGGCGGGAGGATGATCGGGTCCTTGCCCGGCATCTTCGGCGGGTTCGGGCGGCCGCGCACCGCGTACAGCACGCTCGTCTTGACACCCGAGAAACTGAAGTTCAGGTTGTCCTTCTTCATCAGCCCGATGGGAAAGTCGAACGCGTGCTCGTCCGCCCCCGGCTCGCACGCGAGCCGGTCCACCAGCGGCCCGCCGGGGTGCCCGAGGCCGAGAATGGCCGCGACCTTGTCGTACGCCTCGCCCGCCGCGTCATCGATCGTGCCGCCGAGCCGGCGGAGCCTGGTTTCCGACTCCATCGCGTACAGCGTCGTGTGCCCGCCGGAGACCACCAGCCCGAGGGCCGGGAATCCGATCGGCTCCGAGTCCAGCGCCGCGGCGTACAGGTGCGCGTGCACGTGGTCCACACCGACGAGCGGCACGCCCAGCGACCACGACAACGCCTTGGCCGCCGAGAGCCCGACCAGCAGGGAGCCGACAAGCCCGGGCCGGTGGCCCACCGCGATGGCCTCCAGGTCCTTCAGTTCGATCCCCGCGTCCCGCACCGCCCGGCGCAGCACGGGCAGGATGTGCTCTTCGTGGGCCCGGCTGGCGATCTCGGGGACCACCCCGCCGTACTCGGCGTGCAGGTCGTGCTGCGTGGCGACGACCGACGACCGCACACGCGAACCCTCGACCACCGCGGCCGCGGTTTCGTCACAGGATGACTCGATGCCAAGCACGAGCATGCCGGAGTTTAGGAGGGGAGGGGGAGGTACGCAGAGGTGCAGAGATCACGCAGAGCACGCAGAGAGGACGAGCGGATTGACCTGAGCAATCTGTTCAGGATCGAGCCTGGAGATGGAGACAAAGCGGAGAAGGCAATGCCGGATCAGGAAGATGGGTCAGGGACGCTTCGCACCTTTCGCGATCAGTGAATCCCCACTCTGCGCCCTCTGCGTGATCTCTGCACCTCTGCGTACCTCTTCGCCTCAGTGCCGCTCCGAAGCGTCCTTCGGCGACAGGGCCCACGGCTCGCTCTTGTTCCCGTTGACCGTGGCCCCGTTCTGGATCGCCGGGCGGATGTTGTCCAGGAAGTTGTGCGGGAAGTGCTTGTCGAACGCGCTCTTCTCGGCCAGCCGGGCGCGGTGGTCTTCGGTCAGCGTGATGTCCAGGGCCCCGAGGTTGTCCTCGAGCTGGCTGAGCCGCTTGGCGCCGATGATGGTGCTGGTCACACCCGGTTGCGTCTGAACCCAGTGGAGCGCGACCTGGGCCGGGCTGGCGCCGATGGCTTCGCCGATCGCGACGAGTTCGTCGACCAGCGTGTAGGTCCGCTCGTTGAGGTGCGGCGAGTTGTCGGCCACGCGGGTGTCGCCGTGCTTGGGGCGGCTGTCCCGCCGGAACTTGCCGCTGAGCACCCCGCCCCGCAGCGGCGACCACGGCGTGACGCCCAGGCCCAGGTCGCGGGCCATGGGGATCAGGTCCTCCTCCGGCGTGCGTTGCAGCAGGGAGTACTCGATCTGGATGGCCGCCAGGGGTTCCCAGCCGTGCAGGGCCGCCAGGCCCTGGGCCTTGGCGCACACCCACGCGGGATGGTCGGAGAAGCCGATGTGCCGGACTTTGCCCTGGCGGACGAGGTCGTCCATGGTCCGCATGGTCTCATCCAAGGGCGTGTGGCGGTCCCAGAAGTGGCACCAGAGCAGGTCGATGTGGTCGGTCTGCAGCCGCCGGAGCGAGTCGTGGACCTGATGGATGATCGCCTTGCGCCCGGACCCGCCGCCGTTGGGATCGCCCGGGTGCATGTTGCCGCAGAACTTGGTGGCGATGACCACGCGGTCGCGCATGTCCGCGTGCTTGAGGAAGTAGTCCCCGATGATCTTCTCGGAGTGGCCCTTGGTGTAGGCGTTGGCGGTGTCCAGGAAGTTGCCGCCCCGGTCGAGATAGGCCGACAGGACGTCCAGCGATTCCTCGATGGAGGTCCCGACCGCGCCCCACTCGTCGCCGAAGGTCATGGTGCCCAGGCAGAACGGCGAGACCCGCAGCCCGGTGCGGCCGAGGGTGACATAATCGGTCAGGGGCATAGGAAGTCCTCCTTGGGAAGCTGGTTCGAGAAAGCGTAGCCGATGGATTTCAAGCACCGCATCACGAGGCGATCGAGCCAGATCCGAGACGATCGGGGATTCGTCCATCGTTTGCGAGCCGGCGGCAAACGCGGTCGTTCAGAGTCCGCGGCGAATGTCCAGGCGATCTGGGAGGAGTATCGCGGTGTCGTTCGCGGGTTTGGCAACCCACTTTGCCATGTGCTGATCTCGGGAAGCTGTTTCGCTTTTGCGGCCTTTCTTGCGATCGCTGCCTTTCCTGCGATCTCTGTGCTAGAGGAGTCCGTGTGGTGGTGGTTGCACTTCCTAGGAGCGGGCTTGTTTGTCTATGTGGGAATGCGCAACCCGGGTTGGATCCGCCGACGGCGCGACAGGCTCGCCGAGCAACTCGCACGCTGCGACGACTGCGTCGCCTGCGCGTATCCCCTCAATGGTCTTGCACCCGAGCCGGACGGCTGCACCGTCTGCCCCGAGTGCGGGGCCGCGTGGCGGTCGGGAGGAACTGATGATACTCGATGACCGCGGTCAGCCCGTCGATCAGCACCCGGACCCCCAAGGGATCTACAAGCCGCCCGATCTTCGTCTTCAGTCATCCGGGTCACGCCGGCGATTCGCCAATGATCCAAGGATCCGGGCGGTCGTGATGCGGCGTTCGGTTGCTGAGGCGTGGATCACAAGCCGGACGCCACCGCATCAGGCGATCAATGTCATTTTTGCTGTGGTAGCAGCGGTCGTGCTCGCCGCGTTTTGGTATACGGCGTTCACTGGCGGCCCGCCACGCGGCGGTGCATGGGTGCTGGTCGCGATCGGTGCGATCGCGTTGTTGGGGTTTGGCCCCGGCATCAAACTGTTCATGCGTCCGCACGCCCGAGCGAGGCGGCAGTCGGTGCTGGAAGACTTGAGAAACCTCCCGCCGCATTGCGCCGGGTGTTGGTATCCATTAAACGATGTGCCTACCGCATCCGACGGCTGCACCGTCTGCCCAGAGTGCGGCGCAGCGTGGCGACTCACCACGCCCAGCGAACCCGGGTCATGAGTCGATCAAATCAGCGGCGGCGGGTCGTTCGTGGCGCGCGATGATCTCTTCGAAGCTCGGCATCAGGTGGAGTGCCTGCTCGCGTTGCAGCCGCGCACGAATGGCGCCGAGCACCCGGTCGGCCTCGTCCGTTCTTCCCAGCGCTCGCAGCGACGCAACCTCCATCGCCCCCGCGGCGGCGTCGATCGCGATGGTCACCGGCAATCGCTGGTACTGGGTGCCCGCCCATTCCCGGAAACGACGCAGGTGCTCGATGGCAGTTTCGAACCGATCCTCAGCCGCCAGCGCCACGCCCTCGAGGAAATCCGCACCCGGCCCGAGGCCGCCGTAACCGGGCAGCGACCGGGCGGAATCCAGAGCGAAGCGTGCGGTTTCGGGCAGATCCCGGTGGAGCGCGTCGATCTCTACGAGGGCGGTCCACGCTTGCACGCTCTCCGGGTCCAGTTCCAGAGCCTGCGCGAGCGACTCGGCGGCTTCGTCGTAGTCTTCAACGGTGTCGTAGTACTGCGCGAGCATCAGGAGCCGATCGACCTCCGGGATGTTCGCATGGCCTTTGAGCCGCTCGAGTTGCTCGAGCCCGTCCGCCGGCCGCCCGACCTTGGCAAGGCACCGTGCCCGCCAACCCGCGATCACCAGCTTTGCCCGGTCGGCGCCGAGGGCGCGTGCGGCCCGTCGCTCGAACCGTGGGAGTTGCAGCAGTATCGCGTCCCACTGGCCGCGGACCGCCAGGCCGTTGACGAGCCCATCCGGATTCACCAGCACGACCGAAAGCAGCCCGAGCAGGAACGGCAGCAGAATGAACGCGAGCAGCAAGCCCTCGATGACCCCGAAGTCCTGCCCCGAGGCCAGATTGCGGATCAGGATCGCCACCAGGATCAGCTTTGTGACCCACATCTGGCGATAGAGCAACGCGACCGAGAGCAGGTACTCCATCGGTCTGGAAGCGGTCAGCATCCGCCGTGTGTACCACTCGGGGAGTTTTCGTTGGCGGGTGCGTCGCTGGCGACCGTGGGGCATGGCGGACCTCTCTGGGTCCCCCATTGTGACGGCGAGCGGGCGGTCTGTCGAGGGGGCAAATGCCAGATTTGAGCCGGTTCAGGCGTCCGCTGAGGCCTGATCCTTCAGTTTCCGCAGCGCATCGAAGGCCTGCAGCGGCGTCATCGCGTCCAGCTTGATCTCCCGCAGCTCGTCCACCGCCGGGTGGGGCAGGAACTCGGTGAACAGGCCCATCTGGGCGGATTCTTTGGGCTTTTTCGGGGCCGCGACCATGGCCGTGTCAACCCGCGCGTGCTGGACGGACAGGGCCCCGAGGATCTCCCGGGCCCGCCGGGTGACCGGCTTGGGCACGCCGGCCAGCTCGGCCACGTGCACGCCGTAGGACTGGTCGGCCTTGCCCGGGCGGATCGAGTGCAGGAAGACGATTTCCTGCTTGCCGTCGTCGGTGGTCCACTCGCGGACGGCCACATGCAGGTTGCGGACGCGTGGGGCGAGCTTGTCCTCGAGCTCGGTGATCTCGTGGTAGTGCGTGGCGAAGAGCGTCCGTGGGCCGGGGTTGGCCTCTTCACCCGCCAGGCATTCGGCGATGGCCCACGCCAGGCTCAGGCCGTCGAGGGTGGAGGTGCCGCGACCGATCTCGTCGAGGATCACCAGCGAGTCGGTCGTGGCGTTGTTGAGGATGTTGGCCGTCTCGGTCATCTCGACCATGAAGGTGGACTGCCCGCGGTGCAGCGCGTCGTCGGCCCCCACGCGGGTGAAGATCCGGTCGCACACGCCGATGATCGCCCGGTCCGCCGGCACGAAACTGCCCGCCTGCGCCAGCACCACCAGCAGCGCCGTCTGGCGGATGTAGGTGCTCTTGCCGGCCATGTTCGGGCCGGTGATCAGGGCGAGGTTGGCCGGGGCCTCGGGGATGCCCAGCTCGCAGTCGTTGGGCACGAAGGCCTGGCCGAGCGTCTCGTCCAGCACCGGGT
>Ga0207881_1000728_pt1 | contig 11644 bp, 9 predicted proteins | sample MalvirmetagMSP97_FD_184227 | JGI IMG/M metagenome (GOLD analysis project Ga0207881, IMG submission 184227) | Marine viral communities from the Deep Pacific Ocean - MSP-97 (SPAdes) | ecosystem: Environmental > Aquatic > Marine > Oceanic | place: Pacific Ocean | collected 2011-05-03 | reverse complement strand
CGCGACGATCGCACGCACCATATTCGCACTCCTTCGACCTGACTTTGCGACCCACGCAATCCACCCAGTATGGTCACACGGGCCGTTCCCTGCAAGACCCAACAAAAAAAACCCGTCCGATCGCCGGACGGGGCGTCAATCTTCGATCAATACCCGGTCACCGACGTCGGCGGACCCCCGCCAACCCGGCCAGCCCGAGCACCGCCATCGCACCCGGCGCCGGCACAACATTGAAATCCAGCCGCAGCCGCGTCAGGCTCTCGCCCGTCTGCTGCACCCAGAACGCGTACTCCCCGGACCCCAGCGTCGGCCCGAAGTCGCCCGCCAGGGTCGGCAGGATGTTCGTGCCGATCAGGTTCGGCGATCCGATCACGAACCCCGCCAGCGGCGCGGGATTCGGCGATGCCGGGTCCACCGTCACGATCGGCCCGATCTGCAATGCGATGAACGCCACGTTGTCGAACCCGCCCCCCGGGTTGAACGACTCCGCCAGCACGATCGAATCGATCGAAAGACCGTCGCCGATCACCACCGTGAAGTAGTCCAGGTCCCCCTGCGGCTGGTCCGAGTCGATCACGTCCATGATGAACGAGCTGGCGCCGGCCCCCAAGTTGAACACGGTCGGATTGAACCGGTCGTTCGACAGGTCGCCGTCGACATCCTCATCAAAGAACACGCCGCCCATCGCGAGCGGGGCGGCCACAACAGTCGCGGCCAACGCCGCGGCGGTACGAATCTGCATCGGACTCCTCCTCTTTGAACAACACGGGCGGGTCCTCGCCCACCCATAACATGCGCCAATCTACCCAGTCGACAAGCGAATGAACAAGAAAACTGGGCCGAACGATGCGGTAAAGACCCGCATCACGCGGGCCGCTGCCGATCCAGGCCTGGCTTCGCCATCAGCCCCGCAGGGGATGCTCGCCCCGGTCACCCCGACGATCGTTGACCATCACCAGCGCCGGCGGGTGGTCCGCGATCATCCGCACCAGCTGGCTCGGCGAGACCCCGAGCCGGGTCGCCGCCTTCTTCGGGTCAAAGCCCGACGCCGCCAGCACGTCCAGCCCCTCGGCCAGCATCGTCGGGTAATCGGCGTGCTTCGGGCTGAGCACGATCCGACCGCCCCGGGTCCGCTCGCGCCACAACCCGCTGCGGATCTCGCCCGCGGGCACCGCCTCGCGGTGCCCCACCGCCAGCGCCAAGCGCAGCCGACGCAGGGCCACCGACTTGTTCTGTTCGGCGCTGCGGCGCTCCGACGCCTGCGCGGTCATCCCGGTCGGCCGGTGGGTGAGCACCACCGCGGTCTGGTTGTTGTGCTTGTGCTGCCCGCCCGGCCCGGTGCCCCGCGTGTGGTGCACCGAGCACGCCGCGAGCAGCACCGCGTCCGGCTGGGCCGCCGGGTGCGTCGCCCGCGCCGCGGGGCGGTCGAGCGAGGCCAGCAGCTTGGCGAGCGCGTCGTCCATGCGAACCGCTTCAGCCCGTCCGCGCGGCGGTCTCGCCGGCGCCGGGCGCGAAGAACGGCTCCACCGGCCCGAGCCGCTTGGCGTAGCGGTCCGGATGGTCGGCCGCTTCCGCACCGAACCGGGGCCCGGCGACGGCGCCGTCCAGGCCGATGGCCGCCATGACACGGGCCGTCTCCGCGTCCGGATTCGCGACCAGCGCCTCCCGCGAGGTCTCGACCACCGTGCAGCCCATCGCGGGCAGCACCGACGCCCAGTGATCCATCAGCATCCGCACGTCACGCAGGTACGACGCGGTCGTCGCCAGATCCCGCGCGTACGGGTGGTGCCCGGGCGTGGCGCCGAAGAAGCACGCCAACGCGTTCGACCGCGGCTCGCGACGCACGAGCACGAACTTCGCCTCCGGCATCGCCATCGCCGCCAGGCCGATCAGGTGCGTGTGCAGCGGAGACGAGTCCACCAGCACCGATCGGCCCCCGGGATAGGCGTTCCGCGCGGTCTGCGCCATGTACAGCTTCGCGAGCTCCCCGAGCTGGGACCCGCGGAGCTGCGAGGGGTTGGTGACCACCGGCCGGTGCTTGGTGCCCTTGGCCCCCGCCTGGCGCAGCGCCGCCATCGTCAGCACCTCGCTCGGACCGGCGGAGGCGACCGAATCGTGCGCGGCCATCGCCCGCCCGAGTTCCTCGCCCCCGGAGCACGGCGCAGAAACCACGAACACCACGCCCGCACCCCCGGCCGTCGGCTTCTTGACCTTGCCCATCGCCGCTGCGGTCCAGACCGAGATCACGCCCGAGGTCACCCGGGCGTGCGCGGCGGCGTCGAACGTTCCGCGCTTGAAGTTGGCCGCCCGCGTGAACGCGCGGAAGGCGTCGTCGCCCTCGCCCGCCCGGTCGAACAACTCCCCGCAGCGCCGCAGGGCCATCGATTGGGTCACCGCGTCCAGGCCGACCGCTTCGGTCAGCGCCCGCAGACGCAATGCCAGCATGCGGAACTCGTCGGCGCTGGTGTCGCGCCGGGCCAACGCCACGGCGGCTGCGGACATCGCGGCCGGGAGCTCCTCCAGCCCGAGCCCGTTCGCCTCGTCCAGAAACGCCCGCGCCGCGTCGATCTCGGCGCGTCCCGCGAGCATCTCGACCTTCGCCTGCGTGGCGAACGGGTCCTCCGGATCGACCCCCAGCGCCCGCGCCAGCGCCGCGTCCGCTTCCGCCCGCCGCCCTAGCGCCTCGTACGAACGGGCCAGCTGCGTGGTCAGCCGGATGAGCTGGTCGGCGATCCGGGGCAGGTTCACGTCGTCGGACGCACGCTCCTTGAGGGCGCTCTCCGTCGCGTCCGCCGCCGCGGCGAGGTCCTCGACCGCCAGCTCGTGCAGCCCCAGCGCCGCCACCGCCAGCCCGTGCAGGGCCACCATCGGCGTCTGGCCGGGAAAGTGCGATCGCAGCAGGGCGGCACGCTGGGCGGCCTCGTGGGCGTCGCCGAGCGCCAGCATCCGCCGGGCCTGCTCGAACACCTGCTGGGGGGACTGCTGCTGGTTGGGCTGCGCGTTGCTTTGGGAGGGCATCATGAGCGGATCCTTGGCGCGCCGAACGCACGCGGAACACAATCGAACACCGGACCGGCCGCCCGGAAGCCCCCGCCCGCGGACCCGCTTCAGGCCCCCCCGGCCGTCTCCGGGACCCCGTCCACCGCGTCCCCCAGGGCCTCGACCAGCGGCCCGATATGGGCCGCGTACCGCTCGTACCGGCGCGTCGACGACCGGTAGACCGGCTGGCGGACCTGCTCGAACGAGAGCGTCCGGGCCACGCGGTCGCTCTCACTGAACCGCAGGCACGCCGGATCAAACTCCAGCCCGATGAAGTCCAGGATCCGACGCGTCTGGGCCTCCGTGTCCGCCACCGTGTCCTCGTAGTCCACCTCGAGCATCTTCAGCCCCGACCGCGGATCCGACGCCAGCGTGCGGTAGTGCGCCATCACCCGCCGGTAGTGCCGGTAGTACTGCCCGCAGGTCCGAAGGTCGAAGGCGTAGCCGTGCCCGGCGTTGAGCGACTGAAAAAAGCACGACAGGCAGGTGTCCCTCGGGTCCCGCCGGCAGTGGATCACCCGCGCGTCCGGGAACGCCTGGGCGATGAAACCCAGGTACCAGAAGTTGTGCGGCAGCTTGTCCGTGATCACCGCCGGCGACGCCTCCCCCGCCAGCCGCCCGACCTCGTCCCGGTAGTACGCCGCCGCCTCGAACAGATGCCGGGCGTCGACCCGGTCGGCGAACATCGCCTCGGCCTGCTCCGATCGCCCCGAAAGCTCGCGCACCGCCTCGCTCACGAAGCCCAGCTCCCCCGCGCCGAACGCCCGGGGGTGCGAGGCGATGATCTGCTCGGTCAGCGTGGTGCCCGACCGCGGCATCCCCACGATGAACACCGGACGCGCCGAGCCCTCGGGGACGGGCACGCGCACCGCGTTCGCCATCCGCCCCGGCGCGTACGCCTCCTCGACGAACCGGACCTTCGACCGGGTCGCCCGGTCGTCGTACACGGCGTTCGACAGCCGGTTCGACTCCGCGTACCGGGCGAACGCGTCGTCGTACCGCTTGGTACGGTCCAGCAGGTGCCCGAGCTGCGTCAGCGCGAACGCCCGCGTCGCCGAGTCCGCGGAAACGTCACGGTCCAGCAGTTCGGCCAGGTGCGTCGCCGCCTTGCCCGCCTCGTCGGTCCGGAGCACCGACTGCCCGAACGCCGAGGCGATCTCCACCGAGTCGTCACCGGCCTCGACCAACGGACGCGTCAGGTCCGCCGACTCCTCGGACCGGCCCAGCAGGTTCAGCAGCCGCGCGTACGCCGCGAGCAGCACCCGATCGTCGGGACGCGCTTCGTGCTCCGCCCGCGCGATCTCCAGGGCCTCGTCGAACTTTGTCAGCCCCGCGCAGGCGTCCGCGAACTGCACCACCAGCATCGTCCGCTGCTGCGGGTTGCCCACCACCCGCAGCGCCCGGCGCGTGGCCCGGGCGGCCTCGACCTGGCGTGAAAGCAGCAGCAGGCTGCTGATCCGAAGCCCCAGAAAGCGGATGTCCCCCGGCTGCTGCCGGAGCACCACGTCCACCGCCGCCAACGCGCCGCGGAAGTCCCCCGCCTCGAAGAGCCCGCGGATGCGGGCGTACGCGTCCGGTAGATTCGCGGTCGGCATGATCAACGCTCCCAGCGGTCAAACACACGGAGGACCCGGCGCCTTCCCGTGAATCGGGCCCGCCGGGTGCTAACCTTATACAGATGCGACGGATCACCCTCATCTCCACCGGCGGAACCATCGAGAAAACCTACGACGAGCACAGCGGCTCGCTGGAAAACCGCTCCTCCGTCGTCCAGGGCATGCTCAGCCTGCTCCGCCTCGAGGACACCGTCGTCAACACGCTCCAACTGATGCACAAAGACTCGCTGCACCTGACCGACGCGGACCGCGAACGCATCGTCGGCGCCGTCGAGCTGATCGTCGGCCCGCCCACCGCGCCCGCGGACTCCGAGGGCCTCGTCATCCTCCACGGCACCGACACCCTCTGCCAGACCGGCCTGATCCTGCACGAGCGCCTCGCCGAGTGGCTCCGCGTGCCCGTCATCCTCACCGGGGCGATGCGCCCATTCGAGATGAAGCGCAGCGACGCCCTGCAGAACCTCACCGAGGCCATCTTCGCCACCGGCGTGCTGGCCCCCGGCGTGTGGGTGGTTGCCCACGGCAAGGCGCTGCGTTTCCCCGGCCCGATGAAGGATCGCGAACGGGGCACCTTCCGGATGGGCTGACGCCCGACCCCGACCACATTCTCGGACCCTCCAAACGCCCGCCAATCCCGTTGCACGCCTGATAATCCCAAAGACCCCGGGGATTTCACCCGTGAATCGGACGCCGAATTCCGAACAAGAACCTCCCTTTTGCCCGATTCTCGGTTCGCATCGCAAATTCCCCATTCAGAGCGGACAATCTCCTTGCACGATTTCAGGGGGTGGAGTATGCTCTGCGTGGGTCAGGAACGAGTTGTTCGTTTCCAAGTAGGTACTCCGGTACATCGTAAACCGTTTGCACTTAAGTGAGGAGATTTGAAATGAAGAGCATCGCTCTGCTTGCCGTCGCCGGTCTCGCGACCGTCGCTTCCGCTCAGTCCGCCCTGAACGTCGCCCTGACGTTCGACAAGACCTCGATCGCGATCGGCGAGACCGCCACCGCGACCATCACCGCCAGCTGGACCGGCGTCGCCGGCTCCTACATGTCCTCGATCAACGCGAACGTCAATGCCAGCGGCGAGTTCGTCGCGGCCAGCAACGTCGCCGCGGTCGCCTGGAACAACCCCGCCCTCGGCTTCAACGGCCAGGGCACCGCTTCCGGCGCCTCCGTGCTCGGCCTCCAGGCCTCGCAGTTCTCGCTGATCCCCCCCTTCACCGCCACCAACCCCATCCTCGTGACCACCTTCACGGTCACCGGCACCGCTGAGGGCGTCCTGTCCTACAGCAGCTCCACCGTGCTCGGCGCCCCGGCTCCGTTCTCGGTCACCGGCCCCGCGTTCTCGGACAACCCCGTGTTCTTCACGAACGACGCGTTCTCGTCCGGCTCGCTGACCGTCACCCCCGCCCCCTCCGCCATGGCCCTCCTCGGCCTCGGTGGTCTGGTCGCCGGCCGTCGTCGCCGCTAATCGGCACGACGAAGACGGTTCGCAAGAACTGTTCTGAGTTCTGAACCCCCGCCCGGTCCGCCGGGCGGGGTTCTTTTTTTGCACCCGCCGTATCCTTCCCGTCCATGCCACCAACCAACGCACAACAGGCCGCCGCCCAAGCCCAACGCCTCCTGCGGTCCGGCCGGTTCCGCCAGGCACTGGCGATCACCACCGCCCTGCACCGATCCCTGCCGGACGCGCCCCCGATCGCCGCGCTCCACGCCGAGGCCCTCCTCCAGGTCGGCATGCCCAGAGCCGCCGCCGCCGCCCTCGACCCGATCCTCGCGAGCCCAATCCTCGGCACGCCGCACCCCGAGCTCGCCGCCACGCTCCGCGTCCAGCGGGCCCGGGCGGCCTCGGATCTCGGACGCCCCGAGGACGCCGTCGAGCATCTCCGCGCCGCGCTGGAGACCCGCCCCGACTGGCCGGAGGCCCTGCGCGATCTGGGCGAACGCCTCATCGACCTCGGCCGCCCCGACGAGGCCGACCGCGTCCTCGCCCCCCACGCCGACCCCGCGAGAACGATCGACCCCGGCATCGGACTCGCCATCGCCCGCCTCCGCCGCACGGTCGGCCGATCCGACGAAGCCGCGGCCGTTCTGGAACGCCTCGTCGAAGCGCCCGACCCCCACGCCCGCGCCGACGCCTGGTTCATGCTCGGTGCGTGCCGCGAGCAACTCGGCGACCCCGCGGGCGCGTTCGAGGCGTACCGCCGGGGCAACGCCGCCCGCGCCGAGTCCGCCGGCAACCGACCCCCGGTGGACCCCGGGGTGTGGGAGTCCCGGGGCCTCGAAGCCCTCCGCGATGCAACGCCCACGCCCGACCCCCCCACCGGCTCCGCCCGCATCGTCCTCATCGTCGGCGTGCCCCGCTCGGGCACCTCGCTGGTCGAGCAGATCCTGGCCGCCCACCCGCGGGTCGGTGCCTGCGGCGAGTCGCAGGCCCTGCCATGGGTCGTCTCCCGGCTCGGCCCGGGGGGGATCGGACCCGACCGGGCCAGCGCGATCTACCGGGAGGAACTCGAAGCCGCGGCGTCTCGCCCAGGCGCCGAGGTCCTGACCGACAAGAACCCCATGAACCTGTTCCTCCTCGGCATGGCCGCCCGGATCGTCCCGGGCGTCCGCGTCGTCCGCCTGCGCCGCGATCCCCGCGACGTGTGCCTGTCCTGCTTCTCGTCCCCGCTCAAGGCCGACCACGCCTACGCCCGCGATCTGGACGACTGCCGCCGGTTCGTCGGTTCCGCGGACCGGGTCATGGACGCGGCCGCCGGCGTGTTCGGCGCGGCCTGGCACGAGGTGGTCTACGAGGACCTGGTCCGCGAACCCGAGCCCGCCATCCGGGCCCTGCTGTCCCACGCGGGGCTCGAGTTCGACGAACGCTGCCTGCACCCCGAACGCGAAGGCCGCGTCACACGGACCATCTCACGCGACCAGGTGCGTTCAGAAATCAACGACGCGTCGGTCGGGCGCTGGCGCCGCTTCGCCGAGCACTTCGAGGGCTGGGACAGCAGCGCCGGGCGTCCGGTCAGTTGAGCGCGAACGCCGTCACATAGCCCCATTCGTTGTTGTTCCAGTTGGCGGGCACATTGGATGAACCCGCGAGACCCACCTCATAGGTCCCCGCAAACAGCGGCGGAGTGATCGCCGAAATCCCGAACGTGTGACGCTGATTCTGGCCCACCGTCAGGCCGAACATGCCCCCACCCACGGCCGTGAGCCCGGTCTGCCCCTGAGGGCGATAGCCGGCATAGATATCCAGTCCGCTTGCGCCCCCCGACACCGTCGAACCCAGGGCCTGATTGACGGTGATGAGGATCCTCTGCCCTTCGGTCACGGTGATCGTCGCAACCTGAGAAATGAACGCGGTGCTGCTGGTGATGCCGGGGGAGCCTCCCACCGCGAACGCGTGGTTCATCTGCGTCCAGGTCGCGTTGCCCGCTGCGTCGCTGACGAGGACCCGCCCGGCGCCGGCATTGGCCGTGATCTGCACGGTGTTCGCGGTCAGCTTGTTTTCGACATTGACACGTCCTTGGAAGTACCCGGCCCACGACGCTGGGTCGGAGGCCGTGCCGCGCACGCCGACGGCGTTGGCATTGGTCGCCCAGCCCCAGACGCCATTTGAACTCTCGCCGTCGGTGCGTCCGAAAGTCCCCGAAGTGCCCAAGCCGCCAGGCGTGTATCCAACGACGCCGATATAAGACTCGCTGATGCCGAGCACGCCGGCCCCGGCAAATCCGCCGGCCGACTCGCCGCGAACACCGGCACTGTCGATGAATCCGAATGTGGGCTCGCCACCGTGCGTGCCGCGCAGGCCGTAGCTGGAGTTCGCGCTGGTGGGGTTGGTGATATGCAAAAGGCTTGCGCCGTCAATCTGCTGGATGCCCTGGAACGGGAAACGCAGGCCCAAGGCATACGGAGTGGCGGTCAGGGATTGGTCGGGAGCCAGAGAGGTGTAGGCCGGGCCGCTCGCACAGTTGCCCACGGCGCCGCCGGGGCGGACGGCGATGTTGAGGAGCCGCGCCTCCCCGGTGAACACGGAACCAAAATCGAGCTGGACGGCGAAGACCCCGTCGGTGACCTGGACGTTGTCAATGCAGGTCGGACCGGCGACCACTCCGCCAACGCCGTCGAGCAGCGTAAACCGCAGGTCGTACTGCCCGTTGGCGGGGTTGCCGTTGTCGTCCAGACGCCCCTGGTAGGTGAAGGCATTCGTGACCGGGCCGGCCCCGGGCCCGCGCGGATCGGCGTCCGGCCGCGGCTTGGGCATCAGGCGCCCCGTCGCGGTGTACTGCGACCCGGACGCTTGCGGATCGGTGCTCTGGGCCTGAGCGTGCGTTTGGGCCTGGGCGAATGAGGCGGTCAGGATGAGTGCGGCGGCGAGGCGGTGCATGGCGGAGTCCCCTTGGCGGCGTGGTTCGGCGCACGCGTGAGGGGATTCTCATCGATTTCAATCGCCGGTACAAGGGGGGTCGATGGCCGCCCGCACAGAATCAGAAGTCGGTACGGCGTCCGTGCGTCGGGCGTTGGTCGGCCAGAAGGGAGCATGGAGCCCTGTTCGGGGCGGGTGGCCGCCCGGTGGACTACTCGGTGATCGGGCTCGCAGACAGTTTGCTCACATCGATCTTAAAAAGGTCGGCCGCGTTCTTCCACATGATCAGCTCGCGCTCCTCTTCGGAGATGTCGAGCGTCTTGACGAACTTGCGGTAGGACTTCATGGTGGCGATGGGCCAGTCGGTGCCGTAGAGCAGGTACTTGGGCTCGCCCGCGTAGGTGATCAGCTCGCGGACCTGGTCGAGCATGTACTTCTCGAAGCGGTCGGAGAAGTCGCCCAGCGTCAGGCCAGAGATGTCCGCGTAGACGTGCTCGTTCTTGTAGACGACCTCCATGCAGTCGCGGATCCAGGGGTTGCCGATGTGGCAGATGACGATCTTCATGCCCGGGTTGTCCACGGCCACGTCGTCGATGTGCAGGGGGTGCGAGTAACGCACCTTCCCAGTGGGCGAGTAGGTGTCGCCGGAGTGAAACATGACGGGAACGTCGAACTCGCGAGCCAAGTCGTAGATGACCTTGCAGCGTCCGTCGTGGGGGTAGAAGGGCTCGTAACCGGGGTACATCTTCAGGCCCTTGACGAGTCCGGACTCCAGAAAGTCGGCCACCTCGCGGAGGTCGCGCTGCTTGTAGTGCAGATACGAAATGCCGGCGACGGCGAAGATGTTGGCGCGGTCGCGGATCTTCTCGACCACCGCCGCCGTGGACGGGCGGTGCGGGGTGACCTTGTAAGAGGTCAGCACGAAGGCGGCGTCGGTGCCGGAATCGGCCATGTCCTGCTCGAGCTGATCGAGGCACGCGTCGATGTCGCGGACCTTGTCCTCGTGGTAGTTGTTCAGGTGGGTGTGGCAGTCGATGATCACGCGGCGGCCTCCCTTGGGGCGGGGTTGACGGGGGGTTGGTCACTCTAGCAGTGCGTCGGACACCCCACCGCGCTGCGGGGCGGACCGGGATTGCGGGCCTGCACCGGAGCGGTTCTTGTTACACTGCGCGGGCCGCCCGATGCCGGTGCATTCCGGGTCCGGGTGTGTGTTTTTGAGGAGTCGTGATGGCGCAGTCGGACGGGTCGGCGTGGGATGTGGCGATCATCGGGGGCGGGCCGACCGGCACGACGGCGGGGACGCTGCTGCGCACGTACAACCCGGAGCTGCGGGTGCTGATTCTGGAGAAGGCCAAGTTCCCGCGCGACCACATCGGCGAGAGCCAGCTGCCGACCATCGGGCCGATCCTCAACGAGATGGGGGTCTGGGAAAAGGTCGAGGCCGCGGGGTTCCCGGTCAAGATCGGGGCGTCGTACACCTGGGGACGCAACCACGACCGGTGGAGCTTTGATTTTCTGCCGATCGAGACATTCCAGGATCAGGCACGGCCGGCGAAGTACGAGGGGCAGCGGCAGCAGACGGCGTTCCAGGTGGACCGGGCGATCTTTGACGACATCCTGCTGCGCCACGCCGAGTCCATGGGGTGCGTGGTTCGGGAACAGACACAGGTGCGCGAGGTGCTGCGGACCGGGGACCGGATCGACGGGCTGCGGCTGGACTCGGGGGAGACGGTCACGGCCCGGTACTACATCGACGCTTCCGGGGCGGTGTCGCTGTTCCGGCGGGCCCTAGAGATTCCGACGTGGTCGCCGAACGAGCTGAAGAATATCGCGTTCTGGGATTACTGGCAGAACGCGGAGTGGGCGGTGGAGATCGGGACGAGCGCGACGCGTATCCAGATCCGGAGTCTGCCGTACGGCTGGATCTGGTTCATCCCGATCGGGGCGACGCGGACGAGCATCGGGGTGGTGGTGCCGGCGGAGTGGTACAGGAAGACGGGGCAGACGCCGCAGGAGATCTATCACCGGGCGGTGGCGGAGCAGCCGGAGGTCGCGGCGCTGGTCAAGAACGCGCGGGCGGAGGGCAACTTTGATACCTGCAAGGACTGGTCGAACCTGGCCGAGCGGCCGATCGGGGAAAACTGGTTCCTGGCGGGCGAGTCGGCGGGGTTCGCCGATCCGATCCTGTCCGCGGGCATGACGCTGGCGCACACCTCGGCGCGGGAGGCGGCGTACTCGATCCTGGAACTGGACCGCGGCGAGCTCGACGCTTCATGGGTGCGCGAGCGGTACGCGACGCGGGTGCGGGAGGGGATCCGCAACCACATCCGGTTTGCGCAGTTCTGGTACGCCTCCAACGGGTGCTTCACGGACCTGAAGGACCACTGCGTGAACATCGCCAGGGAGGCGGGGCTCGGGCTGACGCCGGAGAAGGCGTGGCGGTGGCTGAGCCTGGGCGGGTTTACGAACGAGATCGTGGGGTCGGCGTCGCTCGGCTCGTTCGGCGTGACGCACACCAAGCGGATGGTGGACCTGTTCAGCTCGGACGGGCGCAAGTGCCCGTCGCTGGCGGACGGGTACAACGTGTTCAAGCTGAACCTGCGCGGGGCGGAGCGGGGCCACGTGGGCT
>Ga0207881_1000715_pt1 | contig 11758 bp, 11 predicted proteins | sample MalvirmetagMSP97_FD_184227 | JGI IMG/M metagenome (GOLD analysis project Ga0207881, IMG submission 184227) | Marine viral communities from the Deep Pacific Ocean - MSP-97 (SPAdes) | ecosystem: Environmental > Aquatic > Marine > Oceanic | place: Pacific Ocean | collected 2011-05-03 | reverse complement strand
AACGGATTGCGAAAGAGTATGAGTGTGACCCTGCCTCGTTAACGCCAGCGGCCGTGGACAGACTGCGAGGCTATGACTTTCCGGGCAATGTCCGGGAACTGGAAAACGTCTTGGAGCGGGCTTTTACTCTGTGCGACGCCGATCAGATTGACGCGGCGGATCTTCACCTGGGGAATGGAGTTCAGCATGCAGCCACCGCCTCGCAGATCATTGCCGAAGGAGAGGCCGCAGCGGGAGACGGGGTTGCTGTACCTGATGGTGAGATCGATCTGGAAGGGTATCTGGAGAAGATTGAACGTCAGGCTATTGAGAAAGCACTTGAGGCTACACGATGGAATAAGACGGCGGCGGCTAAGAGGTTGGGGATCAGTTTTCGGGCGTTAAGGTATCGGTTGAAGAAGTTGGGAATGGAGTGAAAATGTATTACTCTTTATCTTTGCCGTAAGGAATGCGGTAGATAAAACTCAGCTTGACTGCCATCAAGGACTGGATGGCTAGTAGGAGATTCAAGGATGAAAACCACCACCTCTTCCAAGGGCTTTACCTTGGTGGAATTATTGGTTGTTGTATCGCTTTTGGCGCTTTTAGCAACCAAAGCTGTGCCTTCTTTAAATAAACTTATACAAAATAGCCAGCGGACAGCTGCCATCTCTGAGCTTCGTCAATTTCTAGCATTAGCCAGACGACATTCAGTTATGACAGGGCAGATCGTAACCGTGTGCCCCACGGGACCTGACGGTAAGTGCGGCCGCAATTGGAACGGGCCTGTTTCAATGTTTGCGGACCCGAGTAATCAACGTACTCTCCTTCAGGGCACCCAAGTCAATGCGGTTTTGCCTCCCCCTAAATTTGGAAAGTTTATCGTGAGGTCACTAACGAGAAGCTATTTTCAATTCCGACCTAATGGTTTCATATATAGCGATTTGGGAAACATCACTTGGTGCCCAGATTCAGGAGAAGCCTCTCTGGCAGGCCAGCTGATCATAAGCCGGAGTGGACGAATAAGAACCGCCACAGACAGCAACGGAGACGGCGTGGTCGACGACGCGAAGGGAAAGCCCGTGCGCTGCTGAATCACCAGCAGCCAGCAACGGTACTGCCATCTTTCACTGCAGTCTTCGCTCCGGTGTTTGAGATTCCGAGTGTGCCACAATCATCGTTCGCCTGATCACCCGAAGGCGCTGCCTGAAGAGAATAGGTGTTCGCAGTGACCGACCCATTAAAACCTATGGTGTAAAATGCAGTCCCACTTCGAGGAGACTGCGTAAACGGCAGCGTTGGGGCATTTCCGGAAGCATCAAGGTAACTGAAATTTGCCGAGTATTGACGTTCCATCCATTGGGCCAATTCCATTAAATCGGCTTGAGTCGCTGTTCGTCGAGTTTCTCTTACCTGGTTCTGATAGGAGGGATATGCGATCGCTGCAATAATCCCAATGATCGCCACTACGATCATTAGCTCGATAAGAGTGAAACCAAGGTTTTGCTGTCGGTTGGCGCCCTCTTTAGTTGTACCCAGCGAACGACTCATAGGCTATTCACCTCTACCAGAATCCGTTCCAATTCACTACCAGACCTCTCATACTTCATTGACTTTAATTTTTGCCCTTCACGAAGAATTTCCAACGCAGCTCGACCTGAAATCGATTGCCCGTTCATTATCACTTCCCGCTTAACGAACATTTCCTGGTCGTCGATAACCAACCTACCTTCGGCCGGGTAGATTGAATTGACAATAACCTGCTGCGCCTCCAACGCTGTATTTAAACCAGTTTTTGGCGACGTTTGGGCGATAGCCATGGCTGAGGAAACAGCCATGGCGAGCAAAAAAATCAAACCGAAAGCCTTATTCATGAAAATCCCCTCAGAGTCCAGACTCAAACAAACTATGGCGTTCACTCAACCAACTCATTCCAGCCACGACGACCAGCATTCGTAACTGCGCCACTCAATGGAGGAATTTCTACAACGTCGACAGGTTCGTCACCGTCGCTACCCGGCGTAAATCTGAAATTTCCAAGAATTGTAGACTGGTTTGGCATTGAATTTATCTTGTAGCCCGTGACGATCTGACTGAAGTCAAGAAAAGCTCTGGACTCTGGAGTTCTGCCGTCCAGACCGAACGCAAGAATCCAGCCCGACCCGCCACCCAAGCAAGGATTTTGGTCCGGAATAATTGTGTTCAGATACAGAAACTCCCCTCTAACCTGCGGGCTGACGACAGCCCTCTCGCCACTAATATCCAAGTCAGCATACCAGCCATTAATCTCGGAAAAATCAAGGGCGTCCCCATTTGAGTAACGAACCTCTGCGGTCGCCTCCCCCTCCAGAGCAAGGGTAGCCTCGTCAAGAGTTCTAGGCTCGAGTGTTGACCGTGTAAGACCAGCTACACCCTTATCCCATACCCCGTAAACCGACTGTGTATTTGTCGAGGTTACATCGTCACTTTCTAGGTATTGGCCGGTTCCAAAAAATATCAGCAAATTCGGTTCGTTGCCTGCACGGACCGCATCTTTGTTTGCAGCTGCCACAGGCGCAGCCGTAATTGGCTGATTGGATGCTGCGGTGAAAAGCGGTTGTGGACCCGAAGCGTTGGAATATGCAGTCCCCCAGGAACCATTTGTGCCATCAGCTACCCAGAGTTTGCCATCAAGATCTCCTGCGTAGATCCGGTCAATCAAATAGTCACCTGTGGTATCAAAAGCACTGAGAGGAGATAGGCCATCACCATCCGCATCGAACTCGACATACCGGACTTCATCGCTCTCCCAAGTTCCATCCATACCCCCCTCGATATCCAACATGAAAAACCCGGTTGAATCTTCGGTAGAGTTGTAGCCGTTCGATACGAAGGCGGTCCAGCGAATATCTGAACTCCCCCATTTGGCCATACCGATGATCGGGGCCTGCGTAACATAGCCAAGTTTGTTGTCGTTGCCCGCAGTAAACTCCCAAAGAACGATACTCTCTGCATTCGACTCGGAGAAGCTAGAAGGATCCGTTACATCAAGAGCGAAAATTCCTTTTGCGCCAGCTCTTCCGCCGCCAACAATCACACTTCTCCACGCCGTATCGTTAGTGAGGTTGCCATTTGCTCGCTTTCCTTTGGTATAGATATCCTGCTGCCTGATCTCCAAATCAACGTAGTATCGATGCTGATAGGCAGGGTCCGTGAGAAAATGAAGTCCGGCATTGTCAGCCGTAGAGTTGTAAACAAACTCAGGGATATATGCCAGAACTTCCTGCCCACCGCTCTTCGTCGCCGAGAAACCATGGAGCATTCCATCATTAGAGCCCACGTAAACAACAGGTGAACGATCTTTGTTGGTTTCAGCGAAGTCAGAGAAACGCTCGGAGGATTCGCCAAATGGATCCGAGTCCGGCCAGATAGCGCGTGGAGCACCGACAAACTCGGGAGAGGAATTGACAATGGATCCTAATCGGCTTCCGCGCTTACGGAACTCACTGGTGTCCTCCAGTGAGCGATCGCCGCGTATGAAATTCAACCTTTGACCAGCCACAGTATCTGTCACACCACCGTATCGGAGGTCGTTTTTCTGAGCATCGGTAAGATCGTCCCAAAGGAAGGGGGTTGCACTGCCGTTACCGTAGGTAATGATTACACGGTCGTTTGTTCCAATGTCACGCTCATCCAAAAGGTCTCCCGCTGACCATCCGTTGCCGGCATCTATTGCGTCTTCAATATCGGGAACTACAGGGGTGTCTGATCCTCCAAGCTCTACAGCTTTAAGATCGCCAGTCCAGCCATTCGGATCAAACTGAGATGAAAAGATTAATGCACCTTCTTGAAAAGATGAAACATCGAATTCCACAGCAGTCGAGGAACCTGCCTCTCCAACAATATCACCAACAGTACCGGAAAGTTCAGTTGCAAAGGTTTCCGGATCCGCAGCACTGAAAAAGCCGCCTCTGCCATTAACAGCGGCGTGGAGCATATCGTTTACTTTATCTTCGTCGGAGTTTCCTGCCCACCAATCAACGCTTGTGCCGTTGCCAATAGCTTCAAATGCTGACTCAGGGTCAACTGTACCGGTTACGCCGAGGCCAACCGTGTAAGTGACCATATGCTGCCAAAAAGCCGGATTCGTATCCGAAGTGGGTACATAGTTATCAATGGTTGATTGCAGGTCTCGTTTCCAGAAGTACATTGCGACATCCGCCAACGTCCGACTCTCTGTCAAACCATCTTTAAATGGATCGCTCGCTGTGTATGTGAATGTATCTCCCAAGTCATTTGAGATCGCGCTACCATCCGTGTCGTCCGCAGCTTTCACTGCAGAAGCGGGTGCACTACCGTTATAATAACCATCAGACATTAAAATCGTGTAAGAAAGGCGGCATTCTCTTACAGGGTTTGTCTCGCTGACGTCAATAGCCGGATTATCAGACCAAGCACGCGAGCTACCCTCATAGTACTTCCCTGCCCCCTCTAGCGCTCTCCTCAATGGCGTATTACCAGAATCAGGAACATCATAAAGCCAGGTCAGAAAGCTTTGCCGCCGAGCGGAGCTGAATTCCCTAACGCCTGATTCAACTGCCCTCACACCATCAGCATCGTCAATCGTGTTCGTACTTTCACTGTCATAATTGAGGCGCCCCCAACCTAACCGGAACGCGGGAGGGAGGTTATAAAAAGCCGCGCTAATGCCTGCTCTCGAGGCTTTCATGCGCGTATTATAGTACGAAAACCAGTTAGCAAAATTGGTCTGCTCTTCGGCAGAGAGGTCGTTGACTGAAACAAATGTGTAACACGCACTATCGAAAGGATCCTGCTCGCAAGCGTCTGTGCTATCAAATTGCCAATAAAACCCCCCGCCCTCAATGAAGCTGTACGTCGACGTCCGAAACTCGTCGTTCAAATCCCTTTTGGAGCTATTTGCTTCATAGCCGTTAATCGGTGCATCAGAGTAAGAGGAGTTATCCATTCTGCCCGTACCGTCTGCTTTCAACGGAGGCAAATAGTCCACACCTGGGTTATACCAAATCTTGTTTACTCTTGAGGAAAAGTAATAAGGATAATAAGCGTTTGCCCCATTTTGATTACTGCCACCGTCCGTTGAGTTGATCGAACCAAATCCCGATAAATTGTCTGGCATATAGTCTCTGCCCATCGACCCCGAGTCATCGATGATAAACAACAAGTTAGGAGCAACAGCACTACCAATAAAAAGCGGCTCTTGAGCAAAATCCGGCCGAGCCGAGTAACCAGCGGTTGGAAGAACGAGAAGCCCAGCCAACGTGCCAACAAACCATCTTGAATCAATCATTCGTTTCCTCCTGCCAGCCCACCAGGCTGAAAAATATAAAAGCCTTCCAGCAAGCGTGCGCTGGTTCCAGATGGTCCTGGAGCTCTTACAACGATACGCGCATAATCAAATTCGGTTGGCCCCGACGCCCCATACTGACTCAGATCTCGCGGCAACTGGGCCTCTGCGTCCAATGTAACCTTGCCCTTATAGTCATAGAAATACAGAGCTTCAATGCCATCTACAGCTGAAGCTTCAATGGCATTAACTGGATCACCGGTTTCCCCACTTTTGCTCCATGTCGTTGCTGCGAATGGAGAAGGGGGAGAAGCGCTTGAGCCCGGTGCTGATTCGTAAAACCCGGTTGTTGAACCAAAATCATCTAGATCGGACAAACCATCCAGAGCCGCTTCAGCTTCAACCATGGCTCTTTCAGCTATTTCAAGTGCAAGCATCCCATCCCGCTGAGCAGAAGCCATCCGCTCCTGCATTACGCTACCCTGCATACCTGAAATTGCCAGCAATGAGAGCACGAGCAGAATTACTAGCGAGACAAGCAGAACAGCACCCTTCTGTGCGTTTTTTGACATAACATTTACCTCAGATGCGGTTCCGGATCGCGGCAGTGAAGTTAAAAGCCCTGTAGAGCCTGTCGTCTAACGCAGTCCAGTTCTTGCCTCCCGAGCAATCGGTCCAGCTGGGGTAACAAAGCTCAGATCTTGTCTGCAAAACGTCATCTTCGCCGCCACGGACAAGCAGACTGACTTCCACAGCGAGCACGCTGTCCCAATCTAATGTTGAATCGCTTGGTAGCTTCCAATCCTGGACTCCAGTTGCAGGCTGCCCCTCACCAAAGCGCAGGCGCATATCAATAACGCCCGAAACAAGCTCAAACGTCGTCCCGTTGCGATCTCTCATAAAGAGGCCAGGCTCTCCAGACGCACCGGTCGCGATAAAGTAAGCCTCGGAGTAAGTCCGAAAGACATCCGACCCCTCACCATATACAGCGCTCAAACAGTTCTGGGTGGTAGTGCAACCTGGAGGTGAATTACCTGAAAAGTCATTCCCAGGCTCACCGTTACCACTATTTGCGACCAATGTAATAGTTGCGCCTCCAGTACCGCCTTGGACGTTGGACAATTCAAAAATATCGCCATTAATACAATCAGTTATCAGGATGATATCGCCAGTCTCAAGATCTCCACGCTCATTTACTGTAAAAGATGCCGAGTTCACCTGAGCCGTTGATGCGACGGAAGCGCCTGCTCTCCTGACCCCCATCGTTACGAAGAAGTCAGTTCCTGCAATAGCGTCCGTTGGTCTCAGCGAACTTTCAGCCGTAATACCCTGGAACTGAAAATCGTGAAGTGCCGGATCATAATCAGAGTCGGAAACATCAAGGTTATTTGTGACACCCTCTAAAGGGAAACAGCCGTAAAAGCCAGCATTTCGCAGGGCCCTCGAAAGAATATCTGCTCCAAAGCGGCCAGATTCCTGAGCCCGGGCACTTGCCTCCACTACCCGGAAAGACTGGCTGTTCGACGAAAATATTTGAACCAAACCCACTGTTAAAAAGGTGCCCAAAAGTAAGGCAATCATTAACTCGATTAATGAAAGCCCGCTCTGTTTTGATGGTGAGACGTTCAAATTCATTGTTTAAAGACTCGCGTTCATTGTCAGGGTTTGAGTCGCCGAGCCCGAATCACTAAACGGATCTCTCTCGGTCCACTGAACCGTAATCTGAGCCACATCTGCACTAACAGAAATCTGTAGATCGCTGTCGCCACCAAGAACCTGCTGCATATTAGCCTCGAGTTGAGCAAGATCTGCCGTATTGAGAACATCACCTCCATTCGCTCTCACCCTGTCTGCTGCCGTTTGCGCGTACAAGGTTGCCTCTGAACGGAGAGTTGAATTCGCTGTCTGCTGCATGGACAAAAGTTGAACGCCTGCGACGCCCAGCAAACCGATTGCCAAAACCAACAGCGCGACGAGCACTTCAATCATTGAGAAGCCTGACTCTTTGTGGATTTTTCTCACTAAAGCTCTCCTCAAGGACATGTAATCGTTGTAGATTGAACCTGACCACCGAGAGTCACCGATACCTGAGTACCACGCTGCCCACTCTCGCCACAGACATTGAAAACCACATTCGAAGCGTGTGTAGCCAATCCATTCGCTCTAAAACCGGGATTTGAGCCAGATGTAAGCGATATATCTACACCGCCGTCTGGGCCTGCCACCTCTCGCAAAGTTTGCAAAGCTCCGTTGACGGTAGCCTGGATCAACACTCCCTCAGAATAGTCTGAACCGTTTGGCGCAACAGAAACCGTCGTGCCCAATCGGACTGCTTCAGCTCGGGCCATGTTCAAGGCTCCCACCAAATCATTGCTTGACGACGTCAATCTGTTGCTCTCTATGAGCCGGCCAAAGCCCGGAACAGCCACAGTCGCCACGATTGCGATGAGTGTGATCAGAATGAGAAGTTCTATTAACGTAAAGCCAGCTGGCTGTTTTTGATTCAGCATAGTAGTTCCCACTATTCGTTACTCTTAAGGTAACTTGGGTAGGAGAGGCTATCTAGGGTAAGAGCGACGAAAGGAATTAAAGGTAGGATGAACGGTTATTAACTTGAGAAAAGATGACGCGATTCACAATCACGTCATCTTTTCACGCCATATGCGATGAGTTAGAAGCTTCATTACTCGGCTAGCTAACCTCCACCGCATCAATCCGCAACTCCCGCGGCATAGAAAACACAATATTCTCCTCACGCCCGGCAATCTCTTCCGGAACGCTCCCGCCAAGCTCTCGCAGACGAGTAATCACGTCGTTCACGAGAACCTCGGGGGCCGAGGCACCTGCGGTCACACCGACAGAGTTCTTCCCTTCCAGCCACGCGGCGTCGATCTGAGAAGCCTCATCAATAAGGTAAGCGGGTGTGCCCATCCTCTCCGCCAGCTCACGCAAACGGTTTGAGTTGGAGCTGTTCGGCGAGCCGACTACCAGCATCAAATCGCAGTCGCCGGCCAGTTGCTTCACGGCATCCTGGCGGTTCTGGGTGGCGTAGCAGATATCGTCCTTGCGAGGGCCCTGGATCTCCGGGAACTTTGCTCGGAGGGCGTCGATGACACGGGCGGTATCGTCCATGGACAGGGTGGTCTGGGTCACGTAGGAAAGCTTACCGGGGTCTTTGACCTCCAGGTTCGCCACGTCCTCCTCGTTTTCAACGAGGTAGATTTCACCACCATTGCTGTGGTCGTACTGCCCCATGGTGCCTTCTACTTCCGGATGGCCATGGTGGCCTATCAGCACGCATTCCCTGCCATCGCGACTATAGCGCATGACTTCCAGGTGAACCTTGGTAACCAGCGGGCAGGTGGCGTCGAAGACTTTCAGGCCGCGGCGGGCGGCTTCGCTCTGTACCGCCTGGGAAACGCCATGGGCGCTAAAGATAACAAGCTTGTCGTCCGGAACTTCGTCCAGCTCGTCCACGAAAATGGCGCCACGGTTGCGCAGGTTATCCACGACGAATTTATTGTGGACCACCTCGTGCCTCACGTAAATGGGCGCTCCGAACACGTCCAGCGCCCGGTTTACAATTTCGATGGCGCGGTCCACGCCGGCACAAAAACCTCGGGGATTGGCGAGTCGGATCTGCATATCAACCTGCTATTCTGGTTAGTGGGCCGGGCCTGCCGGTTCCACGTCGATGATTTCTACTTCAAACGTCAGTGTACGCCCTGCCAGGGGGTGATTGAAATCCACCTCCACTTCGTCACCTTCTACACGGCTGACAACACCGGGCAACTCGCTCTGGCGCGCGTCGGCAAAGGAAATCATTACGCCGGGTTCCAGCACCATATCGGGGCTGAACTCATGGCGCTTGAACGTCTGTACGTTATTCGGGTTGTGCTGGCCAAAGGCTTTTTCGGGCGGCACCTGGAAGCTGTCTTTGTCACCAGCTTTCATGCCCATCAGATAGGCCTCGAAATTCTCCGGCAGGTTGTCATCGCCGATTTCCAGGGATGCCGGCTCTTTCTCAAAGGTCGAATCAATCACTTCGCCATCCGGGAACTTCAGGGCGAAGTGCAGTTTTACCCGGGTACCCTTATCGACAGGCAGTTCATTCATGAGAGTTACTAACTCCTTTGCGCATCCCCGTCCGAATCGGCGGGTTTGCGGAACATATCAAGTATCATCATGGCGGCACCGATGGTGATCGCGGTGTCGGCCAGGTTAAAGGCGGGAAAGTGCCAGTCCTGCCAGTAAAAGTGCAGGAAATCGACCACGTAGCCGTGCACCACCCGATCGTAGACGTTGCCCAAGGCGCCGCCGAGTATCAGTACGATGGCAATGGCGGTCCAGGTCTCATGACGCTGCAGGTTTTTCAGCCAGTAGATCAGTACCACGCTGACCACCAGCGCCAGAGTTACAAAGAACCAGCGTTGCCAGCCAGCGGCTTCGGCCAAGAAGCTGAACGCTGCTCCGGTGTTGTGGAGCAGCGTCAGATTGAACATGGGTATGACCGGTACAGGGTCGCCATAGGTCAGCATAGCGGTGGCCATGGCCTTGGTGCCGAGATCCAGAACGATCACCAGTACCGCCAGCCAGAGCCACTTCAGTTTGCTTCCGGTGACCTGCTCCGTCATGGTCGCGTCCATCAGGCGTAGGCGCGGGCTTCGCCGGGCCCTTCCACGTTGGTCACACAACGACCACAGAGATCGTCGTACTTGGCATTACGGCCGACGTCTTCCCGGTGGTGCCAGCAGCGCTCGCACTTGGTGTGAGCGGCGGGCGTCACCTTCACGCGGAGACCTTCATGGGAGGTCATTTCCGCATCGCCCGCTTCCGAAACCGGTTTGACACTGGCTTCGGACGTTATCAGAACAAACCGCAGCTCTTCACCCAGGTGCTTCAGATCGGCAGCCAGGTCGCCTTCGCAGAACAGAGTCACCTCGGCACTGAGCGAACCTTTGATTTCACCCCGAGCCCTGGCTTCCTCCAGGCACTTGTTGACGGCCTCTTTCACACTGTACATTTCGCGCCAGTAGTCGCGGCCAAGCTCGGCGTTGTCCGGCAGCGCTGTGAGGCCTTCGTACCAGGCTTCATAGAATACGGTATCGCCGCGCTTGCCCGGCAGATGCTGCCAGATTTCATCAGCGGTGAAGCTGAGGATCGGGGCAATCCAGCGAACAAGCGCTTCAGCCACATGGTACAGCGCTGTCTGACAGGAGCGACGCGCCAGACTGTCGGCCTGGGTGGTGTACTGGCGATCCTTGATGATATCCAGATAGAAACCACCCAGGGTGGCTTCACAAAAGTTGTACACCTTCTGGTAAATCCGCAGGAAGGCGTAGTTGCCATAGTCCTCATGGAGCTCTTCCTGCAATTGCAGGGCACGGTCCACCATCCAGCGATCCAGTGCGATCATGTCTTCCGGCGCCACCATGTGCTGCTCCGGATCAAATCCGGTGAGGTTGCTCAGCAGGAAGCGGGAGGTATTCCGGATCCGGCGGTAACCATCGGCGGTCTGGCGCAGAATGTCCTTGGAAACGGTCATTTCGCCGCTGTAGTCGGTTGCGGCCACCCACAGGCGCAGGATGTCCGCGCCCAGCTCGTTCATGACTTCCTGGGGCGCGATGACGTTGCCCAGGGATTTGGACATCTTGTGGCCCTTGCCATCAACGGTAAAGCCGTGGGTCAGAACCTGCTTGTAAGGTGCCACGCCATTCATGGCGATGGACGTTTTCAGGGACGACTGGAACCAGCCACGGTGCTGGTCTGAGCCTTCGAGGTACATATCCGCCGGGAACTGGCCCAGCTCCTCGCGAACCCGCAGGACAGACTCGTGAGTCACGCCGGAATCGAACCAGACATCCAGGGTATCCGTTACCTTCTCGTACTGCTCGGCATCACTGCCCAGCAGGGACGACGCGTCCAGCTCGTACCAGGCATCGATACCGCCCTCTTCGATCTGCTGGGCCACCTGCTCAATCAGGTTCTGGGTGTCCGGGTGCAGCTCCTGGGTTTCCTTGTGGATAAACAGAGTGATGGGCACACCCCAAGTCCGCTGACGGGAAATGCACCAGTCCGGCGACTGGTTGAACATGGCTTCGATACGGTTCTTACCCCAGGATGGCACCCAGCGTACACCCTGGATCGCTTCAAGGGCATCAGCGCGCAGGTTCTCCTTGTCCATGCTGATAAACCACTGGGGTGTGGCCCGGTAGATCAGCGGGGTCTTGGTACGCCAGCAGTGGGGATAGCTGTGACGGAACTTCTCGGAGCGGACCAGCTTGCCCTCGCGCTCGAGCGCGCTGCAAACCGGCTCATCGGCCTTGTAAACGTGTACACCGGCCAGCTCACCGGCGGCCGAAGTGTAGGTGCCATCCGCCTGAACCAGGTTGATGGTGCCGATGTTGTAGGCCTTACCTACCTCAAAGTCTTCCATGCCGTGATCGGGAGCCGTGTGAACAGCGCCGGTACCGG
>Ga0207881_1000713_pt1 | contig 11824 bp, 10 predicted proteins | sample MalvirmetagMSP97_FD_184227 | JGI IMG/M metagenome (GOLD analysis project Ga0207881, IMG submission 184227) | Marine viral communities from the Deep Pacific Ocean - MSP-97 (SPAdes) | ecosystem: Environmental > Aquatic > Marine > Oceanic | place: Pacific Ocean | collected 2011-05-03 | reverse complement strand
CATCCAATTACACCTACGCCGAAGCCACCTGGAGCCAGACATTGCCGGACTGGATCGGCTCTCACACCCGGGCCTTCCAGTACCTGAATGGAGTTCCGGAATTAGTGGTTCCCGACAATTTGAAATCAGGCGTTACCAAGGCTCACCGGTACGAGCCGGACCTCAATCCAACTTACCAAGATATGGCTGCCCATTATGGGATCGCCATCGTTCCCACGCGCGCCCGCAAGCCCCGCGACAAGGCCAAGGTGGAAGGGGGTGTGTTGATTGTCGAGCGCTGGATCCTGGCGGCGTTGCGCCATCACCAGCACTTCTCCCTGGGGCAACTCAACGCCACCATCCGTGAGCTTCTGGAGCGGCTCAACAGCCGTCCCTTCCGCAAGTTACCCGGCTGCCGGCGCGACCACTTCGAACAGTTGGACAAACCGGTGCTACAGCCATTGCCCGCAGAGCCTTATGTCTACGCGGAGTGGAAGAAAGCCCGGGTCCACATCGACTACCACGTGGCCATCGACGGGCATTACTACTCGGTGCCCTACACCCTGATCAAGAAAGAGGTGGAGGTTCGCATCACTCACAACACCATCGAATGCTTTTACCGGGGCAACCGGATCGCCAGCCACCGGCGCTCCGACCAGAAGGGGCGACACACCACCATTGCCGCGCACATGCCGGAATCTCATCGCCACGCCGGCGACTGGTCGCCGGAACGGCTAATCGCCTGGGCGGCCAAGACCGGGCCGGCTACCGAGAAGCTCATCCGCACCGCCCTGGGAGCCCGCAAGCACCCGCAGCAGGCCTACCGCTCCTGTCTGGGCATTCTACGACTGGGACAAAGCTACGGCGAGTCGCGGCTGGAAGCTGCCTGCCAGCGTGCCCTGATGCTGGGCAGCTGCCGTTATAAGAGCATCGAGTCCATCCTCAAGCACCGCCTGGACCAGCAGCCCTTGGAAGAACAACAGGAACTGGCCTTGCCCGACACCCACGACAACATCCGTGGCCCCGCCTACTACCACTGAAGGAATCCAACATGCTGAAACATCCTACCCTGGACAAGCTCCACGCCCTCAAGCTGACCGGCATGGCCGCCGCCCTGGCGGATCAGTCGGCCACGCCCGACATCACGGAACTGACCTTCGAGGAGCGTCTCGGGCTGTTGGTGGACCGGGAAATGACCGAACGGGACAACCGGCGCATGAGCAGCCGGTTGCGTCGGGCGAAACTGCGGCACAATGCCATCCTCGAAGACCTGGATTACCGGAACTCACGTGGCCTGGATAAAGGACTGGTTCAATCACTGGCCGGTTGCCAATGGGTGAAAGAGCACCTGAACGTGCTCATCACCGGCCCCACCGGCGTTGGCAAAACCTGGCTGGCATGCGCCCTGGCGCACAAGGCCTGCCGGGAAGGCTACACCGCGCAGTACGTCCGCCTGACCCGACTGCTGCGGGAGCTGACCATTGCCAAGGGTGACGGCCAATACTCAAAACTCCTGGCGAGTCTGGCCAAGGTCGACGTGCTGATCCTGGATGACTGGGGGCTGATGAAGCTGAGCGCGGAGAACCGAAGAGACTTGCTGGAGGTGCTGGAAGACCGACATGGCCGGCGCTCCACCATCGCCACTAGCCAATTACCCATCGAGGAATGGCATGGCGTAATCGGTGACGCCACTCTGGCAGATGCCATTCTGGACCGGCTCGTTCACAACGCCTACAAGATCAATCTGAGGGGTGAATCCATGCGAAAGCGACAGGCAAAGTTGACGGGCACTGCGGCTTCGGAGTAAGAAGAGAAACCCGCGTCGCTACGCTCCGATGGGTGGCAGCCTTGCTCCGGTCCGGGTGGCAGGCTTCACGTGGAATGGGTGGCAACCTTCAGCGGTTTACGCACTCATACCCATTCAGAGGCAACGAGCAGGGAAGCCTTTGTAAAAGGCGACCATAAACCTCGATGTGCTGGTTCAATGATTCCGGCCGCACTATGTGGAATTTCGGTAGCTGCGATGGTCATTGCTGTGAAAGCCGACCCCACCCCCCCTATCTCACTATCTTGCTCGTCGAAAAACCCGAATAAATTGTGCACATTGACTGCGCTTCCGTAGGCCTCTGCGCGATCCAGAAATCAGGAACCATGTGTTTTGCAAAGTCCTAGCAGCTCAGTGACAATCTAGAAGCGCAGGGAGGAACGCACATGAATAACAGAATATTTTCACCAACGGATAAGTCTAAGGCATTGCAACTGTTCAATAATGTTGCAGACGGTTGGCAATTGTCCCAGTCGGAACGCTGCCAAATGCTTGGCCTTGAGGATGAGCGGGCAACTGACCGTTGGCTCAACTCTGAGATGCCCGCCAGAGAAGATCCTGTGTTACTTCGAATTTCCTATGTACTCGGCATCTACAAGGCCCTAAGAACGCTCTACCCGAATGAAGATAGAGCCAATGCCTGGGTCAGAAAAAACAATCGGAACTTTGACGGGCGAGCCGCTATAAAGGTTATGCTGGAGGGAAACCTAAAAGCAGTCAGGCAGTATCTCGATGCCCAGCTAGTCTGATCGGTTCTCTTCACGTCTGGCGCCTGACAGACAAGCGCAGGCAGATATGAGCGGGCGCAAAAAATCATAGTAAGTATCAGCATTTCGCGCTCACACGCCTCTTTAAACATCCCCGTTATATTTGAAGCGCTGATGAAAATTTCCCGCCCGTTGCTGTTTGGCTTTCTAACGGCACCACCAGCTGAACTTGGGTTTCACAAATTCAAGTGTTAGGTGGCTACGAAAACGACACCAAACTGCGTCGTTTTTTCTGACGCGATATCGGGAGAACGCCAAGTGGCGTTGGAGGCATTGAATCAACCTCAACCTAAGGTGTGAAGAACGCCAAACGGCGTCGTCTAGGCAAGCCGGCACAACCAAAGGCAACCAGAAACACCAAAGGGCGTCGAGCTCCCAAGCTCTCTTGGTGTCTGGTCATTGATCTTGGAGAGGCTCACAGGTCTGCCCCCCCTGCCTGGAGATGCTCTATGAGCGTTCTACCAACTGTTGAAGACAGCTAAATTCTCTTTAAAGGCTAAAAACAGACAACCCATGTACACAGTGTGAAACGCCTATTCGAGAGGTTGAGCCATGGAGCCGACAACAGCCCAACATACATCTCATGAACAAAGAAATAATGAACATAACGTGTAAGAGACGAAAAACACCCCTTCTGCACCTTCACCGGCCAACATGCAGTCCTCGCACAAAGAATGTGTTCACGATGTGTAACGAACAGGAAAACCCGCCCCATTCGTCAAAAAAAACACCGCCTCTTCAAAGTTCTGTGTTCGAGAGCTGTCATAAACTGCTCCGCATCAGAGAGCTGCGTTGTGAACAATACACAGCAAAAGCAAAGAGATATCTATGTGGAAAAGAGGTGTAAGGAAATGTGCTTTAATCCGAATTGGTTTGAGCAAATGGAGCAAATCCTCGAAGAACAGGAGGCACTAATTACATGGGAAGCTCAGACACTGGTGGACAACTTCTGGGCGCAAATTCAGGAGCGAAAGTGGGCGGGAGAGAGCCAGGGTCGCCTTGGGGTAAGGATCATAGACCGAGAAGGCTACAAGATCCAGATCGTCTGGTATCGAAAGCAGTGGTTTGGACCGACGGACGATAAGAAGGTATTCGGTAAAGCGATCCCGAAAGGCCGGAATCGTAATAAGTACCCAATGCAGCGCTTCGCCGGCTTCACGGACTGGGAGCAGGAGTTGGTTGAAATGTTCGAAGACGACTTTGCGCTGCTGCGGGAGGCGAGCGGTGCCGTTGCGGATCAACGCAAGGCGATGGACCGGGCGAAGAAGGCCTATGGGGCGTTGGGTTATACCGAGACCGCGTTCGTTGATATGGCTGAAACAGAACTCGAAGAGGCCTGGGATATTTGAGCAGGGGCGAAAAGTGCTGAGCTTGTACGATCAGAACAAGACGCTTAAAAGCCCGCTTGCACACATATAGTTACCGCGCTCCGGCGCGTTTTTTTGCTGACCGAGATGGCAACAGAAACGCGAGAAGATGCTATGAATTTAAAGAAAAAAGAGGCTTCATAAAATCCTCAGCTTTCTCGACGGTTGGAACGGCGCCAGTTTCCCGGCGACGCGGACCGTATCGGTATTGGTTACTGGATTAAGCACCGAACATATATTTATTGGGTACGGCTGTCGGTTGCTGCATTGCTCTGGTTGCTGAGATGCATGGATCTTGCGTACTGAAAGATTTATACAAACCTGATCATCAGGCTTGATGCTGACTGCAGCATATCCCAGACCAAGATTGCCACTGATTCCAGACGAAGCCTGCCGGGGTGGCAGCTTTGCCGTGAAATCAGTGGCAGCTTTCACATGGAATGGGTGGCAACCTTCAGCGGTCTACGCAGGACCAGCTTATGGTTGGCCATTAGTGCCCGAGATTGATTGAGTTGACAGCGAAAATCGCCCGCAATATCTTATAGCTCGGAAGATGTCCAAAAACATCTGAGGGTGACTCCGTCTCCCAGGCAGTGACTGGCCTGCAAATTTGAGAAGATTTATTCCCCAAACGCGTCGAAACATTTTTAATCAGTGCGGGAGCGCTAAAACAGTCACCGAAATCCCGCAGGAGATTGAAAATGCCCTTTTTTCTCTGTGCCGATACCTTTTATCAAACCGCTGAAAATTTCCGCACATACATGGCGAAATGCGATATCGGATTTAGCCGGACGAGTACAGCCCATAACATTTGGACCGAAATCGTTGCCGGCGAAAAACAATACGCTAAGGTTAAGGGACGATTGAATTCCGGGGCCAAGCTCGAAACCTGCTTTGACCCTGACTCGTTTATATCGATTATGCGATCACATCAGAGAATTGTTGATGAAAAAAAAGCTACGGAAATATTCGCCGAATCGATTTACCCACAATTAGAAAAAATTTCTCCCCTGATTTATTCGGTCCTATCGAAATATTCAGACCCTCAAAAATACTGTTTTCATGGATCAATGGAATATTTGTCAGTTTTTGAAAAAGGTCTTCCTGGCTATTTAAAAGTATTGCAAAGTCCAGGTATTGAGGACGGAAAAATGAAAGCAGTGGCCTCGTTATTGAACTATTATTTAGATCATGACAGCGATCGCTATTTACAGTTTTTTGCAAATGCCTTTCGGGAAGGCGAGAAAACGGCTGAATTACAGCTGAAATTATTGTTTAAAACAAACTCAAAATGGCTGGTATCAAAACTAGCTTCGGATGTTTTCGATACGTCGGCCAATACATATGACTTTGAGCTTTTACGAAATGCGGTGTATGAAGGTTTAGAAAACTCGATTCAGGAATATAAAAGTGCTGGTGGTTTAGCATCTTTTCTAGATGGGAACAACAATATTGTTGCAGATTTTATCGACTTAGTCGCAGCTGGCCTTGTAAGCAACTCGAAATGGGTTATCGAAAGCGATGAGATGGAGGTTGAAATAAGTCAGATTGAGTTCATTATTGAACGGTCATTACAGAGACTGTTTCCCGAAAATACTGCTAACTTTACCAGTTGATCGACCAAAGACACTCGGGAAGAAGTACAGTACTTCTAAGAGAATAGTAGGTACAGCTGGGATTATACTCAAGTTATCAATTTTATGGATCAATTTGATATACCCTTGCTGTACCTGCCAAGCAAAAAAGGTGCTCGCTCCCAATTGACTGTGAAGGGCGACCAATACCGCAACAATGTCGCTGGTCAACGTGTACCCTTCAAACTCCAAACATTTAAACCCGCTGGCGGAAAGGACTCTCACCAAAGGCCGAATTTATTTCAGAACCTACGATCGCATTTAAAACCCCCAAGTATGAAATATCAGATAAGCCTTTGGAGCATCGACACAAATGACACCGCAAGAGCTCGTTCAACACCGTGCCACAGGAAGCCTGCGTTATGGTCCGTGGCGAATACGTGAACGTCAGCTTTGATCTGGATGTCCACTGCCTCATTCGAGTTCATACAGAGCCGCCTTTGCCGGTCGAACTGGCGTGAAGGCGAGCTGAGCTAGATGCAGCAATAGAAACAAACATTTTTTTACAGGCTTGAGCCGACTTTTGGTCTTGCACCTCCGGCGAAATGTGCAAATTTGGCTACGAAATTCACTAATCTAGAAATTCGATTATGTCCGTAAGCACAGAAACACAGACCGCCTTTGCAGCTCTGAGTTCGCGAATCCTCGCAGCCCCCGGCCTCTTTCCACAGGACCATCCGTTGAATGACATTTGGAGAGACTTGTCCTGGCTTGAACGGGGGACGCTAGAGCAAATTGTGAAGGCGAAATGGGCCGACTCAGGGTTGGTGGTCAGTGAAAGTGACATTACTGCATTGAAAATTGTTCAGGAACGACTCTACAAGAAACACCAAATCGGTCCGTTTGTTGCCAAGGAGCTGAAAGCGCTGGCCGATTTCACAGGCACAAGCCCTTTCAAATCACCACAAACGATGAGGGTCGCCAGAGCGACGTATAAGTAACAAAACACCCTGAGAAACCCGATCCGTTTTCTGAAGATGATAATTGGGAAACACCGGAGTGGATGCGCGCCGCTAACCCTTGCCGTTTCGGTTCGTAAACCGAGTCTGCCTGCGTCAACTCAATTGGCCGAGCTCGATTTTTCTGAGGACTGAAGCTATTTGCTCTCTGTCCCTGTGCGTCTGCCAGAGAACACCGGGACGCTCTTGTCCTAAAGCTGCAATGGAGTTTGCAACGATTCCAAGGCTGCTTGCTCCCCGTCAAAACCTCAGCGGCATATCAGGAGACTCTATAAATCTCGAATCTTGCGGGCATTCAGGTTTGCCCCAAGCCAACAATCCTACAAGAGGCCCAACTGAGAGCTATCTCTTTTCCTGGGCGCAGCGACCAACCCATGTTGCAGCTCTTGAACGCGCCGACGAGCGTAACGCCCTGTCGCAACGTGATCGACGATTGGTGCAGGGTAAGGGCGTAGCCCGTGCGCTTTGCCTTGATCGCTCAGACAACCGCTGGTCAGTGTCACATCATGGACAGCTTCCCCCGGCAGATCCGCCAGCTCCGGAACGTAACGGCGTATGAACTCTCCCTCCGGATCGTGCTCACCCTGCTTCACCGGGTTATAGACCATAATGCCGTTCTCTGGCGCTGCCGATCCGCTGACCACGTGATGGATGGGATAGTGGATCGCTGGGTCGTAATCCAGAAACTGCCCGGCGAGATACTCAGCGATTTTGGCGGTTGGCTGCCAAAGGTTCATGGTCGCGAAGCTCACCAGAGCTGCTCTGCCGCGCATGTGTATCCACCCGGTTTCGTGAAGACACCGCATTAAGGAATCAATAAACGCAAAGCCTGTACGCCCGAGCTTCCATGCCTCGAAAAGATCGGCATCCAGCTCGTCACGGGCACCCCGGAATCTGGCGACTGGTGGCTCCGTCTGGAGAGCTGGACTGTCTTCAAAACTCTGGATATAGCTTCTGCGCCACATCAGCCGATCCAGATAAAACCGGGCCCGATCTTGCAGTTTTTCGAACTCCTGCGGTCGCAGCACCTGGTGCCCTGCTCCGACCGCGTTATCTACGGCCTTAAAGACCTCTCGATCCGAGACAATGCCGTAGGCCAAATAGGCGGAGATGCGCGAGCAGCCGTCCCACGCCGTCATGGGACTTGAGATCTGGAACGGGTATCGTTGGATAGTCTGAACTCTAAAAAAGTCCGACAGGATGGTCTCAGCCTTCGACCGTCCGCCTTTTTGTCGTCCGGGTTTGTCATTACCATGGGCGCGGGGAACCGTGGATCTCTTTGAGGACGGAATCGGAAGTGGCGCGAAACGTTCAGACAGGTCAGTGCCGCGAGGATCTTTGAGCTGAAGAGCGACCGAATGGGCGAAGTAATCAGGGAAGCTCAGGCTCTCCTGATGTTTCCCAGCACGCACCACCCCGTTTTGCTGCCACTCGACAAACTCCACACCTTTCGATCGACACCAGGCTGCGACGGCAAGGTCTCGTTCGTACTGGCAAGCCTGCGTCGTTTCTTGATGCGTACAGATCCGTGTAATCGGCATGATACGGTGCAGCTGATCGAGGACTTCGACCGCCTCCCCTACTTGCTCCAGCAGCTGCCCACCGAGGGCCCGAATTGCATCCCCCAGCTCGTCCAGAGTCTCGTGTATGAAGCACTGGTGCTGGCGTGTGACATCTGGCTGGTCAATAAGGCTGGGCTCGTGCAGATAGAGCGGCAGGACTTTACCCAGACGCCGGTAAGAGCGCATGGCTTCAAAAAAAGGGGCGGAGTCTTGGAGCCGCAAATTGCGCTTAAGCCAGAAAACTTGCATTGAGCGTGGAGTCTCACCATCAAATTCGAGAGAGGAACAGAGTGTTCTACGTTGAAATTACCGTATGAGAGTGACGGGAAACGCAACGTCAACCCGAAACCGATCGGTAGCGACAAAACTTTCGCATGCGAAAGTCCGCTGGGTAACGCAGCCTTAACCGACATATGGCTTTTCGAATCCTCGCGTGCCCAAGCCCTGCGAAGCTCACCATCCGCTACGCAGGGGCCTTTTGCCACTTTTCTTTCACCAGCGGGGACCGCTGATCAGCAGCCGGGGATTATGACTACTTGGTCGTTGCGCCAATTCGTTACAAACGCCCAAAACAGCCGATTACCCGGTCAAAAACGCAAAATAAGGCGCTACCCTTGCTAACGATCTTCATTTCAGATTTAACGACCATGACCAAGGTAGATCCGGACGCATTCCACCAGAAGCTCCGAAAGCGCTTCATTACCAATTAGTACCGTGAGGCACTAATTAGTAATCACGATTACTAGACGATACTAAAGACGGAAACCCGATGAGGATACTCATGAAAACACCGAGCGCGGGCAATAAGACGAACCCCACCTGACGGATTTACAGACTGTCCGCAGCAAAACAGACTGCTTTCGAAATCATGCGTTACTGGTTTGGCAGTCTGGGAAAGCACCTAGTAGAAGAAACGGGCAATGTCATGACTGAGCAGACCGCCGTTAGCGGCCATGCCCCCTTGCTACTGGATGGTAGAGTGATCGCCTCTTCCGATACCGGCGACCCGGGCAACCCTTTGCAGCGCACGCGGCAGACAACCACTTCCCGGAAACAGTGTTCACGTTAAACCGGAATCCTTCTTAACGCATTGTTTATTCGACCGTTTGCTACTCTGATTCCTTTTTCTGGGAAGCGGAGTTGTGCCAGCAAAGAGAATTCCAATGCGAAAAATTAGAGAGATGCTTCGCCTAAGACTGAAAGCCGGGCTCTCGATCCGACAGATCAGTGCGAGCACTAAGACCAGTGTCGGGGCCATCCAGAAGCTGTTGGCCCGGGCCGATGCCCTGAACCTCAACTGACCGTTGCCCGAGGATATGGACGATGGTCGCCTGGCGGCCCAGGTCTATCTCATTGTCGACCCCACCATATCGAGCACGAAAAGCCGATCTTCTCCGTGAGGCAGAGCTGTAAAACCTAAAAAGTAAATTCGCTCATCTTTGCTCCTGCCCCTCAGCTTGGCTGGCAGGGTCTGTCAGCCTTCTTGCCTAACCTCCTAGAATATCGCCATAAATTCCACCATTGGCCGCTTAAGTGCTTGGTATACAGTCGAAAAAAGCGTATGTAGATGTAGATATATGTGCAGTAAAATAATTTTATAACGGATTATATGGATCATTATATCAATAAATTGATATTTTGCGGCAGCAAGCGCACTATAACGAACATCACCAAAAAATAGCTGCCTATAGATCAATAAAATACGAGGCACTTTGTACCATGAATACGAAAGCAAGCCTGGTCGCTGCGGTAAACGAAGAGATCGAGCGCCTCAAAGCACTGGCCAATACTATCGAGGCATCGACTGAGCCTGACCTGCGGCCACTGACCGATCTAGCGGGTGTGCTGAAGGCTCGAAGAGAATATCTGGATCTGACTCCGCATGATGTCAGTGAGCTGGGCGGGTTGTCACCGAACACTTATAGAGCAATGGAAGGCGGGACCGGCAACCCAACCATTCAGACGCTTCAAACAGTTGGTCAGGTTCTTAATTTCAAAGTTTGGATTGAGCTGAAATGAAAGCATTAGTTCGAATGCATGGCCGCTTGGCCGGATTCCTGGAGCGAGAGGGTACAACCGTCCGATTCCAGTACGAAATTGACTACCTCAGATTTCGCCAACCTCCGCTGAGCAAAAGCATGCCGCTGCGGTCTGAAGCATTTGAATATGAGGGGTTGCCCCCCCTACTTCAGTGGTCTTGTAAGCGAGGGATGGCTGAAACGAGTACAAGCCCGAGAACAACGTATCGATCCAGATGACGAGTTTGCCCTGTTGGTAAATAACGGGGACGATTTACCAGGAGCTGTAACCATTGAACTGCTTGATATGTCTTAAAGCACTGGCGAGTAAAGGGGAGCCGGGTTACCACCCAAAATGCCTTGAACGCCTTTTCGGGAACAAAAAGATCGATTTAAATGTCCTTGACAGCCGATCTGAGCTAGTAAAAGCCATGCCCAAAAAGACGCGAGGCTTTTCAATCAGTGGCGTGCAGATGAAGTGTCAGATGGCCGTAGAGGAAGGGAAGCTGAAGCTCGTGGACAGCGGTGGACATTACATAATTAAGCCATCGCCGGAGCAATACCCCAACCTTGCTGAAAATGAGCATACGACGCTCACACTGATGAGCCGCGTGGGCTTTGAAGTTCCTCCCTGTGGGCTTTTGAGGCTTCAAGACGGGCACCTGGTGTTCATCATTCAGCGATACGATCGAAACTTCGAGGATGGCTCAAAGGTCCATCAAGAGGATGCAATGCAAGCGCTGGGGATTTCAAATCGCGATTCAGGGCATAAGTATACCTCGGCCAGTTACCAGGAAGTGCTGGAATTGGCCGTCAAACATGCAGGTCTGGCAGTCGCTATGGAGCTTCTGATGCGTCTTGTCTTTAGCTACGCCGTAGGTAATGACGATCATCACCTCAAGAATATCAGCTTCCTCTACCATCCAGCGTTCAAACTAACCCCTTGTTACGACATTCTGGCATCGGCCCTTTACAGCGGTAAGTCAGAGAATCCGATGGCACTACGCTTTTTGTCCTCTGGGCAACCCTCATACTACGAAACCATGGGAAACGGTTTTTATACACGGTGTGACTTCATTGAGCTCGGAATCCAGGCTGGGCTTCTTGTGAAGGCCTGCACAAAACGAATCGAGAAGCTTGTCAAAAACATTGAAATCGAGGCGCCCGATATCGTCAGGAACTCCTTCATGGATCCTGAAAGGCAAGAAGACTATCTGAATCTGCTGAACGCCCGACTGAAATTTTTGAAGCATCTGGAAAAACCCGATACTCCATGACGAGCGAACGAATGAGTCTTGCAAAAACTCAAAATGGTCACAAGGTCCGAGTTCCCCGAGGTATTTCCAGAAACGGCGCTTCGAATCGCTAGCGAACCTACCTGGCCAACGAGCAGGATTTGTTTACTTGCAACGTAGCTGGAAGCGAGCCTAATCACTTCACCTTTGCCTCAGTAGAGGTCGCCTTTAAGTACTTGCAGAGTTTTGGCCTGACGAGCCGCCCTGCCTGATTAAAGTTGATGACCTTAGTTACTTTGAAGAACAGCGAGAAGCCGCGCGAAACAGCTGAACTTGTAACACTCAGCAATTTGCATATTCCGGCGAACGTGAACGCCCATTCTGGCTGAACGTGAACACCTTTTTTCTTAACGCATCACCCACCGGAGTTTGTACCCTGGGTGTTCACGTTCAGTCAATTTCCTGAAGTCGCTTTCTC
>Ga0207881_1000710_pt1 | contig 11856 bp, 8 predicted proteins | sample MalvirmetagMSP97_FD_184227 | JGI IMG/M metagenome (GOLD analysis project Ga0207881, IMG submission 184227) | Marine viral communities from the Deep Pacific Ocean - MSP-97 (SPAdes) | ecosystem: Environmental > Aquatic > Marine > Oceanic | place: Pacific Ocean | collected 2011-05-03 | reverse complement strand
GCGGTCAGCCGACCCGTTCGTCCCGGGGCTCGCGGCTCATCAGCATGCCGATGGCCTCGACCGGGTCCAGGCCCTCGAAGAGCACGGCGTGGACGGCCCGGGTGATGGGCATGTCCACGCGGTACTTTCCGGCCAGCTCCAGCACGCCGCGCGTGGTTTCGACGCCCTCGACGACGAACATGGACCCGGCCAGGTACGTCTTCAGGCTCGCGCCCTTGCCCAGGGCCTCGCCGCAGGAACGGTTGCGCCCCTCGGGGCTGAAGCAGGTGGTGGCCAGGTCGCCCGCGCCGGCGACGCCGAAGAAGGTCTCGGTGCGGGCGCCCATGGCCGAGCCCAGGCGGGCAATCTCGGCCAATCCCCGGGCGAGCAGCGCGCTCTTGGCGTTGTGGCCGGCGGCCAGGCCGTCGATGATGCCCGCGGCGATGGCGATGACGTTCTTGGTCGCCCCGGCCAGTTCGACGCCGATCAGGTCGGGGTTGGTGTAGACGCGCATCCAGCTGGTGGTGAACAGCCTCTGGATGTCCTCGGAGAAACCGGGGTGGTCCGAGGCGGCCACCATCGTGGCCGGCAGGCAGCGGGCCAGCTCGGTGGCGATGGTCGGGCCGGACAGGCAGCCCAGCGGGCGGGGCCGGGCGTCGGGGTCGTCGGCGAGCGCGTCGGCGATGATCTGGGTGGGGCGGAGCAGGGTGCCGTTCTCGATGCCCTTGGCGACCGAGATGATCCCGGCGTTCGGGGGCACGTGGGGCTTGAGGCGCGTCCAGGCCTCGCGCATGAACTGCACGGGGATGGCGCTGACGATGATGTCCGAGCCGCGGAGGGCCTCCCGGTCGGAGATGGCGACGCGGACGGAGTCGGGCAGCTCGAACCCGGGCAGGCGCGGCGACTGGCGGGTCTGGGCCAGATTGCCCCGCTCGGTCTCGTCGTGGCCCCACATGACGACCCGGGCCCGGGGCGCGGTCGCGTCCTGGGCGGGGTCGGGCTGGGCGAGGATGCCCGCGCAGACCAGGCCCATCTGGCCGAGCCCGAGCACGGTGACCCGCGGGGCGTCGGATCCGGGGCTCGGGGCGTCGTTGTTCGCGTGCTGGGGCAAAGGGCTGACTCCGATCCGTCCGGGCGTGCGAACCGTGGCCGGGGGGGTGGCGTAAGGGTAGGAACCGGGGCCGGACGACGCCCCGTCCCCTATGCTTTCCCCCTTGCCCGGGCCGACCGCCCGGATTGCCGATGTCCCGCCGGTGCTCCCCGCCCGGCCGGGTACCGAACCCAGCGCGAACCAGCGCGAAGAGGTGCGAATCGATGGCCGACGCCGCCCACTCCCACACCCACGTCCACGAACCGGTTGACAGCCACAAGCACGATCACCTGCACTCGAGCGCGGTGGACTGCTGCTCGCACCACGACATGGACGTGGAGCGGTATCTGGGCTTCTACCTTATTGGTGGCGTGCTGGCCCTCGTTTCGTGGATCGCGCACCTGACCGGGATGACCAGCCCGCTCGTCGCCACGCTGCCCGCGGTGGCCGCGGCGATCCTGCTGGGCTTCTGGCTGTTCAAGGCGGCGGTCACCGAGGTGCTCAGCGGGCGTGTCTCGTCGAGTTCGCTGGCGGCGCTGGCGATCCTGGCAGCAATGGCGGTGGGCAACTACGGCACGGCCGCATTCCTTGCGTTCATCCTGCTGGTGGCCGACCAGATCGTGCGTCGCACGGCGTCGGGCGCCCAGCGGGCCATCGAGCAGCTCGTCAAGCTGACCCCCACCGAGGCACGGGTCGTCGGGGAGGACGGCACCGAGCGGATCCTGCCCGTGGCCGAGATCAAGGTCGGCATGACCGTCCGTGTGCGTCCGGGCGAGAACCTGCCCGTGGACGGCCGGGTGATGACCGGCCAGTCGAGCGTGAACCAGGCCTCGCTGACCGGCGAGGCGATGCCCGTCGAGGTCCAGCAGGGCAGCGACGTGTACGCCGGCACGAGCAACCTGACCGGCGCGGTGGACATCCGCGTGACGGCCGCCGGCGCGGACACGACCATCGGGAAGGTCTCCAGCCTGATCCACGAGGCCGAGAGCACCCGCACCCCCCGCCAGCTGCTCATCGAGCAGGTGGCCAAGTTCTACGTGCCCGTCGCGATCGCGGTGGCGACCATCGTGTTCTTCTTCAACGCCCGCTCGCCCGACCCGCTGGTGCGCGATACGGCGGCCCTCAAGGCCGTGACCGTGCTCGTCGTGACCTGCCCGACCGCGTTGCTGCTCTCGAGCCCGTCGGCCATGGTCGCGGCCTTTGCCGCCGCCGCCCGCCTGGGCGTGATGGTCAAACGGACCGAGTTCCTCGAGTCGGCCGCCACGGTGGACGCCGTGGTGATGGACAAGACCGGCACGCTGACGACCGGGCGCTTCGAGGTCTCCCGCCTGGCCCCGGCCGAGGGCGTGGAGGGCGCCGAGCTGCTCAAGGCGGCGGCCGCCGCCGAGGCGCGTTCCAATCACCCGCTGGCCCAGTCCATCCTCCGCACCGCCACGCAGGCCCGCATCACGGTCGATGCCGGCGGCGAGTACCAGGAAATCCACGGCGCGGGCGTCAAGGCCCGGACGTCGCTGGGTTCGCTGGTCGCCGGTCGCGGCACCTGGATCAGAACCGAGCTGCCTTCCGCTGCCGATCAGGTCACCGCGGTGGAGGCCCGCATCGAGGGCATGTCGGGTGTGCACGTGGTCAAGGACGGACGCTACCTCGGGGCGGTGGGGCTGGAAGACAAGGTCCGCCCGAACGCCAAGGCCGTGGTGGACCGTCTGCGTGAACTCGGCGTTCGGACCGTGGCCATCTTCACCGGCGACCGCCTGAGCGTGGGCAAGCGTGTGGGCGTGGCCACCGGCGTGGACATGGTCGAGGCCGAGTGCCTGCCCGAAGAAAAGCACGAGCTGATCAAGCAGCTCAACGCCGACGGCTACCGCGTGATGATGGTCGGCGACGGCATCAACGACGGCCCGGCCCTCGCCGAATCTGACGTCGGCGTGGCCATGGGCCTGTCCGGCTCGGACATCGCGGCCAACTCGGCCGGCGTGGCCCTGATGACCGACGAGCTCAACCGCCTGCCGTTCCTGATGGAGCTGGCCCGGCGCACCCGCGGCATCGTGGGCCAGAACATCGCGGTGTCGGTGCTGATGGCGATCATCGGCCTGGCGCTGGCGGCTTCGGGCGCGTTCATCGAGCTGGGCGGCGCGAGCCTCGGCGTGGGCGCCGCCGCGGTGCTGCACTTCCTGCCCGACGTGTTCGTGATCGGCAACTCGTTCCGCCTGTTCCGTTTCGGCGAGGACTTCCTCGAGTCCGAGACCATCGCCCGCGAGCAGGCCGAGGCCTCGGCCAAGCGGGTGCGGCGCGACGCGTCGGTCCGCAACCTGGCGGCCGAGCCGGCCTGACTTCCGCCGCCGAACTGTCCAACCCCAACGCCCCGGGCCATCCCCGGGGCGTTTTTCGTCCGCGTGCAGGAATTCGGGGTCCGACCCGCGCACGGCGGGCCCGATGCCGGTATAAACGGTGCACAGGAGGTTGTCTCTATGGTCCGCACGCTGCTGTTCGCGCTCTCGCTCTTCGCCGCCCCGCTCGCCGCCCAGCAGGCGGCGATGGGCTCCCGCCCGCAGGAGCCCACCGAGCCCCTGCCGTACCGGGCCGAGGAGGTCACCGTGCCGGTGGGCGCTCAGGGGGATGGCGGGCACACGCTGGCGGGCACGCTCACGTTGCCCGATCCGGCCCGCTGGGGGGACGGGCCGTACCCGGGGGTGGTGCTCGTTTCCGGCTCCGGCGCGCAGAACCGCGACAGCATGCTGCTCGGGCACAAGCCGTTCCTGGTGCTCTCCGACCGGCTGACCCGCGCGGGCGTCGCGGTGCTCCGGTACGACGACCGCGGCTTCGGCGCCTCGACCGGCGACTTCGCCACCGCCACCACGCTGGACTTCGCGGACGACGCCCGGGCCGCCGCCGGTCTCCTGCGGGCCCACCCGGAGGTCGACGCCAAGCGGGTCGGACTGATCGGCCACTCCGAGGGCGGTCTGATCGCCCCGATGGTGGCCAACGCCGACCCCGAAACGGCCTTCATCGTGCTGCTGGCCGGACCGGGCGTGCCGGGTTCGGAGATCCTGGTCTTCCAGTCGGAGCTGATGTTCCGCCAGACGCGCCAGGCGGACGAGTGGATCGCCGCCAGCTCGGCCATCCGGCGGGAGATTTTCCGAGCCATCGCCGAGGACGCCGACGAGGAGGCGGTGCGACCGATCGTCCGCCGGCTCGTCGCCCACGAGATGGCCTATCTCCAGGACGAGGAGGGGCGCGATCGGGTCGCGGACGCGACGCTGGCGCAGTTCACCAACCCGTGGGTCCGCGCGTTCGTCAAGCTGGACCCGCGCGTCGCGCTGGCGGAGGTCTCGGTGCCCGTGCTGGCGCTCAACGGCACCAAGGACATGCAGGTCCCCGTCGATCAGAACCTGACCGAGATCGAGCGCGTGCTGGCCGAAGGCGCGTGCCCGTCGGTGACCGCCGTGCGGCTGGTCGGTCTCAACCACCTGTTCCAGCCGGCCCAGACGGGCCTGCTGGGCGAGTACGCCGTCATCAGCACGACGTTCGATGAGCGCACGATGGGCCTGATCGCCGGATGGGTGCGGGCGGCCGCGCCCGTCGAGTGAAGGCGGGGCGGGCCGTCAGATCACGGTGCCGCTGAGCAGCAGCAGCGCGATGCTGAAGTAGATCAGCAGCCCGCTGACGTCCATCAGCGTGGCGATCAGCGGCGTGCTGGAGGTCGCAGGATCCAGTCCGATGCGGACCAGCAGGATCGGCAGCAGCGAGCCGACGATCGTCGCCCACGTCACGATGAGCACCACCGCGATTCCCACGGCCACGCCCACGCGGACGGGGCTCTCGGTGGCCACGAAGCCGAGCTGGGACGCGACCGAGACGGTCACAAAGCCGAGCACGCCGAGCACCGACCCGAGCCCGATGCCGGTGAGCAGTTCCTTGCGGGCCACCCGCCACCAGTCGGAGGTGTCGATGTCGCCGACGGACAGGGCGCGGACGAGCATCGTGGCGGCCTGGCTGCCGGTGTTTCCGCCGCAGGAAATCACCAGCGGGATGAACGAGGCCAGCACCACCGCCTTGGCCAGCGATTCCTCGAAGTGGCTGATGACGGCGATGGTGCCGACCTGCATCACGAACAGCAGGGCCAGCCACACGCCGCGTTTGCGGAGCATCTCGCCAAGCCCGGTGGACATGTACGGCAGGTCCAGCGCGGCCATGCCGCCGAGCTTCTGGACGTCCTCGGTGAACTCTTCCTCGGCGATGTCGGCCACGTCGTCCACGGTGACGATGCCCACCAGCAGCCCCAGCGAGTCCACCACGGGCAGGGCCGTGCGGTCGTAGCGCGACATCATGCGGACGGCTTCCTCGCGGTCTTCGTCGGCGCGGAGGCTGAGAAACTCGTTGTCCATGAGCTGGGCGATGGTCGAGTCCGGCTCGGCAAGCAGCAGCTTGCGGATGTGCAGGTCGTCGAGCAGCTCGCCCTCGCGGTCGACGACGTAGACCCAGTGGATGGTCTCGGCGTCGTGCCCGTACCGGCGGATGTGATCGAGTGCGCGGGCCACGGTCCAGTCGGGCCGGATGCGGACGTAGTCGGGCGTCATGATGCGCCCGACGGACTCGCTGTCGTAGCCGAGGATGGCCTGGGTGATCTTGCGGTTGCGGGGGCTGAACCGTTCGATGAGCTGGCTGGCCACCTCCACGGGCAGCTCGTCGAGCACGGCCACGCGGTCGTCGGGGTCCATCGACTCGACGAGCCGTGCGGCCCGCTCGTCGCCGAGTTCTTCGAGCAGCAGTTCCTGCGAGTCGGCGGTCAGCTCCGCGAACGCGTCGGCCGCGAGCTGGCGGGGCAGGACCCGGAACGCGATCACCGCGTCGTCGGGATCGAGCGCGTGGACCAGGTCGGCGATGTCGATCGGCTCGAGCGTGGACAGGGCGTCGCGGATCTGCCGGAACGCGCGCATCTCGATCAGCGCTTTGAGTTCGGGTTCCAGAAGATGGGTGGTGGGGGAGCCCATGCGCGATGATCGTACGCCCGCCGGTTGATCAGACCCCCTCGATGGGCGTCCCTTCCGGCTCGCGATCCAGCCGTTCGGCCGTCCGCCGGATCCCTCCCAGCATGCCCTTGAACACGATGTGGTGCGCGGGCAGCACCGAGTACCAGTAGAGCAAGCCGAGCAATCCCTTGGGGCGGAAGCGGGCGGACATGGTCAGGCTGCAGCGCGATTCGGGGGCTTGCTCGTCCGGGCGGATGCGGAAGGTGAGCATGGCCTCGCCGGGGAGTTTCATCTCGGCCCGCAGGGCGAGCAGGCGGTCGCGTTCGAGGCCGACGACACGCCAGAAATCGAGCGCCTCGCCGTAACGGACCTCTTCGGGGTGACGCCGGCCGCGTTTGAGGCCCGGCCCGCCGACGGCCTGATCCATCAGGCCGCGGATCTTCCACAGCCACTGTGCGGCGTACCACCCGTGCCCGCCTCCGATGCGGCACGCGGCCTTGAACACGGCCGCGGGCGGGGCGTCGATGTCGATGGTGCGTTCGTCGAGGTAGCTGGTGCCGCCCGCCCAGTCGGGGTCTCCGGGCACCACGCCCGCGGCCGACCAGACGGTCTCGATGTCGCCCGCGTTGACCTTGGTCAGCGCCAGGCGGATGGCTTGGCGTGCGCCGATGCGGTCGCGGGGGATCAGCCGGTCGGCCGCGTCGGAGGTGACCACGACCCGGTTGCGAAGCCCCTCGGCGAGCGGGCGGGCGATGCGGGGCGTGACCGGGGTCACCAGGCCGATCCAGAGCGAACTCAGCCCCGGGGTCAGCACCGGGAGCGGGATGATGATGCGCGGGCGCAGGCCGAGCTCTTTGGCGGTCATCTGCATCAGTTCCGAATACCGCAGCACGTCCGGGCCGCCGATCTCGATGGTCTGCCCGGCGGTGGCCGGATTCTCCAGGCAGGCGACGAGGTCGCTGAGCACATCGCGGATGGCAACGGGCTGGCACTCGGTGCGGACCCACTTCGGGGTGGTCATGACGGGCAGGCGTTCGGTCAGATAGCGGAGGATCTCGAACGAGGCCGAGCCTGAGCCGATGATCATCGCGGCCCGCAGCACGGTGACCGGGATGCCCGAGGTGCGCAGGGCGGACTCGACCTCGCGGCGCGAGGCGAGGTGCTCGGACAGGCCGTCCTTGGTCTCTCCGAGACCACCGAGGTAGATGATGCGTTCCACGCCGGCTTCCTTGGCGCAGGCCGCGAAGGAAGCGGCCATCCGCCGGTCCGCGTCGGCGTAGTCCCCACCGGCGGACTTCATCGCGTGGACGAGGTAGAACGCCACGCGGCAGCCCCGCATGGCGTCGATGGTGTCGTCGGTGTTCTCGAGATCGCCCCGGCGGACCTGCACCCGCGGGTCCATGCTCCACGGGCGCTGATCGATCTTCCGGGGTGATCGCGCGTAGCAGCGCACGGGATGTCCGGCGTCGAGCAGACGCGGCACGAGCCGGCCGCCGACATACCCGGTGGCACCGGTCACAAAGACCGGGGCACGGTCCGCGGGCTCCGTCCCGCCGGCGGGCGCGTTCGTGGATTGCTGCTTGTCGGAGGTCATCTCAGCGTCCCAGCAGACCCGAAAGACGCAGCCGCGTCAAGGGGAGGCCGAAGAGGCGCGACGCCAGCCCCGGAACCGACCACAGCGGTCGGGCACGCGGGCCGAGTTCTGCGAGCAGGCGCCGGCCGACTTCGACCCGGATCGGGAAGGGCGCGCGGTGCGGACGCAAGGAGTGCCGGATCATCGCGGACGAACTCCACGCCGCACGCAGATCGCTGAGTTGGTCGAACCGCATCACGATGGAATCGCCGTCGCCGCAGACCTCAAACCGGGCCGTGTCCGACGAAACGGTGATTGTCCCCTCGAATGAGCGGTGGATCACGGTCAGCCCGTGACGCCGTCGCGGGTGCGGATGCGCATCGAACCCTGCAGACGCCATTCGGCGTGGTCGGCGTTGGCGCCCGTCCCGGAGGGCACGCCGACGGTCATGTTGTCGAACTCGTAGGTGATCTCGGCGTTGCGTCCGGTCAGGCGGTCATAGAGACCGATCGCCAGGTCGGGCCAGGTCTTGGTGTGCTGGGTGTTCGCCATGGGAAGACTCCTTGTGTCGTGGTGTTCCCGGTGGCTTCGACCCCGCGACTACTTCGGATTCGCCGGCGTGCGGCGACGACGGGGCGCACGCGTCCGCGGCGCCGGCTGCCCTCGGGTGTTGTTCGTGTTGTGTTTGTTCAGCCCAACGCGGCGGCGGTGTCCAGACCACGGACGGCCTCGGCCGCGGACTCGAGTTCGGCGCGCAACGACGCCGCGACGCGCTCGAGGACGCCGAGTCGTTCGAGCGTGTGCAGCAGGGTCTCGGCCTGCACGCCGGCGTACACGCGGTTCGCCTCGATGATGGGCCGGCCGAGGATCTCCTCGAGCTTCCCGCGTGAATGCGTGGGACTCTTGCTCGAAGCCGTCCGTGTCCCGTACTGGTTCAGGTTGGACGCGAAGATGCCCGCGGCCGATACCGGCAGGAAGTCCTCGTACCGCTGGCCCTCGAACCGGGCGTGACCCAGACGGACCAGTTCGGAGGGGTCGGCGGTCTCGATGGTGCCCGCGGCCGCCAGGCCGGCCTCGGTCGGCTCGTAGCGTGCGTAGACCAGTCCCTGGCCGACCAGTTCCGGCAGCGTCTTGGGAAACCGGGCGAAGCAGGTGGCCTGCGTTCGTTCGATCGTCTCGTGATCGGCATCGGGACCGAGGTCATGCCTGGCGGACTCGAACGCGAGCAGGCACGCGTCGTAGAGCGCACAGCCCGCGGCGGTGGTCGCGTAGCCGCGCTGCTCGATCTCACCGAAGCGCGCGGTGTGGCTGGCGTTGGTGGTCGTCCCGTCGGGATTGGTGAACACGACCGGCTCGGTCAGGGCCCTGTAGGCGTCCTGGCGGAGCAGAACGGGCGTGTTCTCGCTGGGGCCCTCGGTCGAGTCCTTGAAGCCCGCGTGCGTGAGTTCATGCAGCGCCAGGTCGGGCCGGGCGAGCCGGTCCGCGAGCCCGTCGACGAGGGTCGCGATCGAACCGGGCCCGGGGCGTGCGCGTTCGAGCGCGGTCGCCTCGCGTGCCGAAAGATGGCGGAAGAGCAGGCGCATGGAGTGCCCGTCGCTGCGGTCGGCCAGCCGCTGCAGAGCCGTTGTGGCGCGTCCGACGAAGGTCTCGCGGCCCATCAGGCCCATGCAGTGCTTCATCGCCGCGGTGTAGAGGTCCATGCAGAAGGTGTTGGGCGTGAGGTGGTTGAGGTGGTGGGACTCGAAGCAGGCGATGTCCGCGGCGATCTTGAAGCCGCCGTCGCACAGGCTCTTGAACAACGGGTAATCGCGCGCCCGCCCGGTCCACTTGAAGATGCGGTCGGTCCCGGCGCGGATGAGCTCGTTCGCCTCGTTCTCGTCCAGGCCGCCGCAGGTCTCCGCCTTCTCGATCAGGGCCTTGGCCCGGTCGGGGAACACGCAGCGCTGCGCGAGCACCTCATTGATGCGGGCGGTGGTCTCGTCGTCGAACGAGTCGACCAGCAGCAGCGAGCAGAACACGCGATGCTCGGGGTTGAGAACGGACCGGAACGCCGTGGCGACGATGGGCTGGCTCTTGGAGCCCACGTTCGCCATGTCGTAGAAGTTGTGCGGCTCCATCGCGAAGCACGCGAAGAACCGCGCGACCCAGCGGTACTCGTCGGGCCGGCCGATGCGGATCGCCCCGTGGCGTTCGCCGCTGGTCTTGTCGATCTGCTCGTCGGTGATCGAGAAGCCGGGATGGACCATCGCCAGCAGATCGCATACCGCGCGGTTGGACAGGCGGTTGACCAGCAGCGACTTGTCGTACAGCGGCACCTCGCGGCCGAACATCGCGGAAAGCTCGGCGAAGAGGCGGTGCTGCATGTCGGTCTTGTCGGCGAACAGCGTGCTCATGGTCATCACCCGCAGGGCCAGGGCTCGTCCGAGCGCCGGGCGAAGGGAACAACACTCCGCACGGGGGTGGCGAGCCGGCCCGGGAGACGATAGGGGACTCTTCCCCGTCCAGGCACGGACCGACGGTCGTTGCGGCAGGTTCTCGGGCCTAGGTTCCCGGATCCGGTCTTGTCCCGACCCGCACGAACCGTCCGCCATGCCCGGCGGTGCCGTCGGGCCGTGGAGGGCTCTGAACCCGGCGGCCCCGCGTGCCGATGCTGTCTCTCGGACCCGACCGCATGAGCAGACCGCCCAGCCAACCCGAGCCCACGCCCGAACAGGCCGCGTTCGAGATGGCCGTGGAGCGCAACAGCCCGCTGTCGGTCGCCCGGCCAGCCGACATCGGATCGCTGCCCATGGCGCGGGGTCGCTTCCTCAGGCCGGTCGACGGAGCGGTGCTCATCGAGAACCTGCAGATCCCCGGACGCAGGGTGCCCATCGACCGCGGCGATCAGGTCGATGCGTACTTCGTCCAGGCCGGCGAGGTCTACCGCTTCCGCGCCCGGGTGCTCTCCATGGACACGCCGGTCCAGCTGAACGATTCGATGGTCGTCCGCGGCATGAAGCTGACCGCACCGGCCCTGGTCGAGCGGGGCAACCGTCGGCGGATCTACCGACAGAGCTTCGTCTCCCTCCGCCCGGCTGTCGAGGCGAGCGTGTGGGCCGTGCCGCTGGACCTGCTCACGCCGGATCAGCGGGCCCTGGTCGTGGCCGAGCCGCCCCCGGAACCGGAGCTCCAAGCGCCAGCCGCGGGCGCGGAAGACGACGCGCTCCCGGAAGAGCCCGCGCCCGGCGCGATCGAGGGGTTCAGGATCGAACGGGCCGAGCGGGTGATCCAAGGCCTGGCGCCCCACGAAACGCTCTTCGAGCCGGTGCCCGGGCTGACGCTCGGTCAGGTGCGCGCGGTGACGAAGACGCCCCCGCACTGGTCCGGCGAGGTCATCGACGCTTCGGAGTTCGGCATCGGGCTGCGGATTGCGCGGGTGATCTACTCGCGTCTGAAAGTGTTCCAACCGCTGGTGGTGCGGTTCCGCCTGCCCGGCGTGCGCCGGCCAATGGAGTTCCTGCTCGAGGTCCGCCGGGTTCAGGGCGCGGGGCGCTCCGACGCCCGCCTGGGCGGGACGATGCTGATCAACCCGGCCGACGCCGGCGAGGTCGGCGCGGTCCGCGACCTGGCCAAATACACGCTCACCCTGCAGCGTGAACGCGCCAAACGCATCCGCGACGCGGCCTGAGCCGGTCCGATCGGGCGCGGCCGCGCGGGCCCGCCCGGCGCGGTCTAGGCTGGCGGTCTCGGGAGGCATCACCCATGCTCGGACTGCGGTCGGCTCTGCTCGTTCTGCTCACGATCCCCGGCGCGCTGGGCATGGCCCCGGCGAGCGAACCGCCCCTGCGCATCGCCGTCATCGGCCTCGTCCACGGCCACGTGGAGGGGGTGCTGTGGGCCGCCCGGGAGCGGTCCGACATCGAGATCGTCGGCGTGTACGACCCGGACCGGTCCCTGTTCGACAAGTTCAAGGGCAAGTACCGCCTCGACGAAGCCCTGTACTTCGACGATCTGGATCGCATGCTGGACGACACGACGCCCGAGGCCGCCAGCGTCATGACTTCGATCGCCGACCACCTCCGCGTGGTCGAGGCGTGCGCCCCCCGCGGGGTGCCGGTGCTGCTCGAGAAGCCGCTGGCCTTCTCCAAAGCGGACGCGGCCGAGATCGAGCGCCTCGCGCACGAGCACGGTGTGCTGGTCCTGACCAACTACGAAACCTCGTGGTACGCGTCGGTGCGCACCGCGGCGCGGATGGCGGCTGAGAC
>Ga0207881_1000706_pt1 | contig 11959 bp, 10 predicted proteins | sample MalvirmetagMSP97_FD_184227 | JGI IMG/M metagenome (GOLD analysis project Ga0207881, IMG submission 184227) | Marine viral communities from the Deep Pacific Ocean - MSP-97 (SPAdes) | ecosystem: Environmental > Aquatic > Marine > Oceanic | place: Pacific Ocean | collected 2011-05-03 | reverse complement strand
GAGCATCCCGAAGAAGTCGAAGTGCCACCATGACCGGCGGAACTCGCCGTCGGTGGCAAGCCGCAGACCGTTCTGCGCTTCCTTGCCTACGAGCGCGGCGATCTGGGCGTCTTCCACCTCGCGCAGGGCGGTGTCGTCGATCTCTCCCGCCGCACGCGCGGCGCGGGCCTCGGCGAGGGCTGCCGGTCGGAGGAAACTGCCGACGATGTCGGCGCGGTAGGGAAGCTGTGTATCGGTCACACCGGGATGCTACTCCGACGTCTCGCGATGTCGGAGATCACTCGTACAGTAGGACGGTGCCAGAGCCCGTCATTCGTGCCCACAACCTCGTCAAGGCCTACAAGATCGCGGGCAAGGACGACTTCCTCGCCGTGAACGGCCTGTCGTTCGAGGTTGCCCCCGGTGAGTCCTTCGGGCTGCTGGGTCCCAACGGTGCAGGCAAGTCCACGACGATGAAGATGATCGGCGCAGTCTCGACCCGCACGAGCGGAGAGCTAAGCATCCTGGGCTTGGATCCCGACCAGTACGGTCCCGAGGTCCGCTCGCGGCTGGGCGTCGTTCCGCAGCAGGACAACCTCGACGGCGAACTCAACGCCCGCGAGAACCTCTTCATCTACGGCCGCTACTTCGGGCTGCCCGGCAAGGTGTGTTCCCAGAAGGCCGATGAGCTGCTGGCGTTCGCCGCGCTCGAAGACAAGGCAAAGAGCAAGGTCGATCAGCTCTCCGGCGGTATGAAGCGCCGGCTCACGATCGCCCGCGGACTGATCAACGACCCCCGCATCCTGCTGCTGGACGAGCCCACGACGGGTCTTGATCCGCAGGCCCGGCACGTGCTGTGGGATCGCCTGTTCCGTTTGAAGGAGCGCGGCACGACTCTCGTGTTGACCACGCACTACATGGATGAGGCCGAGCAACTGTGCGACAGGCTCATCGTGGTCGACAAGGGTCAGATCATGGCCGAGGGAACGCCGGCCTCCCTCATCCGCGAGCACTCCAGCCGCGAGGTGCTCGAGGTGCGTTTCGGATCGGACCGCAACGAGCAGGTGGCGCCCCAGCTCGAGGGGATCGGCGACCGCGTCGAGGTGCTTCCCGACCGGATCCTCGTCTACGCGCACGACGGCGAACGTGTGCTGGAGCAGGTGACAGCCGCCGGGCTGCAGCCGCTGACCTCCCTGGTGCGTCGGTCGAGCCTCGAGGATGTCTTCCTGCGCCTGACCGGAAGGTCACTGATCGAATGAGCACGCCGGTTCCTGACGCGCGCACTCAGCCCTCGCTCGACGAGCTGCGCACCGAAGCGCTCGCCTGGGGGCGCAAGCCCCGCCGACGGGGGTCGTGGTACGTCGCCGAGCACATGGTGCGCGCGATGCGCGCGTACGGGTGGACCATCGTCGTCGGGGCGCTCGGGCAACCCATCCTGTATCTGCTCGGACTGGTGCTCGGACTTGCCGCGCTCCTGAACGGCACGATCGAGGTGCACGGCGAGCAGGTGGACTACCTCCTGTTCGTTGCGCCGGCGCTGCTCATGACCGCAGCGATCGGCGTGGCCACAGAAGAGTTCACCTACCCCGTGATGTCAGGCTTCAAGTGGCGGCGCTACTTCTACGGGTTCAACGCGTCGGCGCTGTCGAGCCCGCAGATCGCGAACGGGGTGATCCTCGGAGCCTCGGCCCGGATGCTGATCGCCGTCGTCGCCTACTACGTCTTCATCACCCTCTTCGGCGCGGTGCCCGACCCCGCCACCGGCTGGGTCGCGATGTTCGTCGGTCTGCTCGCGGGCCTCGCTTTCGGAGTTCCTCTGATGGCATACGCCGCCTCCATCCAGGACGACAAGGGTCAGTTCGCTCTCGTGCAGCGCTTCCTGTTCGTTCCGATGTTCCTGTTCTCGGGCACCTTCTACCCGCTCGATAGCCTTCCCATCTGGCTGCAGTGGATCGGCTGGATCTCGCCCCTGTGGCACGCGTCCGAGCTGGGCCGGATGGCGACGTACGGGGCCCCGGGCGGCCCGGGTGCTGCCGCGGTTCACCTCACGTATCTCCTCGTCCTCACCGTCGTCGGCTACGCATTCGCTCGCCGCACTTTTACGCAGAGGCTCGCGAAATGACCGCGGTGGCATCGGAAACGGAACCGCGCCGCAGCGGGAGCGTCCGCGCCCTGTGGTCGGGTAACCCCTGGGCCGTCGTGCAGCGGGGTCTCATCGCGGCGCGCTCGTCGAGCTGGGTTGTCGTGCTCTCGGGCTTCTTCGAGCCCGTGTTCTACCTGTTCTCTCTCGGCATCGGCCTCGGAATGCTCATCGAGAACGTCGAGACGTCGTCGGGAATGGAGGTCTCCTACGCGGCCTTCATCGCCCCGGCGCTGCTGGCGGTCTCTGCGATGAACGGCGCGATCTACGACTCCACCTGGAACGTCTTCTTCAAGCTGAACTACGGCAAGCTCTACGAGGGGCAGCTCTCGACATCTCTTGGGCCGCTGGATGTCGCCTTAGGCGAGATCCTGTACGCGCTGCTGCGCGGCCTCGTGTACGCCACCGGATTCATGATCATCATGCAGTTCGCTGGCCTGAACCTCGCGCCCACGGCGATCCTCGCCCTCCCCGCTGTCGTGCTTATCGCCTTCGGATTCGCAAGCCTCGGGATGGCAGTCACGAGCTACATGAAGACCTTCCAGCACATGGACTGGATCAACATGGTGCTGCTGCCGATGTTTCTCTTCTCGGCGACCTTCTACCCGATCACCGTGTACCCCGAGGCAGTGCAGGCCATCGTGATGGCCCTACCGCTGTGGCATGGCGTCGAACTCATCCGCGGGCTCACCACTGGGGCGCTCTCGATCGCAATGCTCGGTCATGTGCTGTACTACGTGGTCATGATCGCTATCGGCCTCGTGTTCACGACCACGCGGCTGCGGAAGCTCTTCTTGGACTGACGCGACTGCTCCCGAGTCTCGCGCTACAGCGAGACGGTCTCGCCGGGCCCGATCTCCTCGTAGTCCACGTCCTTGGTCTCCGGAGACAGTATGAGGGCGATGAAGGTGAGTATGGCCATCGCCGACAGGTAAAGCCCGACGAGCCACGGGCTGCCATCGGCGGCTGCCCACAGTGTGACGGCCACGAGCGGAGCGAGTGCTGCGCCCAGGATCGACGACACGTTGTAGGACACGGCCGAGCCGGTGTAGCGCACCTCGGTGGGGAACAGTTCGGGCAGCACGGCGCCCATCGGCCCGAAGGTCGACCCCATGAGGACGAAGCCGAACACGAGGAAGGCCTGCACGAGTGCTCCGGTGAATTTCGGATCGGCCTGGGGGAGCAGGAACACCGTGAACGTGAAGCCGAACACGATGATCGCCGCGGTCACCCACAGCAGCAGGCGACGTCTGCCGATCGCGTCGGCCACGGGTCCCGACAGCAGCGTGAAGATCCCGAAGAAGACGACGCCGATGATTTGCATCAGCACGAAGTCCGTGTACCCGAAACCGAGGCCCGGAACGTAGCTGGCCGGGTCGAACGGCGTTCCGGCGGCTTCCGCGGCGGCCTGCGCGGCATCCGTCGTCGCCTTCGTCCCGTACGAGAGCGTGAAGCTCGTCATCAGGTAGAACAGCACGTAGGTCGCGAGCATGATGAACGTGCCGAGGATGAGCCGCCACCAGTAGCGACGCAGGGCGAGCCCGAGGGGGAACTTCCGGAGCGTCCCCCTCTTCTCGGCCCGCGTGAACGAGTCGGACTCGACCAGGCGCAGCCGCACCCACAGGCCGACGATGACCATGACCGCCGAGAACAGGAACGGGATGCGCCAGCCCCAGGCAAGGAGGGCGTCGGACGCCTGGGCCGTGCCGTCGGGGTGCGGGAGAGCAACGTTGATCGCCAGGAAGATGCCGTTGGCGATGATGAAACCGATGGGAGCGCCCAGCTGCGGGAATGTGCCGTACCAGGCTCGTTTGCCTGCCGGGGCGTTCTCGGTAGCGACGAGCGCGGCCCCCGACCACTCGCCTCCCAGCGCGAATCCCTGCGCGAGTCGCAGCACAAGCAGGAACACCGCCGCCCAGACCCCGATCTCATTGACCGTGGGCAGCAGACCGATCACGAAGGTCGCGATCCCCATCGTGAGCAGCGAGGTGACGAGGGTCGCCTTGCGGCCGAAGCGGTCTCCGAAGTGACCGAACACCACGGCGCCCAGCGGACGCGCAACCATCGCGGCGCCGAACACCGCGAAGGATGCCAGTAGCGACGTGGTCTCGTTTCCCGTCGGAAAGAACAGGGTGGGGAAGACCAGAACCGCCGCCGTGGCGTAGACGTAGAAGTCGTAGAACTCGATCGTCGTGCCGATAAGGCTTGCCGTGATGACACGGCTTCGCGGGTTGGCGGGCGCGGGAAGGGCAGCGGTTGCGGAGGTCATGCGGGCCTGTCGACGAGGCGGACGATAACGGCCCCTGCGCCTCCGGCGCCGGCTAGCGCCAGAGTGTGGCGATGGCCGCGTTCACAAAGGTCAGGATGCCGATCGCCCAGAATACACCGGCAGGGGCCGAGCCGTTCCGCTTGGTGCGGGCCGACCCGATGCCGAGGAGTGCCCCAATGATCAGCAGGATGACGAGCTTCGTACCGATCTTCGCGTAGTTGAACTCGACGCCCTCGGGGACGCCCCACGGTGCTGCCAGCGCGAGCCCTGCGACGCCCGCGATCAGCAGGCCCCAGTTCATCAGAGCGGTCACGGCCCCGGTGCGGCGGACCGCCTCGACGACCCAGGCGCCGAACAGAATCGCGAAGCCCGAGAGGTGAACGAGAAGGACGGCATGACGAAGAATCTCCATGCCGTCAGCGTACCTTATGCATCACTGAAGGTGGAGTCTTGTTCGCCTCACCCGGTGCTGGTCAGCCCCGCAGCTCCCGCAGCGCGAGCGCGGTGCGGAGGGCGGCATCCGCAGCCTCGAAGCCCTTGTCTTCGCGCGAGCCCGGAAGGCCGGCCCGGTCGATGCCCTGCGCCTCGTCGTCCAGAGTCAGCACGCCGAAGCCGACGGGCTTGCCGGCGTCCAGGGCGACGCGGGTGAGCCCGTCGGTGGCCGCTGACGAGACGAACTCGAAGTGCGGGGTTCCGCCGCGGATGATGACGCCGAGCGCGACGACCGCGTCGGCGCCGGCATCCAGAGCTGCCTTTGCCACGACGGGAAGCTCGAACGAGCCCGGGACAGGCACGACGCGGTAGGAAGCGCCGGCGGCATCGAGTGCCCGGCGGGCGCCGTCCAGGAGGCCGTTCGCGATGGTCTCGTGCCACTGGCCCGCGACGATCACGATGTCCAGTCCTGAGCCGTCGACGGTGTCGCGCTCGGGGGCGCCGGTTCCGCTCATGCGTCGGTCCTCTCTGCTGCGGCCCCGACTCCGAGGGCGCGATCCAGGTCGTCCAGGGCAATGGTGTGTCCCATGCGCTCGGCCTTCGTGGCCAGGTACTGGTGGTTGTTCGGGCCGACGCCCACGAGCAGCGGCACCTGCTCCGCGATGTCGAGGCCGAGCTCGCGAAGCTGAGCCACCTTGTCGCCGTTGTTGGTGAGCAGTCGCATCCGGTCGATGCCAAGATCTCCCAGGATGCCGGCAGCGGCAGCGTAGTCTCGCGCATCGGCGGGCAGCCCGAGGGCCAGGTTCGCATCGACAGTGTCGAGGCCCCGCTCCTGTAGGCTGTAGGCCCGCAGCTTGTTGATCAGGCCGATACCGCGTCCCTCGTGTCCGCGCATGTAGATGACAACGCCGCCGTCTTGCGCGATAGCGTCGAGCGCGGCATCCAGCTGGGGGCCGCATTCGCACTTCAGGGAGCCGAAAGCCTCGCCGGTCAGGCACTCCGAGTGCACGCGCACGAGGGGTGCGTCCTCGGCCAGATCACCGGCCACGACCGCAATGTGGTCGGTGCCGGTGATCCGATCCTTGTACGCGAGGAAGCGGAACACGCCGTGCGCAGTCGGGACCGTCGCCTCGGCGCGCAAACTCACGCGGCGGCGGTGCACGTCCTGCGGTGCGGCCGCGCGCGGCTCGTTTTCGTCAAGGTAGGCGATGAGCTGCTCGATCGTGATGACGGGAACACCATCGCGGGCTCCGAGCTCCAGCAGCCCCGGCATCCGCATCATCGAGCCGTCTTCGGCGACGACCTCGGCGATCGCGCCGACCGGCTGCAGTCCTGCCAGGCGCATCAACTCGACAGCCGCCTCGGTGTGTCCAGCGCGCTCGCGGACGCCGCCGTCGACGGCGCGAAGCGGCAGGACGTGGCCCGGCCGGATGACACTTGAGGGCGTCGAGTCAGGATCGGCGAGCACATTCAGCGTGTGTGCCCGATCGCTCGCGCTGATGCCGGTCGAGGTGCGATCGGCGGCATCCACCGTGACGGTGTACGCGGTGCCCCGCGCATCCTCGTTGACCGCAACCATGGGCGGCAGGTCGAGTCGGTCCGCCCATTCGGCGGGCATCGGCGCGCACAGCAGGCCGCTGGACCAGCGGATCGTCCACGCCACAGCCTCGGGCGTGGCGAGCTCTGCCGAGAGGACGACATCGCCCTCGTTCTCGCGATTCTCGTCATCCGCGACGATGATCGGGCGCCCGGCGCGTAGCGCATCCAGGGCTTCGGGGATGGGGGCAAGGCTCATCGCGAGCCTCCTTCGGTCGGGGCGGCCTCGGCCGCCGAGGGGAACGCCAGCAGACGCTGCACGTGACGGGCAAGGATGTCGGTTTCGAGGTTCACGGGCGAGCCCGGCTGGAGGGAGTCGAACGTCGTAGCCTCGAGTGTCTCGGGGATGAGCGAAACCTCGAACCACGGCTCTGTCGCGGCCGGGTCGCTCACGGCGCTGACGGTCAGCGAGACGCCGTCCATCGCGATCGAGCCCTTGTCGACGACCAGAGGCGCCAGATGCTGGGGGATCGCGACGCGGATCACGCGCCACTGGTCGCCGGGCCGCACCTCGACGACGGTGCCCGTGCCATCGATGTGCCCCTGCACGATGTGTCCACCCAGGCGCCCGCCTGCGGCGGTAGCGCGTTCGAGGTTGACCAGGCGGTCGACGGAAACATCGGCGAGGGTCGACATGTCGAGCGTCTGGCGCATCACGTCGGCGGTGAAGCCGTCGCCGTCGCGGGCGACGACGGTCAGGCACACACCGCTGACGGCGATGGAGTCGCCGTGCGCGGCATCAGCGACGGACTTCGGTGCGTGAATCGTCACCCGGATGCCGTCACCCGACGGTTCGACGGCGGTGACGCGGCCGATCTCTTCAACGAGTCCTGTGAACATGGCGATCTCCTGACTACACCGACGACGCGTCAGCGGCGGTGGTCTCGGGGGGACGGGGATTCGGGGGCCTCGGCGGCGGCGCGGGGGCGTGCGACAAGCAACACGTCATCGCCGAGCCGCTCGAGCGCGGTCAGCTCGAGTCGGTGAGCGTCAGCGAGGGTCGTGACCCCGATGTCGGTGACGGCCGGCCTGTCGCCGTCGGGGCCGGAGCCGATCAGTACCGGAGCGACATACGCCAGCACCTCGTCGACGAGCCCGGCGCGCAGGAATGATGCCGCAACCGTCGGCCCGCCCTCCACGAAAACACGCTGGATGCCGAGATCGCGCAGTTCGTCCAGCACCACGGTGAGGTCTGTCCCGGGCCGCTGGATCAGGGTGCGGGGATGCCTGCGCACCTGCGCTGCATCCGGAATCGCGCGCCGCCCGAGAACGACAGGCAGGGGCTGCTGCGACAGTGGCTGCCCGGCAGCCCCTCGTGCGGTGAGCGCCGGGTCATCGGCGAGCACGGTTCCAATGCCAACCACGATGGCATCGGCATCCGATCGCCGCCGGTGCACGTCAGCGCGCGCCTCGGGGCCGGTGATCCACATGCTCGTTCCGTCGGCGGCCGCGGCCCGGCCGTCCAGACTCTGCGCCCACTTCACCGTCACGTGGGGCCTACCCAGTCGCTGCACGGTGAGCCAGGCGTCGAGGAGCGCGGTGCCTTCATCGCGCAGCAGACCCTCCTCGACGGTTACGCCTGATGCCGCGAGACGTTCGGCGCCGCCGCCCGAGACGGCGCCGGGATCGTCGACCGCGTAGACCACGCGGGCCACACCAGCGTCAATGAGTGCCTGCGCACACGGGCCAGTGCGGCCGGTGTGGTTGCAGGGCTCGAGGGTGACAACTGCCGTGGCGCCGCGAAGCTGGTCAGGCGTCAGCTGTGACATCGCGTCGACTTCGGCGTGTGCTGTTCCCACGCCCCGGTGCCAACCTTCGGCGAGAACCTCGCCCTCGGGAGAGAGGATGACGGCCCCGACCTGGGGGTTCACCCCGCGAGGGCCACGAAGCGCAGCGCTCAGCGCGCGCCTCATAGCGGCTGTCTCGCTTGTGCCTTGACTCACTGCCATCTCCGGTCGGGTACGCCGGGGCAGGGAAGGCGGCAACGCCATGGCGTCACCTGTGCTGCCTCCCATCCGGACTGACGACACTTTCGCGTCGCATCACCGTCGGTCCCGGAATTTCACCGGATCAACCGCTGCGGTGTTCTCTCGAACACTGATGCAGCGGGTCGCGGACTTTCACCGCCGGTTCGGATTCTCACCGACCCCGGAGCACGTTCATTGCTCTCGAGTGTAGTCAACGCGCCGCGGGCGCGTTCATTCCCGGTGGCCTACGCCGCTTCGCGTCCGTCGACCATGGCGCGAGCGGTGCGCTCATCGATGACGAGATCTGTGATGAGGCCTGCGGCGAGTGCGCCGCGCAGGCTCGGGATCTTGGCCTCGCCGGTCACGATGCAGCAGCGCCGCGGGACCGCGCGGAGCAGATCGAAAGAGGGGCCCGATCCCCGCTCGTTCAGCGCGATCCCCTCGGTGGAGCCGTTCGCGCGGTAGAACACCGTCGCGACATCACCCACGACCCGTTCTGTCTTCAGCTGCTCGAGGTCGGCGGGTTCGAGGTAGTCGCCGGCGTGCACGCGGCTGGGTACCTCGGCCCGGAAAGCTCCCACACTGAACAGCACGAGACCCATGCGGCTCTGGATGTCGAGGATGCGTCGCGTGCTGCGCTCTCGCCAGAGTGCGCGCCGAGTCTCGGGATCATCGAAGAACGCCGGCACAGGGAACTGTTCGGCATCCCCACCGTATGCGGTGCTGAATCTGCTGAGCAGTTCGCTCGCATACGTGATACCGGACGTCTTCACGTTCCCCGAGCCGTTCAGCTGCACGAATGTCGTGCCGTGCACGCGCTTGGGAGTGAGACGCCGTGCTATCGCAGCCAGTGTTGATCCCCACGCGATGCCGACCACCAGATCCGAGACGATTAGCTCATCGAGCAACTGAGCTGCTCCCTGCGCGACGCGGTCGAGGCGCTCGAGATCGCTCACCGATTCGGGGACGGGAATGACCTGTGCGCGGACGCCGAACTGGCGCCGCAGCTGCGTCTCCACGAGTCCCGGGGCGTCGAGGGGTGAACGCACGCGCACCTCGACGATTCCCTCGGCGCGCGCAAACGACAGCAGTCGCGACACCGTGGAGCGCGAGGTCCCGAGCTCGGCGGCAATGGCATCCATGGTGCGGAGCTGGACGTAGTAGAGGTGGGCGGCGGTCAGTGCCCGCCGCAAGTGGTTTGAGTCGTCGCTCACGCGAACAGTGTGCACGTATGTGCATTAGGTCTGCAACTTCGATCAGTCATGGGACGATGGGAGCACGCGGGAAGTCCCCGAGCGAGGAAGGACACCAATCGATGAGCGTCGTCGAACGAAACAGTGTCGAGCGAGGCACCGTCACCCAGTTGAGCGACCGGCCGCAGGCCGATGTCCTCATCGTCGGCGGAGGGGTGAACGGACTCGCGACTTTTCGGGACCTCGCTCTCCAGGGCGTGGATGTCGCGATCGTCGAACGCGGTGACTTCGTCAGCGGCGCATCAGCAGCGTCGTCGCACATGATCCACGGCGGCGTCCGTTACCTCGAGAACGGCGAATTCCGGCTTGTGCACGAGGCGGTCACCGAACGCAACGATCTGCTCGCCACGGCTCCCCACTACGTCCGTCCGTTGCAGACGACGATCCCGATCTTCTCCACGTTCTCGGGGGTGTTTTCGGCGCCCCTCCGTTTCCTGCGTCACGGCGCAGGAAAGCACGTCGAGCGCGGCGCCGCGCTGATCAAGATCGGCCTTACGATCTACGACTCGTTCTCGCGCGGCGGCGGCCGTGTTCCCCGCCACACCTTCCGCGGACGCGCCGGTTCGCTGCGAGCGCTTCCGGCGATCAACGAGACCGTCAAGTACACCGCGACCTACTGGGATGCCTCGGTGCACGACCCTGAGCGACTCGCGCTCGATCTGCTCCGCGACGGGCGTGCCGCCGGTGGCGACCGCGCCCGGGCCGCGAACTACCTCGAAGTCGTGGGGGCAGCGGACGGCGCGATCACGCTTCGCGACACCGAGACAGGTGCCGAGTTCCCGTTCCGCGCCGCGGTCGTGATCAACGCATCCGGACCCTGGACCGACCTCACCAACCGTGCGCTCGGCGCGCCGACGACCTTCATGGGCGGCACCAAGGGGTCGCACATCGTGCTCGATAACCCGGAGCTGTTGGCAGCCACGGCTGGTCGAGAGATCTTCTTCGAACACCGCGACGGTCGCATCGTGCTCATCTACCCGCTCAAGGGACGCGTCCTGGTCGGCACCACCGACCTCGAGCACGACATGGCAGAGCCCGCGGTGTGCACCGAGCCCGAAGTTGACTACTTCATCGACCTCATCGGGCACGTCTTCCCCGACATCACCGTCGACCGCTCGCAGATCGTGTACCGCTTCTCGGGTGTCCGCCCGCTTCCCGGCCACGGCGATCTCGCTCCCGGCTTCGTCTCGCGCGATTACCGTGTCGAGACCGAGCAGCTCCCCGGGTCGGCGGACACCACGGTGATCAGCCTCGTCGGCGGCAAGTGGACCACCTTCCGTGCCTCCGCCGCCCACCTCACCGATGACGCCCTCGCTCTGCTCGCTCGGCCCCGCATCGTCACGACCCATGGCCGTGCGATCGGCGGCGGAGCCGGGTATCCGGTGACCGAGCGGGCACGGCACCAGTGGGTCGCCGAGAACCGCCGGGGGCTCTCGAAGGATGCCGCAGCCACCCTCCTCGAACGCTACGGAACGACAGCCCGCGAGGTCATCGCCTTCGTCGACGAGGATGCCGATGACCGGCCACTCCGGACCCTTCCCGCCTACAGCACCGGCGAGCTGCGTTACCTGGCGAGCACAGAGGATGTCGTCCATCTGGCCGACCTGCTGCTGCGCCGCACGAGCCTCGCGTTCCGCGGTGAGGCCACTCCCGCGGTCGTCGCCGAGATCGCCGACGCCGTCGCGCCCGTCCTCGGATGGGACGAGGATGCCGCCAGGGCAGAGGTCGCCGCGGCACTTGCCGCTGTCCACGCCGCCGATCCGACGTGGCAGCCCGCGGCAGCACCGGTAGCCTAAGCGGCGCGCCATCCATCGTCTGGAGGCGCTCAACACTTCGGGAGGCATCGTGGCCGAACACGTCCTAGCCATCGACCAAGGCACCACCTCGACACGGGCGATCGTGTTCGATCGCGCCGGAACCGTGGTGGCAACCGCCCAGCGCGAGCACGAGCAGATCTTTCCTCGCGCGGGGTGGGTCGAACACGACCCCATGGAGATCTGGACCAACACCGAGTGGGTGATCTCTGGTGTTCTGAGCAAGTCCCACCTGCAGGCATCCGGTATCGCCGCCGCCGGTGTCACGAACCAGCGCGAGACTGCGATCGTGTGGGACCGCCGCACCGGCCAGCCCGTGTTCAACGCGATCGTGTGGCAAGACACCCGCACGCAACCCCGCCTGGATGCGCTCGCCCGTGACGGTGTCGGCGATCGGGTGACCGAGGTGACGGGTCTTCCGCTTGCCACCTACTTCTCGGCATCCAAGATCGCCTGGATCCTCGACCACGTGCCGGGGGCGCGCGCGGATGCCGAAGCTGGCCATCTGC
>Ga0207881_1000698_pt1 | contig 12054 bp, 9 predicted proteins | sample MalvirmetagMSP97_FD_184227 | JGI IMG/M metagenome (GOLD analysis project Ga0207881, IMG submission 184227) | Marine viral communities from the Deep Pacific Ocean - MSP-97 (SPAdes) | ecosystem: Environmental > Aquatic > Marine > Oceanic | place: Pacific Ocean | collected 2011-05-03 | reverse complement strand
GCGATCTGGACGCCGATGGCTTCGACGACCTCATCGTCGGCGAACCCCTCTGGGGTCCCGACGGCTCCGTCCGCGGTCGCGTCCAGGTCTTCAGCGGCGACGACAGCTCTGTCCTGCTCTCCGCCGCGGGCCCCTACTGGGAAACCGGGCTCGGGCGCTACGTCGCCGGCATCGGCGACTGGAACGGCGACGCCGTCCCCGACCTCGCCGTCTCCGGCTGGGACATCGCCGATACAAACAGCGACGGCATCGGCGACGACGCCATCGGCATCGTCTTCGTTCTCTCCGGTGCCGACGGCTCCGTCCTCACGGAGATCTTCGAGCCCACCGCCACCGCCCTCTTCGGCTACAGCGTCTTCGGACTCGGCGACATCACCGGCGACGGCCTGGCCGACATCGCCGTGGTCGACCGCGGCGCGCCGGGCGCACCCGGCAGCGGCGCCACCGGCCAGCTCTACATCTTCGCGGGCCGGGCCGCGCCCGGTGCCCTGACCGCCGCCGACGCCCACCGCACCATCGCCAACGCCGACCCCACCCTCCGCGGCTTCGCGGCCCAGGTCGACACCATGCACCCCGACCTCTGGCTCGACGAGCCCACCCTCCAGATCATCTCCCTGACCAGCAACGGCGTCGGCGGGCCAAACCAAGCCGAGACCGCCATCAACATCCGCAAGATCAACGGCCAGCCCGCGGGCACCAAGGGCCTGCGCCCCACGCTCGTCCTCGCCGGCGACGTCAACCTCGACGGCAAGGTCAACGCCCTGGATCTGCAGGAATCCATCGCCCAGCTCGGCACCAACCCCCAGGCCACCGGCGTCATGCCCATCGCCGACCTGAACGAAGACTCCATCATCGACCTGCTCGATGTGGCCCTGCTGCTCGACGGCTACGGCGGCGAGACCGACATCTACGAAGGCTTGTGGGACGGCAGCCGCCTGCTCGCCGTCGTGGGCGGCTCGGCCGGCTTCGGCAGCATCGGAGGGGGATCGATCGGCGGGAACTGGGGGCTGGAACCCGGCCGCAGGCCGATCGACGGATGCCTGAGGAGCATGCCCGACGATGGCGGGCAGGGCTTGGTTCCGGCGCTGCTTCGCCAAGATGGCCAAATCAACTGCAACGACTGCCCCGCATGCGGTCTGCCAGACCCGCTCGATTGCTTCAAGTGCAGCGGCCCCGGTCGGATCGAAGGCGGCCAGATCACCGCCACGCCCGATCAACCGATGTTGGGAGACACGGTGGTGTTTAGTTGGGACAACTTCATCGTAACCGGGCGAAGTGACCAGTGCGGCCCTCCCTGCAATGGCAACCAAGCGTGCGATCTTGCCGACTACGTGTTGCAAGGCGACAAGTGGTACATCGATAAGAAGGACCCAACGTCCGGACAGTGGATCGTACCGCCCTACAAGAGAAGCCATGACATCAATGGTGTGCGTACGAACGATCAGCCGACGGTCATCGGCGAGGCGTGCGGGGAATACAGATTCCGCCTGGAGTCCGGCGTGGTCGGTCCTCGTGACTCGTGCCCCGGGCTTCCGTCGGTGACGAAAGAAAAGGAGGTTCAATTCGCAGATTTCAAAGTTTCAATCCAGAATCAGGTAGCAACTTCAGCTGGCAGTAATCGAACTACAGTAGGACTTCTTGAAAAAACAGATCTTGTAATTGTTGGCGGTTCATCTGTTGAGTGGCGCCTTAACGGTCGAGTGATTGGTACATACAGTGGAGTAACTTTTGATGCACCGCTGACCGCCGGCACATTCACGGTAAGTGCCGTCGGGCAAAATGGATGTCAAAGGGACATAGTTTTCAATGTGATTGAGCCAAGTAGTGTTCGTTTAATCGAATTTGGCGAAATACATACTAAAGGACTTGCAAATGCCGGCTTCTGTGGCTTGGTCGAAGTCCTCCCAACATCCGTCAGTTTTATCGGCGTCTTTATACGAGAGGGCGAAGATTATGCAGACGGAACAGGCTCGTTTGCACATCTTGATTTCATTCTTCACGAAACGGGAAGCCCAGTGATGGTTGGATCAAACAATTTATTCTACTATGACAGAGTGTTAACAACAGCCCGCCCAAACTATGCAGGGGAGTATGTGCCCGGCGTGTTCTTGTGGGATATTCCTGTGGAGTATTTTGCGGGCCGCGATGCGGCTGGTCAGGATGTTTTTGTAGAATTCACCACGGCGGTGCATCGTGCTACGGTTGATTCTAGTGGGCGAGTTAAAACTACGAAGGAGGGTTCTAGCTCAGAGTTTGATGTTGATAACGATTCTGTCAATTGTCCGTAAGGAGTCGTGTTGTGTTCAAGTTAACATTATTATTGGTTGCGAGCGCGATTTCTCTTGCTGTCGGCGATTCACTTCCGGGGTATGATCCTGCGGGTCGAATCCTGTCAAATGAGATGAACATCAGGCTCGCCGAGGAGCAGCGGGTCAAAGTCCTTCTTGTTTCCCTGATTCAGGGGGCAAGTGAAATCGGGAGCGAAGCTGCGCAAGTTGGAGCGTGGCGATCGAGGTTACTCCAACATTCTGATGCAATCGCGCTTACAGAAGCGGCAGGGCCTGTCTTCATAATGGACACCTGCCAGCGACAACGCATGGGCAACATCTTCGCAGCCAGCTTAATAGTCGATGTCTGGGAGGTTGTGAATCGCGCTGCAAACGAATCAGTTCGACCTGATTCGCCCGGGACAGTCAGCGTTTCTCCTCCAGATGAGACCGGATTCCCGCCGGGAGTTTCGCCGGATGAAATACATGATCCAGAGTTGCGGCAGCAGTACCTGGACGCTATTGCTGAGAACAGAAACATGCTCTATCTCCACCAGCGGGCCGACGAGGTTGATCGGGCTGCGCGCTACTATGCTGAACAAGCTACGCGAGTAATCATTCTGCTCGCCGACACGATGGATGAGCCTGCCCGTGATAGTTTGCGAACTAGAATTCAAGGAGCTCTACTAAACAACTCTGAAAACCTGCTTAAGAAGTTTGACGGTCTCTAACCTGTTTCAATCATGCAGTGGATCACTGCATCGGCACCAGCCCGTTCGCCGGCACGCTGAGCACCATCGTCGGCAGCAGGTACGCCTGCCCCTCGTAGGCGTGCACCTGCCCCGACATCGCCCATGATCAAATAGCTTTCTGGAGACGTCTTTTTCTCGGGGGGCAAATGCAGGAAAGCGTATTTATCTGGCAGATTCCTTGGTACTACACGAGTCGCCGCAGCGACCAAGATGCTGGCGAAAGGCAATTTTTTAAGTACATCAGGCAAAAAAGCTTTATTCAAGCCGATGGCGAAATGTGGATTGAAAGGAATGGGTTGAGTGTTTCGGTTCCGTTGCAGGCCAGCAACTCGAACTGCTGCAACCCTCTAAGTGACAAGGGCCCCCCATGGGGCAATTTGGGGCCATGCGAATGGTAAAATCTGTACCTGTGATCGGGACTCTTGCTCTTGCTTGCGTACTTCTTGGTGTCGTCCAGGTGAAGGCTGGCGACACGAGTGAGTGGGATCGGGGTGATGATGCAGCAGTCTGTCGCGACTTTTCCGACGGGCTAGTCGCCAGGTTGGCGAGTGATTTTGACAAGCAGCAATCGTCGGGCAGGCGGACGCCTTCGATGGATCAGTTTCGACGTCAGTTTGTATGCTCGTCCGATGTGGTCGACGCATCCGTCCTTTTGCCGCAGATTCAAATGTCGCAGGCATTTCTTTCGCACGTGACACGACCAAGCGTTGTTCAGGAAGAGGCAATGAACGTGGTGGTTCAGTTCGGCTTGCGTCGGCATGCGGAACTGCGGCGGGAGATTGCGAGCGTCGAGTTTCCAGAAGGCCCAGATCACCTCTCCGAATTCCAGCCAAGACCCCAGCCCGGCGGCGCGACTGACGGCAGTTTCTCCGACTTCCGGAGCGAAGAAGAGAAGCTGGAGTACGAACGAAACTATCAGCTGATGCTGATCAGAAACGAGTTCAAGGTCTACAAGTTCTGGTTGGAGCAGGATCTCAGGGTCATCGAGCGAGACCTGTCGCGCTTATTGCTTGTGATCGACTCGGCATGTGACGTTGAGGGAAGGCAGATGCTTCGGCGCATGCTCCGGGAGGCAAGCCTTCCCGGCTTGGAGTACGTTGATCTGTTCGGATTGCCCAATATCGACGACTGACTGCGTGCGGGCCGCGTTCGACCGGGTGCCCTGATCCTGCCTTCGGCCAGCGGGATCTGATGCCTACCGCATCGGCAACACCCCCGTCACCGGCCCCCGCAGCATGGAGGCCTGCCCCCGGTGCGTGAACACCCGCCCGGACAGGACCAGTTCGAACGCGTTCCCATCGATTATCGCCGGAAGCTCCATTCGTTGCCCGCGCAGGCAGATCATCGCCCCCGGATCGCTACATCCGTTGGCCATCAACCCTCACTGCATCGGCACCAGCCCGTTCGCCGGCACGCTGAGCACCATCGTCGGCAGCAGGTACGCCTGCCCCCCATAGGTGTGCACACGCCCCGACACCACCAGCTCGTACGCGTCCCCGTCGATCATCGCGCGGCGTTCGATCCGTTCCAGCAGCCGGCACGGCAGCACCACCATCGACTGGGCCGCCAGCGCATCGTCCAGGTCGTTATCGAACACAAACGCCCACGCCCCGGCCCCCGTCCGCACCATCCGCCCCCGCCGACGCACGATCGGCGTCCCGTCCGGAACCGGGGCCGTCCCCGCCGTTGTCACCCCCGCGTCCCGCCCGCTCCGCACCGGCTCAACCCGCGCATCGTCCGCCGGGCGTTCGGCGGCCAGTTCTTCCAGCAGCCCCTGCACATCCGGGTCATCCCTCAGCGACGCCGGCTCACCAACAGGCTCTGTGTCTTCCGCTCCTTCGCCGACCGGCTCGGCCGCCGGCTCCGCATCGGGCGTTGGTTCCGGCTCGGGCGCCCCCTCGCCCAGCAACGCCGAACTCATCAGCAGGTGCGACCGCCCGTTGTACACGAACACCTCGCCCGACACCCGCACCCCCGGCTCGTCCCCCCGCCCGGTCACCGCGACCTCCAGCCGCTCGAGCGCCGCGTTGGGCAGCACCAGCATCGGCCGCTCCCCGGCCACGCGGTCCTCCCCCGTGGGCACGAAGATCACCCGCCCGCCCGGCCCGCCCACCAGCCGCCCCGGCCGCTCGATCAAGAAACTCCCCTCCGGCAACCCCGCGGCCCGCAGGCCCACCGCCTCGGCCCAGTCCTCCCCCCCGGTCAACCCCGGACGCACCGGCTCGGCCACCCGCGACCGCGTCGGCATCACCACCCGGTCCTCCCGATCCACCCGCGGCAGGACCTTCTCCGCCTCGCTCATCCGCTCCGACCGCGCCCCCTCGGCGTCCTGGGCGACCGCCGCGGGCGCGACCCCGGCCAGGATCCCCGCGCACGCGAAAAGCACCCGCGTCCGGGCCCGGCCCGTGCGGAAATCGGTGCGGGCGGCGGCGTGGCGGGGGTGCTGGTTCATGCGGAATGATCTCGGCGATTGGCGGGTTCGTGCCCCAAATCCTACCAGCGCGTTGATCCCGGCGGGCAACCGCTTTATCGTCCCGCTGCCTCTGACCCGGCCGTGTGCCCGAGTGGACCAAGGGGGCGGATTGCAAATCCGTTTGGCGAAAGCCAGTCGTGGGTTCGAATCCCACCGCGGCCTTTGAGGGCCGGTCCGAAAGGCCCGGCCCTCTGCGTTTTTGAGCATCCCGGCCATATCCGTCCCGCCGGATACCTATCACCCCGTCTCTCCGTCTCTTCCGCCTCCCCCATACCATGCCCCCGATGCCCGAACCCTCGCCCACCGCCCAAGCCGCCGACCAGTTTCGCTCCGACTTCGCCGCCGTCCGCGACCAGGTCGCCCGGGTGGTGGTGGGGCAGACCGACACGGTCGACCAGATCCTGACCTGCCTGTTCGTCGGCGGCCACGCCCTGCTCGAGGGCGTGCCCGGCATTGGCAAGACCCTGCTGGTCCGCACGCTGGCCCAGGCCGTGCGCCTGGACTTCGGACGCGTCCAGTTCACCCCCGACCTGATGCCCGCCGACATCACCGGCACCACCGTGATCGACGAACAGGAAGACGAGCACGGGCGCATGCGTCGGGCCTTCCGCTTCCAGCCGGGCCCGGTGTTCAACCAGATCCTGCTGGCCGACGAGATCAACCGCGCCACGCCCAAGACCCAGTCCGCCCTGCTCGAGGCCATGCAGGAACGCTCGGTCACGGTCGGCAACGAGACACACCGCCTGCCCAGCCCGTTCTTCGTCCTGGCCACCCAGAACCCCATCGAGCAGGAGGGCACCTACCCCCTGCCCGAGGCCCAGCTCGACCGGTTCTTCTTCAAGCTGCTCGTCGGCTCGCCCAACAGGGCCGATCTTCGCGAGATCATCGCCCGCACCACCGGCGCCACCGAGAGCATCGCCGAATCCGTGCTCGACGCCGACCGCCTGCTGGCCCACCAGGCGTTGGTCCGGCGCGTTCCCGCGGCCGACCACGTGACCGATTACGCCGTCCGCCTCGTGCTGGCCACGCACCCCAAGGGCGCGTTCGGCTCGTCGGGCGAGTCGTTCGCCACGCCCATGGTCAACCGGTTCGTCCAGGTGGGCGCGTCGCCCCGCGCGGCCCAGTCACTCATCCTGGCGGCCAAGTGCCGCGCCCTGACCCAGGGCCGCCCGGCCGCCTCGATCGAGGACCTCCAGCACGCCGCCCTGCCCGCCCTGCGCCACCGCGTGCTGCTCAACTTCGAGGCCGGCGCCGAGTCGGTCGATTCCGACGCGGTGGTCAGGAACCTGATCGAGACCCTGCCCCGCGACGCGGGGTGAAGTGAACACGGTCGCAATCCGGTGCCGTGCTCTTGGGCTCTGCCAAGAGCACGCGTCTTGATGTGTCATGCCGCAGTGGACCCCGGTTCGTGCTCTTCGAAGACGAAGAGCACGGCACCGAAACGGGCCTCGTGCGGTGGCTTTGCACCCGCCCGCCCTCCCGTGCGAACAATCCCCCGTGCGGCTCGCCCTGATCATCCCGTTCCTGCTCACCGCCGCGGCGTTGGGCCAGGTCCGTCCGGCCGTGGAGCGTGTGGATGCCATCCTGGGGTACGAACTGCTCGTGCCGATCGTGGTGGAGGACGAGAAAGCCTTGGCCGGCGGGCGCACCTTGCGGATCGCGCTCGACGACGGGCAGGAGCCGGCGGTGTCGTACTTCCGGCTCGAGCAGGCCGGTTCCACCGAGGCGGGCTGGATCGGGCGGGTGCCGACCTACCGGGCAGTCCCCGGCTCCGAGGCCGCCCGGCGGGCCGCGCAGCAGCCGGTGGTGACCCCCGGCGTGTGGTACGCGGTCATCGACCTGCCGCTGGAGGCGGTGACGCAGGGGATCTGGTTCGGTTCCGAGCGGTACGAGATCAACTGGCTGCCCGACCCCGAGCGTGCGTCGCTGGAAGCCGGCGGGCGACCGCTGTGGGCCTCGCCCGTGCCGCCCGAGGCGCAGGACAGCCCCGCGCTGCGTGCGGCCCTCCGCGCCGTCGCGTCCGACCCGTTCCAGGCGTGGCGGGCCCGGCTGGTCGAGGACGGCATCACGCCGACCGGCGGCGAGGACCGCACCGGCGCATCCGGTACCGACATCGACGCGCTGCGTGAGGATCTGGACACCCGCGAAGGCCAGCGGTTCCTGGACGCACTCGCACGGCAGCACGCGGCCCGCTGGCAACTGATCCTTGGTCGGCTTGCGCTGATCGATCCCGAGGCCGCGATGCGGATGCGCCGCCAGCTCGGCGGCGTGGTGCGCATCGACGAAACATGGATGCCCTTCTGGACGCCCGACTCGCCCGAACTGCGGGCCCTGCAGGCGGACCTGCTCTCGCCGTGGGTGGACGACCAGACCCGCGTGCTCCGCGCTCTGGGCTGGCTCGACGCCCAGCCCAAGGCCCTCGCCTGGGTCATCGACGACGCGGGGGAGGCCGGGCGCGACGACGGACGCCTGACCACCACGCTCGGCCTGCTCTCCCTGCCCGCGCGGGACGCGCCGCTGCTGGTTGAGCTGGGCGGTTCCGCCGGCTCGCCGGTGCTCGAGACCGTGCCCGCCCGCGCGATGCGGGTGATGAGGACCAGCGTGCCCATGGTGGAGCGGCGCGGGGCGGGCGGGGGCATCCGCACGGTGAGCGTGCCGGTGCGCATCGGCCGCGCCGACACCACGACGGACGCGATCGCCACCATCCCCGGCGCCCGGCCCCCCGGCGTGCGGGTCGGCCCGCTGCTGAGCGAATGGACCATGCCCGCCCTGATGGCCGGCGCCCCCGACATCGACGCCCTGCCGCGGGCCGATCGGGCGACGGTGGGCACCATCCGTCGGAGCGGGCGTCCCGGACGCGGGGCAGCGGACACGGGCTGGTCGGTGTTCCTCGAGTGCGGCGCGCCGGACGACGAGGGGCCCGGCGCCGACGACGCGGTGATCCTCTCGACCGGTCCGCAGACGCTGCCGCGCTGCGTGTGGCGGATCGAGCGCGACGGCACCGTGCACCGGCTCTTCGGCCCGTCCGATCTGGTCCGCGTGGGCGTCGTCGAGACCCCGGGCGGCTGGGCCCTCGACGCCGAGCTGCCCGCCGCCGCGATCGACGAGGACGGCGTCCTGCGGATCGGCTTCGTCCGCCAGACCGGCGAGGACCGCACGAGCTGGCCCCGGCGCATGACGCCGGGTCAGGACAGCCCCGGCCGCCTGCCCGTTGATATCACCCGCTGGTCCGGGTTTTAGACCTACCGGGATCTCCCGCCCTCGTCCCCGCCCCCCCTCCCCCCCCGGTGACCGCTTCCTCGAAACCGGGGGGCGGAAACCGGCGTATCGGTGGTCATCGGGCCGGGTTCTCCGGCCCCGATGCCGGTTTGCCGGCACGCTGAACCATTCCTCCCGCCCACGACGCCCCGTCCGCCAGACCCGGAGCCGCCGATGCCCACCTCCCCGTTCCGATCCGCCCTGCCCGCTGCCCTACCCGTGGCATTGGTCCTGACCGCTTTCGCGGGCGCCTCGTTCGGTGCGCCCGAACGGTGCGCGGGCCACGACCACGCGGCCCCGGCCGCCCCGGGCGTCGAACTCGTCCACGCCTGCTGGGAGGGCGCCGACGGCCACCTGACCGGCACGCTGATCCCCCTTCAGACCCTCGACCCCGACACGGTCGCGCTGCGCGAAGCACTGGCCAACCGGACCCTCGCCCGCGGCGTCGCCAACAAGATCGACGTCGTGTTCGTCGGTGACGGCTACACCGCGTCCGAGCAGGGACTCTTCCAGTCCGACGTCGACGCGATCGAGGCGGGCATGTTCGTCTACGAGCCGTTCATCACCTACCGCCCGTTCTTCCGTGTCCAGCGCGTCGAGGTCATCTCGCCCGAGTCGGGTGTGGACAACGACCCGACCCAGGGCATCAGCCGCAACACCGCGCTGGACATGGCCTTCTGGTGCGGCGGGACCGAGCGGGCGTTGTGCGTGAACGTGAACAAAGCCCTCAATGCGGCGGGCAACGGCGTATCCACCGATGTTGATCAGGTCGTGGCCATCGCCAACACCACCAAGTACGGCGGCGTGGGCTATCCGTCCAGCAACCTCGCAACCTCTTCGGGACGCAACTCGTCGGCCACGCAAATCGTGATCCACGAACTCGGCCACTCGCTCGGCAATCTCGCGGACGAGTATTCGTATGGTGGGCCGTCGAACTACACCGGTTCGGAGCCGGGTGCGTCCAACGTGTCAATCTACAACGCCTCGCAGATGGCCGCCCAGAACCGCAAGTGGTTCCGCTGGCTGGGCGTGAGCCGCCCCGGTTTCGACGGCCCCGTGAACACGTTCGAGGGCGGGGGCTACTCGGAGACCGGCATCTATCGGCCGAGCAACAACTCGATGATGCGCAACCTCGCCCGCCCGTTTAACCTGCCGGGCGCCGAGGCTCTGATCGCCGAGTTCTACCGCGAAGTGTCTCCGATCGAGGACTCCACGCCAACGGACGCGGTCATCACGGGCGCCGACACGGTGTTCGTCCAGCCCGTGCAACCGAACGGGCACAGCCTGGATGTTTTCTGGGAACTCGACGGGCAGCCGATCCTGTCGGCCACTGGCCAGACGCAAGTCGATCTGGCCGCGCTGGGGCTGGACGATGGCGTGGAGCGTCAACTCCGCGTCACCGTGATCGATCCGACGGACATGGTCCGCAACCCGATCATCCGCGATAACCTGCTCACGCAGAGCCTCACCTGGACGATCAACCCCTGCATCAATCTCGCCGACCTCGACAGCAACGGCACGCTCGACTTCTTCGACGTGTTCCTGTTCGTGATCGCGTTCGACCTGCGTGACCCTGTCGGTGACTTCGATCAGAACGGCCGGTTTGACTTCTTTGACTATGCGCTGTTTCTGACCGAGTTCAACAGGCGTTGTCCCGAATGATCCGCCCGGTCACGGCGTTTCAGAGTTCGGATCGCGGAAGTACACGACGATCGTCTCGGTCCAGTGGTGCGGCGCCCAGGTTTTGCCCCGCCCCTCGTTGAGGTACGGGTCCAGCTCGTACGAAACCGTCATCTGCCCACCCGGGATGATGATCGGAGAGGCATTGACCACCCAAGGGAGAACCAGCGCGCCCGGCGCCCAGCCGGCGCGGTCGAACTTCCATGTCCCCCGCTGCGGGCGGCAAGGATTGAGGTAGACGTCTTCGTTCCACAGGTTGTTCCACTCGACGACCTCGCCGCGGTCGGTGATGACCGACAGGGTGCGGCCCAGGGGCATGAACTCGCCCGCGTTGTCGGTGTTCGGGTCCATGCCGTGCCCGGTGGCGGTGGTCAGCACGCGGGCGTGCGTGGCGCCGTCCGGCACCACCAGGCTGCGTGGTGCGAAGGTTTGTGAGGGCGGGTTGTCCGGGTTGCCGATCTCCACGTCGCCCGACCAGAGCATCGCGACGGAGAGTGGCTCGAGATCGGGCTCGCCGGGGTAGAAGTCCAGATCGAATGTGACCAGCCAGCCCTTCATGTAGGTGCCGATGTCGCACCCGAGCGTGCGGGTGTCCTCGAACAGCGGGAGCAGGTGGGTGACGTCGGCCTTCCAGGTCCATCCCTTGCGGAAGGGTGTGATGAAGCGGAGCACCTCGAAGCGTTCGGGCCCGGCGTCATCGCCGCGGGGATCCCAGATGTGGATTACGCCCTTCTTGTCCCAGTGGTCGTAGCCGACCTCCGGCTCGGCCAGCGTCAGCGTGGCCACGACACGGGCGACCCGTTCGGGCACGCCGGAGAAGTCGGCCTCCAGGCGCGGGGTCCGGTCGCCGGCGTGGACAAAGTAGGAATCGAACACCCGCACGCGGACGGGCTCGGCGAGGGTCGCGGGATCGATCGTGCCTGAATGCTCGACGGCCGCGTCGGCGATGGCGCCGAGTTGATCCGCCGAACCCGCTTTGACGCCGACGGGAAACGGCTTGAGGCCCGGCAGCGGCAGATCATCGATGACGGTCTGGCCGCCCACGCGGACATCCAGCAGCCCGATGCCGGCGGCGAACCGCAGTTCCGCCGCGACCGCGACCGGTTCACCGGTGCGGAACTCGACCGGGCAGAGCATGTTGTGGACCTCGGTGCCGTTGACATGCACCGAGAGTTCCCGCTGGGGCCGGTCGTACCAGTTGCCGGCCTCGTCGAACCAGCCCATGGGGTACTTCGGGTTGCCCTCGGCATCCCGGGTGATTTCGGTGTCGGTGGGCGGCGGGTTGTGGGTATCCAGGGCGATGGCCACGCTGTAGGGCGCGTTCGGCTCGTCCCAACTGAAAGAGTCGGGCACGATCAGCCCGCGCGGGTATTCCCGCGTGTCAAAGAGCACGAGGCCCACGCCCCGGGCTCCGTCCGCGGGCAGCGTGACGCTGGTTTCCGCACGAACGGTGGCAGGGATCACCTCGGGCGAGGGTTGGGCGGCTTCCGCCGCTGCGAGGGCGGAGGCGGTCACCACGCCGGCGATGAATCGGGAGACGGTTGCTTTGCAGGAATACATCCGGACACGATATCGTCTCGCGATCGCGACGCAACCCCTCCCGCCCGCATGTCGCGCAAACAGC
>Ga0207881_1000695_pt1 | contig 12146 bp, 14 predicted proteins | sample MalvirmetagMSP97_FD_184227 | JGI IMG/M metagenome (GOLD analysis project Ga0207881, IMG submission 184227) | Marine viral communities from the Deep Pacific Ocean - MSP-97 (SPAdes) | ecosystem: Environmental > Aquatic > Marine > Oceanic | place: Pacific Ocean | collected 2011-05-03 | reverse complement strand
CTGGCCAACCACCTTTGCGTTGAGCTTGGCCTCGCCGCAGTTCTTGGCGTTGGCGTGGACGCCGAAGATGAACTCTTCGAGCTTGCGCTTTTCGTCAGCGTTCACGACGTAGGCGTGAAGGCGCGTGAACTCAGCCATCGCCTCGGTCGCGATCGGCTCGTCGAGGATGACGGCCTGCTCGGAGGCGCACACCATGCCGTTGTCGAACGCCTTGGACAGCACGACGTCGTTGACGGCGCGGCCGACCTTGGCGGAGCGTTCGATGAAGGCAGGCACGTTTCCAGCGCCGACACCCAGTGCGGGCTTGCCGCAGGAGTATGCCGCGCGAACCATCGCGTTGCCACCGGTCGCGAGGATCAGCGCAACACCGGGGTGGTTCATGAGTTCACCGGATGCCTCAAGTGAGGGCTCGGCGATCCACTGGATGCAGTTCTTCGGCGCACCGGCTGCGACTGCGGCATCCCGAACGATCTTCGCCGCAGCGACCGAACAGTTCTGAGCTGACGGGTGGAAGGCGAAGACGATGGGGTTGCGGGTCTTCAGCGCGATGAGGGACTTGAAGATCGCGGTGGAGGTGGGGTTGGTCACCGGGGTGATGCCCGCGACGACGCCGACGGGGTCGGCAATCTCGGTGATGCCGGTGATCTCGTCGTGGCTGATGACGCCGACCGTGCGCTGCTTGATGATCGAGTGCGTGACGTGCTCGCACGCGAACATGTTCTTCACGGCCTTGTCTTCGAACAGTCCACGGCCGGTCTCTTCGACGGCCAGGACGGCGAGTTCGCCGTGGTGGTGGAGAGCGGCGACCGATGCCTTGCGCACGATGTGGTCGATCTGCTCCTGCGTGAACGACGCGTACTCGGCCAGAGCATCTTGTGCTCGTGCCACGAGTGCATCGATTGCGGTGGACATCGGATCCTCCTACCTGGTGTGGACCCGGTGTCCACGCCTTCGTCCTGACACCATCGTGGCACTGTGGTCAGACCACATACAGGGACTATGGTCCCCGTGGCGACGGGTCGGTTCGCTGGTTGCGCGAATCGCTAGTGTCGAGCCATGGATGTGCACGACGCCGAGACTGCGGCGAACGTCGACCGATTGGTCAACGAGTACCTGGCAAGCCTCGAGGCCGCCGACGCCGATCGCGTGATCGCGCTCTTCACCTCCGACGGGACCGTCGAGTCTCCCCTCTACGGCACGATGCCGGCGGCGGAGTTCTATCCCGCCCTGTTCGCCGACACCGCTGACTCACGGCTGACGCTGCGGACCACGATGACCGGATCGACCGAGGGCCGCACAGTCATCAGCTTCTGGTTCGACTTCGACTGGACCCTCTCGACCGGGGAACCCGCACCCTTCACGGTCGTCGACGTGGCCGAACTCGACGAGCACGGCCTGATCGAGCGCCTGCACATCGTCTACGACACCTTCCCGATCCGGGATGCCTTCAACAACGCCCACGACGGAGAGCACTGAGGTCAAGGCAGCAGGTCAAGCATCTGGGGTCGAGCCTTCATCGCATGGATGACGAGCTCATTACCGCTGTCGAAGACGAGGACGACGGTCTCGAGCAGCCTCCCCTGCGTGTCGAATCCCAGCCTTAGTTGGCGAGCAGGAGAGTCGTCGTCGAGGTCCTCGATCCACAGCGACCAGGAAGCGGCCTGTCGAATATCTTCGGGCGCGATCCCGTGCCTGAGCGCAGCGTCGTGGATCTTCACGCGGCGTATGCGGCGATCGCTTCGCGGATCAGTTCCGATCGCGACTTGTTCTCGCGGGCGGCGCGAGCGTCGAGCGCGGCGAGCTCATCGGCAGTTAGCCGGAGAGCAACCACCTGCGCGGGTTCCGATCCGCGACCGGGACGTCCGCGACCCCGGCGCTTGAGCGCGTCCACGTCGTAACCCGCGTCGGCCTCCGCCGCCCAAGCTGCGATCTGCTCCTCGGTGACGGGTGTGCCGTTGATGGTCTCGCCGCTACTCATGGCCGCATCGTAATACGAAAAACGCAGCTTCGTGACGGAAATCCCGGTGTGAGTCCAGAATTCCCGACTCAGTGGAGCGTCTCCCCCTGTTCGAGCATCCGGACGTACTCGGCGACGCGGGCTGCACGGGATTCGGGTCGCTTGAGGTTGCCGACGCGGAACGTCATCGCGAAGCGGTTCTGCGCGGATTGGGCTGCGAACGCGGCGGCGATCTTCGGGTCGGCATCCAGCGCCGCCTGCAGCTCGGCAGGGATGTCGCCATCGCTCTGGCGGTAGGCGGCATCCCACCGACCATCGGCCTTCGCGCGGTCGATCTCGAGCTGGCCGGCGGGCCGCATCCGTCCTTCCTCGATCAGACGGTTGACGTGCGCGATGTTTACCTTCGACCAGAGGCTGCGGGGCCGGCGCGGCGTGAAGGCCTGCAGGAAGTAGTCGGCATCCAGTGACTGCTTCTGTCCGTCGATCCACCCGAAGCAGAGCGCGACGTCGAGCGCCTCGGCGTAGGTGATCCCCGGCTTGCGCGTGGATGTCTTGCGCAGGCGCAGCCGCACGCCGTCGGGGCTCGGATCGGCATCCAGCCACTGCTCCCAGTCTTCGACGGTGTCGACATGAAGGACGGGCTTGTCGTTGTGGGCGACCATCCTCGAAAACTACCCCCTCGCACCGACACCGCTCGGCGTGGTGGACTGTGCGCACCGAGTCGACGAGGAGGACTGATGGCCGCACGCTTCGTGTATCGGATGAACGTCTCGCTCGACCTGTTCATCGAGCAGGCGCACGACGAGCAGGGCGGCGGCGACTGGATGAGCATCGGCGACGAGCTGCACGAGGAGTTCAACGCGCGCGCCGAGGCGCTCACGATGATGGCGCAGGGCCGCAAGGTCTTCGAGACGATGGAGAGCTTCTGGCCCGAGGCGCCTCGCAACACGACGGTGTTCGGCGGGGATGACGCCATGGAACGCCTCGGCGAGCTTCGGGCGAGCTCGAGCGGCGACATCGGTGTGGGCGGGGCGGATGTCGCGACGCAGCTGCTCGCGGCCCGACTGCTCGACGAGGTGCTGCTCTTCACGCATCCGGTGATCCTCGGTTCGGGACGACCGCTCTTCGATGGGGTGACCTCGCCGGTGCGGCTGGAACCGCTCGAGCAGGCGACCTACACCGGTGGCGTGACGATGCACCGCTACGCGATCGTGGATGCCTAGCAACGGCGATCAGGCACCTCTGGCCTGAATCGTCCACCAGTGGTCGTCGAGTGGGCCGGTGTCAGAAGTCGAGGATGCCGTCGCGCGCCCTCTCCGGATCGGGCAAGTGTCGCGTGTCGAGATCCTCCATGAGGTGGATCGCGGCATACAACGCACGTACGGCACGACCAGCGTCATCGAACACGCGTAGCGTTCGGCGCATGCGGCCTTCGGGGTAGGTGGGATGCGTGAACTTCACTTCGACCCGTGTCCGTGGCCATTCGTCGATGGCCTCGACGCGCGGGTTGGCGAGCCCGTCCGCGAGCGCTGATGTTCTTCCGTCCGACGCACTCCAGTAGTAATCGAGGCTGTCGAACTCTCGCTTCACGGATTCGATCGCGGCGGTCTGATCGGCGGGGTCGATTGGGACAAGGTCCCAACTCAGTTCGGGCCGAGACGACGATGGCTCGGCAGCGACGGGCGCCTTGGCTGTCAGCGCTTGCATCAGTGCGTCCTCGTCGAGTGCTTCGGCGTGCACGTCTGCGGCGCGTAGGCGTGACGGTAGGGTCTCGGGCACAGGCCACACAACGTAGCGGTACTTGTACGTCGCACTCCCCCCGTCACGGTCGGCATCGGGTGGCCCGTCGTAGACCACGAGATGAGCGGATGCCCGCTCTTCGAAGACGAATGCCGCCTTGCGGTCCGCCAGCACCCGGTGTGTGGTTCCATCCGTCGCGAGAACCGACAACTGCCGCTGTTGGTGCCACGCGGTCGGATCATCCGGGTCTGGGAACTCTCCCGAGGTCATCCAGAGGCCGTGCGACGTTGCACCAATGGGCTGGGCGTCCTCGAGCATCGTGAAGCGCGTCACGCTCCCGTCGACGGAGACGTGCACTGCAGCGGCCTCTCCCTCCGGGAAGCTGAGATCCTCTGACTCCATCGGCCGATACACGACCCACATCCCCCACGGGGCAGCGAGCACGGTGCTGGTCACACTTCGGTGCCCCACTGACAGATCCGACCAGGACACGACCTGAGGGTCCCGCCCGTTTGCGTCGATCGTGGCTACGGGGTCGTCAAGATGCACCGCGATCACGGCAGAGCCGACCGTCACCTCAACCCATCGATGAGCATCCCGTTCCATCTCATGACCCTCTCAGCCCAGCGACCTCTCCTTTGGCCATGAGCGCGAAGACGAGGATGAACACGGCGACGAGGGTCGTGAACGCCGCGATGCCCAGTACGGTCGCGTCGCCGGCAAGCATCGCGCAACCCGCTCAGGTGTCCTCGTAGTCACAACTGCGCCAAGGCTGGAAGAAATACACGACGATGACGAGCGCCCCCGCGAGCGCGACGATCGCGGCCACGGAAACCAACCACCGCCGCAGGGCGATGCACGTTTGAGGGGTGTGCGAGCGCATTCCCGCCTGGTCATACTGAGCGTCGGGTCATGACGGGACGTTACTGGCGTAAGGGAGCCGTTGCGCCCCAGGCACGTTTGGCGCGATAAACCGCAGCCCGGGCACCACACCGGTGTGCGCGAATACTCCACCTCTCATCGGCCCTGACGCTGGGGAGCCTGATCGATCGATGCGATAGAGATGAGCGCGCCGGCCATCGCCTTCGCCTCGGGCGTGAAGAGCGCGTCCTGCACGCGCGCCGCCGTGATGCGGAGCGACTCGTCGGGCGTCAGCTCGAACCAGCCGCACACGATCCTGATGCCGTGCGGGGTAACCCGCCAGGTCTTGTCGGCATCCTTCACGATGGCGTCCTCGATCGACAGCGCCTCGCGGCGGGAGTCATGTCCGTCGATGATCTCGACGACGCGGTCGATGATCCGTTCTGGTCGAGCGAGCACAGTCAGCACCTCCCGTGCGATGCGCGCACCCTCCCTCTCGTGATGCAGAACAAGGTCTGGGCGGCCCCCGCCCGGGGCGATCGCCTCGAGGATCTGGTCGTCGGGCACTCGCGACCAGCCGGTGTCATGCAGGAGGATCGCCGGGAGAACAACCTCAGGATCTGCCTCCGGGATCGCCCGCAGCAGCGCTCGCGCGATCCCGTACGCGTAGAGCGTGTGGCTGTCGTTGTTTCGCACTGCAAGGTGCGGCGCCGCCAGATTCCACACGGCGTCGTCCTCCGACCGCAGCGACACGATCGCCCCGATGGCGGACGAGGGAGGGATGTGTGCACGGATATCGCGATCAAGCCGCGTGCTCGTCGATGAGCCCATGAGAGCACACTCCCAGCTGCCGCACTGAAGCGGCAGGTACGCTTCCACTCACCGGAAGCGCATCGCCGCGCTGCCGGCGACTACGAGGAGGTGCGCATGGCCGGTCGCACATCGCAGCCGGGGCAGTCGGTCACGGGTCGGGTGCTGTCGATTCTGGCGGTATTCGAGGATAGTCTCGCACCCCGCAGCCTGACAGACCTCGCCACGGAGACCGGGCTCGCACTGAGCACCACACACCGCCTTCTCGCCGAGTTGGAGGAGTGGGGTGCGCTCCAGCGCGACGTCAACGGACGCTATCAAATCGGCCTACGCCTGTGGGAGCTCGGGCAGCACGCGGGCCGACAGGTGCGCGAGATCGCGCGCCCCCTGCTGCAAGACCTCTACAGCCTCACGCAGGAGACCGTGCACATCGCGATCCGCGAGAACACCGAAGTGCTCTACATCGACCGCGTGTACGGCACGCGCCGCGTCCCGCAGGCCTCGCGGGTCGGTGGGCGCCTTCCCCTGCATGCCACAGCGGTCGGCAAGGTGCTGCTTGCCTACGAGGAGACCTGGCTGCGCGAGGCGGTGCTCGCCCAGCCGCTGGAGAGCCGGACTCCGAATACGCACGTCGACCCTGCGGGACTGCGGCTCGAGCTGGAGCTGATCCGGGCGCGCGGGTACGCGCTCACCGTCGACGAGGTGCGCATGGGGTCGGCCTCGATCGCGGTGCCGATCTTCCAGCGCGGCGACGGAGTGATCGGCGCCTCGCTCGGGGTAGTGACGACCGCGGAGAAGGCCGGCGTGCTCGAGCGTCACCTGCCGGCGCTGCGGGGAATCGCCCGGCGCATCGAAAACAGTGTCGGTGCCTTCCCCCTGCGCAGCATGATGCCGGCCGGCAAGCAGGTCGCTTCCACTCAGTGGAAGGACATGCGGGGCTCCGAGGACGACGACGTTCAATGAAGACATGCCGCACCGATGCGGCGCAGACACGAAGGGGAGTCGTCATGGCGACACCATCCGCACCCGCCGCCGAGGCTGTTGCGGCCGGATGCCCGGTCGATCACGGTCACCACGGCTACAGCCCGTTCGACATGACCGATCCCTTCGCCGCGTACGCCGAGCTGCGGCGCGACGAGCCGGTGATGTATGACGAGCGCATCGGCTACTGGGTTGTCACCCGGTGGGCCGACGTCCGCGCGGTGTTCGAGGACTGGGAAACCTTCTCGAGCGAGAACGCCCAGCAGCCCGTCCGCGAACGCGGCCCCGAGGCGACTCGGATCATGCAGGAGGGCGGCTTCACCGCCTACTCCGGCCTCTCCGCCCGCACTCCCCCGGAGCACACCCGCATCCGCGCCATCGCGCAACGCGCGTTCACCCCACGTCGCTACAAGGCGCTCGAACCGGCGATCCGTGAGAACACTCGCGCGGCGCTGGATCGCATGCTCGCGTCCCCCGACGGCACTGGCGACTTCCTCAGTGACATCGCCTTCGACATTCCTACCATCACGATCCTGACGCTCCTGGGCGTAGACCCGGCGATGGTCCCCACCTACAAGAAGTGGTCGGACTCCCGAGCGGCGATGACCTGGGGCGACCTCGACGACGAGCAGCAGATCCCCCACGCCCACAACCTCGTCGACTACTGGCAGGAGTGTCAGCGCCTCGTCGTCGAGGCCCACCGGGCCGGCGGCGACAACCTCATCGCGGACCTCGTCGGCGCCCAGGACGGCGGGGCCGAGATCACCGACCACGAGATCGCATCGCTCTGCTACAGCCTGCTGTTCGCCGGCCACGAAACGACGACGACGCTCATCGCCAACTCTATCCGCGTGCTCCTGGGCCACCGCGAGTCGTGGGAGGCGATCGTCGCCGACCCGTCGCGCATCCCGTCGGCCATCGACGAAGTGCTGCGCTACAGCGGATCGATCGTCGCGTGGCGGCGCAAGGCACTGAAGGATACCGAGATCGGCGGCGTCGCGATCCCCGAAGGCGCCGGCATCCTGCTGGTCATGGGGTCCGCGAACCGCGACGAGAACGTGTTCGCCCACCCGGAGGAGTTCGACATCGACCGCGTCGACGCGCGCAACCACATGTCGTTCGGGTACGGCATTCACTACTGCCTGGGCAACATGCTCGCCAAGCTCCAGGACCGCATCGTGCTCGAAGAGACGATCGCCCGCGTCCCGAGCCTCCGACTGGCCGACGATGCCCAGATCGGCTTCCGCGAGAACCTCTCGTTCCGCGTCCCCACCTCCGTCCCCGTCACCTGGGAGGACTGACCACCATGTCTCGCAGCCTCTTCATCCGCTTCTTCGATGAGTCCGGGCCCGCGCCCCTCGAGGAGCTCGGCGGCAAGTGCGCCTCTCTCGTGGCGCTCACCAACGCCGGGATGCCCGTCCCGCCCGGCTTCGCGGTGACCACGGCCGCCTACACGGCGTTCATCGAGCTGTCCGGAATCGCAGACGACATCCACGCCTGGCTCTCGGCGCTCGACCCGGATGACGTCGCGCACGTCGACGAGGTCTCGGCCCGCATCCGCGAGGAGATCGAGGGAAAGCCCGTTCCGCAGGAGATCCACGACGAGTTCACCGTCGCCTATGCGGCGCTGCAGGCCCGCTTCGCCGAGGAGACTCCCGTCGCGGTGCGGTCCTCGGCCACCGCGGAGGACCTTCCCGACGCGAGCTTCGCCGGCCAGCAGGACACCTACCTCTGGCTGCGCGGTCGCGACGACGTCGCCCACCACGTGCGTCGCTGCTGGGCCTCGCTCTACACCTCGCGGGCGATCATCTACCGACTGAAGAACGGCATCCCGAACGAGGGCCTGTCGATGGCCGTGGCCGTCCAGAAGATGGTGGATGCCAAGACGGCCGGCGTCGCGATGACGATCGACCCGTCCAACGGCGACCGCTCGACGATCGTCATCGACGCCGCGTGGGGACTCGGCGAACTCGTCGTCTCGGGCCAGGTGACCCCCGACAACCTTCACGTCGACAAGGTGATGCTCTCCGTCGCGGAGGAGCACCTCGGCGACAAGCACATCGAACTCGTGCCCGACCCCGACGCGCGCGGCATCGTCGAGCGCGAGGTCGAGCCCGAGCGGCGCGCCGTCCGCTGTCTGACCGACGCCGAAGTGAAGGCCGTCGCAGCGATGGCCAAGCGCGCAGAGAAGCACTTCGGCTCGCCCCAGGACATCGAGTGGGCGATCGACCGCGGGCTTCCCGACGGCGAAAACCTCCTCTTGCTGCAGTCCCGCCCCGAGACGGTGTGGGCGGGCAAGGCGGATTCGAAGGCCCCCACCACACAGGGCTTCGGCATTTCGAGCATCACTGCTTCCCTCATGGCCCAGATCGGGCGCTGACCGCACCACCCCATCCTGAAAGGAACCGACATGTCAGAGGCGACCGCTGTCATCGCGCCTGTGCGCAACTCCTTCCCCAGTCCCTACGAGCAGCCGGCTCCCGCCGGGGCGGAGGGCTGGAAGGACCTCTACGCCTACAACCTCGTCTTCCAGGAGAACCGACGCGAGCTCGAAGAGGGCAAGTTCTGGTTCTGCGACAGCCAGCACTGGCCGACTGTCACCAAGCCCTTCGAGACGATCGGGTTCGAGTTCGCCGTGGGATGCCTCGGCCAGTACAACTCGCGCCAGCTGCTGATCCCCACCGCGAACGGCATCGAGTACCGCATCCACAACGGCTACGTCTTCATGTCGCCGGTGGTGGTGGACCCCGCCGACATCGAGGCCCGCGTCCCGCAGTTCATGGAGCGCGCCGGCCACTACTTCCAGAACTGGGAGTCGCTGCTCGAGAACTGGCACGGCAAGCTCCATGCCACGATCGCCGAGCTCGAATCGGTCGAGTTCACCGCCCTCCCCGACGCCATCGCCCGCGAAGACGTCCTCGCCGGCAAGGGCACCGGACCCTCCACCGAGCTGCTCGCCGACTACGACCGGATCATCGCGCTGGCCTACCGGGCGTGGCAGTACCACTTCGAGTTCCTCAACCTCGGGTACGTCGCGTACCTGGACCTCTTCATGTTCTGCAAGGAGGTGTTCCCGCGCATTCCCGACCAGGCGATCGCCACGATGGTGCAGGGCGTCGACATGGAGCTGTTCCGCCCCGACGACGAGCTGAAGAACCTCGCCAAGATCGCGGTCCGCGACGGCCTGACCGGCCTGTTCGACGACACGTCCGATGCGGCGACCACCCTCGCCGCGATCGCGGCGCACCCGTCGGGCGGCGCGTGGATGGATGCCTGGCAGAGCGCGCAGGATCCGTGGTTCAACTTCACGACCGGCAACGGCTTCTATGCCCACGACGAGTACTGGCGGGATGTCCCCTCGATTCCGCTCGGCTTCATCGCCGGCTACATCGAGCGCCTCCAGAACGGCCATGACATCGACCGGCACGTAGCCGATCTGGTCGCCGAGCGCGATCGCATCACCGAGGAGTACGCGGAGATGCTCTCGGGCGAGGTGCTCGAGACCTTCCGCGGCAAGCTGGGGCTTGCCCGCACGGTCTACCCGTATGTCGAGAACCACAACTTCTACATCGAGCACTGGACGATGGGGGTGTTCTGGCGCAAGGCGCGGCAGCTGTCGAAGATGCTGCACGAGCAGGGGTTCTGGCCCGAGGCGAACGACATGTTCTACCTGCGGCGCGACGAGGTTCGCGAAGCGCTGTTCGACTACGTCAACGCCTGGATGGTGGGCGCTCCCGCGATCGGGCCCGACTACTGGCCGGACGAGATCCAGCGCCGCCGCGGGATAGTGGACGCCCTCTCGACCGCGCGCCCGCAGCCCGCGCTGAACACCCCGCCCGAGGTCATCACCGAGCCCTTCACCCTGATGCTGTGGGGGATCACCGACGACCAGATCCAGAACTGGCTCGGCAAGGGCGATGTCCCCGAGGGAACCCTCAAGGGCATGCCCGCCTCGCCCGGCACGGCAGAAGGGCCTGCGCGCGTCATCTCGACGGCCGATCAGCTCTCCGAGGTGCAGGAGGGCGAGATCCTCGTCGCTCCGGTCACCGCGCCCAGCTGGGGGCCGATCTTCGGCAAGATCCGCGCAACCGTCACCGACATCGGCGGCATGATGAGCCACGCCGCGATCGTGTGCCGCGAGTACGGGATGCCCGCCGTCACCGGCACCGGCACCGCATCGGTCGACATCGTCACCGGGCAGATGCTGCGCGTCGACGGGACCAGCGGCACCGTCACGATCCTGGACTGAGGACAGAGATGGACAGCACCGCGAGGTCGCCCCGTACCGTGATCGTCACGGGCGCCGCCGGGGGACTCGGACGAGCCTTCGCCGAGGCGTTCGCGCGACGCGGCGACCTCGCGGTGATCGCCGACATCGACGAGGCGGGAGCCCAGCGCGCGGCGTCCGCCATCGTCGAGGCCGGCGGGAAGGCGATCGGTGTCCGTGTGGACGTGACCGACGCCAACTCCGCCCGGGAACTCGCCGCAGCCGCGGCAGCGGCGGGCGACGGCGGCATCGACGTCATCGTCAACAACGCCGCCATCTACGCGACCCTCACCCGATCGCCGTTCGAAGAGATCGACGAAGCCGAGTGGGACCGCGTCATGGCGGTCAACCTCAAAGGTCCGTGGCAGGTCGTCCGTGCCTGCTCCCCGCTGCTGCGGGAGGGCGCCCGCATCGTCAACATCGCCTCGGCGACCGTGATGAGCGGATCGGCCCAATGGGCCCACTACGTCGCGAGCAAGGCCGGCGTCATCGGTCTGACCCGGGTGATGGCGAAAGAGCTCGGCGTGCGCGGGATCACGGTGAACGCCGTCGCCCCCGGCTTCACCCTCACCGACGCGAGCCACTCGCTCATCTCCGACGCGGAGTCCTACGGCGTCGACCGCGGCTCGATCAAGCGCCCCATCCACCCCGACGACATCGTCGGGGCCGTGGAGTTCCTCGCCAGCCCCGAGGCTGCCTTCGTGACCGGTCAGACGATGGTCGTCGACGGCGGTCGCCAATTCCTCTGAACATCCGACCCGACAGGGAGCACACCATGAGCACCGTGATCTACACCGCCGACAACGGCACCGTCACGACGATCGAAGGCCGACCCGGCGACTCGATCATGGAGACGGCGGTGCGAAACGGCGTTCCGGGAATCGTCGGAGAGTGCGGCGGGAGCCTGTCGTGCGCGACGTGCCACGTCTTCGTCGCCGATGACACCTTTGAGATGGTCGGCGGCCCGGGTGATCTCGAGGACGAGATGCTCGACGGCACCGCCGTGGATCGTCAAGACCACTCGCGTCTGTCGTGCCAGATCACGCTCGAAGACGGCTGCGAGTACCACGTCACCACTCCCTCCGAACAGCTCTGAGAAGACCCCGCCATGGAGACCACACTCATCGTCGGCGCCTGCCAGGCCGGCGTCCAGATCGCATCCGTGATGCGCGAGCGCGGCGACGCCGACCCGATCATCCTGATCGGGGAGGAGGCCCACCGCCCGTACCAGCGGCCGCCGCTGTCGAAGGGGTGGCTCAAGGGCGAGCTCGAGCCCGACGACGTCATCCTGCGCAACCGCGACTGGTTCGCCGACCGCGAGATCGACCTGATCACCGGCGACCGGGTCGTCACCGTGAGACGCCGACCCGACGGCACCGGAACAGCGACCACCGAGGGCGGCCGTGCGATCTCCTTCACCCGTCTCGCCCTGGCGACCGGCGCCGCAGCGCGCAAGCTTCCCATCGACGGCGCGGACTACCGAGGTGTCCACTACCTGCGGGATGCGGACGACGCGATCGCGCTGGGACC
>Ga0207881_1000694_pt1 | contig 12146 bp, 9 predicted proteins | sample MalvirmetagMSP97_FD_184227 | JGI IMG/M metagenome (GOLD analysis project Ga0207881, IMG submission 184227) | Marine viral communities from the Deep Pacific Ocean - MSP-97 (SPAdes) | ecosystem: Environmental > Aquatic > Marine > Oceanic | place: Pacific Ocean | collected 2011-05-03 | reverse complement strand
GTGGGCGGTGGGGGGGGGTGAAGATTCGGGGTCGCCGCGGCGGCCCGTTTCCCAACGGGGCACGCGGACGCGCCGGTGCGCACGGCGGCGGTGATCCGGGCCGGTCGGCGCACGCAAGTGCCGCGGGGACAGGGAGAAGAAAATCTCGCGGATATCGCCCGCGCCGGTGCTCGCCGCGCCGCCGTGTGCGCACGGGAGCGGACATCGACGCCCGATCACCCGTGCTGACCAGGAGCGCAAACCCACCCCCATGGGATGAGCTTCTGGTCCTCTGGTCGTGGTCCCCCCATCGAAATATCAACACTTGTAGTACCTGTGTGAACAGGTGATCGACCAGGGGCTCAACCGCGGGGGACGGGTCTGCGCTCCTGGTCGGCCCGCCCTACCCTCCCCCATGCTGATCCTCTTCGACATCGACCGAACCCTGATCGAGACGCAGGGCGTCGGCATGGGATGCCTGCTCGACGCGGGCCGCAGCCTTTTCGGGGATTCCTTCACGGTCGACGGCGTGCCCTTCGGCGGGCGGCTCGACCCGCTCATCATCGCCGACATCCTCGCCGCCTCCGGCGTCGAGCACACCGCCGAGCACGCCCTGGCCATGCGCCGGGGCTACTTCGAACGCATGCGCCACGCCACCCGCCGCCCGGGCGTGTCCCGCGCCCTCGCGGGGGCGGCCGAGCTGGTCGACGCCGTCGAGGCCCTCGGCGAGCCCGTCACGCCGGGCCTCCTGACGGGCAACTTCGAGGAGACCGGCCGGTTGAAGCTCACCGCCGCGGGTTTCGACGCCGACCGCTTCCCGGTCCGCGTCTGGGGGGACGACTCGCCCCACACCCCGCCCACGCGGGACCACCTGCCCCCCGTGGGCATCGACCGCCACGCGACCCTGAAAGGCGCGCGGCTGGCTTCCGAGCAAGTCATCATCATCGGCGACACGGTGCACGACGTGGCGTGCGCCCTGTCCAACGGCTGCCGCGTCCTCGCGGTCGCCACCGGCCACGACCCGGCCGACACGCTCGCCCGCGCCGGGGCGCACCGGGTCGTCGACGACCTGACCGACACGCAGGGGATCACGCAATGGCTGACGAACGGGACAACGAACTGACGAACGCCCATCCGGACTTTCGCCCCGCCGCGCAGCGGTTGGTCACCCTCGACGCCCTCCGCGGCTTCGCCCTGCTGGGCATCCTCATGCCCAACATCATCGCCTTCGCCTGGCCCATGGCCGCGATGACCGACCCGTCGGTGATGGGCGACGCCCCGGCCAACCGCGTCTTCCACGACGTGACCTCGATGGTGTTCCTGGGCAAGTTCATGTTCATGTTCGCCATGATGTTCGGCGCGGGCGTGGTGCTCTTCGACCGCAAGACCGCGCCGCGGGACGGTTCCAAGCCCCGCCTGACCGACGGCGTCTGGCTCTGGCACCGGCGCTGCTTCGCCCTGCTGGTCATCGGGCTCGTCCACGCGTACCTGTTCTGGTACGGCGACATCCTCGTCTGGTACGCCGTCGCCGGGCTGACGCTGCTGTGGTGGATCCGCAAGCTCCCCGCCGCCCTGCAGATCTGGGGCGGGCTGGGCGTCTACGTGTGCGGGTCGCTCCTGCTCGTCGGCGTGTCGGCCTTCGGCTTGTGGGCCCTCTCCAACGGCAAGGTCGAGGCGAGCGAACTCATGGGCGGCGATTCCTCCCTCGAGATCACCGGCTACCTCGGATCGTGGTTCGACGCGTTCAAGACCCGTTTCGGCCAGACGCTGATGATGCACCTGTTCCTCGGCCCGGTGTACCTGCCGGCCCTCTGGGGCATCATGGCCCTGGGCATGGGCCTGACCCGCGCGGGCGTGCTGACCGGCGAACGCTCGACCCGCTTCCACGCCACGCTGGGCATCGCCCTCGTCGCGGTCGGCGGGCTGCTCACCTACGCCGTCTATCAATGGACCCACACCGTCACCGACTATCCGGGCTTCCTGTGGCAGGCCCTCGCCCAGCTCGTCGGCGTGCCGCTGGCCATCGGCTACACCCAGGTCGTTGTCGCGCTGGCCCGCACCCGCGCCATGGCCCCGGTCACGCAGGCCTTCGCCAACGTCGGACGCATGGCGCTGACCAACTACCTGCTGCACACGCTCATCTGCACGACCGTCATGTACGGCTACGGCCTGGGCCGCTTCGCCAGCGTGCCCTACCCCGACCTCTTCGCCCTCGTGGTCGGCGTGTGGCTGGTCAACTTCATCTTCAGCGCGCTGTGGCTGCGCATCGCCGACTACGGCCCGGCCGAGTGGGCCTGGCGGCAGATCACCTATCTGGGGTTCCGCCAGCGTGTCACCACCGGCCCCCCGTCGCCCGCCGGCATGGACGCGTGATCGGACCGCCCCCGCGTCCGAGTACCGCCGCCGGTGCCCGGAAATCCCCATCGCGTTGGCCGATTCTCCGGGCCGTGCTACCCTCCACCGGACCCGGAGGGCCCGCTTGAGCCTCTACCAGCCGCAGGACGACGACCGCCAACGCGTCAAGGACGCGTCGGACATCGTGCGCGTCGTCGGCGAGCACGTCGCCCTCAAGCCCAAGGGACGCGAGTTCGTCTGCCTCTGCCCCTTCCACGACGACCGCAACCCCTCCATGTGCGTCGTGCCCGCCAAGCAGATCTTCCACTGCTTCGTCTGCGGCACCGGCGGCGACGTGTTCAGCTTCGTCCAGAAGTACCACTCCATGGGCTTCCGCGAGGCCCTCGAGTTCCTCGCCCAGCGGGCCGGCATCGAACTGACCAAGCGCGCCCCCCGCGCCGAACACCGCGACGAGGACGGCGAACCGACCGGCATCACCAAGGCCGACATCCTCAAGGCCAACGACGCGGCCCAGGGCTTCTTCAGGGCGATCCTCAACCACCCCGAGCACGGCCGGGCCGCCCGCGAACTGATCGAGCGCCGCGGGATCAGCGCCGACATGGTCGAACGCTTCGGCATCGGCGCATCGCCCGACCGCTGGGACGGGCTGGTGACCACGGTGGAGAAGAAGGGCCTGAACCCGCGCCCGTTCGACGCCGCGGGCCTGTTCAAGACCCGCGATTCCGGCGGTCGCTACGACGCCCTGCGCCACCGGCTGATCTTCCCCATCCACGACCAGATCGGGCGGGTGATCGCCTTCGGCGGGCGGCGCATCCGCGACGAGGACGACCCCAAGTACCTCAACAGCCCCGAGACGCCCGCGTTCCGCAAGAACACCACGCTCTACGGGCTGGCCCAGGCCGCCCGCGCCATCCAGCAGCAGCGCACGGCCGTCATCGTCGAGGGCTACACCGACGTGGTCGCCTGCCACCAGGCGGGCGTCGAGCACGTGGTCGGCACGCTGGGCACCGCCCTGACCACCGGGCACGCCACGGTGCTGCGCCGGCTCTGCGACACGGTGGTGCTGCTCTTCGACGGCGACGAGGCCGGCCAGAAGGCCGCCGACCGCGCGGTCGAGGTGCTCTTCAACGAGCAGATCGACATCCGCGTGGCGACGCTGGCGGGCGTGACCGAGGCCAAGGACCCCGACGAGCTGCTCAAGAGCGAAGGCGGGGCCGAGATCTTCGCGCGGGCCGTCGCCAACGCGAAGGACCTGCTGGCGTGGAAGTTCGAGCGCCTCCGCGCGTCGCTGACGCAGGCCGGCCCGGCGGCGGTGGCCCGCGCGGTCGAGGAGGAGCTGGACCGGTTCAGCCGGCTCGGGCTCGGGCGGCTCACGCCGGTCCGGCGCCAGCAGATCGTCCGCCTGATCGCCGACGCGACCGGCCTGCCCGAGCAGACCATCCTCGCCCAGATGCAGACCGGTCGCCCCGGGCGCGCCCCGGCGGACGCCGGCCCGGGGGAGGAGAACCCCTCCCGCCCGGCCGCGCCCGACCGCGCCAGCGCCCGCGAGCTGATCCTGGGCTGCCTGCTGTGCGAGGGCACGCTGTGGACCGTGATGTCCGGCGACGACAAGGACCGCGTGCGGACCGACGCCTACGCGTCGCCGGTGTCCCGCCTGCTGGCCGACGCGGTGCAGCACGCGGGCTGGAACGGCGTCCCGCCCGCGCTGGACGCGGTGCTGGGCGAGATCGACCACGAGCACGCCCTGGCCACCGAGGCGAGCGCCTGGGCGGTGACCCTGGCCCGCACGGTCGAGGCCCAGACCGGCCAGAACCCCGACCGCCTGCGCCGCCTGCTCGACGAGTGCCTGCGGGCCGCGGGGCTCGAGGACGAGCGGGGCGTGCTCGGCGAGCCCAAGCCGGGCGGTCAACAATCGGATGACCCGGCGGCGTCGCTGTCGGAGTTCGTGCAGCGTCAGCGGGCGCTGCGGGAGAAGTACGGCCGGGCGGGGACGACCCGGCTGGGCGGATCGTGAGAGACAGGCCCGCCGGAGGCGGGCCCCGGGAAGGCCGGGTCGCACGGACGGGCTGGACGCCCCGCGACCCCGAAGCGAAGAGCAGGAGCGCGTCGTGATCGGAATGCTGCACCCGGCCGTGGAAGAGATGATCGTGCTGGCGTCCCGGCGGGGATGGATGAGCTACGAGGAGCTCAACAACGTCCTGCCCGACGAGATGGTCGAGACGCGCACGCTGCACGACCTGCTCACGCGGATCGACCGCGAGGGTGTCGAGCTGATCGACGAGATGGAGTTCCGCGCCCGCGCCTTCCGCGCCGCACGCTCCGGCGAGCCCGTCATGGTCCACGCCCCGCTCTCCGGGGCGTTCCGGGCGATGTCGGTCAGCGGCGGCGAGCACCTGGGCGAGGGCGAGCGCCTCCGCGGGCGGGTCAACGCCGTCCACTACGAGAACGGCACCACGATCAAGCCCAACGAGCTGCGCCGCCTGACCGGCGAGCAGGGCGACGCCTTCGACGGTCGAGAGGCCGAGCGGGACGTAGACGAGGCCAAGCGCCTCGACTCCGACGCGATCCAGCGCGACCTCGACGAGGCCGAGAGCGAGCCGGGCGCCAAGCGCATCGACGACCCGGTTCGGATGTACCTCTCCCAGATGGGCTCGATCCCCCTGCTGACCCGCGAGGAGGAGATCCGCCTGGCCAAGAAGATCGAGACGACCCGGATCATCTTCCGCCGCCGCTGCCTGCAGTGCGACTACGTCGTCTCGATGGCCGTCGGCGTGCTCCGGAGCGTCTCGGCGGGTGAGCTGCCGTTCGACCGCACCCTGCGGATCTCGACCCTGGACGAGAACGCCAAGGACAAGCTGGCCCAGCGCATCCCCGGCAACCTGCCGACGATCGAGAAGCTGCTCGAGCTGAACAAATCCGACTGGGAGGCGATCGAATCGCTCCGCGGCGACGACGGGCGGATCGGCAACAAGAAGCAGGCGGCCGCCCTGCGCGAGCAGATCGAGACCCGCCGGCGTCGCATGGCCGCCCTCATGGAGGAACTCTGCCTGCGCACCGGCCGGATCGTCCCGCTGATGCGCAAGCTGCGCTCGATCTCGGAGAAGATGCACAAGCTCGAGGCCGAGATGCTCCAGGCGGCCCGGTACCCCAAGAGCCACGACGCCGACGACCTCGAGGTGATGCGCGAGGAGCTCGACGGCCTGCGCTCGCTGGTGCTCTGCGAGCCCGACGAGCTCTCCGCCAAGGTCAAGTGCATCAACACCGTGTTCTGGGAGTACGAGCAGGCCAAGCGCGACCTCTCCGGCGGCAACCTCCGCCTGGTCGTCTCGATCGCCAAGAAGTACCGCAACCGCGGCCTGGGCTTCCTGGACGTGATCCAGGAGGGCAACACCGGCCTGATGCGCGCGGTGGACAAGTACGAGTACAAGCGCGGCTACAAGTTCTCGACCTACGCGACCTGGTGGATCCGCCAGGCCATCACCCGCGCCATCGCCGACCACGCCCGCACCATCCGCATCCCGGTCCACATGATCGAGACGATGACCCGCCTGCGCAACATCCAGAAGGAGATGCTCCAGCGCACCGGGCTCGAGCCGACGATGGACGAGCTGGCCGAGAAGGCCCAGCTGGCCGAGCACGAGGTGCGCCGCATCCTGCGGATCGGGCGCCACCCCGTGTCGCTCGACCGGCCCGTGGGCGAGAGCGAGGACTCGAACTTCGGCGACTTCATCGAGGACACCAACCAGACCAGCCCGGTGGACACCGCCACGCAGGAGATGCTCCGCCAGCGCCTCGAGCAGGTCCTCAAGACCCTGACCTACCGCGAGCGGGAGATCATCAAGCTGCGCTACGGCATCGGCGACGGCTACACCTACACGCTCGAAGAGGTCGGGCGGATCTTCAAGGTCACCCGCGAGCGGGTCCGCCAGGTGGAGGCCAAGGCCATCCGCAAGCTCCAGCACCCCGTCCGCAGCCGCAAGCTGCGCGGCTTCGTCGAGGAAGACGACGCGGTGGTGTGAGGGGAAGAGACGACGGAGCGTAACGGCCTTCGCGTTCGGAGCCAACCCGGCGACACCCCTGCGCGATCCGCGTGATCCCGGCGCCCGCTGCGTTGCCGCTTCAACCCCGCCGGGCGGTGGTCGGGTCGAATGCCATGACCATCGTGGTCGGCACGGCGGGGTAGGGCACCGCCACCCGGAAAAGGTCGAACGACTCGGCGCTCCAGCCGAGCACGCCCAGCGCCTCGTCCACCGCGTCGCCGAAGCGGGGGGCCTCGTCGACGGCCAGGGCGTCGGCGGAGACGCGGAGGATTTCCAGCTCGGGGGCGTTGGGCAGCTCGTCGGCGGGCTGGTGCGTGCTGCCGAGCTCGGAGGCGAACAGGTCCGACAGCATCGACACCCGCGGCGTGGACCGGGCGAACATCTCCTTGTGCATCAGCACGTCGAAGACGGCCATCTGCGCCGGGATCCGCACGCCGAACCGCATCCGCAGCGGCGGGTCGCCCTCCTCGGCGAAGCGCGGCTGCATGGCGCGCACCACCTCGCCGGTGATCAGATCGAACCGCCCGCGCTTGCCCACCGGTCCGGGGCCGAGCTGGAACTCGACCGCCCCGTGCGGGCCGGGCACGCGGTCGATCGCCGGCAGCGGGTCCGTGCAGTAGGTCCCCATGATCGGCAGCCCGTCGCCGGGGTTCATGCTGCCCAGCGCCGGGTCCACGGGCTCGCGCTTGAAGGCGGCGTCGACGCCCTCGGGCCGCCGCAGCGTGGTGCGACCGACGCGCCACGGCACGTGCTCGCGCAGGCGCTGGCAGCCGATGATGCCGCGGATGGACGCGACGTCCATGGTCTCGCCGCCGGCCGATGGGTGGACGATGTAGGTCAGCAGGTTGGCGCGGGTCTCGATGCCCCAGATGTAGCGCGAGCCCTGGTAGGCCTGGCGCCGGTGCTCGAGGGCCGCCCGCTCGTCGCTGCTGTGGGCGGCCAGCAGGGTGTCGAAGCCGGCGCGGTTCTCGGCGTGGCGGGTCACGCAGCGGTGGAAGGCCTCGCCCGCCCGGGTGACGCTGGCGGCGGCCTCGGCCGACGCGCCCGCCCGGCGCAGCCCCTCGGCGATGATGCCCACCCCCGCACGCCCCGGCACGAACAGCGCGGCCGCGAAGGGGTCGTCGTTGACCAGCACCCAGTGCAGCTTCCAGCCCAGCTTGGTATCCAGGCCCAGGTCGCGGGACAGGTCCGCCGGCGGGCGCGAGCCCTGCTCGCCCTCCTCGCCCAGCGCGGCCCGGACGGCGTCGCGCAGCCCCCCGACCACGGCCCGGACCTCGGACTGGAAGCTGTGCTCCCCGGGCTGGGTCCGGCTTGCGGCGTTGGTCGCGGTGGACATCGCCCAAGGATACGCGGGCGGGCCGGCGCCCGTCAGACCGCGATGGTGAAGCCGTGCTCGCCCGGCACGACGCGGGCCTCGACGGCGAACTCGCGCTCGACCAGCCCCGAGACGCGCCGGCGCAGGTCGGCCAGGTAGGCCCGCACAGCGGCCTCCTCGCCCTGCGCCTCCAGGCACACGGTCCCGTCGGGCTCGTTGCGGACCCACCCGGTGACCGGGTGGGCGCGGGCGGTGTCGCGGGCGCGGGCCCGGAAGCCCACGCCCTGCACGCGGCCCTGGAAGACGGCGCGGCGGCGGATCATGCCGGATTTCTAGCAGGCCCGCGCCCGCCGCGTCGCGGTTCATCCACGCAACCGACAGGGCGGGGCGGGAGAACCCGAACGGCACCCGAGCCCCGGGCGGGCGATCGCGTCGGAACGGTCAAGATCCTGTGCACACGCGGCCCGGCCACGCACGCGCCGGACGCGGGGCGGTACACTGTCCGCAAGGCAAGGAGGCCGACGGATGACGATGAGCTACGGGGCGCTGTGCTCGGATTTCTACGTAAACATGAAGCTGGGCGTCCGCATGGAGCTGCCGCGATCGCGTGAGCCCGTGCTGGAGCTGTTCGAGCGGATGCGGCGCGAGTACCCGAAGATGGCCTCCTTCCGGCGCTACAAGGACGAGCTGGCGCTCGAGAGCGCGCCCGACGACGCCCCGCACCGCTGGATGGCGATCCGGGCCAACTCGGTGCGCACCGGCGTGGTCAACCCGACCGACGAGCACGAGATGCACGCGGTGCACCGCACGGCCGCGGAGGTGTGCCCGTACTACCTGAGCATCTCGCCGCTGGATCTCGAGTCCATCGAGCTGCTGTACGGCTTCGACCTGACGGCGCGGGGCAACCACGACGAGATCGTGGCCCAGGCCCTGCTGGCCGGCTCGCCGCTGGCCGGCCTGCTCGACGCGGCCGAGGCGCGGGTGCACGACTGCCAGCCGGTGCTGGGGCTGACGTTCGGCTCGGGCGGGATCCAGTCGACCATCGAGGTCAAGACGCGCACCCCCAAGGGCGAGGGCGCGGGCGAGCGGTCCGGCGAGCCGATCTCGCTGTACGTGACGGTGCGGACGAGCGAGCCGATCACGGACCTGAAGGTCATGGTCCAGAAGGTCGACGAGCTGGCCGAGCGCGGCCGCTCGCTGGTCGACTCGCTGGCGATCCCCAACCTGCTGGTGCCCCTGCGCGACGAGATCGCCTCGGGCAGCCTGTGAGTGCGCCGGCCCCCGCCGGCGCATAAAGTGGGCGTGTGATGACGATCGCCAACACGCCGGTGTCCTCGGTGCTGCTCTGGGTGGGGGTGCTCATCGCGGTGATCCTGGTGGGATCGCTGGGGGTCTTCGCCCTGCGCCGGTCGGTGCTCGGCGACGCGCCGGCGTCTGGCGACGACGCGGGCCTGATGGACCAGATGCGACGCATGGTCGAGCGGGGCGAGATGACCCAGGACGAGTACGACAAGGCCCGGCGGACCATCGCCGAGAAGGCCCGGGCCGGGTTCGACGCCCGCCCGCCAGCGCCCCCGTCCGTCCGACCGCCACGCGGCCCGGGTGGGGATCCGGGGTCCGGCGGTCCGGACGCGGGGCCCGGGACGACCCCTTGAACGAGTGGTTCGTGTGCGCACGGGGTTGGGACCGGCGGGTGGGTCTGTGCGGGCCGGATCGGGTTCTGGGCGGGCCGATTCGTGGGACGCGAGATGGGCGGGCATATCGGGGCTGTCTACGCTGTTGGTCGAGGGATTTGGCCGTCGGGACGGCCCCGATCGCAGGGATCGAAGGCGATTCCGATTGAGCCGGGCCTGTCGGTTGGCCGATACCCCTCCGTGTCCGCCCGCAGGCGGCAGCAACCCGTTCCGCATCCACTTGAGGCCGCGATGACCAAAGCACGCCCCGGCGATTCCGTTCCGCCCACACCTGTCAGCGCGACCCGTTCCGGCCCGACCGCCGGGATCGACAGCCCCTCCGGCCCGTCCGGGGGCGGTGGTGGCGGCTCGGGCGGCGGCGGCGGCTCCGGCGGTTCGGGCTCGGGGGGCGGCTCCGGTTCGGGCGGCGGTGGGGGTGGCGGCGGCGGGGGGTTCCGGGGGCGCAAGGTGACCACCTGCTCGTTCTGCGGCAAGACCAGCCGCGACGTGGGTCCCATGGTCGAGGGCCCGGGCGAGGTGTACGTCTGCTCGAACTGCGTGGACCTGTGCCAGAACATCTTCCGCCAGGAGCGCCGGCGCGTGTCCTCGGTCTCGGCCCAGCTCAGCGAGATCCCCGCGCCGCGTGAGATCGTCGATTTCATGAACCAGTACGTCATCGGGCAGCGCAACGCGAAGCGTTCGCTGGCGGTGGCGGTGCACAACCACTACAAGCGTCTGCTGCACGCCGAGAGCGACAACGCCAAGGACATCGAGCTGGACAAGAGCAACATCCTGCTGATCGGGCCGACCGGCTCGGGCAAGACGCTGCTGGCCCAGACCATGGCACGGCTGCTCAAGGTGCCGTTCGCCATCGGCGACGCGACGACGCTGACCGAGGCCGGCTATGTCGGCGAGGACGTGGAGAACCTGCTGCTCAAGCTGCTGCAGGCCGCGGACTTCGACATCGAGGCGGCCCAGCGGGGCATCATCTACATCGACGAGGTGGACAAGGTCGGCAAGACCTCCAACAACGTGTCGATCACGCGCGACGTGTCGGGCGAGGGCGTCCAGCAGAGCCTGCTGAAGATGCTCGAGGGCACCGTCGCCAACGTGCCCCCGCAGGGCGGGCGCAAGCACCCCGAGCAGCAGTACATCCAGTTCGACACGCGGAACGTCCTGTTCATCGTCGGCGGCACCTTCGTCGGCATGGAGGACATCATCCGGCGCCGCCTGGGCAAGACCAAGATCGGCTTTACCAGCCACGAGTCGGACCCCAGCCGCCCGTTGGGCAACGACAACGCCGAGCGCGAGTGGCTGCTCAGCCAGGTGACCAACTCCGACGTGGTCGACTTCGGCCTGATCCCCGAGCTGGTCGGGCGTCTGCCGGTCATCACGCCGCTGATGCCCCTCAGCGACGACGCCCTGGTGCAGATCCTCACGGAGCCGAAGAACGCGATCGTGCGTCAGTACCAGCACCTGTTCGCGCTCGAGGGCGCGAAGCTGACCTTCACGGACGACGCGCTGCTCGCCATCGCCCGCAAGGCGGCCAAGCGTTCCACCGGCGCCCGCGCCCTGCGTGCGGTGATGGAGGACGTGATGACCGACCTGATGTACGACCTGCCCGACATGGACAACACCAACGCCGAGTACGTCATCGACGCGGGCCACGTCGAGAACCGCCGCACGCTCAAGGAGCTGCGGGTCGCCAAGGCCCACACGGCCTGACCCCGGCACTGACCCACGAGGTGCCGACCCACGAGGCACTGACCCACGAAGAACAAACGCCCCGCGCGATCGCGGGGCGTTTTTCGTTGGTCGACCGTGTGCGCGGATTGCGCCGCGGCTTAGGCGTCGTTGAGGGGGGTGGCGACCATGATCTCCTCGCCGCCGGCGATGACGGCCGCGAGGGCGTAGACCGTCACGTCGGTATCGAGCACGCCCCGGGCGGCGCTGGGACGCCGGGCGAGCAGATGCAGATAGGCGTCGTCGTATTCGCGCGGGTCGGCCGAGGGGATCGCGATGCCCGGCTCGGCGCGGATCAGCAGGCCGAGGTTGGCCCGGGCCCACGCGGAGGCGGCGAGCAGGGCGGCCACGGCCTCGCCCGCGCCGCGGTCGTCGGTGCAGACGGCGTGCAGGCGACCGGAGGCATCGCAGGCGAGCTCCACGCCCGGGGCGGCGGGGCAGCGGGCCTCGACGGGGGTCAGGCCCTCGATCAGACACGCGAGCGGCTCGCGGAGGCGGGTGATGCGGACCTCGGCGGGCGGCTCCGACGGCGCGTTCGTCGCCCCGGCGAGGACGACGACCTCGGGCGCGGGGGCCGGGTCGGCCGGGACGGTCCCGGGTTGGGGGTCCGCGGGCTCATCCTGGTGGTGCTCGGTCAGGCGGAGGCCGGCCGGGTGGGCGGGTGTCGTCGCGGTGGGCGTCGGCCGGCGGGGGCGGTCGGGGGCGCCCAGGAGCGCGTCGAGCACGCCGGTTGCCGCGTCGTCGGCGTCGGACCGGCAGACGGTCACGGTGCCGGTGGCGTCGATGCGCCCCGAGGCGTCGAGGATCTCGACGGGCCGGTCGAGGAACGCGGTGCACGCCCGGGTGATCTTCTGGCGGGCCGCGTCGATCTCGGGTCCGGGGTTGCCCATGACGGCGACTCGGACGCGGGGGCCGGCCTCGGGGTCGAGCCGGTCGTCGAGCGTGGCCACCAGCGTCTTGATCAGCCGGTAGGACGCGACGACGGCGGCCTCGTCGGCGCCGGTCAGGATGGTCACCTCGTCGATGCCGGCACGCTCGAGC
>Ga0207881_1000691_pt1 | contig 12194 bp, 10 predicted proteins | sample MalvirmetagMSP97_FD_184227 | JGI IMG/M metagenome (GOLD analysis project Ga0207881, IMG submission 184227) | Marine viral communities from the Deep Pacific Ocean - MSP-97 (SPAdes) | ecosystem: Environmental > Aquatic > Marine > Oceanic | place: Pacific Ocean | collected 2011-05-03 | reverse complement strand
GGGCCTGACGAGCCACTGCTCGCCCTCGTCGAGGGTGGTCAGAGCCCACTGCAGCTTTCCGCGTGGCGGTTCGATGACCGGCCCCATCTCGGAGCGCGGATCGGTCGGCGGTCCTACCCGCAGCGAGGTCGCGGCATCCACGAGCTGACGCGCGAAGCGCTCCGAGCGCCCGACGGGGCCGACGAGGATCGCGAGCGACGCCGCGGAGCACTTCTGACCCGCGTGTCCGAAGGCGCTCTTGATGAGGTCGGATGCCGCGAGGTCCAGATCCGCAGACGGCATGATCACCATCGCGTCCTTGCCGCTCGTTTCAGCGAGCAGCGGCAGGTCGGGGCGCCAGGAGCGGAAGAGAGATGCCGTCTCGAAGGAGCCGGTCAGGATGACGCGGTCGACATCCGGGTGCGAGACCAGCTGCTGCCCCAGGCCGCCCTCGTCGATGTCGACCAGGGCGAGGACGTCCCGCGGAACGCCTGCCGACCACAGCGCCTCGGCTACTACTGCCGCACAGCGCCTCGCCTGCGGCGCCGGCTTGAAGATCACTCCGGAGCCCGCGGCGAGCGCAGCAAGCACTCCGCCCGCGGGAATCGCGATCGGGAAGTTCCACGGCGGGGTGACGACGGTCACCCGCGCGGGCACGAAGACCGCACCGCTCACCCGATCGAGTTCCCTCGCCGTCGCGGCGTAGTAGTTGGCGAAGTCGACAGCCTCGCTCACCTCGACGTCAGCCTCGGCGAACACCTTGCCCGTCTCGGATCCGGCGACCTCGATCAGCTCACCGCGCCGGGCCTCCAGCGCCCGGGCCGCCGCCTGCAGCACCGCCGACCGGTCTGCTGCCGGCATCGCGCCCCACCGAGGCGCCGCGTCGCGAACACCCGCAATGATCTCTTCGAGCCGCTCGGCATCCGTGACCCGGGATGCCTCGATCGTGTCATCCCCCGCCGTCGAGACCGCCATGCGCTCGAGAACCTGCCTGGCCCACTCGCGGTTCGCCGGGAGTGCCGGGTCGGTGTCACGCGCGTTTCGGAACCCCGGCGCGCCGGCTGCGACTCCGTCAGACTCGGTCGCGGAATAGATCGCCGTCTCGACGTACTCAACGCCACCGAAGCGGGCGATGCCATCGTCAGATGCCGCGGAGCTGGCGATCCCGAGCACGGCCTGGGTCAAACCCCCGACCTGGGGCGGCGGGGAGTCGCGAAGAATACGCGGTTCGGCGGCCCCGTCTGCGGCTTGCTCGTCCGCGCGGTTCTGGCGGCGGTTGGGTCCGGTCGGAAGCCCGGGATCGGCGGCGCGCTCGAGGGATGCGACGAAACGATCCCGCTCCCGCTCGAACAGCGCAGGATCGTCGGCGAGGTCGAACGCTGCCGACAAGAAGTTCTCACTCGACGCGTTCTCTTCGAGCCGGCGCACGAGATAGCTGATCGCGACATCGAACTCCTGCGGGTGCACGACCGGCACGTACAGGAGCACGTGTCCGACCTCGCGGGAGATCGCCGCGACCTGGCCCTGCGCCATGCCGAGGAGCATCTCGATCTCGATGTCCTCGCGTACTCCGCGCTCGCCCGCGAGCAGCCACGCGTAGGCGATGTCGAACAGGTTGTGCCCTGCGACGCCGAGCCTCACGGCATCCGTGTTCTTCGGCTGCAGCGCCTCGTCGAGGCAGCGCAGATAGTTCGCGTCGGCGTCGACCTTGCGGTCGTAGGTTGCCAGCGACCAGTCATGCATGATCGCATCGACGCGCTCCATCGCGAGGTTCGCGCCCTTGACGAGCCGGATCTTGATGCGAGCACCACCATCAGCCACCCGCTGGCGCGCCCACGCGGTCAGCTCTCGCAGTGCCGGCAGGGCATCGGGCAGATAAGCCTGCAGCACGATCCCCGCCTCGAGATCGCGGAGCCGCTCGTCTTCGAGGATGCGAGTGAACACCGCGATCGTGAGGTCGAGGTCGCGGTACTCCTCCATGTCGAGGTTGATGAAGGTGCGGCCGCCGTTCTCGGGCAGTCCCGCCGCCGCGGTGAGGTACAGCGGCGTGAGGCGCTCGACGACGGCATCCACGATCTCATCGAAGGCCCACATCGAGATGTGACTCGCGATCGCCGAGACCTTCACCGAGACGTAGTCGACATCGGGCCGACGGATGAGGTCGTGGATGCCCTCGAGTCGGCGCAGCGCCTCGCGCTCACCGAGCACTGCCTCGCCCAGCAGGTTGAGGTTCAGCTTGGCGCCGCCCTCGCGGAGCGCTGCTATTGCGGGGCCGAGCTTGTCGGGCCGTGCGTCGACGACGAGGTGCGAGACCATCTCGCGCAGGGCGCGGCGGGCTATCGGCACGACGGGGGAAGGGAGCACGGGCGCCACTGCCCCACCGACCTTGACGGCGCCGCGCAGGTACCACGGCAGGAACTCCGGCGCGAGCGGGGCGATCCGCGACAGCGTGGATGCCGCCGCCGTCAGACTCTCAGGGCGCATGACGCCGTCGACGAACCCAATCGTGAAGGGCAGACCGTTCGGATCCTTGAGGACTCCGGCGAGGCGCTGCGCCGAGGCATCCGCGGGGAACTCGGCGGCTTCGGCGACCCAGCGTGCGGCGAGGTCGATCGCGCGCGGCGCCAGGTCGCCCGACGGCGCGGATGGCGCCGTGTCGGGGGTCTCCTGCATGCGATCAGCCTACGTCCGGCCGGCCCGCGGAACAGGTTGCGCGGGGCGGTCTTCTCGGGACGTGGCCAACTCCTCACATCCGCGGACTTGAGGAGTCAGCGGCGGGTGAACCGGACCCGATCAGGCCCAGATGCTGGGCGCCTCGGCCTTGGTGGGCGGAAGGGCGGATGCCGCGGCCCAGTCGTGGATCCAGGCCGACACATCCGGGGTGTCGTCAGGCCGCCCAACGGCGGCGAAGAACTCGTCGTGAGTGACCGTGCCCCCGGCGCGCTTGAGCATCCGCGAGCGGATGATTGCTCGCGCAAAAATCTCACCGTTCACCACAGCTCGGTGCTCCAGGTACAGCGCCTTATCGTCGTGGCCGATGAAGCGCGACTCGACGTCGAAGCGCTGCCAGAGCTGAAGCGACTTGCGAAACGAGATGGTCTCGCTCGAGACCACGGCGTACCAGCCCTGCTCGCGCATCGCGTCGAGCAGGCCTGAGCGAACCAGCAGATCCCACCGGCCGAGATCGAACAGCGACAGGTATCGCCCGTTGTTCATATGGCGCAGGATGTCGATATCGGTAGGCATGGTCGTGAGGCGAATCCGCCCAATGCCGGTTGGTGAGACCAGCCCTTCGCGGTGCTTCCGCCACCGCGCCCGCCAGATCACCAGCATCGTTCGCCACATCACGTTCACGAGGGGCGATGCTAGGGGAGAACGCCTCGACGGGGCACCCGGTTGTGGGATTCCCACAGCACGAACCCGCCGCATCCGCCCCGGCTTTGCGCCGATTTCTCTCCCCGTGATCGCCCGCGTAGAGTCTGGCCATGAACGCCGAAACGCAGACGGACGTCATCGTCAGACCCGTGCGTGATGTCGACGCACAGGAACTCGGTCGCGTCCACGCGACGTGCTGGCACGAGACCTACGACCACCTCATCAGCAAGGCAGCACTCGAGAACGTCTCACCGAAGAGACTGGCCGAGCTGTGGACCCATTGGGCAGCCCAGGGCGAGGAGTACCGCATGAGCGCGGCCCTCGTCGACGGCGAGATCATCGGCTTCGTCGGCTCCGGCCCGGCGCGAGACGAAGATGCTCCGCGCGAGCGCGAGCTGTATTTCATCTACCTCCTCGACCCCTTCCACGGCACGGGCGTCGGCCAGCAGCTGTTCGACGCCGCCGTCGATGAGGGCGAGGGGCTCTACCTGTGGGTGGCTGCCGACAACCCGCGCGCTCATCGGTTCTATGCACGCAACGGCTTTGCCCTCGACGGCGCCACGCACGACGAGACCTTCCTCGGCGAGACGCTCACCGAGGTCCGCTTCGTCCGGTGACACCGTCCCGCTCCGTCGAGCGTGACGGGTCGGCCCGAATGGGCCAGCCGTGACGGCACTGCAGGTCTGGGCGCTCGACGGTATCCCCGAGGTCGTCGCCGGCGATGACCTCACCCGCCTGATCGCAGCGGCAGCCGGCGACTCGCTCACGGACGGCGACATTCTCGTGGTGACCTCGAAGATCGTCTCCAAGGCCGAGGGGCGCTTCGTTGCCGCAACCGACCGGGAAGAGACCATCACCGCCGAAACGGTGCGAGTTGTCGCGACACGGGTGACGGCATCCGGCCATGCCACCCGCATCGTCGAGAACCGCCTCGGCATCATCGCGGCGGCCGCCGGCGTGGATGCCTCGAACACTCCCGAGGGCACGGTGCTATTGCTTCCCCTCGACCCGGATGCATCAGCTCGCGCCCTGGCTGCGGGGCTGCGCGAGGCAACCGGAGCCGAGGTCGGCGTGATCATCAGCGACACCCTCGGGCGCGCGTGGCGCGAGGGTCAGACTGATGTCGCGATCGGCGCGGCCGGCATCCACGTGTTCGAAGACCTGCGCGGCGGCACGGATGCCGAGGGGCGGCCGCTTGTCGTGACAATGCCGTGCGTGGCCGACGAGCTCGCAGCCGCGGCCGATCTTGTGAAGGGCAAGACGGGGCGGACACCGGTCGCCGTCGTCCGTGGCCGCGGCGACCTTGTCGGATCCCTCGACCTTCCCGGCGCACGGACGATCATCCGGGCGCGCGAGCACGACATGTTCCACACCGGCGCTGCCGAGTCCTACGCGGACGGGTACGCCCGGGGTCGCGCAGACCAGACCGACACAGACGCGAGCGGCGGGCCGGCAGCTACCTGAGCTACCGACCCGCCGCCGCGTTTAGAGACTGATCAGCGCGCCGAGCGCAGCGACACCTGCCCCGCCGAGACGCTGACCGAGATCGTGCTGTCGGCACCGGGATCACTGCCGAGAGCGTTTCGGAAGTTCCCCGCTGATACATCGGAGGTGACGTCATAGCGGCCGTCGGGCACGACGAGGTTCAGCGAGCCGGCGCTGACCTCGGCACGGATGTCGCTCGGCGGTGCTCCGGTGAAGGCGGCATCCATCGACCCGGCGCTGACCGTGAGGTCCGCCGTATCGATGTCGGCAAGGTCGAGTGTTGCACGTCCGGCCGACAGATCGACGGTGATCTCGTCGGCTGAGCCGGCGAGATCGACCTCGCCCGCACCGACCGAAAGCCCGACGACGCCAAAGTCACCATCGGCGTGGAACGACCCCGCACCCATCTGCAGCTCGGCGTCCAGACCTTCGAGGTTCTCGGGCAGCACGAGCACAGCCCGCCCGCTGCCCCCGAAGACCCATCCCATGCCCCACTCCCAGCGCGGCGAGGCAACAGTCAGGGTGTCACCGTCGCGCTCGAGGGTCCAGCGGTCGCCACCGAACGGCGCCGTGACCTCGAGCTGTGCCTCATCGACATCCGCGTACTCAACCGTCAGCGATCCGGCGTTCAGTTCGACGGCGAGCGCGTCGACACCCGCGACGGCTACCGTCCGCGATTCGGTTGATACGGCCGCGGCGCGGATGGTGCTGAACACCGCCCCCACGATCGTGACGAGGACGATGAGCGCGCCGAAGACGATCAGCAGCACGGCGACCACGGTCGAGGATCCGCGAGTGGTAGCAGCATCCGGGTGCTGCGGCTCGGGTGCCGACGGCGCCGGAGCGGAGGCCGGCGGGGTGAGGTCGGTGGTCATGAGAGTTCTCCCGTCTGGGGCGGCATCCCGCCGTGAGCGATGTGAGCGAGCGCGGCGAGCACCCGCCGGTTGCCGGAGTCGTCCTGCTCGAGCTCGAGCTTCTGGAAGACCGCCGTGATGTGTTTTTCGACGCTGCCCTCGCTGATGTGGAGGGTGCGCCCGATGGCCTGGTTGGACTTGCCTTCGGCGATGAGTGCGAGCACCGTGGCCTCGCGGTCGGTCAGCCGCTGCATCCGCTCATCCCGGGCTCGCCTGCCCAGCAACTGGGCGACGACCTCGGGGTCGAAGACAGTCCCTCCTGCCGCGATGTCGTCGACGGACTCGAGGAACTCGGCCACGTCGGCTACCCGGTCTTTCAGCAGATAGCCGAGGGCGCCGCCGCGTCCGGCGATGAGCTCGCTCGCGTACCGTTCCTCCACATACTGCGAGAGCACCAGGACGGGAAGATCGGGGCGCGACGCGCGAAGGCTGACTGCAGCACGGATGCCTTCATCGGTGCGGGTCGGGGGAAGGCGAACGTCCAGGATGCACAGCTGAGGGTCGAGGTCAGCTACCGCGTCGGTCAGGCCGTCGGTGTCGCCGAGAGCGGCGACCACCTCGTGCCCGGCATCCTCGAGCAGGCGGACCAGACCCTCCCGCAGCAGGACGGAGTCTTCGCAGATCACGATGCGCATGGCAGGCTCACTTCCACGGTCGTCGGGCCGCCGACGGGGCTGTCGACGGTGAAGGTTCCGCCGGCGCCGAGCGCCCGGTTCGAGATGCCGTCGAGGCCGCCGCCCGGGATGACGCGGGCACCGCCGATGCCATTGTCTTCAACGCGGGCCCACAGCACACCACCCTCGCGCTGACGCACGAGCACACGGGCTTCGGTCGCCCGCGAGTGCTTGGCGGCGTTGGTCAGGGCTTCGGCGATCACAAAGTAGGCGGCTGCCTCGGCGGTCGGTGCACAGCGTTCGGTGATCCGCACGTCCAGGACGACGGGCACGGGCGACCGGGCAGCCAGGGCCGATAGCGCCGCATCCAGTCCGCGGTCGTCGAGCACGGAGGTGTGGATGCCGCGCGCCAGCTGCCGCAGTTCCGTGATCGCCGCCTTCGTCGACGTGTGGGCCTCGGAGATGAGTTCCTTCGCGGCTGCGGGATCGGAGTCGATCTTCTGCTGCGCCAGCCCCAGGGTCATCCCCACCGACACGAGCCGCGGCTGCACGCCATCGTGGAGGTCACGTTCGATCCGGGTGCGCTCGACGTCGGCGGCGCGCACAGCCCCGGCACGCTGCGCCTGGGACTGCCGGGCCTGCTCAGCCAGAAGCGCTTCCCGCGAGGGGATCATGATCGCGCGGGCCAGCACACCGTGCAAGATGGCAAGACCCACGATGGTCGCCAGCGCCAGCAGCGACACGACGATGCCGACCGGGACCGCCCACGCCGTGGACACATCGATCCACGTGCTGCCGAGGCGAACGGCATCCGCTGTTCCGGCGTACAGGGGCGAGAACGCGAGCGCGACACCGGATGCCGTGACGCCGACGAGGCTCAGCACGATCCAGCCGAGGATGGTGGCGATCGCGCCGTTTGCCACAGCGCGCCACATGCCCGGGTCGATGAACTGCAGCCAAATCGTGTGGAGGAAGCCACCGAATCCCGGCTTGGGGCTGCGGCGGGGGCGACGCGCAGGAAGTCCGAAGCGGTAGAGCCCGTCGATGCGCGCGTTCTCGAGCCAACTCAGCGCGAACAGCACGTACACGAAGGCCAGCAGGAAGAGGAGCCCGATCCCGATCACGGGCAGAAGCCCGAGGCCGAGACCCAGAAGCGTCATGAGAATGGCGAACACCCCGGGCCCGATCACACCGAGCACGGCGAGCTGGGCGATCGCGCCAGCCACGCGCGCGGGCGTCGCGACAGGCCGAGGTGGCGAGTACGTTGTCGTCATGCCTCCACGGTAGGTTCCGGCATCCGCTTTCCGCGTCCCTGCCAGCCGGTCGAATCACGGGGGGATAACCCCCGACATCCGGCCGGGCTCGCCGGGTCCCGACGGAAGCCGCCCGAACCCGACCCCGTCAGCGGCTGGACACCGTGCCAAACAGGCGCGCGATCGGCGCCAGTACGAGCGGGCGCGCTGCCACCCACGCTGCCGCGATCACGATCATCGACAGGACGAACAGCCAGAAACCGACCCAGTTGTCGGCGTCGGTTGCCGCATACATGTGGTTGAGGTTCCGCAGCGCCCCCGTCGCGAACACGAGGATGACGTGAATGATGATGAACACGACGAAGTACAGCATCACCGGGAAGTGAACCTTCCGCGCCCACTCGACCGGGTAGGCCTTGTTCAGTGCCTTCGCGTTCTTCGGCCAGATCCCGCTCATCCGCACGCCGGTGATGATCGCCAGCGGCGCCGCGATGAACACCGTCGTGAAGTAGGCGAGCTGCTGCAGGGAGTTGTAGTTGACCCAGCCGTTCTCGGTCGGCCAGTCCAGCGACACATACTGCAGCGCCGCCGACAGCGCGTTCGGGAAGACCTCCCACGATGTGGGGACGATCCGCATCCACTGCCCCGTGACGAACAGCAGCACCACGAAGATGGCGCCGTTGACGATCCACAGGATGTCGAGCGACTGGTGGAACCAGATCGTGAGGCTGACCTTGCCCTTGGGCTTGTTGCGCGGCGCCCAGAAGACGCTTGGCCGCTGCTCGGTGCGGATCGTGAGACCCGTCCGGATGATCAGCACCATGAGGAACACGTTGAAGAAGTGCTGCCATCCGAGCCAGGCCGGGAATCCGACCGGCGCGCCCTCGGGCAGGTGATACTCGCCGGGGTAGGCCGCGAGGAAGTCCTGCATCCCGTCGAGCGAGAGCAGCCACCGCACCGCGAGGACGGCCATCCCGGCGGCGAACAGCAACCCGAGGCCGCCGACGATCACGGTTCCTGCCCACTGCGCTTTCGTGAACGGGCCGATGCGGGCGGGCTCTGGGCGCGGCGCCGTGCGGGTGCGCGCTGACGCCCCCTCCCAGACCGTCGGGGTGAACGGCAACGGCACGCTGACGTCAGACGCCGGGCGCTCGGCGACGGCGGTGCTGGCACGCGCGGCATCCGTGCTGTCTTCGGTTGCCGCAACACGCCGCGCGTCGTCGTCGGGGGTGACGGTTTGCGGCGAACGAACCTCGGCACCGGATGCCGCGATCGCCGCGACCATCTCCGCCGTCGGCCACGGCTCGCCGCCCGGAACGCGAGGGAGCCCCCGGCGCACGGTGCGCGAGGAGGATTCGTTTGCCCCAAACCGCGCGTCGGCCGTCGCCGGCGCGGCGTGTTGCGGCAAGCGAGACTCGGGAACGCCGGATGCCGCATCCGTCACCGCCGTGGCGGTCACTCCCGTGTGTGCTGCAGTTTCGTGCGACTGCTGTGCATCTTCCCGCAGCGCTTGCACAGAAGTGCCGCGCTCGGGGGACGGCGCGGCCGGCGGCCACGGCTCGCCGCCGGGGACGCGGGGCAGACCCCGGCGCACAGCCCGTGAAGCCGGCGCGACTGTGGCGGCATCCGTCGCTGCGGCGACCCCTGCGGGTGCGGCAGTTTCGTGCGACTGCGGCGCATCTTTCCGCAGCTCCTGCGCAGAACTGCCGCTCTCGTGTGAGCCGCCGGCAGGCACGGATGCCGCAGCCGGCGTGGCCGCGGAGGGTGCGGGGGCTTCCGCGGACTCCGCGGCCGCCCCGCCGGGCGTCTCACCGGCGGGCGGCCAGGGGTCGCCGCCCGGGATGCGGGGCAGCCCGCGCCGCAGGGTGCGCGCGTAGGTCGCCATGGGGTCAGGCCTTCTTCGCCTGCAGCGTCTCGATCAACTGCGGCACGACGGTGAAGAGGTCTCCGACGACGCCGAAATCGGCGATCTCGAAGATCGGGGCGTCGGCATCCTTGTTGATCGCGACGATCGTCTTGGCCGTCTGCATGCCGGCCTTGTGCTGGATCGCTCCGGAGATGCCGAGCGCGACATACAGCTGCGGAGCAACCGAGACACCGGTCTGACCGACCTGCGCGGACTGGGCGATGTAGCCGGCGTCGACCGCAGCACGCGATGCACCGACGGCGGCGCCGAGCACATCGGCGAGTTCCTCGACGAGGGCGAACTTCTCCTCCGAGCCGAGGCCACGCCCGCCCGAGACGACCTTGGCGGCGCCACGCAGCTCAGGCCGCGCCGAGGTCACCACGACCTCTTCGACAGACCCGATGGTCGCGGCCTTGCGCCCGGATGCCGCCACCTCGAGCTTCTCGGCGACAAGCGGCTGAGCCTCCGCTCGCGCATCGATCGAGCCCTGGCGCACCGTGATGACGGGAGCACCGAAGGTAGCCGCTGCCTCGACGTTGTAAGCGCCGCCATACACGGAGTGGTGCGCCACGATTCCCTCGTCGTCGCGGGTCACGCCGACAGCATCCACGCAGAGCGCCGAACGAGACCGGGCAGCGTACCGGCCCGCGGTCTCGCGCGACTCGATCGAGTGCGACAGCAGCACGGCGTCAGGATTCACGAGCGCCGCGGCGGCAGCCACCGCATCGGTCGCCGGCACACCCAGCGCCGCCCCCTGGCCCTCTGGCGTGGCGGTGAGCACCAGCGCGGCGCCGAGTTCAGCGGCCGTGGGCGCGAGGGTCTCGGCGTGCTCGCCGACGATCAGTGCGACGGGGGTTCCCACGCCGGCCGCAGCACCCAGCAGGCCCGCGGCGCTTGCGGCGAGCGCGCCGCCGGGCGTGACATCGAGAACGACCAGAACAGCATCAGCTGCAATATCCACCATCATCTGCCCCTTAGACCAACCGGTTCGAGATCAGGAACTCGGCGAGCTTCACGCCCGCATCGCCCTCGTCGACGACCTTCACGCCCGCCGCCCGCGGCGGCTTCTGCGCCACCGCGATCATGATCGAGCGAGCAGCATCCGGGTCATCGGCGGTGACGCCGAGGTCAGCGAGTGAGACCGTGTCGACCGGCTTTTTCTTGGCCGCCATGATCCCCTTGAAGTTCGGGAACCGCGCATCGGGCAGCCGTTCGGTGATCGAGACCACGGCGGGAAGAGCAGCGGATGCCGTCATCGACCCACCGTCCACCGACCGCTCACCCGAGACCTCAGATTCGGTGATGGTCACGGAGTTCATGCTCGTGAGGCTCGGCACATCCAGCAGTTCGGCGAGCATCGCCGCCATGACCCCACCCGATCCGTCGGTGGACTGGTTTCCCGTGATCACGAGGTCGAACCCGGCCCGTGAGATCGCGGCGGCCAGGGTCTGTGCAGTGAGCCCCAGATCGGCACCCAGCAGCGCGTCATCGACGACGTGCACGGCGGATGCTGCGCCCATGGCGAGCGCCTTGCGCACCGATCCGGATGCCGACTCCGGCGCCATCATCACGACGACGACCTCGGTGCCAGGGTTGGCGTCCGCGTACGAGAGCGCGACCTCGAGCGAACGCTCACCGATCTCGTCGATGACGGCGTCGCTTGCGCCTCGATCGGCCAGTCCCGTCTCGAGATTCAGTACTCGATCCCCCCACGTGTCGGGGACCTCTTTCACCAGGACGAGAATCCTCATCGCGCTCCTCCTTCTTGCATCGAGTCTATGGTCGCGCCAGCCCAGGGCGAATCCGTGCGGGTGAATCGGTCACCGGCCGGTGAATCGGGGGGCGCGCTTCTCGCGGAAAGCGGCCATCCCTTCCTTCTGGTCTTCGAGGGCGAACAGTGCGGCAAAAGCCTGACGCTCGAACCTCAGCCCCTCGGCCAGTCCGCTCTCCTGCGAGGCGCGCAGGGCTTCCTTGGCCGCGTACGCCACCGGCAGCGACTTCGCGGCGATCGACTCCGCCACCGCCAGAGCCTCGGCGGCGAGGTCTTCGGCCGGAACGATCCGGGACACCAGGCCGGCGCGCTCCGCCTCGACGGCATCCATCATGCGCCCCGTCAGGACGAGCTCGGCTGCCTTGTAATAGCCGATCGCGCGGGTCAGGCGCTGCGTGCCGCCCAGGCCCGGAATGACTCCCAGGGTGATCTCCGGCTGCCCGAACTTCGCGGTGTCGGCGGCGAGGATGATGTCGCAACTCATCGCGAGCTCGCACCCGCCTCCGAGTGCGAAGCCCGAAACGGCGGCGACGATCGGTGTTCGGGCCCGGCCAAGGGCCTCGAGGCCGACAAAGGGGCTGTCGACTGTCATGTCGCGCACCGTCTTGTCAGCCATCTCCTTGATGTCGGCTCCCGCGGCGAAGGCACGCTCCGAGCCGGTCAGCACGATGCATCCGATCTGCTCGTCCGCGTCGAACGCGGCGACTGCCGCGCCAAGCTCGGTGGCGAGGGTCGAGTTCAGCGCATTGAGCGCCTCGGGCCTGTTCAGCTGGATCCAGCCCACGCGACCGCGCGTGTCGACCAAGATCGTCTGGAAATCACCGGTGTTCTCGGTCACGTTCGCTCTCCTTCTTCGGTGTCGCTGGGGCGTGCCGGCCGGATCGATCCTGCCAATCC
>Ga0207881_1000689_pt1 | contig 12226 bp, 6 predicted proteins | sample MalvirmetagMSP97_FD_184227 | JGI IMG/M metagenome (GOLD analysis project Ga0207881, IMG submission 184227) | Marine viral communities from the Deep Pacific Ocean - MSP-97 (SPAdes) | ecosystem: Environmental > Aquatic > Marine > Oceanic | place: Pacific Ocean | collected 2011-05-03 | reverse complement strand
GCAGCGCCTGCGGCTGACCCGGGTCGCGGCGGCGCGATTCCGCAACGAGCCGCTGGGCGGGCTGGGCGTGAGCTTCGGCGCGAGCAGCGAGGGCGGGGTGCAGATCCAGGCGGTGGTCAACGGGTTCCCGGCGGCGCAGATTCTTCGGGCGGGCGACGTGATCCTGGCGATCGACGACGAGGTGGTCGGCGGGCAGGACCACGTGCGGGCGGAGATCCTCAGCCGCGAGCCCGGGGCGGTGATGCCGGTGCTGGTGCGGCGCGACCGGACGGTGCTGGACCTGAGGCTGCCGCTGGGCGCGTACGCGAACCTGGACGGGGCGGCGTCGCTGGACGAGGCGACGGTGCTCTGGGCCATGCGCCTGCGGTACGGACGGTCGGGCGTCGGCCTGGACGGGCCGGACACGATCGGCGATCGCCTGGGCGGGGACGCGTGGGTGGCGGCGGCGTTCCCGGATGGCGCCGTTGCGATCCCCGACGAGCCCGGCGACCGGCGGGGGCCGGGCATCGCGTTGGGCACGGTGGGGATGGAGCGCGACCTGAATGCGCGTCGGCGCGGTGTGTGGACCACGCCCGAGGAAGCGGCCAGGGCCGTGCGGGACCAGCGGCGCGTGGACCTGGGGCGGGCGATGACCTCGGGGGTGCGGACGCGGTCGGTGCTGGTCGAGTTCGAGCGGTCGCTGCTGCAGCGGATCAGAGAATCCACCGACGCGGGCGAGCCGGTGCCGGCGTTGGAGGCGCGGCTGGCGGGGGTCCGGGAGCGGATGGCGCGGCTGGATCAACAACTGACCGAGACGGCGCGTCTGCTCGATTCGATCTCCGAGTGAGCGATCAGTCGGCTCGGGCCGTCAGCTGCTCGACGAGGTGCGTGACGCGTTCGTGCGCGACGACGAAGCACGGGGCCGGAAGGTCTTGGCGGGTCAGTTCGAGCGCCCGGCGGCACCGTTCGATGTTCTTGTGGACACGCATGGTGCGTTCGAGGTCGTGGCCGTTGTCGTAGACGTCGGCGAGTTTGACGATGCGGGCCTGCCACGGGGCGGTGGCGAGCCGGGCGTCGTAGTCGGTCTCGCGGGCGTCCTCGGGCAGGAGCATGTTCTTGCTCATCGCGGCCACGCAGTCGGCGACCTCGGTTCCGAATCGGTGGTGAATGGCATCGTAGTCGGTGGCCGTGTCCTCGATGGTGTCGTGCAGGAACGCGGTGCAGATCGCGACGGGGTCGTCGCAGCCGAAGACGTCGCGGACGGTCATGGCGACGCGGACGACGTGGGCGACATAAGGGGTCTTGCCGTCCTTGCGCATCTGGCCCTGGTGGGCGCGGGCGGCGAAGGATGCGGCTTTCTGCCAGGTGGGAGTGTTCATGCCTTTGGCAGGGTACGCGTGGCGGGGGGTGGTTTCTTGGGTGGCCAGCGTTCGGGGTGATGGTGTGGTGACGGGGTGGTGTCAGTGCGGGGCGCGGGTTGCGACCGCGCCAGGACACAGCGAGCCGCCCACTGGATGCGCGGCTCGCGTGGCGCGGTGCCGGGAGGGTTACTTCTCGACCGTGACCTTGATGCGGGCGGGGTTGCCGCCGTGCTCGTCGAAGATGACGAGTTCGTTGCCGGTTTCCTTGAGGTAGGGGCGGGGCAGCGGCATCGGCAGTTGCGGCGGAACCTTCTTGAGGGCGGCGGTCTGGGAGAAGTAGCGCCCCAGGTTGTGGCCGTTGAGGAACACGACGCCCTTGGTCATGCCGGAGAGGTCCAGCGAGATGGCCAGGCGTTCGGTCGGGGCGTTGAAGAAGGTGCGCCACCAGCAGGGCGTGTTGACCTTGCCCAGGTTGCTCTTGGCGACTTCCTGGTACTCGTTCTCGGTCGGGGCTTCCCACTTGGCGAAGGCCCACTCGCCCTTGTCGGTGGCGGGCGAGGCGGCCTCGAGGAACTTGATGCCCGAGCAGATGGCCAAGACCTCCTCGACGCGGGCCTGGGCGCCGGGGCCGTCGCCCTCGTCGGTGTGCAGGGCGAGCTCGAGCTCGTTGTTGCCGCGGCGGAGCTGGTGCTCGGAGAGGTAGACCGAGCGCGACTGGTTCGCGTCGACGAAGTCCACCGGGTCGCCGTTGAGCAGCACGACCGCGCGGGCCGGCAGGGGCGGCAGGTTGACCACCAACGGCGAGTGCTTGCGGTGGGCGAAGGCCCACGAGATACGCGAGGGGTGCGTGGTGTCGCCTTCGCGGACGCCGAAGAGGGGCGTGCGCCAGTTGAGCAGGTCGAAGGGCTCGGCGGTGTTGAGCTTTGGCTTGGGCGTGCGGAAGGTCGAGGTCTCGAAGAGGTGGCCGTAGAGGCCCTTGTGGAAGTGCATGACCGAGCCGCCGGACGCGTAGCCCATGTTGTCGGCCAGCGCGGTCAGGGTGTGGGTGCCCTTCTTGAGCGAGAGCGGCAGCACGGTCTCCGCGCCGGGGCCGGTGCCGAGCACGCCCACGGGCTCGTTGTCGAGGAAGAGCTGGAGGCGGTCGGCCATCTCGGGCGCGCTGACCTTGATCTTGCGGGTGGCGCCCGAGCGGAGGTTGACGCGGTACCAGCCGTAGCCCTGGGGCGCGCCCAGGGCGGGCAGCTCGGCGGGGCCCTGGATCTGGGCGAAGCGCGGGCTGGAGCCGTCGGCGTGGGCGGTGTCGGGGGCGGCCTCCCAGGTCTCGATGTTGATCGAGGGCAGGCGTGCCGGCGGCGCGTCGTCCGGGGCCTTGGTGGTGACGGCGGACGTGGCGCCGTCGGGCGCGATCTCGGTGTGGGTCTTGGACGAGCCGGGCAGGGGCTCGCCGGCGGGCGTCAGGCCGGCCACGCCGATGTAGACCGTGCCGTTCTGGTGGTAGGTCTCGTCGGCGAGGTCCTCGGAGACGACGGCCACGGTGATCTCGTCGACCTTGATGGTGACGGGCCGGCGGCCCTTGGGGACCTCGAGTTCCACGGGCGTGCCGTTGATCGAGACGGCGCCGGTTGCGCCGGCGGGGCCGAAGACCACCAGGGTGGTGCCCGCGAAGAACAGCGGGCAGAGGGTGGCGTAGTCCAGCCGGGCGCGCCCGGACAACTGGGTGTCGAGCAGGCACCAGTGGACCTGCTGGTTGCCCAGCGGCACGGGCAGCGACGAGCCGTCGGACATGAGCAGGGGCAGGGTGCCCGGCTTGGACTTGGGCGGCGAGAAGACGAAGAGCACCGAGCCCTGGGTCCCGCGGAGGTGGGTGATCGTGCGGGCGTTGATGGCGCCCTCGCGGGGGGCGGGATCGATGACGACCGGCGGCGTGTCGGTGGTGTGATTGGCGAAGACGCGCGAGAAGGAGGACGCGAAGGTGGCGATGCGCCGCAGGGCGTGGTAGTAGGGCGTGGGGCGGCCGTGCTCGTCGAGCGCGGCGGAGAGTTCCTGCGTGGGCGCGAGCATGGTGTGCTCGCCGCGGGGGGACTGGCCGGCCCAGAAGCCGAAGGACGTGCCGCTGGCGAAGGTGGCCAGATTGAACTGACCGGCCGAGGCGAGGATCTCGCCGAGCTGGCGCTGCAGGGTCCAGGGGTCGACCAGGTCGGGCACGTTCTCGCCGAAGCGGGGCCGGCGGATGGGGCCGAAGTCGACCACGATGCGGGGCTGGTCGGGGCGGACGGCGTTGAGCTGGCGGAGGATGGCGAACATCTCGCCCTCGCCGGTCCAGCCGTCGATCTCACCCTCGACGCCCTGCCAGAGGTTGTTGGCGTTGATGCGGGGCAGGTTGAGGCCCGACTCGCGGAGGTATCGGGCGAGTTCGCCGAGGTAGGACGCGGCGGCGTCGGGGTGGTCGCAGGTCCAGTGGGCCTCGTTCTGGATCAGGACGATGGGCCCGCCGCCGGACGAGTTGGCCTGGAGGTCCTTGACCTGCTTGGACAGGGCGGTGAAGAAGCGGCCGGTGGCCTCGAGGAAGGGCTGGTTGGGAGCGCGGAGGTGGGCGGCGTCCTGGGCGAGCAGCCAGGAGGGGATGCCGCCGAGGTCCCATCCGGCGCCGACGTAGGGGCCGGGGCGGAGGATGGCGAAGAGGCCGGCCTCCTGGACCAGTTTGAGGAAGTGGCGGATGTCGTTGTCGCCCTTGAAGTCGAAGTTGCCCGGGCGGGATTCGATCCGGTTCCAGAAGATGGGGGTTTCGATCGTGTTCAGGCCGGCCAGTTTGGCGGCGTGGATGCGATCGGCCCATGACTCCCTGGGGAAGCGCTGGAACTGGAGGGAGCCGGAGACGAGCCAAACACGCCGGCCGTCGATGGAGATGGATTTGCCGTCAAAGTTCACCGCGGGCATGCAGGAAGGGCTCCGGTTGGCCCGGCATCGAGCGGTTCGGACGCCGGTAGGCAAGGCGTTCGGGTTCGGATCGCCGAAAACCCGTTGAGGATCGCGGACTGGGACGGTAGGAGGGCACCTTGAAAAACGCAACGGGCGCGGCCTGGGGCGGTAGACTTCCGCCCACGAACCCGCCACCGACCTCGTGACGCGGAAAAAGCACTAAATCATGATACTGCCGACACTTACGCCGTCCGGACGGACCCTGACCCCTCCCGCCCAGCACCCGGACGGGAGCGTGGAGAGAAAGTTGGGGAATCCCAGAATTTGGTTTGCGGGATTCGGCGGAGCGGGACTGCTTGTCAGCATTCTGGCTGGTGGTTGTTCGCGCGGGATGGACCGCATCGACCGGCAGACGGAGCGTGTGATCCGGGAGCGGGTGTCGGAACTGGGCGGCAACGCGGACGGGCCGCGTCCGTTCGATCCGCCGGCGGTGGGCGATCGGTCCGGGTGGTACACGCGCCAGCCGGGGACGGTCAACCCCCCGGCTTCGGCGTTGCGGTTCGACCCGGCGGCGGAGTCGCGGGACGTGGCGGCGATCCTCGACGCGTACGCGGACGAGGCGATCGAGGGCGGGGCGGACGCGCTGCTGCTGGACCTGGACGCGGTGTTCAAGCTGGCGGACGCGTCCAGCCGCGAGCACCGCCAGGCGGAGGAGGAGTTCATCCTTTCTGTGATCTCGCTGCTGATCGAGCGGCACCAGTGGACGCCGCGGCTGTTCAACGACACGACGGTCGGCTTCTTCGGGGACGGCGACGACGGCACGTTCGACGCGGCGCTCTCGGTGATCAACACGCTGCGGGTGTCGCAGCGTCTGCCGTACGGCGGGAGCGTCGAGGCACGCTGGGTGACGCGGGCGGCGCAGGAGCTGGTGAACGAGAGCACGAACGCGTACACCTCGTCGAGCGACCTGATCCTCAGCGGGAACATGCCGCTGCTGCGCGGCGCGGGGCGGGTGGCGCGGGAGGACCTGATCCAGGCCGAACGCAGCTCGGTGTACGCGGCGCGGACCTACGAGCGGTTCCGGCGCCAGCTGCTCGTGTCGATCGCGTCGGACTACTTCTCGCTGCTCCAGACGCGGGCGCGGATCGGCAACCAGCGTCGCCAGCTCGAGTCGCAGATCCGGCGGCAGGAAGAGACGGCGGCGAAGGTCACCGCGGGGCGGCTGAACCCGTTCCAGAACGACATCGTGGCCAACGCGGTCAAGCAGTCCGAGGCGCAGCTGGCCAACCTGCGCGAGTCGTACATCCTCCAGCTCGAGCGGTTCAAGCTGCGCCTGGGGCTCGAGCCGGGGCGGAAGATCGTGCTGGGCGAGCCGGGGCGCGGGCTGCGCGAGCCGCAGATCACGCCGGAGGAGGCGGTATCCAGGGCGCTCAGCTACCGGCTGGACCTGCAGAACCGGCGTGACCGGCTGCTGGACACGGAGCGCGCGGTGGCGAACGCGCGGAACAACACGCTGGCGGACTTCGATCTCAACGCCAGCGTGACCGTGCCGACGGACCCCGGGGGTGACCAGGAGGGACTGGGCCTGGACGGCGGAGACACGGCGTACTCGGTGGGCGCGACCTTCAGCCTCCCGCTGGACCGCAAGATCGAGCGCCTGAGCCTGCGGCAGGCGCAGATCCGCCTGGAACGGGACCGGCGGTCGTTCGACGAGTTCCGGGATTCGATCGTGATCGAGGCCCGCCGGGCGGTGCGTGCGATCGACCTGGCCCGCTTCCAGCTGCAGCTGGCCGAGACGCAGATCGGGATCAACGAGCGGGGCCTCGAGGACCTTTCCCTGCGGGACGACGCCGACCCGCAGGCGGTGCTGGATCGCCAGAACGCGCTGCTCGACGCCGAGAACGCGCGCGACCAGGCGCTGACGGACCTGCGCAACGCGATCCTGGCGTACCTGCTGACCACCGGGCAGCTGCGGGTGCAGCCCGACGGCACGTTCGCCGCGCCCCCGGGGATGATGATGGAAGGTTCCGGGGTGGCGCCGCAGGCGGTCTACCCGGATCCGAACGACCCGCCGGCCGACTCACCGGCCGGGCCCTGAGCGCTCACGTGGTCGGTATGCGGACGAAGACGCGGTGCGTGCGGGGCACGCCGGCGATCGGCAGCAGGTCCGTCTCGTCGGTGGCGTGCATGCCGGCCTTCTCGGCGACGCGGATGCTGGCGGCGTTCTCGGGCTGGATCATGGCACGGACGCGTGTGATGCCCAGGCCGCTGGGCATGTCGGCGGTGGCGAAGCGGAGCATGGCGTCGACACCCTCGGTCGCGTAGCCGCGCCCGCCGAGCCGGCGGTCGACCCACCAGTTGGCCTCGCAGGTCCACTCGAGCCCCAGTTCGATCTTGGTCAGGTTGAAGAGTCCGACGAAGGCCCCGTCCTCGAGGAAGGCGGCCCGGCGCCACGCGCTGCGGTTGTTGTCGCACTCGACCGCGGTGTCGACCCAGCGGGTGAAGAGGTCGTCGTCGGTCTCGTCGTCGTGATTGAGGGGGATCAGGCCTTCGAGGGCCGCGCGGCTCTCGGCGATCGAATCGAGCACGGCCGGGCGGTCCGCCAGCGAGAGGGGGCGGAACAGCAGGCGCTGGGTGCTGATCTCGACCGGGGGGAGGACCTCCACCGGGCGGTGCGTCTGTTGGAATGGAAGCTTCATGACCGTCAGAGGCGTCATCGCCGGTCCCTCCGGACTGATCCCACCCGCGGGGATCCGAGAAGCATCGGGCCGGCGACCGTGCGGCTTGAGCCATTCTGGGACCTGCGGTACAGCCCGCAAAGACGTCAGGGCCGGAACGGCCGAGAACCGATCCGGCGATCGGCCCGTCCGACGGCCCGATTCACGGGGCGGCCGGGCGCCTGGCGGACAGCCGGACCACCATCCAAAGGACGCCGAAGACCGCACCCAGGGCGGGATAAACGAACAGGTTGTCGGTGGTCAGCGGCCGATCCCCCAGCAGGAGCGCCGCGCTGCCCAGCGCCAGCCCGATCAGGGTGCCGGCGTACACCGGGGTGGCGGAACGGATGAGGCGGCGGACAAGCGGGGTGGCCGCCAGCCCCACGACCGAGACCGCCAGCAGACCCAGCGTGTCCAGCGATTGGGAAAACAGACGGATGCCCACCAGCAGCACGGCCCCGACGAGCAGTCCGAGAAGGGCGTAGCGGGCCGGGATGCCCGAGCCGCCCCCGGACCGACGGGACGCGGCGTCGATCTCGGCCTGACGCCGGACGGCGCCCTGCTGGCGTCCGAATCGCTCCGCGTTGGAAGCGGCCGGGCGGGTCGAGGCGCCCCGGTAGCCTTGGTCGTCGCCGCGGCGGATGTCGTTGGGATTCACGTGGGCCCTCCCCTGGTGTGCGGGGAGCGTACCACACGGGAGGCCGACCTCGGAAGGGGAATCCCAACGATCTGATCGCGGGCGAACTGATCGTGGATGTCGGAGGCTTACTCGACGGTGACGGACTTGGCCAGGTTGCGGGGCTTGTCCACGTCGTGGCCGCGCAGGACGGCGGCGTGGTAGGCCATCAGTTGGAGGGGGATAACAGTCAGCATGGGGCTGAGGCACTCGGGCACGTCGGGGACGTAGAGGACGTCCTCGGCGTAGTTCTGGATCTCGGTGTCACCCTCGGTAGCGACGGCGATGACGTGCCCGCCGCGGGCGCGGACCTCGGCGATGTTGGACATGACCTTCTCGTACTGGTTGCCCTTGTTGGCGATGAACACGACGGGCATCCCCTCGTCGATCAGCGCGATGGGGCCGTGCTTCATCTCGGCCGCGGGCATGCCCTCGGCATGGATGTACGAGATTTCCTTGAGTTTGAGGGCGCCCTCGAGGGCGGTCGGGTAGTTGTAACCGCGTCCCAGGAAGAGCCAGTTCTCGCGGTGGACGTACTTCTCGGTGACCTTTTTGATTTGGTCGTCGGACTCGAGGCAGCGTTCGATCTTGTCGGGGACCTGGCTGAGTTCGGCCATAAGGCGGGCGGAGGCCTCGGGCGACATCATGCGCCGGCGCGCCATGAACAGGGCGATCATGGTCAGGGCGGCCACCTGGCCCGTGAAGGCCTTGGTGGAAGCCACGCCGATCTCGGGCCCGACGCGGAGATAGACGCCCGCGTCGGTCTCGCGGGCGATGGTCGAGCCGACGACGTTGATCACGCCGAGCGTGAGGGCCCCGCGGTCGCGGGCCTCGTGGAGGGCGGCCAGCGTGTCGGCGGTCTCGCCGGACTGCGAGACGGCGATCAGCACCGTGCCGTCCTCGATGAGCGGGTTGCGGTAGCGGAACTCGCTGGCGTACTCGCACTCGGCGGGGATCTTGGCCAGGTCCTCGAGCAGGTACTCGCCGATCATGGCGGCGTGCAGGGCGGTGCCCTGCGCGGTGAGGATCACCCGCCTGGACTTGACGAGCTGCGGGGCCAGGGCGAGCAGGCCGCCGAGAACCACGCGGCCTTCTTTCTCGTCCAGGCGGCCGCGCATCGTCGTGCGCAGGCTCTTGGGCTGCTCGTAGATCTCCTTGCGCATGTAGTGGTCGAAGGTGCCCAACTCGATCTGCTCGAGGTCCAGTTCGAGCTGCATGACCTTTGGGGTCTGCGCAATGTTGTCGACCGTGGTGGTGCGGAAGCCCTCGCGGGTGATGCGGCAGACGTTGTAGTCATCCAGCGAGATGGCCTGCGCGGTGTGCGCGATGATGGCGCTGGCGTCGGAGGCTACGACATACTCGCCGTTGCCCACGCCGACGAGCAGCGGCGAGCCCTTGCGGGCGCAGACCATCACGCCGGGCTCTTTTTCGCATATGACGGCGATGGCGTAGGCGCCCGTGACCTCGCGGAGGGCGGCCTGGACGGACTTCTCCAGGTCCAGCCCGTTCTCGGGGTCGTACAGCTCGCCGATGAGGGTGGCGAGGACCTCGGTGTCGGTCTCGGAGTAGAAGGTATGGCCCTTGTCCTCGAGGAAGCGCCGGATGGTGGCGTAGTTCTCGATGATGCCGTTGTGGACCAGGCAGACGCCGTTGCGGTCGTCGCGGTGCGGGTGGGCGTTGGCCTCGGTGACACCGCCGTGGGTGGCCCAGCGGGTGTGCGCGAGGCCGCAGGAACCGGGAAGCCCGCCCTGGGACTCGATCTTGGCCTCGACGTTGGCGACGCGTCCGACGGCTTTGACGATGCGCAGGCCGTCGTCGGACAGGGTGGCGATGCCGGCGGAGTCGTAGCCGCGGTACTCGAGGCGCTTGAGGCCCTCCAAGAGCAGCGGGACGGCGGGCTTGTTTCCGAGGTAGGCGACGATGCCGCACATGGGGGTGTTCTCCTGATGCGTGGGCAGCGGTCCGCCCGGGCGGCGATGGTTCCGAGATGGGATCGGCCGCGGGCGGGCCGCGGATCGGCGAGGATGGTACGGGGGGAGGGGTGCTTTGGTTCGTCGGGCGGGTGAGGCGGCGCGATTCGAGATATCGGTCCCCGCGAGGGGTTTCAAAGGTGTCTTTTCGGACGCTGCGGCATATCCTTCCCGAGTTTGCGCCGCGGCCGGTCATTCCGGCGGTCGGGCCACGGAAACGATCAGGACCCAAGGGGCTGCCCATGCCGAAACGCGACGACATCCGCACCATCCTGCTGATCGGATCGGGGCCCATCGTGATCGGCCAGGGCTGCGAGTTCGATTACTCGGGCACGCAGGCGTGCAAGTCGTTGCGGGACGAGGGCTACCGCGTCGTCCTGATCAACTCGAACCCGGCGACGATCATGACCGACCCGGCCTTCGCCGACCGGACCTACGTCGAGCCGATCACGCCGGAGACGGTCCGGAAGATCATCGAGAAGGAAAAGTCACTGGGCACGCCCATCGACGCGGTGCTGCCGACCCTCGGCGGGCAGACCGCCCTGAACTGCGCCTGCGAGCTGTGGGACCAGGGCGTGTTCCAAGAGCACGGGATCGAGATGATCGGGGCGGACCGGGCGGTCATCCACCGGGCCGAGGACCGCAAGCTGTTCAGCGAGGTGTGCGCCCGGGTCAACCTCAAGACCCCCGAGAGCCGCACGGTCCAGACGCAGAAGGAGGCGGACGCGTTCCTGGAGGTCATCGGGCTGCCGGCGATCATCCGGCCAGCGTTCACGCTGGGCGGCTGGGGCGGCGGCATCGCCTACAACCGGGCCGAGTTCGAGGAACTGGTCACCCGCGGGCTGCGCGCCAGCATGATCGGGCAGATCCAGGTCGATCGGTCGCTGATCGGTTGGAAGGAGTACGAGCTCGAGGTCGTCCGCGACAAGAAGGACAACTGCGTGATCGTCTGCGGCATCGAGAACATCGACGCCATGGGCGTGCACACCGGCGACTCGATCACCGTCGCCCCGATCCTGACGCTGACGGACAAGGAATACCAGGCCCTCCGCGACGCCTCGATCGCGATCATGCGCGAGGTGGGCGTGGAGACGGGCGGCTCGAACGTGCAGTTCGCGGTCAACCCCAACCCCGAACCCCGCACCGACGGCACCAGGCCGTTCGAGTTCGTGGTGGTGGAGATGAATCCGCGCGTCAGCCGCTCCTCGGCGCTGGCGTCCAAGGCAACCGGCTTCCCGATCGCCAAGATCGCGGCCAAGCTGGCGGTCGGCTACACGCTCGACGAGCTCCGCAACGACATCACCGGCACCACCAGCGCGTGCTTCGAGCCCTCGATCGACTACGTCGTGACCAAGATGCCCCGGTGGACCTTCGAGAAGTTCCCCGAGGCCGACGAGACCCTGACCACGCAGATGAAGAGCGTGGGCGAGGCGATGTCGATCGGTCGGACCTTCAAGGAGTCGTTCCAGAAGGTGATCCGCTCGATGGAGGTCAAGCGGTTCGGCTTCGGGCTCGACCGCAACGACAAGTGGCTCGAGCACCAGCGCAGCGAAGACGGGCGGACCGCCGACGGCCAGGCGATCGAGTGGCCGATCGAGGAGGACAAGCTCACCCGCAAGCTCAGCGTGCCCAGCCAGGGGCGGATGTACTACATCCGCTACGCCTTGAAAATGGGCTGGTCGGTCGAACGGGTGAACGCGCTGACGCGCATCGACCCGTTCTTCCTCAGCCAGTTCGCCGAGCTGGTGGCGTTCGAGGACGAGCTGATGGCCGTGCCGTCGCTGGACGATATCGACGCCAAGCTCATGCTGCGGGCCAAGCGGCTGGGGTACTCCGACGCGCAGCTCGCCAACGTGTACCTGGGCGAGCAGTCGGCTTCGGCCCTGCTCAAGGTGCGGGCCAAGCGCAAGGAGCTGGGCGTCGAGGCGGTCTTCAAGGTGGTGGACACCTGCGCCGCCGAGTTCGAGGCCGTGACCCCCTACTACTACTCGACCTACCAGCCCGGGCACCGGCGTCTGAACGCCGACGGCACGATGACCACCATCCCCGCCGAGGACGAGCTGGCCATCCGGCTCGCCAAGGAGAAGGACGCCGGCCAGTTCGTCGTCATCCTCGGCGGCGGGCCCAACCGCATCGGGCAGGGGATCGAGTTCGACTATTGCTGCGTGCACGCGGCGATGACCGCGCGGGAGCTGGGCTTCCGCTCGGTCATGATCAACTCCAACCCGGAGACGGTCTCGACCGACTACGACACGAGCGACGTGCTGTTCTTCGAGCCGCTGACGCTCGAGGACGTGCTGAACATCTCGGACAAACTCAGCGCGTCGCCGCGGACGATGCCGGAGGGATTAACCACGGCCGCCGGCGTGGAACTGACCGGGGGTGAGCGGGGCGAGATCCTCGCGAGCCTCAAGGCCGCGGGCTACGACCGGGGCGAGGTGCTGGTGAAGATGACCGGCGCCTCCGACGAGGAGACCTGGCTGGTGGGCGTGCCCGACGGCAAGGTGCTGACCATCCCGACCGACGGCTCGGGGGGGGCGACCCATGACCGCGAGCTGATCGGCCACCTCGCCCGGCACAACGCGCCGGTGAAGAGCTGGGCGG
>Ga0207881_1000681_pt1 | contig 12269 bp, 11 predicted proteins | sample MalvirmetagMSP97_FD_184227 | JGI IMG/M metagenome (GOLD analysis project Ga0207881, IMG submission 184227) | Marine viral communities from the Deep Pacific Ocean - MSP-97 (SPAdes) | ecosystem: Environmental > Aquatic > Marine > Oceanic | place: Pacific Ocean | collected 2011-05-03 | reverse complement strand
CCATCCGGCCGGTCGCCCAGGGTGAGCTGGCCACCATGAAGTTCAGCGATGCGCCTGGCGATGGCCAGCCCGAGACCCGCGCCACCACCGAGTCGCTGGTCCAGCCGGACAAAACGGCTCAAAGCCCGCTCACGTGCCTCGGCTGGGATGCCGGGGCCCTGGTCGCACACGGTTATATGGTATCCCTCACCGGCAGGCGTGAGGTGTGTTTCGATGCTTGTGTGTTCGGGGCTGTACTGGATGGCGTTCGCCAGCAGGGAGCGCATGAGGGTGTTGATCAAGGCACTGTGGCAGGAGACCAGGGCCTGACCGGCATCGTCCTGCAGCACAGGGTCGATGTCCTTTTTCAGGGCCAGCGGTGCCACATCGGCAATGCTCTGTTCCACGATGGCAGACAGGTTGTGGTATTCCGGGGTGAAATCGGCACCAGAGTCGACGCGGTTGAGCAGCAGCATCTGCTCGACCAGGTGCACCATGCGGTCCACAGACTGGATTAGGTCGCCGTATTGCTCCGGATCTTTCTCAAACACCTTTTCCAGGTTCAGACGCAAGGCCGTGAGAGGGGTGCGAAGCTCATGGGCTGCATCCGCTGAGAAACGACGTTCTCGTTCAAGAGCAAGGTTGAGACGTCTGAGGAGGCCATTTACCGCCTGAACGAGTCCGGCGACCTCCCTGGGTGCCCGGCGATCGTCTAGTGGATGTATGTTCTCAGGCGCCATGTTGCGAACGGGCTTTTCGAGTTTTCGGAGCGGTTGGAAGCCCACTTGTATTGAAAGCAGCACCGCAAGCGCAAGAAGTGGTAGGGCCATCAGAAAGGGCAGAACATTGCCAAGAGCGATTTCCCGACTGAGTTCATCCCGCACATCTTCCCGCTGGGCAGTCCGTATCCAGAAGCCGGTCGCCGGATCTTCAAGGGTAAAGGTTCGCCACTGAAAACCAGCGACTTCCTTCCAGCCGAAACCTCGTTGCAAGTTTTCTGAGTCATTGGCTCTCAGGGTGTCGAGAATCGGTTTTCTGTCGGGGGACCAGACCTCGAAAGACAATTTGCGTTCGTATTTGTGGCCTGCACCGCCGGGAAGAATTTCGTTTTCCTCTTCGTCTCCCTGGTACACGCCGTCTGGCAGTTGGAGCGTCTTCTCCAGGGTATGACTGATCTGTTCCATCGACTGTGTGGAAGAGAGATGCTCAACCAGGCCCTGCACAATGCGGGTGCTCTGGGCCAGCTCAGCATCGAAAAGCTCTTCCAGTTGATGGTCACTGACATAGAAGCCCCAGCCTGCTGCAATTAAGGTGATCAGCGAGACAATACTGGTGATCAGAAGGACCAGCTTACGGGTCAGGCTCATTCCACAGCCTCCGCTGCAGCCTTGCTGTCCAGCATGTAACCAACACCTCGGACGGTGCGGATTGCCGTCTTACCAACCCTGCGCCGTAAATGATGGATGTGTACTTCCAGAGAATTGCTTTCCGACCCTTGCTCCCAGCCATACAGTTGCTCTTCCAGCCGACGGCGTGTTGCGACCTTGTCCGGATGGCGCATCAGGTACTGCAAGATCTGAAATTCGCTACGAGGCAGGGAAGAGGTTTCGGCACCCACCTGGAGCCGGCCCGAATCAGGATCGAGATTCAGCCGGCCCACCTGCAGCCCAGCGGTCCGAACGTTGGATCCGCGTCGGGTAACGGCTCGGATTCGAGCTTTCAGTTCCGCCATGGCAAAGGGTTTCGTCAGGTAGTCATCCGCACCTGCATTGAGGCCCTGAAGTTTTTCGTTCAGATCGCCGCGAGCGGTGAGGATGATGACCGGCGTCTCAATACCCTGGCTGCGTACCTTTTTCACGATATCCAGCCCGTCCATACGGGGCAGCGTCAGATCCAGGATAGCCAGATCGAAGCTGTCGTTCAGGAGTGCATTGAGCGCCTGCTGTCCGTCATCCAGCCAGTCAACGGTGTTCTGCTCGTCACGCAACATACCCAGCATGGTGTTGGCAAGCAAGTGGTCGTCTTCTACAAGCAGTATTCGCATTCAGAAGGAATCCGTTTGGTTATCAGCTTAGAGGTCGATCATCGTTTTCAGTGTAATTGATAACGCCAGTTTTGTTTTTCTGTTTGGGGCTCTCCGCGGTATTGCGAATCGAAGGTTTTAGCAGGAAAAGTCGATAGCGCCTGTTCTCCTTGATTGGAGACGCTTTCGCTTCGAGCCGCCTTATCATTGCGGTGTTGCCCTTCTCTACGGCCAGTGCCATGGGCTCCTGCAGGTTGCCCGATTCAATGCGATCGATAACGTCTTCCTGGGCAATGGCATGAGCATCGCCATGGCTGTAGAAGCGTGCCGAGAACGGGGCCTTGCCCAGGTAAAACAGATTGTCTGCGCTCATGTGGGGGAGTTGTTCGACTTGCGCGACCAGATCCCGCTCGGTTTTCAGTTGCTCCGGGTGCAGGGTAAGCCAGCCTGCGGCGGCGATCCCCATCATGGGGATTGTCAGCACTGCAGCCAGGCTGGAGGCCGGCATCCGACCGTAAAGTTCCCTCGGCCAGAGGCTGGATGCCAGCACGGCAAGAAACGGCAAACCGGGAAGCACGTAGGTCCAGAGAATGTTGCCGGAGAGGGTGAAAAAGACGGCAGGACTCAGCGCGGATGCCAGAACCAGCCCGCCCACGCCTTTTTCAACGGGCTGCCACTGTTGTGGTGCAGGTTGACGGCGCCAGCGGCTAACGCCAAAAGAAACAATCGCGATCAGACCCCAGGGGAAACTGGCGGCAACCAGGTACAGCCAGATGGTGCCCCGGGTAAACTCGTGTGCGTTGCCATAAAGATCACCCTGCCAGCTACTGACAAGGAATCGCTTGATGTGTTCTCCCACGATGAAGTAATCGAGAAAACCGGGTGTCTTGAGCTCGGCAAGAACATACCAGGGGGCTGCAATGGCCATCATCAAAAGTGAACCGCGTAGCCAGGGCAGCTGCTGCCACAGGACCAGCCAGCGTCGGGTCGTCGCAACCCAGAGAAAAACCGGCAGCCCGGTCAGAACCAGAATCAGCGGGCCCTTGGCGAGCAGGCCGATGGCAAGGCCGATAAAGAAGAGCCAGCCCCACACCATGGGGCCGCCCTGGAGACGAACCACAAGACTGGTCAGCACCAGCGTTGAGCCGAGGGCAAGGAACGAATCGGTCATCACCGTGCCCGCCGTAAGGAAGCCCAGGGCCGTGGTGGCGTAAATCAGGGCGGCCCAGAGTCCGGCCGACGTTGCCGCTTCGCTGTGGCGTTCGGGATGCAGGTAACGACGCAGGGTGAAGACCAGGTAGACGATAATGACATTGGCCAGCCAGGAGGGCAGCCTGCCCGCGAATTCAGAAACACCCAGCAATTTGAACGACAGTGCCTGCGTCCAGAACGACAGTGGTGGCTTGCCCCAGAACGGCACTCCGTAGTCGAACCATGGGGTTATCCAATCTCCGGTGTGGGCCATTATGCGGGCAATTTCGGCATAGCGCGGTTCGGTGGTGTCCGCCAGCGGCAGTATCGCCGCCAGTCCGAGCCGTGCGGCAAGCACGGCAAACAGTAGCCAGAGCAGGGTGTTAATGTTTCTGGTCATTACCCGCTACTCGCAGTTGGGTGAGAACCGGCTGGGCAATGTCGTCGCTGTCTTCCGCAACAATAAACACCGGGCGCTGCTTGGTCTCCATGTAGATCCGACCAACGTACTCCCCCAACAGGCCAACGCATAGCAGTTGAACCCCTGAAAGGAACGTGATCATGGCAATCATGGAGGCGTAACCCGGTGTGGATATGCCGAAAGCCAGTGCCCGGATAACTTCCCAGGTGCCGAAAAGGCCTCCGGCGCCGGCGGCAAAGAGGCCGAGGATCAGGGCAATCCGCAATGGGCGCGTGGAGAACGAGGTAATCCCTTCCATCGCCAGATGCATGAGCTTCAGATAGTTCCACTTGGTTTTGCCTGCCAGGCGTGGATCGCGGTCAAATTCGAGAGTGACCGTTGGCATGCCAACCCACGCGAACATGCCTTTCAGGTAGCGGTTGCGTTCGGGTAACCGGTTGAGGGCATCGACGGTGCGCCGGCTCATCAGTCGGAAGTCGCCAGTATCCACCGGTATCGATGCGTCACTTATATGGTTGATCAGGCGATAGAAAATGCTCGCAGTGGTGCGTTTCAGCCAGCTTTCACCGGCCCTTGATCGCCGTTTCATCAGTACGACGTCTGCCCCCTGCTGCCATGCCTGAACCATCCTCGGGATCAACTCCGGGGGATCCTGGAGATCGGCGTCCATCAGTACCACGGCATCGCCACGGGCGCTCTCCAGGCCCGCGGTAACGGCCGCTTCCTTGCCAAAGTTCCGGGAGAGCTGAACGACACGGATTCCGGAGTAACGGTCCCTGGCCCGTAGCAGCTGTGCAACAGAATCGTCCCGGCTGCCATCGTCCACGAACAACAGCTCAACCTGGCCCGGCAGTTGGCGGCAGACCAGATCCAGCCGTTTCAACAGGGTCGGAATGACATCGGCTTCGTTGTGAACCGGGATAATGATGCTCAGCATCGGGTTACTGAACGTTGATTGTCTGTTCTTCATGGAAAACAAACCTCTGTGCAAAGAGATAGTTGGCAAAGGCAACCAGGCCGGTCGTGATTAATTGCGAGGGGGCGACGCTGAGGCCCGCAACCAGGAGTAGCGAAAAGCCCGCTAAATTGAGGGCCCAGCCCAATGCAGCCCCGGTGAGATATCGCGGGAACGCAATTCTATGGGGCAGGTTGGAACAAAAAGCGTAACGATGCTGGCCAACATAATTTGCCAGCAATCCAGCCGTGGCACCGGTGGCGGTTGCGAGAACGGCGTTCAGTCCCCAACCGATCAAGACCAGCATGGTCAGCCAATGCAGCAGGGTGGCGGCGCCACCGGCCAGCAGGAAACGTGGCAATCTGCCCCAGCCATTTGACCGCAATAACGGGAATCTCATACAGCCTCACTTAAGAACCCGGGCGTTATCGGAAGAATCCGAATGATGGCCGGCACGTTACCGGGCCATCCTTAAGCAAGCCTTAACCGCGACCTCTGAAAAACCTTAAGCTGGCCTTAAGGTTTCTCCCGGCCGTCCTTAAGCCTGGTTTAAGGCTTTGCTCCTAATCTGGTAACCGTGATCAAAGCGCCCACGGGGAGCGAAACTGGAGAGCCCATATGACAGACCCGCTGATGATGTCCACATGTTGTCCCCCGGACTCCGGGGAGGTGGTTCCGGTCATCCGTTGTGCCGGTCGCTGGTTTAACGAGATCCGTCCCGAGACGGCAATGGCTGGGACGGTCGCGGATTTTATCCGTCGGCGCTTCCTGCATGCCTATGGTGCCGAGCCTTCTCTGCGCATACCGGCATTGCTTGCCCTGACAACGGCTCAGGGCAGTCTTCTTGCCGCGGTCGGTGTTCGTAACGCCGCGCTGGAAAAACTGTTCCTGGAAGATTATCTGTCGGTGCCGGTGGAGTCGGTGATGCCGGTTGCGGGCATCGAGCGACATCGGATCGCGGAGATTGCCCATCTGGCGGGCGTTGAAGCCGGCGTCAGCCGTTTTCTGTTTGCCTCGTTGTCGGTGTGGCTGGATGGGGCCGGTTATGACTGGGTGGTGTGCACCGGCACGGATCAGCTACGCAACAGTTTTCATCGCCTGGGCATTGCCACTCAGGTCCTGGCGACTGCCGATCCCGCCATGTTGCCCGATGGCGGTTCCGGCTGGGGGCGTTATTACGACCATCATCCGGTGGTGATGGCCATTCGTGTCGCCGATGGCATGTCGGCACTGCGGAGCGCCGGTTTGCTCCGGTTGATTCAGCCGGTTGAGTCCGAAGCCCCCGGGGAAGAAGCGATGGCAGGAGGTTCCTATGGCCACATTGCCTGAACTTCTGCAACGCCAGGCGGCCGACCAACCCTCGCAAACGGCTCTCCAGGGGCCGGAGTCGGCCTTCACTTACGCTCAGATGATGCAGGCGGCCGAGGCTCTCGCCGACCAGTTGACCCGCCTTGGTGTGCGCCGGGCCGGCCTGTGTGGCGACAACTCCGTGGCGTGGATTCTTGCCGATCTGGCCTGTTTGCTTGCTGGCGTGGTGTGTGTCCCCGTGCCGGTGTTTTTTTCACGGACCCAGACGGAACACCTGACTGAACGAGCTGGCCTTGATTGCCTGTTGTCAGGGGGCGCAAGCAATGGGGGTGAGCACATTGGCCATGGTGTCTGGCTAAGGCATTTGCCGGTAACAGCGGCAGCCGCCTGGATGCCGGAGCAGACCGCGAAGATAACCTTTACGTCTGGCAGTACAGGCAACCCAAAGGGCGTCTGCCTGTCGGTGGCCCAGATGACGGCCACCACGCTGGCCTTGCAGGAGCGTCTTGAGGGCGTCGACCTTGAGCGGCACCTGTGCATCCTGCCACTGGCCACATTGCTGGAGAACATTGCCGGGGTTTATCTGCCATTGCTTATGGGCAGTACGGTAATGGTCGCCCCCTTGCAGGATCTGGGCATGACCGGAAGCAGTGGGCTGGACATCGGCCGGCTGGTGCAGGGCATCAACGAACACCAGCCGCAGTCCCTGATTCTGGTGCCGGAACTGGCTATGGCGCTGGTGTCTGCGGCCGAACAGAAACAGCTGGACAGTAATTCTTTCCGGTTTCTGGCGGTTGGTGGCGGACGGGTTTCGTCCGACCTGCTTGCCAGGGGCCGCGCGGTCGGCCTGCCGCTTTATGAGGGTTATGGGCTTTCCGAGTGCAGTTCCGTGGTTGCATTGAACGTGCCTGGAACCGAACGCGAAGGTGCGGTGGGTAAACCGCTCTCCCATGTTCGGGTACGGGTGGATGACCGCGGACACATTCTGGTGGCCGGGAACACCCACCTGGGTTACCTGGGGGATGAACCGGCAGGGGATGAATGGCTGGATACCGGTGACCTGGGTTCCCGGGATGCCGGGGGTTTCCTGTCGGTGAGCGGTCGCGCGAAGAACCTTCTGATTACCAGCTTTGGTCGCAACATCAGCCCGGAATGGCTGGAGAGTGAACTCATCCAGGCGATAGGTGCCCGCCAGGCGGTGGTGTTTGGTGATGGCGATCCCCGCCCTTCCGCCCTCGTTGTTGTGCAGGATGGCCGCTCACCCGATGCGTTGCGCTCGCAGCTGGACGTTCTGAACAACAATTTGCCGGACTACGCTCGTTTGTCCGGTGTCTATATCCGCCGTCAGCCATTGAGCCAGGCCGAGGGCTACCTGACTGCAAACGGCCGGCCTGTTCGCCAACAGATTCAGGCGGATCTGCCAACGCTGCTGGCCGGCGCATTTCCGATTTTCATGAATCTTTCGATATCCAATTCTGAACTTTCAAACCCGCCAGGAGGATCTTTCATGGCATTTTTCGATCGACTGCAGTCCGAAACTGCACAAGCCCGCGCCCACGTAACCGGTGCGCCTGTTATTGAGGCCATCCGCGAGGGCCGGTTTGACCTGAATGGCTATACCTGGTTTCTCACCCAGGCGTATCACCACGTGAAACACACCGTGCCCCTGATGATGGCCTGCGGTGGCCGCTTACCCGAGCGTCTGGAATTTGTGCGAAAGGCGTTGGTGGAGTACATCGAGGAGGAGTATGGCCACCATGAGTGGATCCTCAACGATCTTGCGGCCTGCGGAGAGGACAAGGAAACCATTCGTCATGGCAGCCCGGATACCTCTATCGAGCTGATGGTCGCCTACCTCTATGACCGCATTAACCGCGGTAACCCGGCCGCCTTTTTCGGCATGGTTCAGGTGCTTGAGGGAACGTCGATCGAGCTGGCGACGCCGCTCGGCGAAGCCATCCAGAAACAGCTTGGCCTGCCCAAGGAAGCGTTCAGCTACCTCTACTCCCATGGTGCTCTGGACCAGGAGCATTTCGAGTTCTTCCGGAACCTGATGAACGAAATCACCGATCCGGATGATCAGCAGGCCATTATCGAGGCGGCCCGTATGGTCTACCGGCTTTACGGCGACATGCTGCACAGCATTCCCGTGCCCGAGAATCGCAAGGAGCGGCGCCATGAGGCTGCATGATCGGGTGTTCCTGCTTCTGGGTGGCACCGGCGGTATAGGAAAGGCGCTCGTGGAGCCGTTGGTCAGGGCAGGTGCTCGGGTGATTATCGCTTCCCGGCACCCGGAAAAGCTTGAACATCGGGAAGGTGTCTCGCTCGTACATCTGGATCTTGCGGCGCCGGACCTCGACCAGCAGCTGGTTCGGCTCGGCGATGCCTATCCGGATATTGATGGCGTTATCCACTGTGCCGGCCAGAACTGCTTTGCCAGCCTGGGCAACATGACCGTCAATGAACTGGACGCCCAGATTGCCGTCAATCTCCGGTCAGCGATGATTGTCGCGAGGCATTTTGCACCAAGGTTTGAAAAAGCCGAACAGGGAGCGCTGGTGTTCGTGGGGTCCACCTTTGGCAGCATCGGTTTCCCCGGCTACACCGCATACTGCGCCAGCAAGTTTGGTCTGCGCGGTTTCAGCGAAGCCCTGCGCAGGGAACTGGCCGATACCCCGGTTCAGGTGATCTATGTGGCCCCCCGCGCCACTGCCACGGACATGAATCCGGAGGCCGTGAACGAGCTGAACCGGGCACTCGGCAACGCCATGGACGCACCTGAAGCGGTGGCGGCGCAGATTCTGGCTGCTATGGAAAATGACGATCGCCGGCGTTTTCTGGGCTGGCCCGAGAAGTTGTTCGTGGTCATCAACGGCATCCTGCCCAAAATTGTCGATAAGGCGATGCTGAAGCAACTGCCGGTGATCCGGCGGTTTCTGAATCCGGGAGTGTTGTCATGAAACGTGTTTTATTGATGGTCTTGTGTCTGGCTGCCCAGCCGCTTTGGGCAGCTGCTCTTGAGACCGAGCTGGCCGACATCCAGCATCGCTGGGCCGAGATCCAGTACCAGGTACCGGAGGACGAAAAAGAGAAAGCCTTCGAGGGCCTGGCTGGCGAGGCGGAACAGTTTGTTGCCCATTATCCGGACCGGGCAGAGCCGCTGATCTGGCAGGGTATTGTGTTGAGCACCTACGCCGGTGCCAAAGGTGGTCTGGGTGCCCTGGGCCTGGTCAAGGACGCCCGGAAATCCCTGGAAGCGGCCCTGGCAATCGATCCCGATGCGCTGGATGGCTCGGCTTACACATCCCTTGGCAGCCTTTATTACCAGGTCCCTGGCTGGCCACTGGGCTTCGGTGATGACGACAAGGCCCGTCAGTATTTGCAGAAAGCATTGGCGATCAATCCTGATGGTATGGATGCCAATTTCTTCTTTGGCGATTTTCTGCTGGACCAGGGCGAGCCTGAACGAGCCCGGAGCTATCTGCAGAAAGTCCTCGAAGCACCCGACAGGGCGGGCCGCGACGTCGCTGATGCCGGTCGGCGGGAAGAAGCCAGGAACCGCCTGGACTCGCTCTGATTCGTCGTCTCCGGAATCGGTTTGCTTCCTGTCAGCGTGGGCTACACTCTTTTATGAGCAGGGTGATTCGTCCGTTGGGAGGACAGGGTGTCCAAGGCGTCAAGGTCCGGCAACGGGCAGCAAACCGGTTTGTCTGCCCGTTTTTTCCAGAAACTGGCCTCAGGGGTGCCTGGCGTCCTTTTCATCTATTGGCTGGGTGCAGATCGGGAGTCCCATCGATGCCCCTTCATCAGTGAACGTGTTCAGGCACTTTTTGGCATAGCCCCGTCGGATCTGAATGACAACGCGGATCCGATTTTTGCGATGATCCACCCCGACGACGTTGAGGCCGTCAGGGAGAGTATCCGTGTCTCTGCGGATACCCTGAAAACCTGGTCGTATCGCGCGCGGCTCAGACTGCAGAATGGCGACTACGAGTGGTTCGAGGTCAGCTCCGAGCCGGAGCGGCAACCCGATTGCAGTACCCTCTGGTACGGTCAGTTCCATAACATCCAGCATTACAAAAATCTGGAGCAGAGCCTCCGAGAGAGCGAGGCGGAGTTTTCCTTCCAGGCTGGTTTCCAGAGGCTCATTGCCCGCCTTTCCACCGAATTCATCAATCTGGGCTTTGGCACCATTGATCAGTGCATTGATGAGCTCCTGCGATCCATCGGCCTGTTTTTCAAGGTAGACCGGTCCTACCTGTACTGCTTTACCGACGATTACGCCGTCATGACCAATACCCATGAGTGGTGCAGGGACGGTGTCCCTGCCCTGATTGAGACCCAGCAGGAGGTATCGATCGAGGATTTTCACTGGTGGCAGGAACAGATCGAGGGCATGGTCAGTGGCAGCCGCGTGGTGTTCATCGAAGATGTCGATCGACTGCCCCGGGAGGCCGCACCCGAGCGGGCCCTGCTTCAGGAGCAGGGCGTATCTTCCATGTTCTGTGTGCCCATCCGGGTGCGTGGACGGGTCACCGGGTTTTTCGGCGTTGACTCCCTGCGTCGACGAAGCTGGCGCCTGGATCAGGCCGATCTGTTGATCATCGTCTCCGGACTGTTGTCGGGTGCTCTGGAGCGCAATCGCCTGGAAGAAGAGCTGCTTAACCAGTCCATTCGTGATCCGCTGACCGGTCTGCATAATCGCCGCTACCTGATGCCAAGGCTGTATGAAATGCTGGGCCGGAGCAACCGTCGGGGAGAACGTTTCGCCCTGGCGATCTTCGACATCGATCACTTCAAGACGATCAACGACTCCATCGGACACCTCGGGGGCGATTATATCCTCCAGCGCTTTGCTGACATCCTGGTGAGCCAGACCCGCTCCATGGATGTGGTTGCCCGTTTCGGTGGCGAGGAGTTCATTGTTGTTTTCAGCGCCGTGGAACACGGGGACGTGAGGCAGTTTGTTCAGCGAATTCTCGAAGCTGTGCATGAGGAAAGGTTTGTGTTCAATGACAAGGACATTCCGGTGACCGTCAGTGCGGGTGTGGCGGGGATCGAAGAGTTCGTTGACCAGCCAGCCACTCCCGATGCCCTGATTGCCGGGGCGGATGACCGGCTTTATCTGGCCAAGCAGGCAGGGCGGGACTGCCTTGTTGATGCATCAGGAACATTGCGCATATAAAAAAAGATCATTTCACCTCATATTACGAAATAGTATATGCTTAGATTAAAATTGATATTCGGATACTCCAGAGGTGACTGCCATGAGCAACCCGATCGTTCAGCATTTTTTTGATGAACCCACCAATACCTTCAGTTATGTGGTGCGCGACCCGGACAGCCAGGCCTGTGCCATTCTCGATTCGGTCCTGGATTTTGATTACGCCGCTGGCACCACCGACGTGCGTTCTGCAGACGAGATTATCGAGTACATCCGCAGCAACGATCTGAAGGTCGAGTGGATTCTGGAGACCCACGTACACGCGGATCACTTGTCGGCCGCGCCTTACCTGCATGAGAAGTTGGGCGGCAAGACCGGCATTGGTGCGCACATCCGAGACGTACAGGAAATATTTGGCAAGGCGTTTAACGCCGGCACCGAATTCCAGCGCGACGGCAGCCAGTTCGATCAGCTGTTCAGAGAGGGCGACACATTCGCCATCGGTGGTCTTGAGGGGCGCGTATTGCATACCCCGGGGCACACCCCTGCCTGCCTGACCTATGTGGTTGGCGATGCCGCCTTCGTGGGTGACACCCTGTTTATGCCGGATTTCGGCACCGCCCGCTGTGATTTCCCGGGTGGCGATGCCCGCACCCTGTACCAGTCTATCCAGAAGGTACTGTCTCTGCCGGCAGAAACCCGTATCTTCCTGTGTCACGACTACAAGGCGCCCGGCCGTGACGAGTATCAGCATATGACCACGGTGGCCGAGCAGCGGGAAGCGAACATCCATGTCCACGAAGGTGTTTCCGAGGGGCAGAAACCCGTATCTTCCTGTGTCACGACTACAAGGCGCCCGGCCGTGACGAGTATCAGCATATGACCACGGTGGCCGAGCAGCGGGAAGCGAACATCCATGTCCACGAAGGTGTTTCCGAGGAAGAGTTCGTGAAGATGCGGACCGAACGGGACGCGACCCTGGATATGCCACGGCTGATTCTGCCTTCGGTCCAGGTCAACATGCGGGCAGGCCATATGCCTCCGGCTGAAGACAATGGTCAGGTTTACCTGAAAGTACCGGTTAACCTGTTCTGAGATTCCCGATGAATCTTAAACGCTATCTGCCCATTCTGGATTGGGCCCCAAAATATGGCCGGGAACAGGCCACCAGTGATCTGGTGGCCGCGATCATCGTTACCGTCATGCTCATCCCCCAGTCGCTGGCCTA
>Ga0207881_1000674_pt1 | contig 12445 bp, 6 predicted proteins | sample MalvirmetagMSP97_FD_184227 | JGI IMG/M metagenome (GOLD analysis project Ga0207881, IMG submission 184227) | Marine viral communities from the Deep Pacific Ocean - MSP-97 (SPAdes) | ecosystem: Environmental > Aquatic > Marine > Oceanic | place: Pacific Ocean | collected 2011-05-03 | reverse complement strand
CTGGCGCGGGCCGGGCCGTAGGAGCGGGCGAAGACGCAATCGTACAGCGCGACGTCGTCGGGGCCGGCGACGATCCGCAGGACCGCGGTGCTCGCGCCGCTGACGTGGCCCGCGTCGGCCAGGGCCACGCCGTCGCGCCGCCATTGGTAGGTGACGCCGTCCGGGTCGGTCAGGCGCAGCTCGAACTCGGCGGTGTCGCCGGGCTCGACGACCAGGCCGCGGGGCTGGGCCAGCACCGGGCTCGTGGTCCGGAAGAGGCGCGCCGAGCCGGAGTTGGATCCGCGGTCGTCGTCGAAGGGGGCGCCCGCGATCGCGGTCGTGCCCGAGACGGCCACCGAACCGCCGAACCCGTCGGTCGGGGCCGCGTCCGAGGGGTTGAGCTTGGCGAGCAGGACGCCCGACTGGACGTCGAAGAGGTAGGCGGAGCCGGAGTCGGACCCGAGGTCATCGTCGTCCGGCGCGCCGATGATGGCGGTCGTGCCCGCGATGGAGACCGCGAGGCCGAACTCGTCGAACTCGGCCGCGTCGGGGGCGACGAGGCGGTGCAGCTGGAGGCCCGTGGCGGCGTCGAACAGGTAGGCCGCGCCGCTGCCGCGGCCGGCGTGGTTGTCGGCGGGGGCACCGGCGAGGATGGTCGTGCCGGAGATCGCAACGCTCCGGCCGAACTGCTGCCCGCCACGCGCGTCGTCGGGCGCGAGCTGGAACAGGAGCTGGCCGTTGGTGGCGTCGAACACGTACACGGATCCGGATGAGCCGCCGGACGCATCGCTCCAGCGCGAGCCGACGACCACCAGGGTGCCCGAGACCGCCACCGAGATCCCGAACTCATCGCCGCTCGACGCGTCCGGGGCCGTCAGCCGGAAGCGGAACTCGCCGGTCACGGCGTCGAAGACGTACGCCGCACCCGTCCGGTGGCCTGCGTGCTCATCGCCGGGCTCGCCGACGACGGCGACGGTGCCCGAGATCGCGACCGAAAAACCGAAGTCGTCGATGACGCCCCCGGGCGGCGCGACCAGCCTGTGCTGTTCGAGCCCGGTGACGGTGCTGAACAGGTACGCCGCTCCGGCCCCGCCGCCGCCATCGCGGGCGCCGATGATCGCCGTGGTGCCCGAGATCGCGACCGAGTGCCCGAACTCGGCGAACGCCACCGGGTCGGAGGCGTTGAGCTTGAACAACTGGTTGCCGGTGCGGGTGTCGAAGAGGTGCGCGGATCCGGCGCTGCTGGCGTTGTCGTCGTCGTCGGGTGACCCGACGATGGCGGTGGTGCCGTCGACCGCGACCGACCATCCGAACCGGTCGTTCATCGCGCCGTCGGGGGCGGTGAGCTTGCGGGTTTCGGTGAGCGGCTGCGCGGCGGCCGGAAGGGCCGCGGCCACGGACGCGAGGATCGCGGCGGCCGACGCGAGACGGCGGGCGGGGCTGCTTTGGAACATCACGGGATCTCTCTTTGGGTGCGCGGAGTGGCCGCAGAATGGCGGCCGGCCAGCCTACCACGGCAAAACCCGTGGAGGGAACCAATTACCAACAATCCGAGTCATTACCCGGTTTTCGTGGGCGTCCGGGGGGTCGCGGCCGGTTATCACACCGGGCCCGGGAGCCGGGATGCGCCCACCCGCGTGGGCCGGGGCGGGCGTTACGGGCAGCCCGCGTTGTACGCCGCGATGTAGGCCGCGACGTCGAAGAAGTTGAGCGTGCCGAACGGCGCGGCGAGATCGGCCCCCGGGTCGTTGGCGTTGAACAGGGCGATGTACGCGGCGATGTCGAAGAAGTTGAGCACGCCGAAGGGGGCGGCGATGTCGGCCGGGCCGGCGGGGTTGGGCAGGCCGGGCGAGGGGGCGAACGCGCCGAAGCAGTCCGAGCCGTCGGGCGTGCGTCCCTCGGAGACGTCGGTGGTCTGTGGGCCGAAGGTGATCGTGTCGATCGGGGCGAACTGGTTGTCGGCCCGGTCGAACAGGCCGATCTCCTCGCCGCCGGCGGAGAGCGCGAACGACGCGTGCAGCGGGCCCTGCCCGGGCTGGTTGTCGGCCCAGATCACCAGGCGGCCCTTGGCGGGGATGGTCACGCCCGCGGGGATCTCCCACTTGGTGGGGTTGGTCAGGCTGTCGGTCAGGTAGCGGCCGCCCAGGTCCACGGGCGTGTCCTCGTCGTTGTACAGCTCGACGAAGTCGTCGTCCTCGCCGAACTCGTCGAAGGCGGAGCCGTTGTTGCTGGCCAGGTACTCGTTGACGAACACGCGGGGCGTGGGCCCGGGCGGGTTGAAGCAGGAGTCGTCGGGGTCGTTGGGCGCGCCGGGCGTGACGGCGCAGAAGGACCGCAGGTCCTCCGAGCCGTCGGGGTAGCGCCCGTAGGACTCGTCCACGCCCAGGGCGGGGAAGGTCAGCTGGTCGATGAGGACCGCGCCGTTGGCGTCGTTGTGCGAGAGCGTGACCGTCTCGCCGCCGGCGGAGAGTCTGAAGTTGGTGTGCGTCGGGCCCGCGGCGGTGTCGTCGTCAGCCCAGAAGATGAGGAAGCCGCCCTCGGGGATGAGGGTGCCGTCTGGGATGCGCCACATCCGCGGCAGGCCGGGATCGTCGCTGAGGTACATGCCGGAGAGGTCGACGGGGATGTCCAGGCCGTTGTAGATCTCGATGATGTCGCCGAAATCGCCGTCCTCGTCGGCGAGCACGGTGCTGTTGGAGGCGAGGACCTCGTTGACGAACAGCGCCGGCAGCGGCGCGGGGGCGGGGGTGTTCAGGCGGAGGTAGTCGGTCCGGGCGGCGATGAAGGGCTTGACGCCCCACGCCCACGGCGACGCGCCGGCGTACGCGGCCGGCTGGGTGAACGAGTCGATGAAGTCCTGGTTGTCGTGGCCGTAGTCGGCGTTGCCGCCCGCGTACGAGCCGGTGAACGCGAAGGGGACGAGCATGTCGCGGAGCGCGTCGATCAGCGGCTCGCGCGGGCCGAGGGTGAAGGGGCCGTCGGTCACCGCGCCCGGGTCGGGCACGAAGGGGGAGAGGGTGTGGGTCGGGTAGGGCCCGGCCTGGGAGGGGGTGTCGTAGTTGGGCGTGGCCTGCGCCGGGTTGGAGAGGTGGTCCACGCCGGGCTCGGTCCCCGCGCCGCGGTCGTTCGTGGTCACCACGTCGAACGCGAAGGTGCTCGTGTCCGTCAGGTTCATGCGTGCCAGCGGGACGCGGTACCGCGCGAGACCGTCGGCCTTGGCGCTCAGATCCTGCGCGATGCCGGCGGGATCGTTGAAGCTCGCGTGGCGGAGCTGCCAGCCGCCGGACCACTCGTAGAGCAGGAACCCGCCGCCGTTGTCGGTCCAGGTGCCCAGGAACCAGTCGGCGGCCCGGTTCGTGTTGATGTCGCGGCCCCACGGGTTCGAGGTGCTGCCGCCCGGGCGCGTGTCGAAGAAGAACACGACGCGCGCGTCGTCGGTGCTGCCGCCCACGTCGATCGGCCCGGCGACCCGCACGTCGGCCAGCAGCGCGTCCGCGTCGTTGGACAGGGTGACCGAGAGCAGGTCGAAGTGCGGCTCGGACCCGCCCAGGAACGTGTCGCCCGCACTGTCCGCGAACCCGGTTTCGGCCGGACCCGCGGGCGTCCCGACCGCCCCGACCAGCTCGCGCACGTACCGCAGGTACTGCTGGTAGTACGCGTCGATGGCGAAGATGCGGCGCACCAGCGGCGGCTCGGCCCCGCCGCCGAAGGGGCTGCCGAAATCCCACCCGAACCCGCCGTCGCCGAAGGACTCCGGCGGGCGGGCGGCCCAGTCGGTGGAGAAGAAGTCGATGCCGTAGGTGTTGTCCAGGTCGAAGGGGATGTACTCGATCACGCCCGTGCCGGGATTGGCGTAGAGAAAGAAGTTGTTCGCCCCGTACCAGAGGTTGTCCCAGTTCCCGTTGACGCAGTCCACGGCCATGGCGCGCAGGAAGTTGTCCACGCTGAAGCGGTCGGCGATCCCCGACGCGAAGGCCGCGTCGTCGGCGAACTCAACGAAGTTGATCAGGTCGGCCAGGTCCGCGAACTGGCCCGCGCCGCTGTCGTTCTCGAGTTCGTACGTCGGCGAACCGAGGCCCGCGTAGGCGCCGGCATCGCCGGGCGGCACGTACCGCAGATCGGCCCGGGCGCCGCGGTACCGGCACTGGTACAGGTTGCCCGTGTCGTCGCCGAACCAGGCGGCCAGGAACTCGTCGTCGATCTGCTCGACGTTGGCGTACACGTCGTCCACCCGCGACCCGTCGTTGATGACCAGCCTCGCCATCGACGCGCGCGGCGAGGGCACGCCGAACGCGTTGTACACGTCCCACGCCAGCTTGCCGCGGATGACCGACGGGTCGTTGTGGTGCCCGTTGAGGTTGAGCTTCTCGAGCCCGTGGACCTCACGCCCCGGCACGAACTCGTTGAACTTGAGCTTCCAGGACTTCTTGATCGCCCCGCGGCTGGTGTTGCCGCGCGGGCGGATGGCCACGTCCTCGACCAGCGTGTCGGTCTGCGAGTTGACGATCCGCACCGTGCAGGGGTAGTACTGGTTGCTGAAGGGGTCGGCCAGCATCGCGTCCAGGTCGGCCGGGGCGACGGTGACCGTGATCTGGGTCAGTTCGCCGTCACGGAAGTAGATCCGTCCCGCCTCGTCGTAGCCCGCGTCGCCGCTGGGCGGGGGGGTTTCCGCAAAGGCGACGCCGGCAAGGACGAACAACAGACCCGCCGCGCCGCGCTTGCTCATCACGAATCCCGTCCCTTCGATCGATGCGACCAATCCGCCGACGATCGGCGGGTTCTGAGGGTAACGCACCTCAGGACCGAAATGCAAGAACTTTCGTCCGGGTGTGAGCAGATCGCGGGGCGTGGCCAGCCCAGGCGGTCTGCAACGCCGCCCGCGGTGTGCGACACCGCGGGCGGACGGGAACCGGAGTCGGGACCGGGCCATCGCGAGTTATGGGCAGCCCGCGTTGTACGACGCGATGTACGCCGCCACGTCGAAGAAGTTCAGCGACCCGAACGGCGCGGCCAGGTCGGCCGCGGGGTCGCCCGCGTTGTAGAGCCCGATGTACGCGGCCAAGTCGAAGAAGTTGAGCACACCGAACGGGGCGGCCAGGTCCGCCGGGCAGCCCGCGGCCCCCAGCGTGCCGTCGGCGTTGACGATCTGGGCGTAGATGTCCTCGTCGCCGTTGCGGTCGTCCGACCAGGTGACGAGCGTCCGGCCGTCGGCGTCGCGGCTGACGTTCAGGCGGCCCTTGCTGCTCGTCGCGGTGCTGACCGAGATCGGCCCGCCGGTCAGCAGCACGCCGGACTCGTCGGCGATGAGCATCTCCAGCGTGCCGTCGGTGTTGCCGAGCGTGGGCTGGCGATCGACGACCGCGGCCGCGCCGGTGGCGTGCGGCACCGCGCGGGGCGCGCCCTTGAACTGGCCGTTGAAGGGCAGGAGGGCCACGCCGTTGGTGCCCAGCTCGCGGGCGCCCGTCGCGCCGTTAAACCGCTGCAGGTTGGTGCTCTGGCTGGACTGCGCACCGTCGAGATTGCGGAAGAACATCATGATGTCACCCGAGGGGGCCATCGCGATGGCCGGGTCGAGCTGCTGGCGACCGGGCTCGCCCGACGCGGGCAGGCCGTTGGCGGCGAACTGCACGGCGCCTGAAGGGCTGATCCGCTGGACGTAGCTGTCGAAGTCGCCGTCACGGGTGTCGTGCCAGGCGATGACCGCGCCGTCGGACCCGTCGTTGAGGATCCGCGGCTTGTGCGCGATGGGCACGCTGGTGGCGTTGGAGACGATGATCGGCGAACCCCCCCACTGCATCGCGCCCGACGCGTCGAACTTCTGGGCGTACACGTGGCGGGGGCTCAGGAACGAGGCGATGTTGCGGATCCAGGCGATCAGCAGGCCGTTGTCCGAGGTTGGGACCATCTCGAGGAAGGCGGGTTCCTCGGTGCCGCTGGAGTAGATCAGCACCCCGTCGCCGCCGAAGGCCTTGACGCCCGCCGGGCTGATGCGCTGCATGACCAGCCCGGGGTTCACGTCGAAGCGCGGCCACACGACCGCGTAGTCGCCGCCGGAGAGCTGCATCACGCGGGGGTCGGCCTCGAACTCCGAGTTGTCCGACACCGTCACGCCGTTGGGGCCCCACAGCGAGGTGCCGTCGGGCGCGATCAGGTACGCGTACACGTCGTTGTCCCCGCCCGCGCGGATGTCCACGAACGCCAGCACGCAGTTGCCGTCCGAGTCGGCCCGCAGGTCCCAGTCGACCACGGAGGTGCCCTGGGTGTTGTTGGAGACCAGAAGCCCCGCGGGCCCGAAGGTCGGGTTGCCCGCGGCGTCGAGACGCTGCACGCGCATCTGCACGTTGCTGTAACCGAAGTCGAACCAGCCCGTCCACGACGAGCCGTCCGGGGCGATGGCGGTCTTGGTCACCGTCTGGTTGCCCGGGTTGACCACCACCGGGGTGTTGGCGGCCGGGTTGTCCGTCCACTGGGCCTGCGCAAGCCCGGTCGCGAAGACCAATGAACCGGCGAACACACCGGCGGCGACGTTCGTTCTCATCTCGGAATCCTCCTATGGTCTGTTTCCCGGTGGGTCGTCCGCCGAGGGGGGCAGTCCATCTTCTGACAGACTACCAGCACCCGACCTGAAAGTGTAATAAATAACAGAGGGATTCGCAAAGATTTCTGATACGATGGCCCGCGAAGCACGCACCACCACCCAGAGATCCGGACGCATGGAACCGACCACACCACCCGCGGACACCGGCCGGGCGCCCCCCGGGCGCGACCTGGCCCGCGATCTGTCGGCCGGCCTGTCGTCGGTGATCGACGCCCTGCCGGGCGACCCGGAGGGTCCGTCGGCCCTCTCGCGGACGCTGGGCGTGGGCCGGGTCCCGATCAGCCGCCTGCTCGGCGCGATCCGGCGCGAGCCGGGCACCGAGATCCTCGCCCTGCTGCCCGGGCCCGAGACGCTGCGGTCCATCGTCCACGCCGCCCACCGGGCGGGGGTGGACGAGCCGACCGTGCGCCGGGCGCTGGTCGCGGTGGACCGGTTCGAGGTGATGATCCGCTCGTTCGGCAACCGCGCGGCCTTCGACGCGACGATGAGCGTCCGCGAACCCGAAGCCCGCGAACGATTCGAGCAGGCCGGGCGCTACCAGGTCTTCCGCGGCATGAGCCAGGTGCTGGGCGTCGAGGCCGAGACGTGGCTCTCGACCATGATCCTGACCCCCACCCCCGGCGACGACGTCGCGCTGGACGTCACGGCGGTGCACGGCGCGCTGGGCATGCGCCGCCTGCGCCCCGACGTGACGGTCTCGTTCACCTACGGCGCGCCCCACGAGGCCGTGGGCAAGCCCGGTGGGTCGTTCGACCTGGCCATGGACCTGTCCGCCTACTACACCTGCGAGCCCGCCCCCCTGCGCGCCCACGACCGCGACGGCAACGTGGTCCACGAGTTCTGCCCCACCACCACCGGCAAGGACGCCCAGTTCGACATGCTCGCCGGCGTGCACGCCCCGGCCCACTCCAAACGCTACCGCGACGAGAAACGCACCACCCGCGGCGTGGTCGTCATCCCCGACATCCCCGTGCAGACCATGGTCGTCGATCTCTTCGTGGGCGCGGGCGTGTTCCCCGGCATCGAGCCGCGGGTGTACCTCTACAACACCGTCGCCCGCGGCCCGGCCGACATCGAGGACCCCGCACGCCTGCACGACCGCGTCGTCCCCCCCGTCGAACTCGAGCCGATCGAAGACCCCGCCGCGTCGCTCACGCTGGTGCGCCTGCCTTCGTACGGCTCGATGATCGCCCGGGTCTGCCAGCGCATCGGCTACGACGCCGGCGACCTCCGCGGCTGGCGCCTGCGCGTCCCGTACCCGCTCTACGGCTTCCAGTGGGTGCTGGCCTTCGACGCGCCCAAGCCGCCCGCGACCGCCTGACTCGGATCCGTCACGGGCAGCCCGCGTTGTACGCCGCCAGGTAGGCGCTGACATCAAAGAAGTTCAGCGTCCCGAACGGCGCGGCCAGATCGGCCGCCGGGTCGCCGTTCTGGAACAGCGACAGGAACGCCGCCAGATCGAAGAAGTTCAGCGCGCCGAACGGCTCGGCCAAGTCCGCCGGGCAGGCTTCGGCCGCGACGAGGTATCCACGATTGGCCGACCAGGGCGCGTGGGCTGGGGCGGCAATGCCGGCGACCTCGCCGCGATCGTTTACCCGGACGGCGTACGCCAGCACATACCCGCTGCCGTTCGCGGTCGCCTGCAGCGCCTGGAAGCCGGTCCCCGGCTTCCAGGCGTACGCCCGCCAGCCTCCGCCGGTCAGCGCCTCGCCCACGACGACGCCGTCGTTGTTGATGTGGTTCGCGTAGACATAGGCCGGGTCGCCCCCGAACGACGGACTCGGGATGAACTGGTGGCCGTCGGCCTCGCTCCAGACGAACGCACGAAGCAGGCCGCCATCGGTGGTGGTCCGCCCAACAACCTGGCCCGCGTCATTGACCGCGCTCACCTCGGTCCGGCCCATGCCCGCAGGAGCGGTCGGATTGAAGTAGCGGTACAGATCCATCCAATCGCCGGTGTTGATGTCCAGCACGAAGCCCTCGATGGGCGAACCGTCAGTAGACGGGCGGTGGCCGACGATCCAGCCGTTGTCGCTGGCGTAGTCCGCCGTGCGGGCGTTCGGCACGAAGTCGGACAGGTTGATGGTGCCCGTCGCTTCGCTCCAGGCGATGGCCGAGAGGATGCCGATCTGGAAAATCCCGCTCGTCCCCACGACCATGCCGTTGTTGTTGATCTCCGCGGCGAGCACGAAGGTGTGACCATCCACCGGCGGGATCACCGACGGTGGCCCCCCGTCGCCCGGCGTGAACACGGCCCCGGCGACGGCGCTGCCGACCGTCACGCGGTCACCCCGATTGTTGGTGAACAGGCCCATCCCCGTGATGGTCGGCTGATCTTCGACATGGTAGAGCCAGTCGAACGAACCCACGGTCGTGTGCCCGTTGCCGTTGTCGTCCGTGTAGCTGTACGCCATGCGACCCACCGCGAGACCGAGGTCATTCAGGTCGGTCACGGCCGTCTCCCCGAACCCGTCGAACGTCTGCGGCTCGACCAATCGCAACGATGGGTCCGGCGGGAGATCGGCTCCGGCGATTGAGACGATCACAGCGGCAGCACAGACAGGCAGGTAAACGGTACAGCGGGGCGCAAGTCTCATGGGTCTCTACTCCTGGCCGGGGCGCGGGGTCCTACCCCGATCGGATTCAACAACGGTCGCCGCGATCCGGAAAGGCGGGCACGGTGTGGAGTGCAACGGCCGTGCCGCACGCCAGCATTCCCTCCGCACGCTCGAATCGGGCCGCGGCGGACGGTTGATGGCCTCATCTGGCCAGCCGAGCCTGGGCTCGGCTCATATTGGCCGCCCCAGCGACGGCGCACAACCGCCCGATCACGGGCAGCCCGCGTTGTACGCCGCGAGGTAGGCGCTGACGTCGAAGAAGTTGAGCTCGCCGAACGGTGCGGACAGATCGGCGGCCGGGTCGCCCGTGTTGTAAAGGTCCAAGAAACCCGAGACGTCGAAGAAGTTCAGACCACCGTCGCCGTTCACGTCCGCGTCGCACGTGCCGGCCTGCGGGATGAGAGCGACCAGCGCACTCTCGCCCGTGGCGGTGTTGAGCGCGGTTGCGTACACACTTCTGTCGTTGCTCATGTAGCCGATGGCCACGGTCCAATCCGTATGGGCAGGGTCGAGAAGGGTTGAGTACCCGAAGGCAAGATGGTCTTCGGCGGCGAAGTAGATGCCTCCCGCGGCCGAGATGTCCCCGGCGTTGTTGTTGTCGTAGGTGAGCCCGACGAAGCGGGTCGGAATCTGGGACGGATTGACGGGCGACCAGCCCGAATCGGGCTCGTGCCGGTAGGTCATCCAGACTTCGTTGCCGGACGTCGCCCGCGCCGCGGCCGCGATGACTTGGCCATCATCGTTGATCGCATAGCCAAGCACCATGGTGAAGCCCACGCCGTTGAGCGACGCCGGGATGCCGAGATCGGTCACGACGCCGGAGTTCAGATCGAGAGTCTGCCCGCCTCCCACCACCACGCCACGCGCGTTGATGTCCTCGGCGCGCTCGTTGAATCCCAGCGCCGCCAGATTCTCCGGCGGCGCGTTGATCGAGAACTGCGTGGACGGCCCGCCCTGGAAACCCTGATACCTGGACCAGCCCACGACCGTGCCGCTCTCGTTGATCGCCACGGCCATTCCGCCGTTGATCGATAGCGTGCCGATCGGGCTGGGCAGCGTCTGGAACTGCTCGGGGATGTGAACGACGTAGCCGCCGGAACCGTCGGGCGTCCAGATCGCCGGCTCGCCGCCATCGAACGGGAAGCCGCCCACGGCCACCGCACCCACCACCACCCCGGCCGAGTTCACGTCCATCGCCGCGCTCGATGCATACCCCGCGGGCAGAGGCAGCAGCGTCAGCCCGGCGCCGGCCCTTGCAACGTACCCCCTGACCTGGCCGTCCTGCGTCTGCCAACCGACCAGATGGCCTGCTTCGCTCGCCCCGAGCACGGTCGTGGTGCTGGTGAACGGGGCGATAATCTCGACGTCATAGGTCGGCACGTCCGCGTGTGCCTGCGTGCACGAGAGTCCAACCAGCGCAAGAATGGCGGGCAAGGGAGCACGGGGCGCTTTCGACTGATGCTTCATGGCAATCTCCGACGGGGCCACCGATGGGGCCAGAACAGTGGAATCCGATGGACGAGACGCCCTACCTTATTCGGATCTTTCTATCCAGTATACTCGACGTCGGCGTTTTCCAGAGGTGTTTGACAACACCACGGCCGGATTCTGCATTTGGCCAAAGTTGTCACCACCCGCCATCGGATCACGCGCGCTCTCGAGGAGCCGAACGTGCTGAGGCCGGAAGCCGCTCTGGAGCTCAGCCCGCGCTCCACCCGTCGAAGTGTGCGCTCAGGTGGATGCCGTTGACTACACCCGAGCCGCGCCCGGCCAGAGCAACCCACCCCCATGGTTGATGAATGGGGTGTCTATGGGCAGCCGGCGTTGTAGAGGCTCAAGTATGCGGAGAGATCGAAGAAGTTGAAGACCCCGGTCGGCGCGGCCAGATCGGCCGCCGGGTCGCCGTTCTGGAACAGCGACAGGAACGCCGCCAGGTCGAAGAAGTTCAGCGAGCCGAACGGCTCGGCCAGATCCGCCGGGCAGGCGGGGGCGGTCGTGATGCTCAGGCAGGCCGAGACCAGGGTGCCGGCGTCGGTCACGCTCAGGTCGGCCACGGTCAACGTCCACACGCCGCCGGCGGGCAGGCCCTCGAACGCGGCCAGCGCTTCGAGCGGGCGGAGCGCGCCGGAGAGCACCGGCACGGCCGTGGTTGAACAGGTCGTCTCGGCGTCCGTCGTCGCCAGATCGATGAAGCTCGCGCCGATGTCGTCACCGCCGCAGCCGAAGGGTCCGGGGAACCCGACGCCGGGGATGCCCGGCCGGTCGAGCAGCACCACGGTTGCGCCCGATGGGTGGGCGAGCACGGCGCGCAGGTCGCCCACCCACGGGTGCGTCACGGCCAGGTCGAGCCGCACGCGGGTGACGACGAGGCCGGACTGGTCCCCCGGATCGAACTGAACGGCCACCCCCGCAGGGGTGTCGTCCGGGATCGGCAGGGGCGTGTCGTGGCACACGAGCACGTCCGCCGACGCGGCCCCGGCGGCGAGACACACCAGCGACACGGCGCAGCGGCGGGCGGGCGTCATCGGCGGGCCTCCAGGTTCATCTCGGCGTTGCGGGACAAGTCGGTGGTCTGGGCGGGGTCGCGCATGCCGGCGGTGTGGCACCAGCCCTCGCGGTGGCCGCGGTTGGTCGCGCCGGCGAGCTGGGCGCGGTCCCGCTCGATCACGCCGTCGTCGGGGTCGCCGAGCAGCAGGTCGGTGATGAAGTTGCAGTAGTCGTACAGGAAGGGCCGGTCCTCGAAGGCGGTCGTCCAGTACCACACGTCGTCGCGGGCCCAGGACGGGATCAGCGAGAGCCAGGCCCCCGCGCCGTCGTAGGTCATGTCGGCGTTGGACCCGCAGCCGGCGCCGAAGATCTGCCCGAGCACCGCGGCGTTGCCGGCCAGCGGCGTGCCCTGGAACGACGCCCCCACCGCCTGGATCAGCCGGTTGCCCTGCGCCCAGTCCAGGCCGCTCCAGTAGTAGGTGTACAGGTGCAGGGCCGCCATCGGGCCCTGGCTGTGCCCGACCACGCCGTACGACTTGGCCACCGAGCCCTGTGACAGGATCAGCTGGGCGAACTCGTCCATCGTGCGCGTCTGGTTCGGATCGGCGAAGGTGCTCACGTTGCCGGTGAAGTGCGACACGGTGAACGGGTTCCCGCCCGAGCAGTAGCCGTGCACCAGCAGCAGCCGGTGTCCCGGCGAAACCGCCCGCGAAGCGGCCGGAGCGGCCAGCGGGCTTTCGATCGAAGCCGCACCCGCCACCCC
>Ga0207881_1000666_pt1 | contig 12615 bp, 17 predicted proteins | sample MalvirmetagMSP97_FD_184227 | JGI IMG/M metagenome (GOLD analysis project Ga0207881, IMG submission 184227) | Marine viral communities from the Deep Pacific Ocean - MSP-97 (SPAdes) | ecosystem: Environmental > Aquatic > Marine > Oceanic | place: Pacific Ocean | collected 2011-05-03 | reverse complement strand
CTGCCCTTCCGCCTGCATCTCGCCCACCGCGAGTTCGAGCGGGAAGGTCGAACCGTCCTTGCGCTCGCCGACGACCACGCGACCCTTGCCAATGATCCTCCTCTCGCCGGTGCGATAGTAGCGCTCCAGATAGCCGTCATGCGCGCTGCGGTAGGGATCGGGCATCAACACCTTGACGTTCTCTCCGGCCACCTCTGCCGCATGCCATCCGAACATCCGTTCGGCCGCAGGACTGAAATCGCGGATCAATCCGGATTCGTCGATGACGATCATCGCATCTGGCACGGTGTCGAGGATCGATTGCAGATGGGCTTCACGCCGCGCGAGAGCGACGGCGGCGGTTTCAGTTTCGATCCGCGCGCGTTGAAACCATTCGCCGCCGATGGCCACGGCCAAGCCGATAAGCACGAAGGCTGCGGCGGCAATCAGGCTTCCGCCCTCGATCGGTCCGCTCAGCGCGTCGCACCATAGACCCGCGGCAGCGCCGACCACAGCCGCAAGACTTCCGGCTCGAATCCCGGAAAGTGCGCTCGCGACAACCACGCCGGGAACGAAGAAAATGAACGTCGCGCGCTGACCGAGTTCGTCGGCCGCCAGCAGGCGGACCGCCACGCCCGCCGCTATAGCGAGCAGTGCCAGTAACAGCGCGGTCGAAAACGACAGGCGCGGCAGGAAGCGGCTGACAAAGCTGGTGCGCCCTACCTCCGGTAAGGCCCTTAGGGTGCTTGGCGTAGGGTGATCATCCAAATTTCGTGGTCCCGTGCATCGGCATAGAAGGAGGGCATCAGCGGCGCTCCAACAACATTTGCCGCAAGCGGAGAAGTTTCAATGACTGCACCCTTCATCGATCTCGGTGTCCACCACAACCCCCGCGGCATGTCGGATCGGATTGCCTTCGGCTTCACCAAGGCGCTGCGCTGGTGCGCCGATACTTTCTTTGCCGAGCGTTACGGCCACCGTGCCGTTGTGCTCGAAACGGTTGCGGCCGTGCCGGGCATGGTCGGGGCGACGATCAACCATCTCGCCTGCCTGCGCCGCATGTGCGACGACAAGGGCTGGATCAAGACGCTCATGGACGAAGCCGAAAACGAGCGCATGCACCTCATGACCTTCATCGAGGTCTCGCAGCCCACACGGTTCGAGCGAGCGGTGATCATTGGCGTGCAATGGGTGTTCTACCTGTTCTTCTTCGCGCTCTATCTGATCAGCTCGAAGACCGCGCACCGTGTCGTGGGCTACTTCGAGGAAGAGGCGGTGATCAGCTACACGCACTATCTCGCCGAGATCGATGAGGGTCGCAGCCCGAACGTGCCCGCGCCGGAGATCGCCAAGCGCTACTGGGGTCTCCCTGAGGATGCCACGCTGCGCGACGTCGTGCTGGTGGTACGCGCCGACGAGGCCCACCATCGCGACGTCAACCACGGTTTCGCCAACGAGCTTGCGGGTCTACCGGTCGGCCAAGTCGCCGAATGCCCGCCGCACGTGACGCTTGAACCCAACTGGAAGAAGGCCGCCTGATCCAGGCTGCTGGCGAGGAGGACGGAAGATGGTCGATCAAGCCAAGATCCTGTTGCTGGTCGAAGATATCTCCGTCTTTTCCGCGCTGCGTTTCTCGCTCTCGGTCGAAGGGTTCGAAATCGCCAAGGGGATTGCGAAGGAGGGCGACCTTTCCACGGCGGCCGCGCTGGTCATCGACGAACGCTACGCTGGCGACGGTCTTAATGCTCTCGATGGGTTGAAGAGACAGGGCTGCTGCGCGCCAGCGATAATCCTTGCGACCAATCCTACTGTTAAGCTGCGAGCCCGTGTCGCCGCCGCAAACGCAGAGCTGATCGAAAAGCCGCTTCTGGGCGACGAGTTGAGCAGTGCGATCCACGCCATCTTCGAAACACGAAAGGCGGCCTGACGTGACCACCCATCTTCCCGACGGCATCAAGCCATACAAGCGCACGGCAACTTTCAGCGAAGACACTGTGCCGGCAGGTCTGCTGGCTGAGCATTCCACCAAGGACGGCGTCTGGGGTCTCATCCAAATCGAGGAAGGCAAGTTGAGATACGTCGTCACCGATCCGCGCCGCGCCTCGACCGAATTACTGCTCACGCCCGAATGCGAACCCGGCGTAGTCGAACCGACAATCCTTCACCGTGTCGAGCCGGTCGGAGCGGTGCGGTTTCATGTGCAGTTCCTGCGCGTTGCAGACGCAACACCTTTCGCCGACAAAGACGAGGGAGGCGCTCATGACCAGCGCTAACATCCCTTCGCATCCGGCCGATCCCGACACCCGTTCCTTCGCGCAGCAAAAACGCGCTGAAAAGCGCGCAGCGGCCGAGGAAATCGGGATTGACGCGGCGTTTATCGATCGCCTGGTCGAAGCATTCTACGCTAAAATCCGTGAGGATGACCTTCTCGGCCCGATCTTCGCCGAACGCATTGCGGATTGGTCGCCGCACCTAGCCAGAATGAAGGGTTTCTGGCGCTCGGTTCTCCACAATAGCGGCGAGTTCTCGGGCAATCCCATGCTCAAGCACCTTGCTATTCCGGGCCTCGAACTCCGGCATTTCTCGCGCTGGCTCGAGCTCTTCTACGAAACGCTTCGGGAAGCAGAAGGGAATCCTGCCGCGACCGATCTCGTCGGCGCACGGGCGAGGATGATCGCCGACAGCTTGCTGACTGCCATAGAAATGCGCCGAAACGGACTTGCCGGAGGGCGCGCAGGAAAGGACCTACCCCATGCCTGATACCGTTCTTCGCACGCAATCCGCGGCGCCACTGCCGGAGTCTCTCGATGCACTGCCCGATGTGCTGGTTCCGATTCCCGCGCTCGAGGCCAACGACAACGAAGCGCCGAGGCAAGCACAGCAGCCCGAATCCCGAATGTTCGAACTGCCCGCATCGGTATGGCGGGCGATGATTGCCTGCTACGCGATCTTCCTGATTGCCCAGCTTGGTGCGACCGGCGGCGCTCACGCCGCGTTCGCGATCGCAATCTCGGCGATCTACGTCACCATGTTCTTCGGAACCGCCCGTGTGATGCTACGGCAAGCATCGTCGCAACCGCGCAGCGTTCTCGATCGTCCGGGCACTGTCCTGCAAACTGCCTACGGACCGCTGGCGCGCAAGGAAGTTTATGGCCAGGTGCTCATAGTTCCGGCAGCCGTCGCCTTTTTCGGGATAGGTATCAGCGTCATTAGTGCGGTCGTAATGTAGGAATATCAGCCGACGTATCGCAAAAAACCACTGCCTGCTGTTACTTCTCCTTGCGAACTTCGTCGCTGCCATCCTCCTGTTCAAGATGACCGAAATGCTTCAGCGGCGCCATGATCCACAGCGTCGCGACGGTTATGACAGAAAGCATGATCGCAACATCAAGGCTGCCAAGACCAACTGCCGCGCCGATAGCACCGGTAATCCAGAGGCTGGCGGCCGTGGCGGTGCCCTTGACCGAATCCTTGAGGCGCAGAATGGCCCCGCCACCGATAAACCCCATGCCGGTTATCAGACCTTCGACAATGCGGGCCATCGCCTCCGGAGTATCTGCAGTCATCGATTCCGCTGCCTGGATAAACCCGCAACTGGCAACAGCGACGAGCGGGAAGGTCCGAAGCCCCGCACTCCTTTCCGATTTTTCCCTGTTCCAGCCGATCGGGAACGCCAGAAGATAGGCCAGGCCAATCGCGACCAGGTGAGGCATGATGTCGAAATGGTCAGGCCCCAGAAACTGTTCAAACATCCCAAACTCCGCAGCATTTTAGGAACTTAATTAAAATCAGCGAGGAGGTTCCGCGCCACGATCATACGCAAGGAATTATGTTCTAAGCCCCAGGGCGTGCCTCTCGGGCTCCGGGGCCAACGGAACATGGTTGAACCGGCGGTGCCATTCATCTCGGAGCCTGCACTTGTCTTAGACGCGAGGATCAGGTCGCTCCTAGAGGAACCCCCACCCATCCTTTTATCCGGCGCATTACGGCCACGGTTCTTACGGTCTCGATCTTGAGTTCTCCATCGGCCAACTCGTCTGCTAGATTGGTCCAGAACTCCATGTCCGGAACCAGGAAACGAACCAGAAAATCGTAGCTCCCGCTCACCTGATAAGCCTCGATTGCTTCGGGGATGTCGGCAAGCGCCTGTTCGATCCTTCGCGTGCTTGCAGGATCGTGTGCCGAAGCAACAATCTCTGCGAACACGGTAAGATTAGGACCCAGCTTGGCTGCATCGACCTGGGCCTTGTAGCCCGTGATGACCTCTTCTTTCTCCAGCCTGCGCAGGCGCGCGAGACAAGCACTCGGTGAAAGAGCCACCGCCTCGGAAAGACGCTGATTGGAAATCCGGCCATCGCGCTGAAGGATATCGAGGATTTTGCGGTCGATTCGGTCAAGCGAGGGTTTCTGCGGCACGCTCGTCTCCTTTCCGCAGATTCTATTGTGCAGGGGAAAAACTTTGAAGGGAAATACGGTTTTCCAGCCTCTATATTTGCAGTCGAAGCGCCGCAAGATCTGCGGCGCTCGTTTTTTTTGGCTAGCGAGACAGGAAGTCGGCATGCAGCGACTGCACATCCCCCGTCGTATCGTTCCCGAGCTCGCTCTGCTTGCTGCATCGGTGCTTTGGGGCGCGAGCTTTCTCGCGACCAAGATCGGCATGGAATTTACAGGGCCGCTCGGCTTTGTCGCCCTACGCTATCTGATGGCAACCGTTGCCTTTGCGCTGGTCCTGCCGCGTGCGACCCGCGAAATTGGTGCCACCGAAATGGTTGCCGGTATCGTCGTCGCTGCCACTGCGTGCATCGCATATGGCGCACAGGCCTATGCGCTGCAAACCACGGACACTGGGCGCGTAGCATTTCTTTCCGCACTCTACGTGCCACTTGTTCCTGTGCTTCAGCTGCTGTTTTTTCGCCAACGCGCAGCTGCCGGGATCTGGATCGGAGTTGTCCTTGCCTGTCTCGGTGTAGCCATCATGTCGGGCCTGTCGCCAGCCGACATCACCCTTAGCTACGGCGATACACTTTCGATCGTTGGCGCCGTTGCAATCGCGGTAGAGGTTGTCATCCTTGGATATTACGTGCGCCGGGCCGATCCTGTGCGGATCGCGTTCGTGATGATGGTCACCACCACGCTGCTGTGTGCTGCCTTCGCGCTCGCCACAGGGGAGCCAATGCCGGTTGCTTCGCCGACACTGTTCTGGGTGGTCGTGGGCTATGGTATCGCTACCGCCTACATCCAGTTCGCGATGAGCTGGGCCCAGGCCCGGGTCGATTCCTCGCGTGCCGCAATTATCTACGCGCTCGAACCAGTCTTCGGTGGGTTGTTTGGCTATGCGGCGGGCGAAATCTTCGGCCTGTCCGACGTGGTCGGTGCGCTCGTTATCTTGGCCGGCGTGATCATCGCTTCATTGCCACGGCTGGTGGACAGGCTTCTTATGCGCAGACCGGTCAGGACGTCTGTTCGATTGGCCGATCGGCCCATGACGGAAACCTCGCCATGATCTCGTCTGTGAGAATGGTCGGCATCACAGCGATGTTTTATATCTCCGGGTGCGCGGGCCTCCCGAGGTCAACGGAACCGCTCGTCGGAGCCTTGATCGTCGAAGACATCGCCGGGCGCGGGATCATCGATTATTCGCGTATCGAACTGGTCCTGGAATATGACGAGCAGCTTTCTGGCTCGACAGGATGCAATCTCCTTCTCGGCCGATACCGCGTCGATGGCTCGGCCATGACGATCGACATCGCAATGACGACGCGTAAAGTCTGTCCTGAAGCGCTGATGTATCAGGAACGGGTCTTCCTAGGAACCATTGAGTCGATTGATAGCTACCGCTTCGACCCGACCGGTGCCCTCGTGTTGCAGGACGGCAACCAGCCATGGGTTTTGGCGCAATCCCACAAGAGACGACCATGAAATCCAACCCAATTTGTTCGATCTTGCGGCGTTTCCTTAGTCACGCAGTCGCGGTCATGGCTCTTCTTGTCGGGGCGACAGTTGCGCAAGCCCAGCTTCCGACGCCTGAGCCTTCCGAAACAGCGCAAACCGAAGCTCCCGTAGACACATTCGAAAGGCAAACTCCGCGCTCCAGCGTAACAGCGCTGCTGAATGCGCTTGCCGCCGAGGACTACGAACGGGCCGCGCGCTACTTCGCCGGCACTCCCGATCCGGCCACGCTGCCCCTAGACAATGAAGGCTCGCAAGCGACCGACGCGTCGGAAGGACTGGCTCAAGGTGCAGATCTCGCTCGAAAATTGAAACTCGCGCTCGACAGCGGGGGGATGCTTCGACCCTTTGCCGTGCTTTCCAACGCTCCCGATGGCGACTTGGAAGACGGACTCGATCCTCTCCTGGAGCAAGTCGGCACGTTCCAGCTCGAAGATTCCGACCAGCCCATTATCCTCCAGCGCGTCGCCGTAGGGGAACGGGACTTACTGCAATGGCGAATTTCGCCGGAAACAGTGTCGGCTCTCGAAGATTGGACACCTTCGCCTGAGGTCGCGGAACAAAACGAGGAAAAGGCGATCGAAGTCGCCGGCGCGCCAGTCCTCGACTGGCTTTTGTTGATCGGCGTAGCGGTCGCGCTTTTCGCAGCGCTACGCCTGCTCGCTGCTGCAATTATCTCGGTCCTGCGGCGACTCATTCCCGAACACAGCAGCAGCACCGTCTTTCGTTTGATCCACGCCGCTCTCCCACCGCTCGCGCTCTACGTGGCGACAATCGCCTTCTTCTATGTTGCAGGCACCATGGAGGCCTCGATCATCGCTCGCCAGCAGCTGCTGCGCGGCGCAGGTATCGCGGCCTGGCTTTCCCTTGGCTGGTTTTTGTTCAGGCTGATCGATGCTGTCGCGCGGATGGCGAGCGAACGGATGAACCGCGCGGAGCGGCGCCAGGCCGCATCGGTCATCACGCTGTTGCGGCGGATCGCCAAGCTCACATTGCTGGTCATGATCTTCATTGGCGTGCTCGACACGTTCGGTGTCGACGTAACCACCGGTATCGCTGCTCTCGGCATCGGCGGGCTCGCCTTGGCGCTCGGCGCGCAGAAAACGATCGAGAACCTGGTCGGGTCTGTCACGATCATCGGAGATCATCCGGTGCAGGTAGGCGACGCTGCCCAGATCGGCGATACGTTCGGCACGGTCGAGGATGTCGGCATGCGCTCGACCCGTGTGCGCACGATCAACCGGACGCTGGTAACGATCCCCAACGGATTTCTTGCCGGCGAGAAGATCGAGAATTTTTCCGCTCGCGACCAGTTCCTCTTCAAGCACGTGATCGGGGTCAGCTACGACACGGATGCCGAGAAGATGAGCGAGGTTCTGGCCGCGTTCCGGACAATCCTGGCGGAAAACGATCATGTCCTCGAAGAAGATGCTCGCGCACGCTTCATAGGTTTCGGCGAAAGCGCACTCAACATCGAGATCTTCGCATATTTTCGGACTGCATCGTTCGCGGAGTCACTCGAGATGCAGGAGGTTCTGCTCCTCGCGCTGATGCGGAAACTGAAAGAACTCGACGTGGAAATCGCCTTCCCCACTCGCACGCTTCACATCGACGCTTACGGCTCGGCCAACGGCCGCTCGGCGCCGATCTCAACCGCCCGCCCAAATCAGGAGGGTAACAGGGAGAATGGCGGTGAAATGTAACTTGCTGTTAGCATCGGCTGCCCTCGCCATGAGCCTGAGTGCCTGTGCCACCATTCAGCCCGCTGCAGAAAGCAGTGAGGTCGTCATGGTAGAAAGAATTACCGGCGCACTGTCCTATCGCGAGCGCATCGCGCCGCCCCCCGAAGCGCAGGTGGAAATCGTTGTTTCCGACATCACCCTCGGTCGCAACCAGGAGCTCATCCTCTCGCGCACGATGAACACGATCGGACAGGCATCGCCGCCGATCCCGTTCTCGATTGACGTGTCGAAGCTGAATTTGAGCGACGGCCCGCTCTACGGCCTGCGAGCCTTCATCCGCGAGCCCGATGGCACAATCCTGTTCCGCACCAGTGAACCTTTCCTGCTCGATCTTCGCAGCGACACCGTCGATATCGGCGACATAAGGGTATCGATGACATTGCCAGACGATCCCGGCCTTGCCGGTATTCCTGACCTGCAGGACGGCGAATGGCGTGTAACCCAGATCGGCGGCGATGTCGTGGCGCAGATCTCCGCTCCTACGATGACCTTCACGGCCGATGGTCGCTTGTATGGTTCCACCAGCTGCAACCGCTTCAGCAGTTCATATGGCCTCGATGGCAACTCGCTCGAGGTTGGCAATGTCGCTGCGACGAAGCGCGCCTGTGAAGCCGGATTGATGCAGCAAGAGCGCCGTTTCCTCGATGCCCTTTCTCTGATCGAGAACGCATCGCTCGAAGCTGGGGGTTTTCTCGTCCTCTCCGGCAATGGCCAGCGCCTTGTCGCAGTCCTCAACTAAGGATTATCCGATGTTGAAGAAATTCCGAAGTCGCGCCACTTGAAATTACCATGTCGAAATCGCACTACCTTTTTATGACACTGGTCGATCATGGTCTCGGGGTGATGGTTCCAGCAGGCAGCAGCACCGCGCGCCTGTATCCCTAGAGCGCTTCGGGCGTTCTAGGGATGTGCGCCACGCTGCAACTTCCAGCATCGATGTTTTCCAAGCCCAAGGCGATAACGAGCCCGAGGCATGCTCGCTTCATTTGCGAGACCGGAGCCAACAGTGTTCTTCTCCCGCTTTACCGTGCTCGGCCTCTGTCTGGCTGGCCTCCTGTTTGCTCTCACGAGGCTTAGCGACGCATGGGCATTGCCAGTTCTCGCAATTTTCTCGTGTCTATGTCTCTTGGGCGTCATCGACCTTATCCAAACGCGGCATGCGGTGCGCCGGAACTATCCGATCATCGGACGCCTGCGATGGGCTTTCGAGAAGATAAGACCAGAAATTCGTCAATACCTGATCGAAGGCGATGACGATCAGACGCCCTTCTCGAGGGCGCAGCGCTCCTTGGTCTATGCTCGCGCAAAGGACGAGGTTAGCGACCGTCCGTTCGGAACGCTCTCTGACGTCTACAAGAACGGCTACGAATTCATTTCGCATTCCACAAAGCCCAAGCCGTTGGCAGATCCCGACAGCTTCAGAGTGCCGATCGGGGGAAGCGACGCGCGCGATCCCTACATGGCCTCGATCTTCAACATCTCCGCGATGAGCTTCGGCTCCCTGAGCGCCAACGCTATCCGGGCGTTAAACGAGGGAGCCAAACTCGGCGATTTTGCGCATGACACTGGCGAGGGAGGGATCAGCCCCTACCACCGTGAGAATGGCGGCGACCTTATCTGGGAAATTGGCAGCGGCTATTTCGGTTGTCGAACCGAAAAGGGACGCTTTGACCCGGTGCGCTTCGCTGACAATGCTGCCGACCCGCAGGTCAAGATGATCGAACTGAAGCTGAGCCAGGGTGCCAAGCCCGGTCACGGCGGCATCCTTCCCGGCGAGAAAGTCAGCCCCGAGATCGCTGCTACACGCGGTATTCCGGTAGGCGTCGATTGCATTTCCCCTGCCGAGCACTCGGCATTTTCCACACCGCTTGAGATGATGCACTTTCTCGCTCAGCTCCGAACCTTATCGAAAGGCAAGCCAGTCGGTTTCAAGCTGTGCGTCGGACACCCATGGGAGTTCATGGGAATGGTCAAGGCGATGCGCGAAACGGGGATCTTTCCCGACTTCATCGTCGTCGATGGCGCAGAAGGCGGAACCGGGGCGGCCCCGGTCGAGTTCGCCGACAACCTCGGCATGCCGATGCGCGAGAGCCTCCTGTTCGTCCACAATACACTCGTAGGTGCCGGGGTTCGTGACCGGATAAAAATCGGCGCGGCCGGCAAAATCGTCAGTGCGTTCGACATCGCTGCGGTCCTAGGGCTGGGTGCCGACTGGACCAATGCGGGGCGCGGCTTCATGTTCGCGCTCGGATGCATCCAATCGCTTTCCTGCCATACGAACCGCTGTCCGGTCGGCGTTGCCACGCAGGACCCCTTGCGCCAGCGGGCCCTGGTCGTGCCTGACAAGGCAGAGCGGGTCCGGCGCTTTCATCGCAATACGTTGCGAGCGCTCGCGGAAATGACTGCTGCTGCCGGTCTCTCGCACCCATCCGAGCTTGGACCGCACCATCTAGTAAGACGTGTCTCTCTGACCGAAATCCGGCTCTTCTCCCAGCTTCACATTTTCCTCGAGGACGGCGAGCTGCTTTCAGGAACGCATGACCGGGATTTCTACAGCGCCGCCTGGAAACTCGCACGCGCCGACCGGTTCGAGCTGGTAGCCTGAAACTGATTTTCCATTTCCTGACGGCTGTTCTTGCAGCCCTTCTTCACTCACAGGGTGCCGCAGCGGATCAAGGTGGCACCGCGCGGGATTCGACCGCATGGACCATATCGCAAGCTACCGCCTGTTACGATACCGGTCCTGGGCGTGGTGCCGAACTCTCGGCAGATACCGAACTGGGCGCTTCGGCCGATGGACCCGCCGGACCGCGCGGAGTGCTGGCCTTGGTTCGTCAGGCGCACGCATGGGAACGCAATGAGGAGGTCCGGCAATCCTACCACCGGATGGCCGACGCACCTGCGCAATGGTCGCTTCCCCCTCCGACCGGCCCTCCATTTTCCTGACACTCTGGACCTTTTTAGCGGACTTTCGTCCGCATCCAACAGTCAGGACATTCAATGGAAACCGAAATGCAACGCGGTGCGATCCGCGACGAACGGCGTGCATACGCCAAGGCCTTGTCGGCCCGATACCCCGACCTGCCGATTGATCAGCTCGACGATCTTCTGCGATGGTCCCGCAAGGAGGCAAGCGCGCTCGATGCCGGATTGATTTCGATGGATGACGAGGTGTCGCAGCAATATGCATTGTTGAAGCGCGACGAACTCGATCGGTTCGCGATGCCCGATATCGTCTTCATGCTGCTGTTCTGGTCGGCGATGTGCGCCATCATCGGCGGTATCGGTTATCTGGGTAGTTGATATGTGGAAGGGCCCGAAGCGAGAATCCCTTCGTTCCGGGCTCATACCCCGTCGCCAGATCCTGCCAGCTAACAAGCCATTGCAGCCCCTTGCGAAACGTTCCTGTCTATGCCCCGTTTGATAGGAAGAACGACATCGTCCCAACGCAGGAGCGCATCATGGCGAAATACGCAGTCGGAGATCATGTCAGCTGGAATTCCGAGGCAGGAAGAGTCAGCGGAACAATCTCCAAGGTTCACGAATCGGATTTCGACTACAAGGGTCATACGCGGCGTGCCTCGAAGGACGAGCCTCAATACGAGATCGAAAGCGACAAGACCGATCATGTGGCAGCCCACAAGGAAGATGCGCTGACAAAGCTGAAAAGCTGATGCCAACCGTTTTCACGATCGGCCATTCCAATCGGGATGCGGACATTGTCATTGCCATGCTGAAAACAGCAGGAGTGGACATGCTGGCCGATGTTCGGGCTTTCCCCCGCTCCCGCGCCAGTCCCGCATTCAACATCGATTCCTTCCCCGATCTGCTCGATGAGCACGACATCGCCTACGGACACTTCGATAAACTCGGCGGCAGAAGGAAACGACAAGATGATGTGGATCCGGCGCTGAACGGATACTGGTGCGTCCAGAGCTTCCATAACTACGCCGACTATGCGTTGAGCGGCGACTTCCAGTCGGCGATCAAGGACCTCGTTAACCTAGCGGATAATTGTCGCGTGGCGTTGATGTGTTCCGAGGCGGTCTGGTGGCGATGCCATAGGCGTATCATCGCCGATCATCTCATGGTTCGCGGTCATGAAGTTATCCATTTGATGGCTCCCGATCGTCAGGAACGGGCAAAGTTGACGGATGGAGCCGTTGTCAGCGGATCAACCGGAGTCGTCTATCCAAGCTCGGAATACCGTGAGGAGCCGAACGAGCATATCCCATTATGCCGATACGAAAGGCTCGCGACCCGCGAGAACGAACTTCGTGCGCGTCACGTGGATCAGTCTACCCGCTCGAGCAGCTCCTCCGACGAGACGATCTGGTAAAGATCTCTGTCGATCTGTCGGACAGGCTCATCATCGGAAGTTCGCCAACCGATGGCGCCCACACGGCGACGCTCGCCGCGCTCAGATTTCGAAATGGCGATGTGGCGATACTGGATGACTTCGACCGGCCTGTCCGCATCGCCGCGGCAGGACATATTGGACATTGTTTCTTCAATTACATCGGCTTCGGCGGGCGTTGAAGCAGTCGGAAGCTGACTTGCCGGCTTGCTTCGCTCGATCGTCACAGAATCTGCGCATCCGGAAGCGAACCGATATCTTCCATCGTCATCTCCGACGAAAGATCGGTGTCATTGCCACGGGTCGTCACGGTCAGACCGTCAATCGGTATCGCGACGTAACGATCAGGATCGCTGTCCTCGACTTCTATAAGAAGTTCGGTCGCATTGCCGTCGGCATCTTTCGTCACGGCTTCCACGTCACCCAATTCGGTTCCGTCGGCGGCCAGGATTTCAGCATCGAGCAACTGGCGTTCGGTCAGACCGAGTGCCACCGGGGTGTCGCCGGACTCCTGCGCGCTCTGCTCGGCTTGTTCTTCAATACGGTCTTCGACCTGGTCTTCCTGATCATTGCAGGCGGAGAGGAGGA
>Ga0207881_1000660_pt1 | contig 12661 bp, 10 predicted proteins | sample MalvirmetagMSP97_FD_184227 | JGI IMG/M metagenome (GOLD analysis project Ga0207881, IMG submission 184227) | Marine viral communities from the Deep Pacific Ocean - MSP-97 (SPAdes) | ecosystem: Environmental > Aquatic > Marine > Oceanic | place: Pacific Ocean | collected 2011-05-03 | reverse complement strand
GCCACGAACGACTCCTCGATCGAGCCGAGCGTCCTGCCGTTCGCGTACGCCACCTTCACCGCGTCATCGGCGACGATCGTTCCGATGTTCATCCGGTGCCGGGTGGCGATGGACCGCGAGGCGACTTTCATCAATCCGCCGATGTCCACCAGACGCGCGAACTCCGGGTACACCGTCAGCGCCTCGCCGCCCGAACGCACGAAGGCCATCGCCCACGACCATTCCTGGTCCGTGAGGTCACGGAACGCCCAGGTCGACCGGACGGTCGCCCTGAGCGCGTCCTCGTCGAAACCCTCCGCCATCGCGGCCGTCACCAGGTGCTGGATCAGCACGTCCAGCGGCTTCTCGATCGGTTCGCGGGACTCCAGCTCGCCCCGCTGCACCGCGTCGCGCACGCCAGCGAACTCGATCATCTCGAACGCGTGCGTCGGCACGCCGACGATCCGGGAGGTCGCCCCCGGCTGGTGGCCCGACCGACCCGCCCGCTGGACGATCCGCGCCACGCCCTTGGGGCTTCCGATCTGGATCACCTGATCCACCGGCGCAAAGTCGACGCCCAGATCCAGGCTGGAGGTGCTGACCACGCACCGCAGCCCGCCCTCTTCCCCCTTGAGCATCCGCTCCACCTTGTCGCGCAGATCGCGCTCCAGCGATCCGTGGTGCAACGCCACCCCGCCGAGCAGGTCCGGGCTGGCGCGGATGATCGCCCGGAACCAGATCTCGGCCTGCGAACGCGTGTTGGTGAACACCAGCGTCGAAGAGGCCCGGCCGATCCGCTCGACGACCTGTCGGACCAGGGTCGTCCCGATGTGACCTGCCCACGGGTACCGCTCGATCGAGTCCGGCAGCAGGCACTCGATCTCGATCGGCTTGGACGCTCGCCCGCGGATCATCGCCGGTTCGGGCCGGTCCGGCCCCACCAGGCATCGAGCCGCCGTGTTCAGGTTTCCCAGCGTCGCGGATACCCCCCAGACCCGCAGGGCAGGGGCGAGCGCCCGCAGGCTGGCCAGCGCCAGCTCGGTCTGCACGCCGCGCTTGGTCGCCATCAGCTCGTGCCACTCGTCGCACACCACACAACGCAGGCCGCGTAGCTGCCGGGCCGTCTCCGGGTAGGTCAGCAGGATCGTCAGACTCTCGGGCGTGGTGATCAGTGCGGTGGGCAGCCGCTTGCGCTGGCGGGCCTTGATCGACGAACTCGTGTCGCCCGTTCTCGTCTGCACGCTCCAGTTCAGCCCCAGCGCATCGGCCGATGCCTGCAGGGCCTTGGCCGTGTCGCTCGCGAGCGCCCGCAGCGGCGTGATCCACACCACGCGGATTGGTTCGGCATCTTTGTTTCGCTCGCTGCCCGGTCTCCGTGCGGACGACTCTTCTTGCAACTGCTCGATCACGGGGCCCAGCCACGCCGCGAGCGTTTTGCCCGTGCCCGTCGGGGAGTGGATGAGACCGTCCCGCCCGTCCAGGTAGGCCGACCACGCGTCGCGCTGGAAGTCGAAGACGGTCCAGCCGCGGCTCTTGAACCAAGTTTCCACGGGCGTGGCCTTCATCCGCGATGCGCTCCGAGCAGGCCCCGCAGCGTCCGCACCGTGTCCGCCTCGGACGCGGGCTTGTCGGTCCGCCAACGCAGGATCCTGGGGAAGCGTACGGCGATGCCCGAACGGTGCCGGTCCGAGGCCCGCAGCCCCTCGAAGGCGATCTCGAATACCTGTTGCGGGCGGACCTGGCGGAAAGGCCCCCGCCGCACGGTCGTGTTCGACCGGATCCACCGGTCCAGCCGCTCGATCTCGTCCTGGTCCAGCCCGGAATAGGCCTTCGCGAAGGTGATCAGTTCCGCGTCCCCGTCTTCCGGTTCGCGGTCCCACACCGCGAAGGTGTAGTCCGTGTACAGGCTCGCCCGGCGTCCCGAACCGGGCTGGGCCCCGATGAGCACCGCGTCAACGGTGTACGGGTCCACCTTCCACTTCAGCCAGCCCGGGGCGTCGGCCGATCGCGTGCGCCCGATGCCGTACTCAGACCCGCGGTGCTTGAGCATCAGTCCCTCGGCCCCGTGCGAGCGGGCCCGCCCGCGGGCCGCGGCCCATGTTTCCCAAGAGTCACCATTCACCGGCTCGGATATCAAGATGGTGTCCGATCCGATCTGGGCCACTAACCCACGCAGTTTCGCACGCCGAGTCTCGAAGGCTTGTCCGCGCAGATCCGCGCCCTCCCACTCGAGCAGGTCGTACGCCACGAGCACCGCCCGGGTGTCGTCGAAAAGGCCCGGCTGGTGCGTGGGCGCCACCTTCCGGTTCAGGCGTGTCTGCAGTTCCGAGAACGGCAGCGGCCCGCCGTCCCGCCAGAGCAGGACCTCCCCGTCGATCACGGTCCCGTCCGGCAGTTCCGCGGCCGCCGACACGATCTCCGGAAACTGGGCCGCGATGGGCTCCTCGCCGCGCGACCACAGGGCCGTTTCACCACCGCGCCGGATCAACTGCGCGCGGATGCCGTCCCACTTCCACTCCGCCACCCAGTCGGCCGCGTCGCCCAACGCCTGGGCCTCGCCCTCCAGCGGGTGCGCCAGGAAGAACGGGTACGGCCGCTGGGCCTGGTCCTCGGGCGTTTCCGCGCCCATCAACGCCCGGAACGCCCCCGGAGTGGGCTCGAACCGCCCGACCAGCCGGTGGGCCATCACCTCCGGGTCGATCCCCGCCACCGAGGCCAGCGCCCGCGTGACCAGCCGCTTCTGCACCCCGACGCGGAACCCGCCCCGGATCATCTTGTGGTACACCAGCCGCTCGCGGCTGCCGAACTCGTCCCACGCCCCGCCGATGATCCGGGCCTTTTCGCCGTCCTCCGACCCGCGCAGCGGAAGCACCCGCTCGGCCATCGTCACGTGCAGCGGCTCGTCGGTGTCGTTATTCGGTTCGGGCAACAGCAGGGCGATCGTTTCCGAAAGGTCACCGACCGCCGCGTGGCATTCGGCCAGCAGCCACTCCGGGTGGCCGGTCCGCTCGAGGCACGCCGCCCGGAGCACGCCGGTCGAGGCGGCCCCCTTCGGCCGGTTGCCGGTGAGCATCGCGAGGCCCCAGCACGCGTCCTCGGGCGGCGCATCGCGGAAGTACGACTCAAGGAAAGCGAGCTTCTCGCCCGTTGACGTGGTCGCGTCGAGATCGAAGAACAGCCGGGTGAACCGCCGCATCAGGCGTCCTCCCCGTTCTGTGCGGCACCGTCACCGCCGTCCGTCTCGCCGCCCTCGCCGCGGTAGCGCGTGGGAACAACGAACGTGTCCAGGCCCATCCGCTCCTGCAGGTATCGCGCGAGCGGCTCGCTGGATCCGTGGGTGACGCCGACTCGGCTGGCGCCCGTCCGACGCACGGTATCGATCAGCCCGTCCCAGTCCGCGTGGTCCGACAGCACGAAGCCGCGGTCCACCGACCCCCACCGCCGTCGACCCCGCACCCGCATCCAGCCCGAGACGAACGCCGTCCGCATGCCGCCCGGCCCCTTGAACCGCCGGACCCACGGCGTCGACGCGGCCGCAGGCGGGGCGATGATCAGCCCGACCCCCTTCAGGTCCGCCGCCGAATCCGGCCCGGCGTGCACCGTGTCCGGCAACGCGATTCCCGCCGCCCGGTACACCTCCGTCGGCCCTTTGAGCGCGCCGTGGATCCCGATGGGACCGATCGAAGCATCAAGGCCCGCCAAGACCCGCTGGGCCTTCCCGAGCGCGTAGGTGAGCAGCAGCGTCGTGCGACCCGCCGCCGCGTTCGCCCGCCACCACGCGTTGATGTCGCCGAAGACCTCCGCCGAATCCGGCCAGCGGTAGATCGGCAGCCCGAAGGTGCACTCCGTGAGCAGCGTGTCGCATGCGACCGGCTCGAAGGGCTCGCAGGTCGGGTCCGCCTCGGTCTTGTAGTCGCCCGTGACCACCCAGACGGGGCCTTCGTCCGGCTCGACGCGGACCTGCGCCGACCCGAGCACATGCCCGGCCGGGTGCAGCGACACGGTGACGGTGCCCAGCCGCACCCGCTCGCCGAACGCGGGCGTGGTGCCCCCGATCGTTCCGGACATCCGCGACCGCATCAACGCCAGCGTGTTCGCCGACGCGATGTAGCGGCCGCAGCCCGGCGTGGCGTGATCCGCGTGGGCGTGGGTGACCACCGCGACGTCCACCGGACGCCACGGGTCGATGTGGAACCCCCCGGCTTCACACCAGAGGCCCCGCTCCGTCGGAACGATCAGTTCGCCGGCCACCCGGGATTGTTGACGCAGCGGATCCATCACGAATCGATCAGAAGGGCCTCGCCCGCCAGACCGGGCCCGAAGGCCAACGCCACCATCGGCAACGCCGCGCCCCGATCGAGCATCCGCCGGATGATGAACAGGATCGTGGGCGAGGACATGTTCCCGTGCGTCCGCAGGACATCGAGCGCGTCCGACACCGCGCCGCGCTCGAGCCCGAGCGCCACGCGCACGCTCTCGACGATCCGGGGCCCGCCCGGGTGCACCGCCCACGATCCGACCGATCCCCGGTCCAGACCTTGCTCAGCCAGCCACGCGTCCACCCAGCCGCCGACCCCCTCGCGCAGCAGGGTCGGAACCCGTGCCGACAGCGACATCACGAAGCCGTGGTCACCGATCCGCCAGCCCATCTCGTCCTGTGAGTTCTCAAAGAGGTTCGCCCCGAACGCCCGCAGCGTCGGTCCGTCGCCCGTCTGCGTGACCAGGCACGCCGCGGCGCCGTCGCCGAACAACGCGTTCGCCGTGACCGCGCCCTCGACCGGCTCGTACTGGAAATGGATCGAGCACAACTCGACGCAGCACAGCAGCACCACCGCGGACGGATCCGACGATGCGATCGCCGCCGCAACCCGCAGCCCGTTGACCGCCGCGTGACAGCCCATGTACCCCACCATGGTCCGCTGCACCCGGGATGACAGACCCATACGTCGGATCAGCTCGAAGTCCACGCCCGGGGCGTGGAATCCGGTGCACGAAACCGTCACCAGGTGCGTCACCGCGGCCGCCTGTACCCCGGCCCGACGCAGACAGTCGTCACACGCCCCGGACGCAAGGCCCGGCGCCACGGCCCGGTACCGCTCCATCCGAGCCGCGGTCGTCGGATCGGCACGACCGGGCACGAAGAACGTCGACTCCCCCTCCTCGGCGATCACCGTCTGCCGAGTGACGACGCCGGTCTGGGCGTACAGCGCCGCCAGCGACCGCCCGCGTCGGTCGGTAAGCTCCATCAGGCCGGCCGCGATCTCCGCGGCGCGGTCCTGTCCAAGATCGAAGCGGGGCGTCGCCGTCCCGATCCCGCGCAGGACCGCCATCACGCCCTCCCCGCGACGCCCGGTGCGCCGATCAGCCGGTTCACCAGCATCTCGCCCACCGCCCCGCCCGAGCCGAGCCCGAGGAACGCCGCACGCATGATCAGCGGAGACCGAAGAGACCGCGCCACCAGCCGGCAGCGGGCCCGGCGGACGCGCAGCAGCGAGGCATGCCGTGCCGCCCACACCGGCTCGTGCTGGCCCGATCCGATGGCCGCGTCCACCACGGGGGCGAGCGCGGCCGCTCCCAGCAGCGCCCACGTCATCCCCTCGCCCGTGATCGGTTCGACGTATCCCGCCGCGTCCCCGACCCGGTACACACACCCCCGCTGGGCCGGCGTGCGCCGCGTCAACGCCGGAGTGCCCGTCCAGCCGGAGCCCGGGGGCCCCGCGCCCAGGCCCCCCTCCAGACCCGCGTTTTCCATGATCGCCCGGACCGCCCCCGCCGGACCCCCGAACCGCCGCAACGAACGCGGATCGACCGCCGCCGCCCAGTTCGCCACCCCGTCCTCGGTGACGATCCGTCCGACATAGCCGTGCGGCGCCGCGACCATGGTCAACTCCTCGGCGCCGAACACGCCCGCGTCCCCCGCCGGACCGGACGCTCCGAGACCGATCCACGACCGTTCGTCCACCGACGCGCCCCCCACGCCGTCCGCGTCGGCCGTGCGCAGCCCGCCGGCGATCACGAGCGATCGCGTGCGAGCCTCGACCGCCTGTTCATCGGATTCCAACCGCACCGCCACGGGCCCGGAACCGATCCCCACCGCCCCGTCCCACGACGCCCGCACCCCCTGCACGAACACGGCCCCGGCCCGTTCCGCCGCGTGCGCCAGCGCCGCGTCCATCGCCCGCCGCGAGACCGTCACCATGCCGCGCATCGGCACCCAAAGCGAACGGCCCCGCCACACCAGCCGCGTCCGCCGCACCGCAGCCGCCCCGAGTTCGTCGAGCAGCCCGCCCATCCCCGCACGCTCGAGCACCCCGACGCCGCCCGCGCCCAGGCACGCCCCGCACACCTTCGCCCTCGGGAACACCGACCGCTCGACCAGCAGCACCCGCCGCCCGCCCAGGGCGAGCTGACGCGCGCACAACGAACCCGCTGGCCCGGCCCCCACGACCACCGCGTCCCAGACCCCGTCCCCAAGATCGCCCGGCGCTCCGCTCAATCGCCCCTCCTCCAGACAAGCGTCATGCGGCACGGGAAACTCGGACGGACCCGCGAACCGGACATCCCCGCCTGCTCCGCCAGTCCGGCCAACTCCCGCCGGTTCCACGCCGCGCGGGCCGACAGCACGGCGTCCGTGTGCACCACCCGGGAACGCGTGACCAACCGCGGAACCAGCCGCGCCAGAGCCGTCCCGACCGCACACCGACGCAGATCGCTCACCGAGACACACACCGCGCCAGACGCCCGGATATTCGCCAGCAGGCATACCGCCCCTTCTTCGGTGAGGTGGTGCAGGAACAGCGAGCAGATCGCCAGATCCGACGCGGGCAGTTCGCCCGCCAGCGCGTCCACAACCACGCCGCGGGCCACGACCCCCCGGTCCCGAGCCCGCCCGCAGGCCGCCCCGACCGCCAGCGGGCTCCGGTCCGCGAAGATCAGCTCGACGCCGATGCCCTCGGCCGCCGCCCTCGACGCCACCGAAACCGCGATGTCCCCGCTCCCGCTCGCCACGTCCAGCACGCGCACCGGGCGATCAAGCCCGGCGCCCACCGATCGCAACGGCCCCAGATGCACCCGGGACGCGAAGGAGATCCGGTTGATCCGCGCCAGCCCCCGCAGGGCCAAAGCGTGCTCGGCCGGGTCCAGCGCGGGGTCGTCCATCAGTTCGGGCTCGAGCACACGCGGACGGATGGGACGCTCCTGATCTGCACCGGACAGCGGCGATGCGGCCGCCAGCGCCGGGGACACCCCCAACTTCGCCGCCCGGCCCGCGCCCGATGCCGGACCGGTCGCTACTCGAGCCGGCTGAGCAGGTCGGCCGCCGCCGCCTCGAGCTGCCGGTCACGCCCGGCCGCCTCGTCCGCGGGGGTCTGGTCCACGACGATGTCCGGGACCGCGCCGTTGTTCTCCATGTCCGTCCCGTCGAGCAGGTACCACCCGCGGAACGGCTGGCGCACGCGGGTCCCGTCCATGAGCGAGAACGCGCCGGTCGAGATCACGCCGCCGTACGTCTGCTGGCCCACCAGGGTGCCCCGCTCGAGCGTCTTGAAGGCGTGCGAGATGATCTCCGCGTTCGAGAAACTCTTCTCGTTGCACAGCATGTTGACCGGGCCGTTGAAGCGTTGGATGTAGAGCCGGTCACGCGGGTATCCCTGCCCGTCCGTGGGGTGCGCCCCGCGCGGGATGGTGTACGCGTGCTGCGGATACATCAGCGAGGCGAGGATCCGGTCCGTAGTCCAGCCGCCGCCGTTGCTGCGCACGTCGATCAGCAGCCCCTCCTTGCCGTTGGCCGCGGCGTACAGGTCCCGCTCGTACTCGACCAGATCCGGCGTGCCCATCGAGCGGATGTGCAGGTACCCCAGACGCCCGCCGGACATCTCGGCCACCTTCGCCGCGTTGGTCAGCTGCCAGTCGTCATAGCGAAGTCCCCGCTCCTCACCGGAAGAGATCGGCGTCATGAGCAGGTCGAGCGACACCGCCGCCGCGCCCTCGCCCCGACGGACGGTGACGATGATCTCGTCGCCCACCCGGCCGGAGAGCAACAAGTCGAGGGTGTCCCGCGGCCCGATCGGCTCCAACTCGATCGCGGTGATCACGTCGCCCACCTCCAGGCGCATGTCGCCCGCGTTGGTCGAGCCCCGGGGCAGCACGTGGTCCACGCGGAAACCCCCTTCCACCGGCGTCGCGTCGATCCCCAGCCGTCCGGCGGACCGGAAATCGGGGTTCGAATAGTCAGAACTCGGGTACACGCCCAGGTGCGAGGCGTTCAACTCGCCCATCAGTCGCGTGCCGATCTCCTTGAACTCGTCGCCCGTGTACGCCCTCCGCGCCAGCTCGCGGTAGTCCGCGGTCAGCGCCGCCCAGTCCAACCCCTTCATCTCGGGGTGATAGAACGTGCGTCCGAGCGTCCTGGCCATCTCGTCGAACTTCTGGAGGCTGTGGGCCTCGTGGTCCAGCTCGGTCGTCGCGCTGATGTTGACGTCGGTGCTCGATCCGCCGGTCGGCGATACCGTGCTCGCCCGCCCGGAACGGACCAGCACCACACGCGACCCGTCCGCACTGACCTGCTGCACGGACGAACTCGACGCGATGCGTTTCTCGTCCGAGCGGTCCAGCTTGACGGAGTAGACGCCGGACGACCCGCCCGCACCGCCCGACGCGGTGAACAGGATCCGCTCGCCCGTCGGCACGATCTCCAGGTTGCCCTCGTTGCCCGGGTAGCTGGTCACACGACGCAGCCGCCGGTAGGCGTCGGCGAGATCGGCCTCGGCAAACGCCGGTCCCGGCGCGGGCTCTGACTTCGCGTCTTTCTCGTCCTCCGCGGCATCCTCGCGCCCGTCCTCAGCGTCCGACCCGGGGTCCCACGCGATCGGATCGATCACGCCGAGCTTCTTGACCGCCTTGCCCCGCTCCTCGAAGTAGGCGTCCATCTCGCTCTTGGTCATCGCTTCGAGCTTGCGGTCCAGCATGACCACCCACGCGTCGTACTCGTCCGATTCCCGCTGCGACAGAAACGCGAGGATCTTCCCGTCCGCCGACCACCGCGGCCCGTAGTCGTTGTCCGGGTGGCGGGAGATGTTGACCGGCGCGTACGAGCCGTCCACCGGCATGACGTACACGTCCGAGTTGAAGTTCTCGTCGTCCACGCTGTACGCGATGTGCTCGCCCGTGGGCGACCACCGGAAATCCATCCCGAAGTCCCACGCCTGCAGCACCGTCTTCTGCGCGCCGGTCATCAGATCCAGCAACACCAGATCACCCCGGGTGCGACGGAACGCCAGCGTCCTGCCGTCCGGGGAGGGGACCGGGCGCATGTCGGCCGTCGGCTCGACCAGGATCGGCTCGATCCCGAACCGCAGCGCGTCCGCCCACCGGTCGGCGATCTTGGGCTTCTCTTCCTTCTTCTCCGCCGGCTTCTTACCCTCGGTCTCCGATTCCGCCGCCGCGGGGTCCGGCTCCCCGCCGGCGCCGGCGTCGTCCCCGGCCTCGGCCCCCGCTTCACCCTGGGCCTCGGCCCCGTCGGCGTCCGTCGCCGGGGGTTCGGACTCAGGCTCCGGTTCCGGATTGGTCGCCTTCTCGAACCGCTCCTTGACCTCGTCGCGCGTCAGCGTCACCGTCGCCGCATAGATCGATTCGCTCCCGCCGCGGTCGGAGACAAAGTACAGCCGCGACATATCCGGCGACCACGCGATGTCCCGCTCCCGGGCCATGCCCTCGGTCACCCGACGGGTCGGGCTGCCCTCCTCGACCGCACGCACGAACACGTCGCCGAACGCCACGAACGCCATGACCTTCCCGTCCGGGCTCAGCGACGCCTCGTCCACGTCGGAGTCCACGGACTTGAGCTCCCGCTTGGGAAACGCGTCGTCGGGCGCGGTGACCACCAGCCTCCGCGGTTCGTCCAGCCGCCGGCCCTTGAAGCGGGCCGTGTACATCCCGTCCCACTTCGTGAACACCACCGCCCGGCCGTCGTGGGACACGTCGAAGCCGGTGATGTCGCGGTCCGCGTTGTCCGTCAACTGCACCGCGGCGTCCTCGCCCGCGCCGATGTCCAGCGTCCAAAGCCGGACGAAGTCGCCCGAGCGGTCTGACATGTACATCAGCGTGTCGTCGTCACGCCACCTCGCCTGCCCGTCGTTGCCGGTCCAGCTCGTCACCCGCGAAAACGAGCCGTCTTGTTCGTCGAACACCCAGATGTCCCGCTGGTCGGGGCCCCGGTAGTGCCTGCGATCCCAGCTCGACCCGCCCCGCTCGAACGCGTACCGAGACCCCTCCGGGTTCGCGTCGCTCGACTGGCCGAACGCGCCGTGCAGACGGCTGATCGGCCCCCCCTCGAACGGCACCGAATACACCCGGCGCGAACGGTACACGTCGCCCTCGACCGAGCCCGACACCAGGATCCGTGACCCATCGCTCGAGAACCCGTCCAGATACAGCGTCGAGTCCTCGAACGTCACCCGCCGCACCCCGCTCCCGTCGGCCCGCATCACGAAGATGTCCTGCCCCCCGCCGGACCGGTTCGACTCAAACGCGATCCAGGCCCCGTCCGGGCTCCACGCGGTCGCCCGCTCGATCGCCGGGTGCGCCGTCAGCCGCACCGCCTCGCCGCCCTCAACACCCACCCGCCACAGATCCCCCCGCCAAGAGAACACGATCTCCTTCCCGTCCGGGCTGATCGACGGGTACCGCGGCAGATCGACCTCGGCGCCCGCGGCCGGAGCGGCAATGCTCCCCAGAACGAGGAACCCGCACACCCGGCACAGCAGACCATTCACACGTTGCATCATGTCATCTCTCTCCGCGACTGAACAGCGACGACCGGGCGACAGAAGGCGTTGCCCGGCAACACGCCAATATACCCGCAACCGGGCATCAGGTTCACCCTTGCGCATCCGTCTGCGTGCGAGACGCTTAGGAGGGGCGACCAGGCGCGTCCCGGCGATCTCCCCACCACCCGAGACCAGACGAGGGTTCAAAATGAATCCGGATTCACCCTACTTTCAGGGGTCCTGCACGCCCGGACCACAACATACATCCAGACGAGGGCACCCGTCCTCCAACAACCAAGGCCCCCAAGAAAGGAGCCACGCATGAACACCAGAGAAGCCGTTGCCCAAGAGTCCTCCCTCACGACCCGTCTCGGCGCCCTGCTCGCCGCGGCCGTGTTGGCCACCGTCGGCGTCAGTCTGACCGGCTGCAACACCACCGAAGGCGTCGGCCAGGACATCGAAGCGGCAGGCGAAGGCATCCAGGATGCCGCCGACTGACCCGTCACCGCCGATCACGCCCGTTCCGACGGGCGATCGGCCGAAGTGACCGGCGTTCGGCCGAGCGGCCGAGCGAGAGACCCCACCGACGGCAAGGGCCGTCCCACCCACACACAAGGAGACTCACCATGCTGAGTTGGGCAATTGTCTTTTTCATCGTGGCCATCATCGCCGCCATCTTTGGATTCGGCGGCATCGCGGCCGGGGCGGCGTCCATCGCCAAAATCCTCTTCTTCGTTTTCATCGTGCTCTTCCTGCTCTCTCTGATCGCAGGGGTCGTGCGTGGCCGCAAACCAGCGGTATAATGCCCCAGCAATCCATCGGTCCGGTGGGTCAAACCCCACCGGACCCATTCGTGACGCCAGTCACACGGGCTGAGGCCCGACTCACTCCGGACCATTTTTCGCCCAGCGGCCCTCCGGGACCCGGGCGGACATAGGAGCACGACATGAAGAACTCCCGATTTGAAACCGAACTGTTGCGCCTCGCCGGCGTCCTCGCGATCTCCGTTGCAGGCCTGTCCCTGGCCGCGTGCGACGATGACGACGACCTGTCCGCGGAGAACATCGGCGAATCCATCGATGACGCCGCCGACGACGCGGGCGACGCCATGGACGATGCCGCCGACGACATCGACGACGCGATCGACGACGACATGGGCCAGCCCTGATCGAACGAGCCAAGCAGGCGATTTGAACGACCCCGGGCGTCCCGTCCGGGGTCTTTCGTGCGCCGTGTTCATTCGTTCCATACCGAACGCCCCGGCCAACCCGCGGCCCCCGACGCTGCGCCATGCCGCTCCGTGCTGTCAGTACCGCAGCGAGATCAGCCGCGGCCGTTTTCGTGGTGGCCTTTCCAGCCACGCTCGAACGAGCCCGCGGCCGCACAGGCCAGCCCCCGAACGAGGACCACAACCACGAGCAGCACGCCCGCCACGAACAAGACATCCCACCAGGCGTCGCTCCGGCCGAGCACGAACAATGCGTAACCGCTGACCAGTGCCCCGGCGAGCCCCGCCGTCACAAACCCGATCGCGATCAACACCTGACTCCATCTGGAATCCGATCGCTTCATACTCAGGATGGTCCGCCATGCGCATGAACACGCACCAAGATTGAGATGAATCCCGATTCATAGTGTGAAAAAACCCATCAAACGCGATCTCAGACCCCGGGGTTTCCCGAGGTGTCCGAAGCGATCGGCAACCGGACACGGAACACGCACCCACCGGTCGCCCGATTCCCCGCCGCGATGGACCCGCCGTGCATCTCGGCGATCCCCCGGGCAATCGCCAGCCCAAGGCCGTGCCCGTTCTGGGGCCTGTTCACGCCCCCGCCACGCCCACCCCCCGCGCGCCCATCCTGGTTCGCGGCCTGCGCGAACCGATCGAAAACCGTGTCGATCTGCCCCTCGGGAAT
>Ga0207881_1000657_pt1 | contig 12737 bp, 11 predicted proteins | sample MalvirmetagMSP97_FD_184227 | JGI IMG/M metagenome (GOLD analysis project Ga0207881, IMG submission 184227) | Marine viral communities from the Deep Pacific Ocean - MSP-97 (SPAdes) | ecosystem: Environmental > Aquatic > Marine > Oceanic | place: Pacific Ocean | collected 2011-05-03 | reverse complement strand
CCCCCCCCCGCCATGACCGACGCCCCGGCGACCCCCAGGCGGGCCATCACGATCGGCAACTTCGACGGCGTCCACCACGGGCACCGGGCGCTGATCGACCGCGCCCGCCGCCTGGTCGGTCCCGGCGGCGACGTGGTCGCCATGGCCTTTCACCCCCATCCGTTCTCGCGACTGCGCCCCGGGCTGGTCCCGCCGGAGATCGAGCCGTGGGAGACCCGGGTGCGCCGGCTCACCGCCGCCGGGGCGGACCGGGTCGAGCGCCTCGGTCCGACGCCGGAGATGCTGGGGCGCACGCCGGAGGCGTTCGTGGACTGGCTGATCGCGACCCAGCAGCCCACGCACCTGGTCGAGGGCCCGGACTTTCACTTCGGCAAGGGGCGGGCGGGGACCGTGGACACGCTGCGGGAACTTTGTACGCCCCGGGGGGTGGCGGTGGAAGTCGTGCCGCCGGTGGTGGTCACGCTGCGGGACCAGAGCGAGGTGGTCGCCTCCTCCACGCTGGTCCGCTGGCTGCTGGCCCGCGGGCGGGTCCGCGACGCGGCCTTCGTGCTCGGACGCCCCCACGAACTGACCGGCACCGTGGTCCCGGGCGACCGGCTGGGGCGGACGATCGGCGTGCCGACCGCCAACCTCGAGACGGCCTGCCTGCGCCCCGGCGACGGGGTCTACGCGGGAGTGGCGGTGCTGCCGGACGGGTCGGAGGCCATCGCCGCGATCCACGCCGGCCCGCGACCGGCGGTCGGATCCGACGAGCCGCGGGTCGAGGCCCACCTGCTCGACCCCGCCCAAGACGGCGCAGGGGGGGTGTGGAACCCGCCCGCGGGCCTGCCCGAATCGGGCTGGGCGTGTACGCTCCGCCTGATCGGTCGGGTGCGCGACCTGGTCCGCGTGGACGGGCTGCCCGCCCTCAAGGCCCAGATCGCCCGCGACTGCGCCCGCTGCCGCGACATTGTTACGCCCGTTCTGACCCCAACCCCCTCCACCCCCCGCACCCCCCGCACCCCCCGCGCCGCCGCGACCCCGGAGCACCGATGACCATGATGAACGCCCCCTCCGGTTCGTGGACGCCGACGGTGTCGGTGGACGAGATGGCTGAGTGGATCGGCTCGATGCGCACCTGCGTGCTTCTGACGCACCTCAAGCCCGACGGCGACGCGCTCGGATCGACCCTGGCCCTGGCCCGGGCGATCAACCTGAGCCGCCGCACCACCGGGGCCGTCTCCGCGGCGGAGTGCTGGTACGCCGCGCCGATGCCCGAGTGGGCGCCGGCCCTGATGGGCTCGACCAAGGTCCGCACCATCGAGCCCGGCCAGCCCGCGCCGGGGGCCTTCGACCCCGAGGCGGTGATCATCTGCGACACCGGCTCGTGGGCGCAGCTCGAGCCGTTCCGCGTCTTCATCGAGGAACGCCTCGAACGCACGGCCATCATCGACCACCACCTGCAGGGCGACGCCGAGATCGCCGACCACCGCCTGCTCGACACCACGGCGGCCGCCGCCGTGCAGCCCGTCGCGGGCGTGTGCTGCCGCCTGCTGGGCGTGGACTCGCCCGCGCGGCTGCCGCTGGAGGTAGCGACGCCGCTCTACGTCGGCCTGGCGACGGACACCGGCTGGTTCCGCCACTCCAACGTCGACGCGGGCGTGATGCGACTGGCGGCCGACCTGCTCGAGGCGGGCGTGAACCACTCGGCACTGATGGAGATGATCGAGCAGAACGACCGCGCAAGCCGCCTGCGCCTGATGGCCCGGGCGCTGGGCAACCTGGACTTCGTGCCCGCCAAGCACGCGGTGTTCATGTCGCTGACGACCGAGGACTACCGCATCGCGGGGGCGGCGCCGGGTGAGTCGGGCGGGTTCGTGGACCTGCCGCGGACGGTGCCGAACATCCGCGTGGCCATCCTGCTGACCGAGCAGGAGGACGCGCAGGGCGTGTTCACCAAAGTCTCGATGCGGTCCAAGCCGACGGGCTGGGACGGGAAAGAGCCGGTGGACGTCAACGCCGTGTGCCAGACCTTCGGCGGCGGCGGCCACGCCCGGGCGAGCGGCGCCCGCATCCGCGCGCCGATCGCCGAGGCGAAGAAGCAGATCATCGAGGCGCTGCCGTGAGCAGTTGACGAGCCGCGACCGGAAGGGAGCGGACGCGGGGGCGTCTTGGGGAGCAACGATCGATCGCCGGACGGGCTCGGGACGATACGAGCGTGGTTGTGTGGTATACGGGCCCTTCGCCCGCTTACTGGCGTGCGCGGCTGGTATGGGAGTGGTCAACACGTCGCTGAGACCGGCCGCTTACGCGGCTCGGCTTGGATCCCAGCCGCGGTGCGTGAGCACCCGGTCGCGGTGATGTGTTTGGCTCGATCGTTGGGGGGCGACATCGTTATCAACATGTCGCCGAGACCGGCCGCTTAGGCGGCTCGGCTTGGATCCCAGCCGTGGTGCGTGAGCACCCGGTCGCGGTGGCGGATACGGCTCGGGAGTTCGGAGCACTGAGTTGCAACGCGTCGCCGAGACCGGCCGCTCACGCGGCTCGGCTTGGCTTGGCTGGGCCCGGCTTGGATTGGGGGGGTCGTACACTTGAGGATGACCAAGCCGCCTGGCCGCAACAAGTCCATTGTCGCAAACTGCCCGACCTGCGGCTACTCGATGGAAGGCCTGCTGACCCGCCGTTGTCCCGAGTGCGGAGACTTTGCCAAACCAGAGATGCGAGAGAGACCAAACCCCTTTCCTCGCTTCGCAATCACTGTGCTCTCTGTCACGGCCGTCTTACCGCCAAGTCTTGCCGGCCTGTTTTTTCTGTTACGGCAGGTGATGCAAGGTGACGCGTGGATCCTGAACTGGATCATCGCTTCCGTGATGGCGATGAGTATCAACCTGATAGCTGTTGCCTTTGCATCCTGGTCCATGACTCGGCTGCGGCTTCAGGAACCCGGCCGCTCCTTTTCAAAGCGGGGTCGCCCGCGTTTCATGCGGCACGCCAGTTTGATCGGGGGCACCTCCATGACCTTCACTGTCCTGGTCGTTTACTGCTTACTGAGGCTGATGGGATAAAAGGTGGTAGCTGGTCTACGGCCCGTACACTTATGGATGCCAACCCCCCCGAATCGCCCCAACAATCCGTCATTCCGAGACCGGGTCCAGCGGGCCGCCAACGACCCCAACGCCGGGCGGGACGACCGGCCGCGCGGGCCGCGCCCCGGGCAGCGCCCGCCGCTGCGGGTAGCCACCACCACGCTGTGGGAGTACCCCAGCCAGCACTACGACGCGAAGGACTCACGCTTCCAGGGCAGCAAGGACTACGCCGGGGCCACGCCGAGCTGGGTGATCTGGCAGTTGCTCCAGCGGTACACCCGCGAAGGCGACACCGTGCTCGACCCCATGTGCGGCTCGGGCACCACGCTGGACGTCTGCAAGGATCTGGACCGAAACGGCATCGGTTTCGACCTCAACCCTCAGCGCCCCGACATCACCAGGGCCGACGCACGGGAGCTGCCGGTCGATGACCAGAGCGTGGACTTCTGCTTCATCGACCCGCCCTACTCGACGCACATCGATTACTCGAACGACCCGAACTGCATCGGCAAGCTCGACGCGGGCGCGCCGATGCGGGGCGACGATGTCATCCCCGGCCAAGCGTACTACGAGGCGATGGAGGAGACCATCGCCGAGATCGACCGCGTGCTCAGGCCCAACCGGTACATGGGGCTGTACGTGTCCGACTCGTGGCGGAAGGAGAAGGGCGTCAAGGGCGGGCTGTTCATGCCGATCGGGTTCGAGCTGTTCTCGATCATGCGGGACTACTTCAAGCCGGTGGACATCATCGCGGTGGTGCGGGGGAACACGAAGCTCCAACGCGGCAACTGGCACAAGTCGGCCGAAGAGGAGAATTTCTTCTTGCGTGGTTTCAATTACCTCATTATCATGAAGAAAGAGTAGCGACCTCGGTCGTTAGGAGTCCAATGAACCACGCTATCGCTCCGTCAGCAGTTCTCTTGTTCGCCTCAGTTGTGGGCGCAGATGAAATCAACTGGATCAATCCTTCTGGCGGCATGTGGGACTCTCCAGAAAATTGGAGCACAGGGCGAGTACCTGACGTCCTTGACACGGCGGTGTTCGATCTACCGGCTATCTACACGATCACATTTGATACCCAACCCCGCTACGACCGACTCGTAGTCACAAAGGGCGAAATCGACTTCGAGTTAGGCGACGTTGCGGCCATGTGTCTGGGTAGCGAACTTGGCGTCCGTGAAATGGTGATCGCGGGTTCGCCTTTGGATGCCCCAGTTCTTCGACTGCATGACGGGATCATGCTCGCAGCGTGCCCGAACTCAGATCCGGATGGTTCAGTTCCTGAGGGATTAATCATCATTGGCAATCCAGATCAAAACCAGCCGGCAGGCACACTAGAAGTTTACACGGTCGGCTCGGTCGATCCAAATCTTAATGTCAGAACTCTGAGGATTCGAGCACGCGGCGATGGTGTTTTTCATGTAGTCGAAGGTTCTTTCGGTTGGTCGTTGGGACTAACTAGCGATAATAGCGTTACCTATAGTATCGAAGCGCCCGCAATAGTAATCGTCGACGGTGTTCTGGTCGGATCATCTGTACAGGGCGACGGGAACTGGACAATAAACGGACACTTAAGGGAATTTGATGATCAACTTGAGTTTGGAGAGGCGTTAGTAACGAGTACCACCTCTCTTTACAGTGAAGATTTTTACCCGGGATACATGGTCGCGCAACATTCGATTTCGCTCACGGGAGAATGGTTGTACCCCGGAATCATTCGGTTCCTCAAGCCGACGAACACAATTGATTTTGAACAACTACTCTGTGAAATTGTTGCTCAAATTGATACCACTACCAACATCATGTGGATAGGTCACGACCAGACGTATCGGTTTCAGCCAGTGATTTCGGTTGACGCGATGAGTGCATCAGCGTTTCCGGAGCCCCCCGCTACATTCGTCTTGTTTGAGGGCGGATACGCTTCGAGTATCGATACAGATGTCATTGCTTCAGGCACACTCGAGCTCCCCTACCCGAGTGACGCGCGTGTCGTAGCGACTTCCGACAACCCAGTACGGCTTTGGCTTCGTATGGCACCACTCGGATGGTGCGTCGCAGACCAAGACTTCAATGGCGTCATCAACTTCTTTGACATCGTCGCATTCATCGACCACTATAACGCTGGCGAGCCCTGGGCTCAGATGAACGATGACGCAGATCTGAACTTCTTTGATGTCGCCGAGTACATCAATCAGTACTTAACTGGCTGCCCCTGATCCACTCAGACGCCCGGGCCCGTGATGTTGCCGCCCTGCCAGCCGCCGGGGCCGGTCTTGTGGTCGTCGATCTGCACGCGGATGACGGGCAGGTTGGCGATGAGGCGCTGCTTCTCCTCCTCGCCGAGCTGCTCGGCGACCTCGAGCATGCTCTGCACGGTCAGTTGCTTGCGGGTGGCGGTGCCGTCGGGCATGCGCCGGATAGCCGCGCCGGCGCGGTCGGACAGGAAATCGGGCTCCTTCTCGAGCATCTCGGCCATCTTGCGGAGCATCCGGGCGGCGGTCTGGCTGGACACGCCGTGGCCGATGCGCACGCGCACTGGCACGATCGAGCCGGGGTCCTCGGGGCGGCGGATGATGGTGCCGTTGATGACGTGGCCGTCGGAATCGGCGCTGGGATCGTCGCCCCGCTCGTAGGTCTCGGCATTGAGGCCGGAGAGGTAGACCGCGAGGTGGTTGGTGTCCTCGGGGCCGTCGGTCATCGGTTGCACGGGGGTCGGGTCGGTCATCGGAGCATCGTAGCGCGGCGGCCCCCCGGGTGGACCGTGCGCGGGCGAAAACCGGCCTTGGAATGCGAGAAACGCCGGTTCGGGCGGTCAGTTGCCGGCGGCCGCGATCCACCCGCCGCCGAGGACGAGCGTGGGGTCGGCCCGATCGAACAATGCGACGGCCTGGCCGGGCGTGACGGCCCGCTCGGGTTGCTCGAAGACGACCTCGAACGAACCGATGCGGCCCGAAGGACCGACGCCGTCGGCATCGGTCACACGCACGCGGGCGGGCACGGCGTCGGCGTTGTAGCGGTGCTGGGCGAGGACCTCGATCCAGTCGCCGGGCGGGGGCTCGTCGGTCAGCCAGTTGGCCTCGCCCACCGTGCACGCCGACGACAGCAGATCGTCGGCCTCCCCCACGACGACCTCGTTGGTGTCGGGGCGTTTCTCGACGACGTAGATCGGATGGCCCACGGCCACGCCCACGCCGCGGCGCTGGCCGATGGTGAACTTGTGCTGGCCGGCGTGCGTGCCGAGCTGGTTGCCGTCGCGGTCGATGATGCGGCCCTCGACGGTCAGGCCGGGGCGTTTGCGTTCGACGAGACCGGCGTAGTCGTTGTCCGGGACGAAGCAGATCTCCTGGCTGTCGGGCTTGTCGAACACGGGCAGGCCCATGCGTTCGGCGATGGCGCGGACCTCGGCCTTGGTTTCGTACTCGCCGATTGGCAGGAGCATCTCGGCGAGGCGTTCGCGGGGTGCGCCGAACAGCACGTAGCTCTGGTCCTTCTTGTCGTCCAGCCCGCGGCGCAGGACGGGCGTGCCGCTGGTCCGATCCACGCGGGCGTAGTGGCCGCTGGCGACGAAGTCGGCGCCGATCTGCTTTGCGTACTCGTGCAGTTTGCCGAACTTGAGCCAGTCGTTGCAGCGCACGCAGGGGTTGGGGGTGCGCCCGCGGGCGTACTCGTCCACGAAGTAGTCGATGATGCGTCCGAAGTCCTTCTTGAAGTTGCACACGTAGAACGGCACGCCGAGTTCCGCGGCCACGTGGCGGGCATCCGCCGCGTCGTTGATCGAGCAGCAGCCCTGGTGGCCGATCTTGACCTTGGCGGGGTCGCACGAGACGCCGGCGGAGTCGAAGGGCATCAGTTCGTCGATGGTCTCGCCGGGGGAGCCCAATCGCATGAAGCAGCCGACCACCTCGGCCCCCTGCTCCTTGAGCAGGCCCGCGGCGACGGACGAATCAACGCCGCCGGACATGGCGACGAGGACCTTGCGGCCCGTCCAGGGCCGGTCGGATTGACCGGAAGTGCTTGGCACGGGGGATCCTACGGGCGTTCGGAGGGCGGGGGGCGGGTGTCGTCCTCGTCGGCCAGCGGGATCGCGTCGTCGTCGGTCGTCGGGGGTGCGGGCTCGGGCGGGGACGGGGGGGCCTGCATGTCGTCGTCGGTGTCGGGGTCGTCGCCCGAGAGCGGGATAGGGCTGTCGTCAGGCGGCTCCGGTGCCGACGCGGCGGCCGCGCCCTTGCCGAACGAGGGCATGCGGCTGCGGATGAACCCCTTGGGCGGCGCGTCGGACTCGTCGATGGCGATGGGCTCGTCGTCTTCCGGCCTGCGGGTGGGCGGTCGACGCGTCGGGATGGGGGTGCGGTCGGCGTAGGAGGTCCCGCACTCGGGGCAGTTCCCGCCGTAGGGCAGGCCCCGGAGTTCGTAGCCGCACTCGAGGCAGGGGGTGGACCCGGCGACGGTGCCGCCGCGCTCGGTGCGGTCGCGGAGGCGTTCGGTGATGCGTTCGGCCTGGCCCTCCTTCTGCTCCTGATAGCGAAGGATCCAACGGGCCTGGTTGGTGCACCCGATGATGTGGCGGAACAGCACCAGCGCCGCCCCCACCACGACCAGGGCGGACATGAAGGCGAACAGCGGCATGAGCAGCGCGAGCACCACCCCGAGCACGCCGAAGATCATCATGCACCAGGCCGCGCCGCGGAGCTGCCAGCCGCCGGAGTCGTCGGACATCCAGAACTCGAGCTCGGCGACGAAAATGCTGATGGGCACGAGGCCGACGAGCCCGCCGAGGCCGGCGATCGCGCCCAGGACGATCGTGGCCTTGGCCGCGCCGGTCATGCCGCCGGCCTCGAGCAGCACGCCCAGGGCGATGAGCAGGATGGAGCCCGCCCACAGCCCGGCCGCGACGCGCACGCCCAGGCGGAACTTTTCCGAGTCGAGCACGGGGTTTTCCTGCTCGGCGAACCGCTCGGGGCGGGGGCGGGAGAGGATCCACACGCCCGCGGGCCACGCGCCCGCGCCGGCGAGCAGCAGCAGCGGCCCGATCGACAGCCCGAAGAGCGCCATGGCCAGCCCGCCCACGGTCGCGAGGATGCCGGCGGACATCAGCGCGAAGCCCAGGATGACGGCGCGGACGAACCGGGGCGGCGCGTCGGTCATCTGCCCGTCGCGGGCGTTGAACTTGCGCGCGGCGCGGATGGGCTCGCCGCACTCGGGGCAGGTGCCGCCGACGGAAAGGCCCTTGAGGTCGTACTCGCACTTGCGGCACAGCCGAGTTTCGGTGATGACGTTCTGCATCCGGCTTCGGCCTCCCGTGCGCGGCGTCGCGGCCGCCCCACTGTACGGACGGGCCGCCCATCGGGTTGAGGTCGGGACGGGATCCCGCCGGGATCGGGTCACACGGCGGCGCGCCGGACGGACTCGACCGCGCCGGTGAACATAGCCAGGCCCGGGGTCGGGCCGGCGCGGTCGGCGTCAGCCAGGCGGGTCCGGAACGGGTGGCGGTTCCAGTCAAGGTACCGCTCGGGGTGAGGCATCAGGCCGAAAATGCGGCCCGAGGCGTCGCAGATGCCCGCGACGTCGCCCATCGAGCCGTTGGGGTTGTCGGTGTAGCGCAGGGCGATCTGGCCGTTCGAGGCCAGGGCGGCCAGCGTGGCGTCGTTCTCGGCGACGAAGCGGCCCTCGCCGTGGGCGATGGGCAGCATCATGGCGTCCCGCGGGTGGGCCTCGAGCAGGCCCCGGGTCCAGACGCAGGGCGAGCCGGCGTCGGCGGCGACGCGGACCCAGGCATCCTTGAAGCGCGGCGGGATGTTCTCGGCCAGCGCCACCCGGGCACCCGGGGCGGCGGACTCCGGCCAGGGCTGTCCGGCGTCCGGGCCGGGCAGCAGGCCGACCTGGACGAGCACCTGGAACCCGTTGCACACGCCGATCATGGCGGCCCCACGTTCGGCGGCGCGGCGGAGGGGCTCGTACAGGCGCTCGCGGAGCTGCATGGCCAGGATGCGCCCGGAGGCGATGTCGTCGCCGTAGGAGAAGCCGCCCGGGAAGCCGAACAGGTCGAAGTCATCGAGCCGCACGGGCTCGGCGATCAGGGCCCGGACGTGGACCAGTTCGGGCGCGGCCCCGGCCCGCTCGAAGGCGCGGGCCAGCTCGGCGTCGCAGTTGGTGCCAGCGGTGCGGACGATCAGGGCGCGGGGCGTCTCGGGCATGCGGGATCGTACGCACCGGGGGGTATCATCCGCCGCGCAGCGGCCCGGGCGGGCCCGGGCCCGCCATGGGGCCGCGGGCACGCGCCCTCTTCGGTTCCGGGCCGGATCACGGGAGAACGAGCCATGCCCGCCGTGTACCCATTCCGAGCCATCCAGTACCGCCAGGGCCGGGGCGATGTCTCCGACGTTGTGGCCCCGCCGTACGACGTGCTCGACGCGGCGGCCAAGGCCGCCCTGCTGGAGAAAAACCACGGCAACATCGTCGGCATTGACCTGCCGTGCGTGCCGGCGAGCCGCCTGGGGCCGGCGGAGGCGTACGAGTCGGCCGCGGCCAACCTGCAGAACCTGCTGGCCACCGGCACGCTGACACACCGCGACACGCCGGCGATCTTCGCGTACCGCCAGTCGTTCACCTCGGGCGGCAAGGCACACCGGCGGACCGGCGTCGCCTGCACGCTGGACACCGTGCCGTTCGGGCCCCGGGAGGGCGGCGGCGTGCTGCCGCACGAACAGACCTTCGGCGGGCCCAAGCAGGACCGCCTGGCGCTGATGAACGCCACCCGGTGCCAGCTCTCGCCGATCTTCGGGCTCTACCCGGACGCCGAGGGGCGCGGGGCCGCCATCGCGCGGGCGATCACCGAGTCCCGCGACCCGGACATGACGGCCGACCTGGGCGACGGGGTGCTGCACGAGGTCTGGTCGGTCGAGGACAAAAAGACCATCGCCGACTTCGACAACGTGATGCGGGGCCAGGACGTGTTCATCGCCGACGGGCACCACCGCTACACCACCGCGATCGACTACCTGCACGGGCACAAGGAGGGCGGCGCCCTGCCCGCCGACCATCCCGCACGCCGGTGCATGTTCGTGCTGGTGTCGATGGGCGATCCCGGGCTGGTGATCGGTCCGACGCACCGCGTGCTGGGCGGGATGGACGGCTACGGCATGGACGAGTTCATCGGGGCCAGCGCCGGCATCCTGAACATCGAACCGATCGACAACGACCCCCGCAAGTTCGAGGCGCAGGTGATCCGCCTGGCCGATCGCGAGCACACCGGGGTGGTCGGGCTGTACGACTACGCGACCGGGCTCTGCTACGCCGCGTGGCCGGCGGTCGGCGACCCGCTCGAGGACCGCTTCCCCGACAAGCCCGAAGCCTGGCGGGCGCTGGATGTGGCGCTCGTGCAGCACCTGATCGTCGAGGAGATCTGCGAGCCGCAGCTCAACGGCGGCAAGCCGGTCCGCTGGGCCTTCCCGCACTCGGTCGATGAGATGCTGGCGATCGGGCGGGGCGACATGACCGGCAGCGCGGTGGAGGGGGCGGGCAGGCCGCAGCTGGCGGTGCTGCTGCGGCCCACGCCGCTGGAATCGGTGCGTGCGGTGTCGCTCGCGGGCGAGCTGATGCCGCAGAAGTCGACTTTCTTTGCGCCCAAGCTGGCGACGGGGCTTTTCGTGTATCCCCTGGCCTGAGCGGGCTCACCCGGCGTCGTCGAGCACGCGGCGGACGGTCTCGAGATAGGCGGCCGCCGACGCGCCGCCCTCGATCACGCCGAGGGTCTGCCCGTCGCGGATCACGAAGGTGGTCGGGTAGGCACGGGGGGCCAGGGCGCGGACGTCGCCCGGGCTGGCGGACTCTTCGAGGTACACGGGCACGGTGCGTTCGGCAAGGAACGCGGCGACTTCGGGGTCGCTGAGCGCGCCCCGCTTGAGGGCCTGGCAGGGGGCGCACCAGTCGGCGGTGACCAGCGCCAGCACCGGCTTGCCGGTCGCGTCCGAGCGGGAGGCGGCGTCCGCGAGCGTCAGGCCGGGCTCGAACAGTTCGGGCGTGGGCGCCGTGCGACCGAATCCGCGGAACCAGGCCAGCGCGACGAAGACCGCGACGATCCCGAAGAGCACCCCGATGTCACGACGCTTCATCATCCGGCCGACCTCCGGTGCGGCCAACCGTCCGCGGCGGCCGGTTGTTCCCCGCCCGGCCTACCAATCGCGCAGATCGCCCGTGAGCGGCTCGACCAGGTCCTTCTGCGTGACGATCCCCACGGTGTGGCCGGAGCGGTCCACGACGCCCATGCCCGCGCCCGAGCGCCGGAGCACCCCCAGGCACTCCCAGGCGGACATGGCGTGGTCGAGCCGGACGCAGTCGCTCATCAGAGCGCCCACGGTTGCGCCGGGCTGGCGGACCAGGTCGGCCAAGCGGACCACCCCCACGACGCGGCCGCGGTCGTCGAGCACCGGGTAGCGGGCGTGCGGGCGACGGGCGATCTCACGCCGGGCTTTCGCCGCGATCCAGTCGGCGCGCACGGCGGCGGCGGCGTGGATGGGGATCATCTCCTCCCGCACGCGGGTGCTCTCGATCAGCAGGGCGCGGTCGATCAGGCCGGCCTGGGCCTCGGACAGGTGCTCGGAACCGTGCTTGATCAGTTCGGCGGTCCGTTCGCGGGGCGAGCGGAGGGCGCCCGACGCGTCGATGCCGAACGCCCGGGCCAGCAGGGCCGCCAGCCCGGCGATGAGCGGCACGAGCCCGGTCCAGCGTCCCACGAAGGTCATCACGGCCAGCAGCGGCGCGAAGCGGCGTGTCAATCGTTCCGCGTGGGCGCGGAACAGCTCCTTGGGCAGCGACTCGGCGAACACGAGCAGGACCGGCGTGAGCACGGCCGCCTGCAGGAGCACCAGCGCGGCGTCCGAGAGCCCGAGCGAGACGAGCAGCGCGGTGATGGCCAGGGTGCCCAGGTAGTTGAAACCGTTGTTGAACAGCAGCAGCGTGGTCAGCGCGCGGTCCTGATGCTCGAGGGCGCCGGCGACCACCCGGTCCGCGGCGGTGGCCGAGGCCGAACGGGCGCGGACCATCGCGCGGACGCGGCTGGTGGCGTACAGGCCGGTCTCCGTTCCCGAGCAGAGCATCGATCCGGCCAGCCCGGCCGCCGCGAGGGCCCACCACATGGCGTACTCGGTGGGGGTCATCGGACGCCGCCTCTCGCGTGCCGAACGGGCGCGTCGGGCCGGTCGGCCCGGAGCACGACCTCGACGCGGGCGACGGTGCGGTCCTGCACCTCGGCGACGCGCAGCACCAGGTCGCCCAGCTCGGCCTCGTCGCCCTCGTCGGGGAAGCGGCCCAGCAACGAAACGGTCAGCCCGGCGATGGTCGTGGCGCGCCCGGCGCGTCGGACGGCGTCCTTGACGCCGAACGCGTCGGCCATGTCGCGGACGGGCAGACGACCCGGCACGAGCCAGGACCGCTCCCCGGTCCGTTCGACGCCCGCGCCGCCGGTCGCCTCGCCGAGCGAGCCCGCATCGACGAGCTCGTCGACCACGTCGGCGATGGTGACCATGCCGACGATGCCCCCGTGCTCGTCCACGCACATGGCGGCGCTGATGCCGTCATCGCGGAAACGCCCGAGCAGGATGTCCAGGCGGGCCAGCTCGGGCACGAACACCGCCGGGCTCGTGGCGCGGGCCAGCGAGTCGCCCGCGAGCACGC
>Ga0207881_1000647_pt1 | contig 12962 bp, 10 predicted proteins | sample MalvirmetagMSP97_FD_184227 | JGI IMG/M metagenome (GOLD analysis project Ga0207881, IMG submission 184227) | Marine viral communities from the Deep Pacific Ocean - MSP-97 (SPAdes) | ecosystem: Environmental > Aquatic > Marine > Oceanic | place: Pacific Ocean | collected 2011-05-03 | reverse complement strand
GCGGGCCTGTACATCCCGGTCAACCCCGAGCGGCGCACGCCCGACGGCGGCTTCGACTTCCTCGACGAGTTCATGCCCCGCAACGGCTCGGTGGGGTTGACCGTGCTGAGCCTGGACTCGACCGGCAAGCCGACCGACCCGGTCTCCCGCTCGCTGCCGATCGCCAACGAGTTCCAGACTGGGATCTACGAGGTGGACTCGGGCACGCTGCTGGCCCCGCTGGACCTGATCCAGCGGATGCTGCGCATGAACGCGGCCCGGCGTGTGGACACGGACGCGCCGGCCTCGAACCCGTTCGAGTACCGCACCGACCCGGAGACCGGTCAGCTGCTGCCCGCCGCCCCGCAGACCACCCGCGTCGACCCGGCGCGTGTGACCACGGTGCTGGTGCGCGGCAAGCCCGGCACCACGCCCGAGCAAGTCGCCATCGCCGCCGACAGCGTGTACGAGGCGTTCGCCGAAGCGCACCGGGGCGCCGTGCCGAGCATCAACGCCATCCAGATCGCCACCTGGGAGAGCCGCAACCGGACGATGATCGAGGCGGTCAAGAAGGAAACCGGCCTCGTGCTGGGCATCTTCGGCATCATCTGCTTCACCACGGTGTTCCTGGTGCTGGCGATCTTCTGGTCGATGATCAGCGAGAAGACCAAGGACATCGGCGTGCTGCGGGCGCTCGGTGCGAGCACGCCCGGCGTGGCGTGGCTGTGGCTGCGGTACGGCGCCGCCATCGGCATCGTGGGCGCGACGCTGGGCCTGGGCGCGGGCTACCTGATCGTGACGAACATCAACGCCATCCACGACTGGCTGGGCGAGACATTCGGCTTCGTGATCTGGGACGCCCGTGTGTACTACTTCGTGGAGATCCCGCGTGAGGTCGAGCCGGCCAAGGCCGCCATCGTGTTCACGGTCGGCGTGCTGACCTGCGTGCTCGGCGCGCTCATCCCCGCGGTGCGCAGCGCCCGCATGGACCCCGTCAAAGCCCTGAGGTTCGAGTAACCCGTGCCCGCCGCCACCCCAGCCAGCCCGAAGACCGATGCCGCCGCCCCGATGCTGTCCGTCCGCGACGTGCGCAAGACGTACAAGCTCGGCCGCGTCCCCGTTCCCGTGCTCCACGGCGTGGACCTGGCGCTCAAACAGGGCGAATGGGTGGCCATCCTCGGCGCGTCCGGCTCGGGCAAGTCCACGCTGCTGCACCTGGCCGGCGGGCTCGACCGGCCCGACCGCGTCAAGGGCGGCACCCCCAGGGCTCGCATCGTCTTTGAGGGCAAAGAACTGACCGCGGCCTCGAAGGGCGAGCTGGACCGCTTCCGCGCGCACGAGGTCGGCTTTGTCTTCCAGTTCTACCACCTGCTGCCCGAACTGACCGTGCTGCAGAACGTGACCATCGGCGCGATGATCCGGCTGGGGCGCTTCGGTTACATGGCCCACCGGCGCGAGTCCGAGGCCCGCGCCGGCGAGCTGCTCACCGCGTTCGGTCTGGGCCACCGGCTCCGGCACCGCCCGGCCGAGTTGTCCGGCGGCGAGCGCCAACGGGTGGCGATCGCCCGGGCCCTCGTCAACGACCCCAAGCTGCTGCTGGCGGACGAGCCGACCGGCAACCTCGACCGGGCCACCGGGGACGCGATCCTCGACGCCATCGCCGCCCACCGGGCGCGGACGGGCCTGACCATGCTCATGGTCACCCACGACGAGAAGGTGGCCGAGCGGGCCGACCGCGTGGTCCATCTGGTGGACGGCCGGGTGGCGGAGGGGTTCCCCGAGGGCCGGGTGACACAGCCCCTCCCGGGGCGATAGACTAGTGCTCATGAACCGGGCCGGGGCCCGAGCACAGGACCAACACCGCAGCCGATGACACCCGCGCGGACCCATATCCAGGAAACCTCGCCCGTGGCGACCGATGCCGACCGCACGGTTGTGACCCTGACGAGCCCCACCGGCACGCCCATCCGCGCCGATGTGGTCGACAGCGGCAGCGGGCCCCGGGTGATCTTCCTGCACGGGCTGGTCGGGCTCAACGAGCACTGGGAGGACGTGGTCGGCCGCATCAAGGACCGGTCGCGCTGCACCACCCTCGAACTGCCCCTGCTCGAACTCCGCGGCGACGACTGCTCGCTCTGGTCCGTGGTGGACATGACCACCCAGTTTTTGGAAGAGCACGTCCGCGAGCCGTGCGTGCTGGTGGGCAACTCGTTCGGGGGGCACGTGGCCCTGCGCATCGCCCACGCCCGCCCGGACCTGGTCCGGGCGCTGGTGCTCGCCGGCTCCTCCGGGCTGATCGAACGCACCATGGTCAAGGGCGCGCCCGTCCGCCCGAGCAAGGACTGGCTGGAAGAGAAGATCGGCGAGCTGTTCCACGACAAGTCCGCCATGAACCCGGGCGACGTGGACCGAGCCCACAAGCTGCTCAACGAACGCGGCGGGGCCCGCGCCATGGTCAAGCTGTCCAAGACCGCCCGGCGTGACAACATGACCGATGATCTCGGCGACATCGCCTGCCCCACCCTGCTGATCTGGGGCAAGCAGGACATCGTCACGCCCCCGTCCGCCGGGCAGGGCTTCACGGAGCTGATGCCCGACGCGCGGATCGTGTGGCTCGAGAACTGCGGCCACGCCCCGATGCTCGAATCGCCCGTGCCCTTCGCCGCCGCCGTCCGCGGGTTCCTCGACGAGCTCGACGAGCGCAAGCCGCTCAACGGGTGCGCCCAACGGGACACGCCGCGGTGATCCAGGCCGCGGACACCCGCGCCGCGGGCCAGACCATGCCGGCGACCGAGTCCCGACCGGCCCCCACGCCCGACGCCCCCCCCTCCGCCACGTCGCTGGTCGGGCACGCGATCGCGCTGCGGGTGGCCCGGCGTCGCCGGAAGCTGGCCGACACCGGCTGGTGGACCAGGAACACCGCCCGGCTGCAGCTCCGCCAGCTCGAAAGCCTGCTCAGCGCCGGCTCGTTCTGCCGCTTCGGACGCGATCGCCACTTCGAACGCATCCTCGGGCTGCCGGATCCCGCGGATCGCTACGGCGCCTTCAAGCGGGTCGTCCCGGTCGCGGACTGGTACGCCTTCAAGGACGACATCGCGCGCATGCGCGAGGGCGGCGAGCGCGGCGTGCTGTGGCCGGGGCTGGTCACCCGCTTTGCGCAGACCAGCGGCACGACCGCCGGCGACAAGTTCATCCCCGTCTCCGACGAGATGATGCGCAGCAACTACCTCGCGTCGCTGGACATCTTCGCCCACCTCGCCAACCGCGGCGTGCCCGCGTCACGCATCATGGGCGGCCGGTGCCTGTTCCTGGGCGGTTCGAGCAACCTGGACTACAACGAGCACGGCATCGCCACGGGCGACCTGTCGGGGCTGGTCACGCCGCTGATCCGCTGGCCGCTGAGCAAGATCTACTCGCCCGGCCCCGAGATCGCCCTGATGAGCGACTGGCCCGCCAAGATCGAGGCGATGGCCGAACTGACGATCGACCAGGACATCCGGTTCATCTCGGGCATGCCCTCGTGGGCGATGGTGCTGATCGACCGGGTGGTGGAACTGGCCCGCGAGCGGGGGCGGGCGAGCGTCTCGTGCGCTCGCGACGTCTGGCCGAACCTCGAGGTGTTCGTGCACGGCGGCGTCAAGTACGCCCCCTTCCAGCCGCGGATGAGCCGCGCGTTCTCCGGTGACCCCGCGGTGGACTTCCCGTGCCGGCACGAGCTCTACCCCGCGTCCGAGGGCTTCATCGCCATGCAGGACCGCACCGGCGACCCCGGCATGCGCCTGCTGAGCGACATCGGCACCTTCTATGAGTTCGTGCCCCTCGAACGCATCAACGACGACAACCCCGAGGCGTTCCCGTGCTGGGCGGTGGAAAAGGGGCAGAAGTACTGCGTGATCATGTCCACCAACGCGGGGCTGTGGCGGTACAACATCGGCGATGTGGTCGAGTTTGACAACATCCCCGCTGGCCCGGACGGCAACGGCGGCGACGGGCCGTGCCGCCTGCGGATCGTCGGGCGCCACCGCCACTTCATCAACGCGTTCGGTGAGAACCTGATCGTCGAGCACATCGAGCACGGCGTGGCCGAGGCCGCCAAGGCCACCGGTGTCGAGCCGGGCGAGTTCACCGCGGCCCCGGTCTACCCCACCGAGACCACCCAGTCGGGCTTGGAACTGGCCATCGAACTGCCGGGCGGGGTGCCCCCCGAAAGGCTCGAACGCTTCCGCGATGTTTTCGACGCGGCCGTCAAGGCGGTGAATGTGGACTACACCACCAAGCGCACCGACTCGCTCGGCATGCAACCCCCCACCCTGACCCCACTGCCGATGGGCACCTTCCATCGCTGGCTGGACGCCAAGGGCAAGCTGGGCGGCCAGCACAAGTGCCCCCGCTGCGCAAACCACCGCGAAATCATCGAGCCGCTGATCGCGATCGCCCGGGGCTGAGTCCCAAAGAACGGTGACCCCGACGAGCCGCGACCCGCAGGGAGCGGGCGCGGCAATCGTGTTGGTGGGCCGCCGCACAAGGGGCACGGAGCGGTGAAGCGCTAGCAGTCACGACCGCGCAGCCACATGGGCGTCGCGACCGCTCCTTGCCGGTCGCGGCTCGTATGGGGCTGCACACAAGACCTCGCAATCCTTCTATATACCAAACATCCGGACGGGCCGGGATCCCGCTTGACACGGGGGTGATCATCTGCGATACTGCTAGTGATTACTAACTCTGTAGGGGGCCCCGATGCACGATCACGCCGAACAACCCGAGCCGCGCGAGGCGGTCGATCGCCGCCTGGCGGACCTCGAACGACGCGTGGCCGCGCTGGAGGCCGGCGAAGGAATCGCGTCCGACCGAGCGCCCCAGACGCCCACCCCGCCCGCGGCTCGGCCGACCCTGACTCCGCCAGCAGCCGCATCTGCGAGTTCGGCCACGCCGGCCCGTGAGACGGCCGACCGACCCGCGATGTCCAGACCGATGGGCGAGCGGGTGCGGGGATCGCACCTGGGCAGCCAGCGGTCCGCCAGATCGGCGAAGCCATCGCGCTCGGTCGAGCAGCTCATCGGCGGCAAGTGGTTCCTGGTGCTCGGCGTGCTGATCGTCGTCGCGGGGGTCGGATTCTTCCTCAAGCTCGCCTACGACCAGGGGTGGATCGGAAACATCCCGCCGGTGTGGCGCTGCGTGATCTCCGCGACGTTCGGCTTCGGTCTGATCGGCGTCGGACGGCTGACCGCCAAGCGCCTGGGCCGGTTCGCGGCGACCGGGTTCTCGGCCGCAGGGCTGGGCGTGCTGTACGCCACCGCGTTCGCGACCTTCGCCGTGTTCTCGCTGGTGGGCGCGACGGCGGCGTTCGCGATGCTCGCCGCGGTGTCGGCCATCGGGCTCGGCATCGCGCTGCCGTCGAAGTCGCTCACGCTGGCGATCCTCTCGATCGTCGCCGCCTATCTGACCCCGTTCGTGCTCGTGGAGACCGACAGCCCGGCGTGGTCGCTGGCGCCGTACCTGCTGGCGGTGCTGGGCGTGGGCTCGGTGCTGGCGGTGCGCGAACATCGCTACCGGGCGTTGGCCTCGATCACCTGGTGGGGCACGGGCCTGCTGGGTGGATACTGGGTGGCCGACCGCGGGCCGGAGATCCCGGCGATCGCGATGGGGTTCATCGGCCTCGTCTGGCTGGTCGTGCACGCCACGCGGATGCGGCTGCCCGCGGGCGGGGGCATGCCGCGGACCGCCATGCCGGGCGTGACGAGTTTCTCGACCACGCTGTGGGCGCTCGGCGGCGGCCTGCTGATCATGGACAGCTGGGGCGTGCTGCCGGACTGGACCGTGCCGGCGGCGCTGACCGTCGCGACGCTGGCGGGCGGGCAGTTGATGGCCGGCATGCTGCGGGTGCTCACCGACCCGCCGCGGACCGAGCGTGAGGTCATCGGCGTCTCGCTGATCGCGCAGGCCGGGGCGCTGCTGCCGATGGCGATCATGCTGGCGGTCGACACCGCGTGGTCGCAGGTGATGATCTGGGCGGTGCTGGGGCTCGCGGGCGCGTTCGCGGCACGCTGGGCGCGGGCGGCCGCGCTGGGCTGGTACGGCGGGGCGATCCTGCTGCTGGGCATCGGACGCGTCGGCATCGAGGCGACCGGCCCGCTGCACGCGGGGCAGGTCGGCCCGATCGGCCTGGTGTTCTCGTGGTGGATGGCGCTGGTCGCCCTGATGGCGGCGGCGTGCCTGGGCGCCGCGTGGCTGGCAAAGACCACCAGGGCCGAACGGTCCGGCGGGCTGCCCGTGCTGGCGGTTCTGGAGACGGTCGCGGGGTGCCTGCTGCTCGCGGCGATGGTGCTGCACGAAGACGCCACGCCTAAGGGTCTGCTGCTGGCCTACCTGATCATGACCGTGCTGGGGATGACCGTGGTGCAGACGCTGCGTCGGCGGTGGGTCATCGGGGCGGCCGCGGGGTACGCGTCGCTCGGCACGGTGGCGTGGGCGGCGGCGTTCATTGTGGAAGAAGGCTGGTTCTCCGCGGGCGCGGACGCCCCGGCGTTCCTGCACCCCGGGCTGCTCTGGAGCCTGCCGCTGCTGGGCGTGTGGTTCTGGCTGGCCCGGACACTCAGCGCCGTGCTGTCCGGCGAGGTCCGTGAGCTGCGGGTGCCGGCGTGGGTGATCTACGGCGCACTGCTCCTGACCGCCACCACGCTGGAAGTCGCCCGCGTGGCGGGGATGGTGACGGCCGACACCACCGCGCAGGCCGGGTCGGTCTCGCTGTGGTGGGCCGCGCTGGCGACGGTCACGCTGGTGCTGGGCGTGGTGCGGCGCATGCCGCCGCTGCGGTATGCGGGCATCGGCCTGCTGCTGGTGGCGACGGGCAAGGTGCTGACCTTCGACCTGGCGCAGGTCAGCCCGGCAATCCGGGTGCTGTGCTTCATCGGGCTGGGGCTGGTGCTGCTGGCGGTCGCGGCCGGCTATCTGCGCACAGCCCGGGCTGTGTCCGCGTCGGGATCGGACGAATGAGTCGGATGCGGCTGAACCTCACCGCAGAGATCGCTGAGGGCGCAGAGAGACGCAGAGCGAAGAACCTCGGTTCCTGGTCTCTTCTCTGCGCACCTCTGCGATCTCTGCGGTGAGGTTCGAGCCGCGCAGGCTGTCCGGCGGCTAGTACACCAGCGCGGGCAGGTGCGGGGCGGGCCAGGAGATGCCGGTGGACTCCATCAGGCGGCGGAGTTGGACCATGTCGTGCTCGCCGAAGGCGGATCGCTCGAAGCTGTCCAGGTCGAGCACGCCGTAGCAGCGGCCCTGCTCGTCGAACAACGGGATGACCAGTTCCGCCAGGTCGCGCGGATCGCATGCGACGTAGTTCATGCCCAGGTTGCGGACGTCGTTGACGATGAGCGGGCGTTTCTTGAGCAGACTCTGGCCGCACGCGCCGTGCAGGCCGATGGGGCTGCACGCCGGCTTGTCGCGCGAAGGGCCCAGGACCATCTCGTCGGCATCCTCCACCTTGGTGTAGAAGCCGACCCACGAGACGTGGTGGTCTTTCAGGAATCGCCAGAGCGTGTCGGCGACCTCGCGCATGCGACGGAGCCGATCTCCCCCGACGTGGTTGAGCGCCAGGAAGATCGGCTCGTATTCGCGTTCGAAAGACGGCATGTCCGGCGCGGGCCCTTAGAGGGTCGCGTCGGTGAAGGGCAGCAGGCCGATGAAGCGGGCCTGCTTGATCGCGGCGGCGACCATCCGCTGCTGGCGGGCGTTGGTCCCGTTGCGCTTGCGGCCGTGGATCTTGCCGTTGGGGGTCATCATGCGACGCAGGGTTTCCACGTCCTTGTAGTCGACGTACTCGATGCCCTTGCCCGAGGTCATCACGAAGGAGCTCTTGGGCTGCGGGGTCGGGGCTTCCATGGGTCGCGGCATAGTCTGTCACTCCGTCTTGGGCTGATCGGCCCGGTCGCGGCCCACAAGGCCGGTCCCGGACGACGGATACCTGTTCTGAACCGCGAGTTTAGGCCCGGTCCCCGATGGCGTCGACCGATCCGGCCGGGCCCCGGGGTCCGGATCGCTCCAGCACCGCGTCCAGGGCCACCAGGCCACCGCCCCGCCAGATCAGATAGGCGGTGGGCAGCAGCATGATCAGGTTGCGGATCACCTGACACCACCCGACCTTGGACCCGCAGAACAGGTTCAGGTCCCCGAAACAGGAGCAGCTTGCGTCGAGTTTGCGGATGATGACCGAGAGCAACCCGGCGATGAACGCGGCCAGGGCCAGACCCACCACCACCGCGGCCGCACGGGTCCACAGGCCCAGGATCAGCAGGATGCCCGCGATCATCTCCACCCAGGGCAGGACGAAGGCCGCCGAGACGATCAGGTTGCCCAGTTCGGCGTGATCGACCACGCGGAAGCCCTTGATGGCCTCGGCGAAGGACTGGGGGTCCTGCAGTTTCTTGAACGCGGCGAGGCAGAACAGCCCGCCCAGACCCAGACGCAGGGGCAGCTGGACCACGATGGATTCGGCGATGCGCAGGCCGCTCATGGGGCCACCCCCGTTGGCAGGCCGGCGTCGACCCAGTCGGTGTAGCCCTTGCCGAGGATTCGGATGTCGAAGTTGAAGCCCATGCGTTCGATCCGCAGGGCGGTGTTCTCCGAGGCGTCGCAGTCGCCGCCGGTGCAGTAGATCACCACGGTGCCGCCGGGTTCGATGATGGAGAGGTCGGTGCGTCCCTCTTCGGTGGTGACCCGGGCCGCGGGCATCCAGAAGGCACCCTCGATGTGGCCGGCGTTGAAGTCCTCCTCGTGGCGGGCGTCGAGGAAGAAGACGCCCTGCTCGAACAGCTCGTAGGCCTCACGCAGGGTGATCGATCCGTCCTTGACGGGCGCGTCGAGTGGCGAGGCCGGCTGATCGGGCATTTCGACGGGGTCCGGCTGGGCGGGCGTCGGGTCGGTCCCGACGGGCGCGGGCAAGGGGGTGTTGTCTGGGGTAGGGGCCGCGCGCGTCAGGACGATCGACGGGTGGCCCAGCCACGCGGTTCGGACGAACTGGTGCCCCGTGGCGAGCAGGAAGCCCAGCCCGACGATGGCGAGGAATCGGGAGAGTGTGGAGGCCAGCGTCGGCATGGGCCGGGTGTCCTTTCACGAACGCCCCGGGCCGGGCCCGGGGCGTCTGCTCGGTCGGCTCGGGTGTGCTGCCGGGTCGGTTCAGTTCGGGCGCAGGACGCCGTTCATCTGCACCGGGGTGAGTTCCTCGCCCTTGACGTCGGTGAGCAGGTTGACGGTGGTGTTGAACCGCGGCGCGACGGCCAGCACGCGGCCCTTGGCGCGGACGATCCACTCGCTCTTGTTCTCGGGGTCCACGGGCTCGACCGTGAAGTCGACCGCCACGGCCGGGTTCGACATCGCCGCGCCGGTCAGCTCGAATGGCTGGGCGCTGCGGCTGCGGACCCGCAGCTCGCGCTCGAAGGTGTCGCCGACGGCCAGACGCCCGAGCGTCATGCGGACGGGGGACAGCTCGAGGTCGCCGATGACGCGGGACATGACGGCTATCGAGAACAGGGGCTTGCGCTCGTCGTTGGTGCGGATGGTCAGCGTGCTCGCGTGGTTGCCCGGCGCGGCGTCGTCCTTGAGGGTGACGCGGATGAGGTGCTCGTAGAGCGTCTCGCCCATGACCTCGGCGCTGCCGATCGGCACGACCTCGGTCTCGTACATCATGGGGTCGGTGATGCTCACCCGGCTGACCTCGAACTCCGGGAAGCGACCCATGACACGGACCTCGCGGGTGGCGCTCTGGCCCTTGTTGACCGCCTCGAAGTTAACGATATCCGACGGGATGGTCAGCACGACCGGCTTGACGAAAGCCTTGACGGTCACGACCTTGGCCGGCGTGGTGATCGAGTCGGTGAAGACCTGAATGGTACGGGCCACGTTGCCCTGGCGACCGTGGGGGTCGAAGGTCACTTTAATGGTGCCGATCTCGTTGGGGGCGTAGACCTTCTGCTCCATCTCGGCGACGGTGCAGCCGCAGGTTGGCTTGATGCTGGTGACCGTCAGCGGGCCGCCGCCCACGTTGCGGAACTTGAACTCGAGGGGCGCGGGCTCGAGGTCGAAGATCTCGCCGGCGTCGGCGGTCTCGTCGATGAACACGATGCGTCCCTGACCCGCGAGGGCGTCGGGCTCGACGACCGGGCTGGCGGCCGGGGCGGAGTCGTTGGCCGGGGGCAGCAACTGGGCGGAGGCGCCGCAGAGGGGGATCGAGAGGGCCGCCGTGGCCGCGAAGGCCGTCCAACCGGGTCGCATTGCTGACATGGTTCGCTCCGTTCCAGTCCAGATCCGTCCCCCGGGGGCGGTTCGGCCCGCGGGGGACGCCCCGAGAAGGGGCGTGGTTGTGCGAGAATCGCGCTGACTGATCCCGACCGATCGGGCGGGATCCCCTGACGCTTTCCTATACGACGATCCTACGCCTCGGATCGTCTGTTCCAGCCATACTGATCCGAACACGCCGCGGATGCAGCCGTGTTCCGCGGACCGTGCAATATTTCCAGAAATATCTCCGCCCGGTGGCCCCGGCCCCGGGTTCCCGCTTGACAAAAGAGGTTCTCGGACCCGGACCCCTCCGCCCCCCCCGCCCCCCCCGCGGGTCAGTCGCCCACCAACGCCCGCCCCACCACCTCGCCCAGGGTGGCCATCTCGGCCAGGGTGGTGGCGTAGTCGTACTGGTTGTCGTTGTAGATCCCGTTGGGGTTGCGATGGATGACGGCCGCCACGAACACGGCGTGCCCGGTGGGCCGGTGCTCAACGTAGGCGTTCTCGGTGACGAAGCCGTAGGCCAGACCGATCTTGTTGACGACGCGCCACTCCTCCAGCGGCCGGACGCGGAGCAGGCCGGGGAGGAGGAACTTGGCGTGGTCGTCGGGGTACTCGGCGGGGTCGTACCTGGGCGACTCGGATTCGCGGGGGTACATGGTGGCGCTGGCGATGAGTTGGGCACGCTGGGCGTCGGTCAGATCAAGGGGGCGGCCGGACGTCGGGCCGAGCCATCCGCCGTCGCCGGTCTCAAAGAACCAGTTCGCGATCTTCGGGAACAGCAACTTGGCGAGCACGAACTGAAGGTCCTTGAGCAAAGTGAAGTTCTTGCCGTTGAAGTCAAACGGCTCTTGCACGAGTTCGCCTGACCGTATGAAACCGGTCCCGAGCGTCATGCTAACTTCGCTCATCCACATCGTGTCCGTGCCGAAGTGTTCGAGCGTGCTGCGACGCTCTCCGATCTGCGGCGATCCCGGACTGAGCCCGAGGTCGATCATCGGCGCGAGCCTGTTCTCTTCTTCGGTCCAGCCCACGGACAGTCGGTGCAGGACCATGGTGGCCTGCGTTCCCCAAGACCGGACCCGCCTGTTCAGATCACGTTGGCCCACGAAGTCGTACAGCGTGTTGAACGCATCGTTGTCCGAGATCACGAAGATCTTGTGGGCCTCGTGCTCGATCGTGATGGGAGGATCGCCGAACGGGAAGGCCGATCGCTCTCGGGTCGGGTCGATCTCACGGACCGTCTCGCCCTCGAAGAGCGGATGGATCCGCAGCGGCGTCTTCTCGGAAAGGTCCGCGTCGGGGTACATGCGGGCCATCGCGTTCATCTGCTCGTACGCGGCGATCGCAGCGTACAGCTTCACGGTGCTCGCGGGATAGAAGTACCGCGGCTGCCAGAACAAATAGGTCTGCCTGATCGACACACCCCCACCGTCGGCGGGACCGATCGAAGCCAGGCACACGCTGCCCCACGCGTTTCCCGCGTGTTCGCCGGGGCCGAACACCGCCAGCCGCCCATCGCGTACCGCCATCTCGAACGCCTTGGGGAGCCCGTCGGGGGTGGTCGCTCGATCGTTCTCCTGTGCCGACACGGTGCTCCCTCCCACGATCGCCCCCAGCATCGCCGACATCATCACTCGCTTCATACCGCCAGCCTATCCGGTCCCGGCGGTTGGAGGAACGGGCCGGGCGTGGTATGCTGGGCGCAACGCACGGGAGACGCCCCCATGATCCGCACGATCGCCATCGCCCTCTCGCTGACCCTCGCCGCGGCCGCCGGGCTGGCCAAGCCGGAGCCGCTGCCGGTGGACCCGGTCGTGCTGGTCGAGCACGACGAGCACCTCGCCGGAGAGCCCGGGATCACGGCGGAGCACGAGGGGCGGATCTACCGGTTCGTCAACGAGGCGTCGCGGGAAGTGTTTCGGGCGAACCCGGCCCGCTACGCGGTGCGGCTCGGGGGCTCGTGCGCCCGGATGGGGCCGTTCTCGGGCGAGGGACGGGTCGATCTCTACGCCGCGGTCGAGGGGCGCGTGTACCTGTTCGCGTCCGAGTCGTGCCGCGAGACCTTCCTCGAACACCACGACCGACTCCTGGAATCGGACGATCCGGCGATCAAGCCGTCGCCCGAGTCCGCCGCCGCCGCCGCCGAGGTGCTCGCAAGGGCGGTCCGCTACGCGACCGGCGGGAAAGGGATAAACACGTTTGCCGGGTTCGAGATCGTGCGGCTCCGGCAGGTCGAGTCCGGCGGCAACGACTACGAGCACGAGGTCCGGACGCGGTACGGGCTGAGGAGGCTTCTGCTCGAACACTCCGAGCGATGGAACGAGCGGGTGTGGCGCCGCGCCTGGACCGGCGACCGGGGCACGGTCAGCGATCCGGACGGGTCGGCGCGGGCGATGGCGTCGGACCAGATCGACGCGTGCCGGCGTGAAGCGCTGCGTCACCCGCTGGCCATGCTGGCGGCCTTCGAGCGGGGCGACGCGGTCGCGGAGTCGGTCGGCCCAACCGGGGCGGGCGACGGCGTGCGAGTGCACGCGGGCGGCGTGACGATGGATCTCGTGGTGGACGATGCGGGCGCGATCGTCTCGTCCGCCTGCCGCGATCGGGCTTCGTCGATGATGATCGGGACCGTCGAGCGTCGGTACCTCGGCTCGACCACGACCGGCGGGCTGCGCGTGCCGACTGACTATGAGGTGACTGTCGACGGGGAG